>Ga0247727_10002013_pt1 | contig 47028 bp, 42 predicted proteins | sample WisWelCaveWW1625_FD_202498 | JGI IMG/M metagenome (GOLD analysis project Ga0247727, IMG submission 202498) | Biofilm microbial communities from Wishing Well Cave, Virginia, United States - WW16-25 | ecosystem: Environmental > Aquatic > Deep subsurface > Groundwater > Cave microbial mat | place...
CTCCGCCAAGGTGGGGGGGCGGCTCGCTGCGCTCCGAGTGAGCGAGGGCTCGTTCGTGCGCCAGGGCGAGATCATCGCCCAGCTCGAGAACGCGGACTACGAGGCCGCGGTGGCCCAGGCGGAGGCCCAGGTGGCGGCCGCCCGCGCCGATCTGATCGCGACCGAGGCCGACCGCGATCAGCAGCAGCGCGACGCGCGGCGCCTGCGCGACGTCCGCGCCGCCAATCAGCAGCTGGTCTCGCAGCAGGACGTCGAGGCTGCCGAAAGCCGAGCCGCGCAGGCCGAGGCGCGGGTGCGCGCCGCGTCCGCGCGGGTCGACCTGGCCGAGGCGGGGCTGCGCCTCGCGCGGGTCAATCTCGAGAACACGTACATCCGCGCGCCGTTCACCGGCACGGTGCTGCGCAAGGAGGCCGAGGTGGGCGAAGTAGTGGCGCCGTCGGTGGGTGGCGGGCTCACGCGTGGCGCCGTGGTCACGATGGCTGACCTGACGACGCTCGAGGTCGAGGTGGACGTCAACGAGGCGTATATCGCGCGGGTCCGGAGCGGCCAGAGCGCCCGCATCACGCTCGATGCCTACCCCGACACGAGCTTCCGCGGGGCGGTGCGCCAGGTCGTGCCGACGGCCGACCGTCAGCGCGCCACCGTGCAGGTGAAGGTGGCGATCCGGGAGCGCGACCCCCGGATTCTCCCCGAGATGGGCGCCCGCGTGGACCTGCTGGAGCCGGCCCGAGCGGCCGATGCGGCCGCGCCGGCGACGCCCCGGATCCTGGTGCCGGTCGCGGCCGTCCAGAACGTCGGCACGCGGACCGTGGTGTGGATGGTGCGCGAGGGCCGGCTGGTGGCGCGCGACGTCGAGGCCGGCCCCGAGAGCGGCGGCTTCCGCGAAATCCGCCGCGGCCTGTCCGGCGGCGAGCAGCTGCTCGTCGGCGGGCTCGAGAATCCTCAAGAAGGCATGCGGGTGCGGGTAAACTGAGTCGAGAGTCCAGAGTCGAGAGTCCAGAGTCCGGACCGGGCTCTGGGCCGCGACTCCCCCCTCGACTCTCGACTCTTGACTCTCAACTGAGGTTTCTGATGGCGCTCGTCGAGCTCACCGACGTCCACAAGTCGTTTCGCCGCGATACCCAGGTCATCGAGATCTTCACCGGCCTCGACCTGGCGTTCGAGGAGGGCAGCTTCACCGCGGTCATGGGTCCGTCGGGCTCGGGCAAGTCCACGCTGCTGAACCTGGTGGCGGGGCTCGACCGTCCGACCAGCGGCACGGTGAGCGTGGGCGGCGAGCGCATCAGCGCGATGAAGCCGTCGCAGCTCGCGCCGTGGCGGGCGCGGCACATCGGGTTCGTGTTCCAGCAGTACAACCTGTTGCCGGTGCTCACCGCGGCGCAGAACGTGGAGCTGCCGCTCCTGCTCACGCGCCTGTCCAAGAAGGAGCGGAACGAGCGGGTCGCCATCGCCCTCGGTGTGGTCGGGCTCCAGGACCGGATGGACCACTATCCGCGCCAGATGTCGGGCGGGGAGGAACAGCGCACGGCGATCGCGCGGGCCATCGTGTCGGATCCGACGCTGGTCCTGCTCGACGAGCCGACCGGCCAGCTGGACGCGAAGTCGGCGGCCGAGGTGCTGGAGCTGCTGCGCCGGCTCAACGAGGAGTTCAAGAAAACCATCATCGTGGTGACGCATGACGCGCACGCGGCCGAGAAGGCGCGGGCGGTGCTGCACCTCGAGAAGGGCGTGCTGACGCCATGAGATTCCTCCCGCTGGTCTGGGCGAACCTGATGCGCCACCGCCGGCGCACGGTTCTCACGACGCTGAGCGTGGCGGTGGCGATGTTCCTGTTCGCCTCGTTGCGCTCCGTGTCGACCACGCTCGACCAGGCCACGCAGGCCGGCTCGCAGACCCGCATGGTGGTCCGCAACGCGACCGGGATCGTGTTCCCGCTGGAGATGTCGTACGCGCCGCGCCTCGCCGCTGTGCCGGGCGTGGAAGGCGTGTCGTGGGCGTCCTGGTTCGGCGGCTGGTACCGTAGCGAGCGGGAGTTCTTCGGCAACTTCGCCGTGGACATGCCGAGCTTCCTCGCGCTGTACCCCGAGATCGTCGTGCCGCCCGACCAGCAGGCGGAGCTCCTCCGCGACCGATCCGCGGCGCTGGTGGGCGTGGACCTCATGGAGCGCTTCGGCTGGCGGCTGGGCCAGAACGTGACCATCAACGGCACGATCTACCCCGGCGAGTGGACCTTCACGATCCGAGGCACGTACACCGTCACCAACGACGCGTTCGACGAGCTCTCGTTCATCTTCCACTACGAGTACCTGTACGAGCGGTCGGAGCGGCGCGCGCAGCCGGGGTGGTTCTACCTGGGGCTTGGCGATCCGGAGCGCGCGGCCGAGGTGGCGGTGACGATCGACGACCAGTTCAGGAACTCGCGGTTTCCGACGCGCACCGAGACCGAGCGCGCCTTCAACGCCGGGTTCATGACGATGTTCGGCAACGTGAAGTTCCTGATGACCACCATCGGAATCGCCGTGGTGTTCGCGATCCTGCTGGTCACGGGCAACGCGATGATGATGTCGGCGCGCGAGCGCACCCCCGAGGTGGCGGTGCTGAAGGCGCTCGGCTTCGGCGACCGGGTGCTGTTCGCGCTGGAGCTGGCTGAGGCCACCATCGTATCCGCGGCGGGAGCCCTGCTCGGCCTGGGGGGCGCGGCCGTGTTGTGGGACTTCTTCAACCCCTTCTCCGCGATGATGCCGGGGTTCGGCGTCGCCCCGAGCACCCTCGTCGTGGGGTCCGCGCTGGCCGGGTTCCTCGCGCTGGTGAGCGGGAGCATTCCCGCCATCCGCGCCTACCGCCTGTCGATCGTCCAGGCGCTGCGCACCGTGGAGTAGCGATGAAGATCCCGATCATCTACAACATCCGCAGCGTCGCCCAGCGCCCGGTCTCGACCGCGACGACGGCGGTGGCGATCGGCCTGGTAGTCGCCGTGTTCGTCGCGATGCTCGCGCTGGCCAACGGGTTCAGCGCGGCGCTCGCGAAGACCGGCTCGCCGGACAACGTCATCGTGCTGCGGCGCGGCGCCACCGACGAGTTGTCGAGCGGCCTGTCGCGCGAGGCGGCGCGCACCATCGCGAGCTTCCCGCACGTCGCGCAGGGCGCCGACGGCCGCCCGCTCATAAGTCCCGAAGTCTACGTACTGCTCAACCTCACGCGGGTCTCCGGCGTGGGCATCGGCAACGTGGTGGCGCGCGGCGTCACCGAGAAGGCGTTCGAGGTGCGCAAGGGCATCCGGATGACCGAAGGGCGGCGGTTCAATGCCGGCGCGTCGGAGATCATCGTGGGCGCGCGCATCGCGCAGCGGTTCGCGAACCTGGGCGTCGGCGACACGATCGAGTTCGGCGGCCGCCGCTGGCACGTAGTCGGCCACTTCGAGGCCGACGGCTCCGGGTTCGAGTCGGAAATCTGGGGCGAGAACGAGCAGTTCATGCCCGTGTTCCGCGGCGAGGTGTTCCAGTCCGTGATTTTCCGGCTCGCGGATCCCGCCGCCTTCGAGGAGGCCAAGCGCGCGCTCGAGGACGATCCCCGCATCCAGGTGACGGCGCGGCAGGAACAGACGTTCTACACCAACCAGAGCATGCAGCTGACCACGGTCCTGTCGGCGCTCGCGATCATGATCACGCTGATCATGTCGGTGGGCGCCGTGTTCGGCGCGGTCAACACGATGTACGCCGCGGTAGCCGCGCGCGGGCCCGAAATCGCGGTGCTGCTCACGCTGGGCTTCAAGCCGCGCAGCGTGCTGGCGAGCTTCCTCGCCGAGGCCGCGGTGATCGCGCTGATCGGCGGCGTGCTGGGCTGCCTGCTCGCGCTGCCCATCAACGGCCTGGTCACGAGCACCACCAACTGGCAGTCGTTCTCCGAGGTGGCGTTCGCGTTCCGCGTGACCCCGGCCCTCCTGGCCCAGGGCATCGTGTTCTCGGTCGTGATGGGGCTGATCGGCGGCTTCTTCCCGGCGCGGCGGGCGGCAAAGCAGCCGGTGGTGCAGGCGCTGCGGGCCTAGGCGGCCAGGCGGCCAGGCGGCTAGGCGGCTAGTTCCCCCCGGAGTACCGTGACCGCCTTGCCGCTGAGGGCGACGCGGTCGCCGCGCACTTCGACCTTCACGAGCCCTCCGCGCGCGCTCGCCTGGTAGGCGAGCATCGCATCCTTCCCCAGCCGCTCGGCCCAGAACGGCCCCAGCACGCAGTGCGCCGAGCCGGTGACGGGATCCTCCGCCACGCCGGACTGCGGCGCGAAGAACCGCGACACGAAATCGAAGCCGGGTGTCGTCGCGGCCGCGGTCACGATCACCCCCCGCACCGGCAGCGCGGTCAGCAGCGCCAGATCGGGCTTGAGGTCCCGCACCTCGGCCTCGGAGGCCAGCTCGACCAGCAGGTCGAAGCGGCTCTTCGCCGCCGCCTTCGGCCGTGCGCCGAGCGCGTCTGCGAGTCCCGGCGGCACGTCGGCCCACGACGCCTCGAGGGCGGGGAAGTCGAGCTCGATCCATTCGTCCGCCTGGCGCGCCGTGAGCAGGCCGCTCCTGGTACGGAACCGCGCTGTTTCGCCCGCGGCCAGCAGGCCGCGCTCCCACAGCACGTGCGCCGTGGCGAGCGTGGCGTGCCCGCACAGGTCCACCTCGATCGTCGGCGTGAACCAGCGCAGGGCCCAGGCGTCGCCGCGCGACATGCAGAACGCCGTCTCCGACAGGTTCATCTCGCGAGCCACCTGGTGCATCCACTGCCGGTCCCGCTCCCCGGGCAGCACGCAGACGGCGGCGGGGTTGCCGCTGAACGGCTTGTCGGTGAACGCGTCGACTACGGTGATCGGAATCGGCGGCATCGGGATCCGGGGGTGAGAGGGATCGTTAGGGTGATGAGCTGTGAGCTACGGGCTATGAGCTGTGAGTTTCTGAGTCGTGAGTCATGAGTTCTGAGCTTTCGAGTCAACCAGGAGCTCAGATCCACGGGTTGTGCGGCTGAGAACTCACAGCACACGGCTCACGGCTCACTACTCATAGCTCATAACTCATGGCTCATGGCTCATAGCTCATAGCTCTCAGCTAGTCGTAGATACACAAAAACCGCGCGCGGCGCGGCGGCAGCTCGCTGAGCAGCCACCACGCGCGGTGCCAGGCCGCGCGCGCCAGGGGCGACGACGGGTTGGCGCCGATGGCCGCGTGGTAGTGCGCCAACGCGCGACGCCGCGCTTCGGGCGCCTCGGCGCTGTAGCGCGAGCTGTCGGCGTAGATGTCGCCCGCACCGGCCGCCAGCGCCACCACGTCGGCCCACGCCTCGCCGGCCAGGTAGTGCACGTCGGCGGCGATCGGGCTGTTCGGGACCCGCTCCAGATACCGCTCGGCGTTGGCGATCACGCGCCGGAATGCTTCGGGCCCGGCGGCGCACATTCCCGAAAAGTCGAAGCCGGCCAGCAGCTGTGCCAGCAGGATGCGCTGGCCGAGCGGACCGTCTCGGTCGAACACGCGCGCCTGGCTCAGCCAGGTGCGCTCGTAGATCCACTGCCCGCCCAGCTCCGACCACACGAACCGCGCCCCCAGCGCGACGAACGGCGCGAGCGCCGTGCTGTCGCTCTCCTGATCGCACGGCAACACGCCGCACAGCGCCTGGTGCATGGCCCGATCGGCGACGTAGAGCGCCGCGGCGCGCTGCGGCAGCGGAAGCTCCTCGGCCAGGCCCAGCCAGCGACGGAACGCCCCGGGCAATCCCTGCCGGACCGCCGCGCGCCCCGTCGTGTCCCCCCGCTCGCGCCACATGGTGTCCCGCACGACCCGTACCAGCGGCGCGGCGACCGCCGCCCCGAGGTCGGCCCACGCTACCCCGCTGTCCAGGGGCACCGAGTCGGCGATGGGCGGATCCTGGTCCGGCACCAGGCCGTCGAGCGACAATCCCGAGAGCGTCAGGATCGCGAGGGCGCGGACCGTCGGCCGGCGGGTGCCGGTCGTGTCGAGGTGCGGCAGGACCTGCAGCGCCGAGGCGGCGTCCACGTCGCCGCGCCGGAACCGGCCGATCCTGTGCCAGTAGGCGGACCCGAAGAAGCTGACCACGGACGAGACCGGACCCCCGAACGCGCGCGCCAGCTGCTCGCGCACCGAATCCGCCAGCGCGGCGCCGGCGGCGGAGTCGGCGACCGGAACGCGGACGCTGATCGCACCGAGCCTGCACGAGCGCACCAACTCGCTCCGGCTCTCGGGCAACACCAGCCCGTCGGGGGGTTCCGGCGCATAGAAGTAGGCCGTCCGCTCGATGCGCGTGCGGGCCACTTCGTCCAGCAACGTGGTGCGGATGCACCAGTTGCCGAACACGCCGTGACCATCGTCGTCGCCCGGCAGGCCGGGGACCACGTCGTCCGTGGCGTGCTGTTGAAACCACTCGCCGAGGCTGACCCCCGGACGGAGCTGCCACAACTCGAGGGCGACCCGCCCGGCCGGCGTGGAGGCGGTGACCGGAACGGCGGTCGAATCGCCGCTGGCCGCGCGTGGCCGCTCGCCGGCACAGGCCGTCAACAGGAGAAGCAGGACGGCGCCGGGGGGAGGGCCGCACCAGGGTCGCATCGGGAGGAACAATGTACTATAGAAGGTGGCCGAGACCCCACTCCCGGCGCGGTTCCGCGCCCATCTGGCCCGAACGCGGCTGCTCGAGGGCGGAGGAACCGCCGCTCTCGCGGTGTCCGGTGGTCCGGATTCGCTCGCGATGCTCGACCTCGTGGCCGGGGCGGCCGCCGAGCTCGGGCTCGCGCTCGTCGTCGCGCACGCCGATCACGGGATCCTGCCGAACAGCACGGAGATCGCCGAACGGGTCCGGGCGCTCGCCGCCGAGCGCTACGGCCTGCCGTGCGTCATCGGCACCCTCGGCCTGGGTGCGGGCGCCAGCGAAACGAGGGCCCGGTCGGCCCGCTACGCCTGTCTGCGTCGCGTGCAGGACGAGCGCGGGGCCCGATACCTCGTCACGGCGCACCACGCGGACGATCAGGCGGAGACGGTGTTGCTGCGGCTGCTGCGCGGATCGGCGCCGGCCGGCTTGGCGGGCATCCCGGCCCGCGGGCCGCACGGCTTGGTGCGTCCGCTGCTGCCATTCAGCCGCGCCGAGCTGCGCGCGCACGCGGTGGCGCGCGATCTCCCGTTCACGCTCGATCCGTCGAACGCGGACCTGCAGCACACCCGCGCTTGGGTGCGCGGGCGGCTGGTGCCGTTGCTCGAGGAGCGCCTCGGGTCCGACGCACGCACGGCCCTTCTCGAGGTCGCGCGCCATGCCGGCATGGAGCGCCGCGCCTGGGATCACGTGCTCGATGCGCTGCCCGACCTTGCGCTCCGGGTCGCGGAGCAGCGTTTCGACGTTGCTCGCGCACCCCTCGCCCGCTATGATAACGTGTTGACTGGACGCATTTTGCGCGCCGTGGCGCGGCGGGCGGGGTTGCGCCTCGGCCCGCGCGCCGCCCGCCGACTCGCCGAGTTCGCGGTGGGTGCCGCCAGCGGACGCCGGGTCGAGCTGGGCGAGGGTCTCATCGGCGAGATCGAATTCGACCGTCTCGCGGTCGCGCGAGTGGACGCGGCGGCTCCGGCGCCCGTTCCCGTCGTGCTCGGCGCGCGTGAGGGCCGGGCGGCCTTCGGTGAGATCGAGCTGGCGTGGCGGCACGAGCCGGCCCCCGAGCACGTGCCGCGCGAAGGCTGGAGCACCTGGGTCGCGGACGGTGATCCGCCGACCGTGCGTGGGCTCGTCGCGGGCGACCGGGTGCGACCCCTGGGAGGCGTCGGGCATCGTCCGGTGCGGCGGCTCCTGATGGAGGCGCGCATTCCGCGGGGCGCGCGGGCGGCCTGGCCGCTGCTGGCCCGCGGCGACGACGTCCTGTGGGTGCCCGGCGTGTGCCGCGCGGCGGCGGCCGTACCATCACCCGGCATGCTGGCGCTGAGGATCGATGCCCGCACCCGTTGACATCGAGCGCCTGATGGGTGGCCGCAAGGTCGCGCGCATCGTCTACGACGCCGAGACGATTCGCCGCCGCGTGGCGGAGCTGGGCAAGCAGATCGGCGCCGCCTATCCGGACGGCGAGCTGCTGGTGCTCGGCCTGCTCAAGGGAAGCTTCATCTTCGTCGGCGACCTGGTGCGGGAGATCCCCCGCGTACTCCAGGTGGACTTCCTGGTGGCGAGCTCGTACGGCGAGGCGAAGGTCTCCAGCGGGCACGTCCGGCTCGTCTACGACCCGGAAACCCGACTCGAGGGGAAACATATCCTGCTGGTCGAGGATATTATTGACAGTGGCAGGACGCTGAACCGGCTGGTGGAGCTGCTGACGGAGCGGCGGCCCAAGAGCCTGGAGATCTGCGCCCTGCTCGACAAGGGTCTGGCCAAGGGCGTGCTCGTGAAGCCGGCGAAGTTCCTCGGCTTCGAGGCACCCAACGAGTTTCTGGTGGGCTACGGACTGGATCACGCCGAGGACTTTCGGCACCTGCCCTTTGTCGCGAGTCTGGCGGAATGAGAAGAGTAGCGAATGGCGAATAGCGAATAGCGAGTGGGACCACTCGCGACTCGCCACTCGCCAACACGATGATGGATAGGACGAACTGATGCCCGAGCGTTTGCCTCCGCCACCGCCGAAGTTCAGCTGGGCGCGCCTGTCCAAGACGGTCGCGTTCTGGATGATCGTCGTGCTCGTGCCGGTGATCTTCTTCCAGCTCACGGCGAGGCGCAGCGCGGACGCGCCGGTGATCCGGTACACCGATTTCGCCGCCGCGCTGCAGCGCGGCAACGTCGGCAGCGTCGAAATCGTCGAGCTGCAGGACGTGAAAGGCGAGTTCAAGTCGCCCGAGCGCATCCAGGGGCGCGACGTCGTGCGCTTCACCACCCAGCTGCCGTTCGAGGCGGACCAGGCGTTCGTGGCGCGGCTCGAGGCCGCGGGCGTGCCGGTCCAGGCCAAGCGCGCGCGCCAGGGCTTGCTGACGCTCCTGGTGCAGATGCTGCCGTGGCTGCTGCTGATCGGGTTCTGGATCTTTGTGTTCCGCCAGATGCAGGCGGGCGGCAGCCGCGCGTTCGCGTTCGGCAAGTCGAAGGCGAAGCTGCTCACCGGCGATACGCCCAAGCTGACGTTCGCCGACGTGGCCGGCGCCGACGAAGCCAAGGTCGAGCTGCAGGAGATCATCGAGTTCCTCAAGGACCCCCAGAAGTTCACGCGGCTCGGCGGCCGCCTGCCCAAGGGTGCGCTGCTGATAGGGCCGCCGGGCACCGGCAAGACGCTGCTCGCCAAGGCCGTGGCCGGCGAAGCGGCGCGGCCGTTTTTCTCCATGTCCGGCTCCGATTTCGTCGAGATGTTCGTCGGCGTGGGTGCGTCGCGGGTGCGCGACCTGTTCGAGCAGGGCAAGGCACACGCGCCCTGCATCATCTTCATCGACGAGATCGACGCCGTCGGCCGGCACCGCGGCGCGGGCCTGGGCGGCGGGCACGACGAGCGCGAGCAGACCCTCAACCAGCTGCTGGTCGAGATGGACGGCTTCGAGTCCAACGACGGCGTCATTCTGCTCGCCGCGACGAACCGGCCCGACGTGCTCGACCCCGCGCTGCTGCGCCCCGGGCGGTTCGACCGACAGATCGTGGTGGACATGCCCGACGTGAAGGGCCGCGAGGCCATCCTGCGAGTGCACACGCGCAAGATCCCGCTGGCCGCCAACGTCCAGCTGGACCGGATCGCGAAGGGTACGCCGGGCCTCTCGGGTGCGGATCTGGCGAACCTCGTGAACGAAGCCGCGCTGCTCGCCGCGCGGCGCAACAAGACGCAGGTGGACGCGCCGGACTTCGAGGATGCCAAGGACAAGGTGATGCTCGGCGTCGAGCGGAAGAGCCTCGTGTTGACCGAAGACGAGCGCCGGCTCACCGCGTACCACGAGGCGGGGCACGCCGTGGTCAGCCTCAAGACGCCGGGCATGGACCCGCTGCACAAGGTGACGATCGTCCCGCGCGGCCGCGCGCTCGGCCTGACCACCTGGCTGCCGGAGGAAGACCGGCACAACTACACCAAGTCGTGGCTGGAGGGCCGGCTCGCCGCCGCCTTCGGCGGCCGCGTAGCCGAAGAGCTGGTGTTCGGGCCCGAGAAGGTCACCACCGGCGCGGCGGGCGACATCGAGCAGGCCACCACGCTCGCGCGGCGCATGGTCACGCAGTTCGGCATGAGCGAGGCGATCGGCGTGATCGCCGTCGGGGACCGCGAGCAGGAGATCTTCCTGGGCCGCGAGCTGACCCAGCGGCGCGAGATTTCCGAGCGGACGAGCGAGCAGGTGGACACCGAGGTCAAGCGGATCATCGACGAGGCCTACGCCAAGGCGCGTACGATCCTCACGGCGAACCGCGACATGCTCGACCGCATGGCGGCCGTGCTGCTCGAGCGCGAGACGATCGACCGTGAAGAGGTCGAGACCATCGCGCGCGGGGAGGAGCTGCCGCCGCGCGGGCCGGCGCTGCCGCCGGCGCCCACGCCGCTCCCGCCGCCGGCCGCCGAGCGGCGCGAAGCCCGAGGGCCCGCGGGCGTCCCCAACCCCTCGCCCAGCCCCGCGTGATCGCCGCGCCGCCAGCGACCCAGAGCTGGCGGACGTCGCGGCGCGTCCTCGCGCTCGTGCGCGCGCGGGTCGTCGGGATTCTCAACATCACGCCGGACAGCTTCAGCGACGGCGGCCGCCACTTCGCCCTGGACGACGCGGTCGCCGCGGCGCGGCGCATGCAGGCCGAAGGCGCCGACGTGCTGGACGTGGGCGGCGAATCCACCCGCCCCGGCGCGGTCCGGCCGAGCGAGGCCGAAGAGCTCGGCCGTGTGATCCCTGTGATCGAGGCGCTGGCGGCCGAGGTAGGGTTGCCCGTGAGCGTGGACACGCGGCGGGCCGGGGTGGCGCGGGCGGCCCTCGCGGCGGGCGCGGAGATCGTCAACGACGTCAGCGGCCTCACTAGGGACCCCGCCATGGCCGGCGTGGTGGCCGACGCGGGCGCGGGCGTGATCCTGATGCACATGCGCGGCGAGCCGGAGACCATGGATTCGCTCGCCGTATACGACGACGTCGCCGCCGACGTCACGCGTGAGCTCGAAGCGCGGGTCGCGCTCGCGACACGGGCCGGCATCGCGCCGGAGGCGATCGTGGTGGATCCGGGCCTCGGGTTCGCCAAGACCGCGGACCAGAGCCTCACGCTGCTGGCCCGGCTGGATCGGCTCGTCGCGCTCGGCCCCCCCGTCATGGTGGGCCCGTCGCGCAAGCGCTTCCTCGGCGCCGCCACCGGCCGCCCGGTACACGAGCGCGACGGGGCGACGGCGGCGGCCTGCGTGGCGGCACGCCTCAAGGGGGCATTGCTGTTCCGGGTTCACGACGTGGCCCGCGCCCGCGAGGCGCTCGACGTGGCGGATGCCGTTGCCTTTGCGGCCGGCGGCCAGTGGCCAGCGGCCGGCTGACCATGGACCGCTTCACCTTCCTCGTTCCCGGTTGGCGCGACGTCGTCGAGATCCTGATCGTCGCCGTGGTGATCTACCGCGGCCTGCTGTTCCTCGTCGGCACCCGCGCGATCCACATCCTGCTGGGCCTGGTGCTGCTGGGCGCGGCGTATATCGGCGCGCTGCTGCTCAAACTGCAGATGATCAGTTATCTGCTGGGCATCATCCTCACGTACGGCGCGTTCGCGCTGCTGATCGTGTTCCAGCCCGAGCTCAGGAGCGGCTTGGCGCGGCTCGGGCAGAGCCGCGTGATGCGGTTCTTCTACCGCGGCGAGGCGCACCAGGTGGCCGAAGAGATCCGGGAAGCCGCCGACCGCCTGTCGCGCGCGGGGACCGGGGCGATCATCGCCGTCGAGGGCGAGGTGGGCCTGGGCGACTATCTCGAGAGCGGCACCCCGCTCAACGCGCGCGTCTCGGCCGATCTCGTGACCACGATCTTCACGCCCTACTCGCCGCTGCACGACGGGGCGCTCATCATCCGGGGCGACACGATCGTGGGCGCGGGCTGCATCCTGCCGCTCACCCAGTTCCCGGTGGACGACAAAGCCCTCGGTACCCGCCACCGGGCCGCGTTAGGGCTGTCGGAGGAGACCGACGCGCTGGTGATCGTCGTGAGCGAGGAGACCAGCGCGATCAGCGTGGCGCGCCGCGGCCAGCTGGAGCGGGGCATCAGCCTGGCGCGGCTGGAGGAGCTGCTGGCCTCGGGCTCGTTCGCCCGTCTGGATCAGCCCAGCCCCGTGCCTGCTCACGCGTAGCCCCCTAGACGCGGGGCCGCCCTTCCTTGACATTTCACCCGGCCTGGTAATAACTACACCTGTAGAATGGCCACGACCGCGAGCGAAAGCAGGCGCGTGAGCGCGACACCCGTAGACATCGCGGCCGACCGGCCGCCATACAAGCTGGCGCTGGTCGCCGCCCTGGTCGTGCTGGCCGGGTACGCCATCTCCCTGGCGCCGACCGTGACCTTCTGGGACGCCGGCGAGTTCATCGCGACCGGCCACATCCTCGGCATCCCCCACCCGCCGGGCACGCCGCTGTTCGTGATGCTGGGGCGCACGTGGGACATCCTGCTCGGCGGCCTGATCGGGACGGCGGGCGCCACGAACCTGATGAGCACCGCCTTCAGCGCCGGCAGCTCGTTCTTCCTGTTCCTGCTGATGCACGAAGCGCTCCGCGCGGGCACCAACGGCCTCGACGAGCGGACCGCGCGGCTGTTCCGCGTGGGCGGGGCGTTCGCCGCCGCGCTCTGCGCCGCGTTCGGCTTCACGGTCTGGCAGAACTCGAACGAGACCGAGGTCTACCAGATCGCGATGTTCTCGATCGGGCTGATCCTGTGGCTGTGCTGGCTGTGGCGGCGCGACCGGGGCGGGGTACGGGGCGCGCACATCCTGCTCCTCATCATCTACGTGTTCGGGGTCTCGCTCGGCAACCACCTGATGGCGTTGCTGTGCGGTCCCGCGGTGCTGACGTACTTCTTCCACGTTCTGCAGACCCAGCCGCCCAAGAGCGAGGCCGAGAGGCAGGTCCAGTGGGCGCAGTTCGCCATCGCGGTGGCGATGTGGGTTACGATGATCGGCGTCGGCATCGGCAACAAGGCCGTCATCGTGCTGGGGCTCACCCTGTACCTGGTGGCGGCCGCCTGGGCCTTCCGCGCCGGCACCTGGCTCTTCGCGGTGGCGGCGCTCGTGGTGGGCGCGATCGGCATCACCACGTACGCGTTCCTCTATATCCGTGCCGGCCTGCACCCGTTCATCAGCGAGGCCGACCCGTCGACGCTCGAGAACCTGTGGGCGGTAATCCGGCGCGAGCAGTACCCGCCGCGCTCGCCGCTCGACGACCCGACCGTACAGTCGGGTCCCGGCAACCCCGGGCGCACGCTGGAGATCTTCGGGCTGCAGCTGCTCAACTACTTCCAGTACTTCGACTGGCAGTGGAGCTCGAGCCTGATGCGCCACATCGCCGTGCTCGCGCCGCTCCGCCTGCCGTTCACGCTGCTGTTCATCGTGCTCGGCGTGTTAGGTGCGGTGAATCATCGCAAGTGGGACCGCTCGACCTTCTGGCTGGTGGCGATGCTGTTCCTGACGACGAGCATCGGGCTGGCCCTGTACCTCAACTTCAAGCCCGGCTTCTCGGTCGGATACCAGGCGTTCCCGGACCGTGAGCTGCACGAGGTCCGGGAGCGCGACTACTTCTACACGGTGTCGTTCGTGGCGTGGGGGTTGTGGGCGGGCCTCGGCATCGCGGTCGTATTCCGCCGGCTGCGCGAACGCCTGGCGGGGCCCGGCGGAACACTCCGAGCCGCGCCGGCGCTGCTGCTGGCGCTGCTGCCGTTCACGCTCAACTTCAACGCCGCCAACCGGCGCTTCGGCCCTTCGGCCACGCTGGCGCGCGACTTCGCGTACTCGATGCTGGCGGGCGTCGAGCCGTACGGCATCCTGTTCACCAACGGCGACAACGACACGTTCCCGCTGTGGTACATCCAGGAAGTCGAAGGGGTGCGGCAGGACGTGATGATCGTGAACCTGTCGCTGGTGAACACGGACTGGTACATCCGCCAGCTGCGCGACCTGCCGGCGCGGCCCTACCGGCCCGACAGCCTCACGGCCCGGATGTACGGCGCCGACGGGGGGGGGCCGCCGCCCTCGTGCAACGACCAGCAGCTCGAGACCGTCAATGCGTGGGCGCGCGCGGCAAACCGCCGGCCGCCCGACCTCGCGCGCGGGCGGCCGATGTGCCTGCACATGCTGAACGACGCGCAGATCACCGGGTTCGTTCCGCGGCTGCTCGAGCGCGACTTGCTGTTCCAGGTGGGCCGGATCGGCACCACGATCCCCGCCGGCACGCCGTTCTTCACCAAGGACCTGATGGTGCTGCGGCTCATTCAGGACAACCTGGGCCGTCGGCCGATTTTCTTCGCGCTCACCGCCGGCAACGGGAGCCGGATGGGGCTCGACCAGTTCGTCTCGCAGCACGCACTGGCGTTCAAGCTGCACCAGGACACGGTGCGGCAGGACAGCTCGCGGCTCGTGCCGAGCGCGTACGTCGGTGTGGCCGTGGACGTCGAGCGCACGCGGTCGCTGCTGTGGAACGTGTACCGCTATTCGCGGCTGTTCGACGCGGACTCCCTGCGGCTCGATCCCACCGACGAGAACATCGCCGGCAATCTCGCGTTCGTGTACATGTGTCTCGCCGACACCTATCGCCTCCAGGGCAACGTCACGGAGATGGTGCGCAACTACGAACGCGCCCAGCATCTGGCGCCCAACCCGCAGCTGGAGCAGTTCCTCCAGTCGCTGCGCGCCATGCCCCAGCTGCTGCCGGGCGTCGACACCGCGGGCGCCGCCGACACGGCGGGCGCGGGCCGGGGCGGGGGCGGCGGAGACTCGGCGAAGCGGCGGTAGACTGGCGACGGGGCGCCCGGTTGGGCGCCCCGTTTCGTTCCGGGTCGGAAGGCGCGCGAGCTCGGCAGGATGTACTCCCGCCGTGAGCCGCCCGCGTTGCGCCCCGGGGCCGGATCAGGTTTCTTGTGGTGTTCCGCTCAGCGTCAGGAGGGAGCCATGAAGACCAGCCGCATCGCCCGCAGCTTCGCCGTCGCTCTTGCCGTTCTTCCAGCTGCCGCCACGGCGTCGCTCGGCCAGGCGGTGCCGCGCGGCAACGCCGGCGTCCGCGGGACGATCAGCGACCCTAACGGCCGGCCGCTGGCCGGAGCGCTGGTGATCCGCGACGGCAGCCCCGATACCGCACGCGCCGATTCGACGGGCCGGTTCGTGGTGGAGCGGCTGGCGCTGGGCCGGCACCTCTTCCGCGTGACGCACCCCGGCTACGCGACCATTGAATTCGAGGCGCAGTTCGAGCGCGATACCACCGTGAGCGTGGACATCCCGCTCGAGCGAGGCTCGGGCAGCGTCCCGGCGGCGGGCGCTGGTGGTGGTGGGGCCGGCAGGCTGGACATGGTGGGGTTCACCGCGCGCCGGCGCGCCGCCGAAGGGAGCCGGGGGGGGGCCACGTTCCTCGGGCCCGAGGACCTCGCCGGCCGCCGCGGTGGCCGCGTCAGCCAGTTGTTCGAGGGCGTGCGGGACGTGACGGTCCGCCCCGGCCGCGACAATGCGATCATCCTCTACGGGCACGACCGGCGCTGCCTGATGAACATCTGGATCGAGGGGCAGCGGATGGACAACGTGTTTCCGCCGAGTGAGACCTATTCCGCCACGGCATCGCGACGCGGCGCCGGCACGCGGTACCCGGGGCTCGATGAAGTCGTGCCCCCCGACCGGATCCTCGCGATCGAGGTCTACCCCCGTCCGTCGCAGACGCCCCCGCAATTCCAGTCGTCCATGAGACTCTCGAGCGGGCTCGAGACCCAGGATTCCGGCAACTGCCGGTCGGTGGTCATCTGGACGAACTAGTGGCGGGGACGGCCGCGGGCTAGTTCCGCGGCTCGGACCAGACGGTAGCGGGCTGGACCCGCGCGGCGCGCCGCGCCGGCAGCCAGCACGCCACCAGCCCGATCGGCGCGAAGCACGCGGCGAGCAGGCAGAGAACCGCGAAGTCGCTTTCCAACGCGCGCGCGGTCTCTTCACGCATCAGCCATCCCACCCAACGCGCTCCCGACAGGCCGAGCAGGACGCCCACGCCGGTGAGCCGGAGCGCCTTGCCAAGCAGCCACAGCTCGACGTGGCGCGGCAGGGCCCCGATGGCGAGCCGGATCGAGATGTCTCTCCGGCGCAACGTCACCACCTGGCTCATCACGGCTGCCAGGCCGAGGATCCCGAGTAGCGCGGCCGCCACCGTGAGCGCCGTGATGATGCCGCCGAACCAGGCGAGCGGCGCTCCGAACTCCGCCAACCTCGCCCGCAGCGGCGTCGGAGCGCCCAACCTCGGGCCCGCGCGGGTTCGACCGAATCCCCGAGCGACGGCGCGCTCGAGCCGTCCGACATCATCGGCTCGCAAGGTTGTTTCCGCCACGACCGGCGGGTGCTGCAGCAGGGAGAAGTAGGCCATCGGCAACGGGCGGCTGGTGGCGCCCAGTCCGCGCGGCGCGAGACTCCGGGCGACGCCGACTACCGTGTACGTATCCGCGGAATCGAGTCCGGTCCGGACGTCCAGTCCGATCGGATTCGCGCCGGGAAAGAGCTGGCGGGCCGCCACCTCGCTCAAGACCGTCACGCGCGTGGCGCCGAGCGTGTCACGCGACGCGAGGTCCCGGCCTCGCACGCCGACCCCCATCTGCTTCAAGGCGTTCGGGGCCGCCGCCACTGCGCGCACGGTCGCCGAATTGATGGGCTTGAGCAGCATGCTCTCGAAGCAGTTGCCACAGAACGCGAGCAGCGGCAGCTCCTTGCCCAGCCCGACCCACGCGTCCGGGCTGGTCAAGGCGGCCTCGACTCCTGCCCGGTCCATCGCCGCCAGCAACCGTCGATATCCGCGCGCCCGCTCCGCCGCACCACCCCACACCGGGTTGTCCCACACCAACGGCACCACCGCGAGCGAGTCCGGGTAGTGCAGGGCCGCTCCGCCGCGCGCCCGGGGGCCGTCGCGCAGGATCAGGACGGTAGAGTAGGCGGCCACCAGCAGGCCCGCGAGCTGCACGACGACGACGGCGTTCTGGAGCTGCAGGCGGCCGCCTGGGGTGGTGACGTGATCACCGTGAAGGTCCGCGATCGCGCGGACGCCCCCGCGTTGAAGCGGTGCGAGCAGCCCCAGGGCCACGGAGCCCACGAGCGCGGCGACGGCGGTCGTCCCGCCCAGCGCCGCACCGGCGACTGCCGCTCCGATGGCGGGGTGCGTGAGCAGCGCCGGCCAGGACGCGCGCAGGATCGTGAGTGCCAGCCCGGCGCCGACGAGCCCCGTGCCGCATCCCACCATGCACAGGACCAGCAGGTCGAGGCCGGCGAGCGCGAGCAGGTGGCGCAACCGCGCGCCGAGCGCGCACCGCACCGCCAGGGACCGCCAGTCGGCCAGGATTCGGCTCACCGCATGCAACAGGATCGAGAGCGCCGCGATGATCAGCGCGGCCGTCGCGACCTGCCCCAGCGCGCGGGCCAGCACCGCCAGCGCCTCGGCGGGAAAGACGTCTGCCGGGCGCGCGATGGTGGCTTCCCACGCCGCACCCCAGGTGCCGTCGGGCAATGGGCGCACACCCGGTCGCGGCGAGACGGGGCCGCCGAGGGAAAACCGCACGACCGCCGCTGCCACTCCCGCCGTGAACGTCGCCGCCGCCGAGGAGGCGAGGAGCGCGGTGGCCGAGGCCATCCTGGGAGCACCGCCGAACCGCGTTTTGAAGTACGACATGTGTAGAAGGTGCTGGTTCGCGGGCCCCGGGTCAAATGGGGCCTCGAAAACCCGGAGCATCACGGCTAAATTCTTACGGCTATGCACCTTGGGCGCGTCCGCGACCGCATCGCGAAGGCCGCCGGGCGGGTCGGACGGGATCCAGCGAGCGTGGCGATCGTGGCGGTAACCAAGGGCCACTCGATCGCCGCCGCGAGGGAAGCGGCAGCCGAGGGGCTGCTGGATCTCGGCGAGAACCGGGTTCAGGAAGCGCTCATGAAGATGGAGGAATGGCCCGATGCGCCGGTGCGTTGGCATCTGATCGGGCACCTCCAGTCGAACAAGACGAAGAAGGCGGTCGGTCGGTTCGCGCTGATTCACTCGGTGGACTCGGCGCGCCTCGCCGACGAGCTGGACCGGGCCGCCGGCGCGGCCAACGTGGTTCAGGACGTGCTGGTCCAGGTGAACGTGGCCCGCGAGGAACAGAAGTCGGGCGCGGACCCGGACGAGGTGCACGGTCTCGTGGCCCACGTCGCTGCGAAGCGGCAGCTCAAGCTGCGCGGCCTGATGACGATGGCGCCGCTGACGGACGACGTCTCGATCCAGCGCGAGACGTTCGGCGGGTTGCGAGAGCTGCGCGATTTGCTGGCGCTGGACGGGCGGCTGCCGGGGGGGGGCTGCCTGGACGAGTTGTCCATGGGGATGTCGCAGGACTTCGAGGTCGCCGTGGAGGAGGGCGCGACGCTGCTCCGCCTCGGCACGGTCCTTTTCGGGGAGCGCACATGAGCGACGAAGTCTTCCGCCTCACGCCGCTGGACGTCCGCAAAACGGAGTTCAAGAAGGCGCTGCGGGGCTACGAGAAGCTCGGCGTGGAGGACTTCCGCGCCCGGGTGGCCGACGAGCTGGAGCGCCTGGTGAAGGAGAAGCTGTCGCTCGACGAGCGCCTGCGCCGGGCCGAAGAGCAGCTCAAGGAATACAAGCAGCGCGACAAGGCGATGAACGACGCGCTGGTCTCCGCGCAGCAACTGCGCGCCGAAACGCGGGAACAGGCCGAGCGCGAGGCCCAGGTGATTCTGCGCGAGGCCGAGGCCGACGGGGAGCGCCGCCTGGAGCGGGCACGCCGCGAGCTGGAGCGGCTCGACGCCTCGGGGCAGGAGCTGGCGCGCCGCCACCACGCGTACCTGACCAGTCTGCGGTCGTTGGTGGAGCGGCAGCGGGCCGAGCTCGAGGCGCTGTCCGCGAGCGAGGCGTTCACGTTCGGCAAGGTGGCGGGCACGATCACGCCGCAGCAGACCGACCAGGGCGCGAACCGGAAGTCGTCCCCCAAGTGGATCAAGTCCATCGTCGAAGAGTAGCGTGAAGACGTCGGCAGACGAGCTGGAACGCGATCTCCTGACGCGCTGGAAGGCCGAGGATCTCTTCGGCCAGGTTCAGCGCGCCACGCAGCACGGCCCCCCGTTCGTGTTCTACGAGGGTCCCCCCACCGCCAACGGCCGTCCCGGCATCCACCACGTGTTCGCGCGCACCATCAAGGACCTGGTGTGCCGCTATCACGTGATGCTCGGCGAGCGGGTGACCCGCATCGCCGGGTGGGACACGCACGGTCTGCCGGTCGAGATCGAAGTCGAGAAGCAGCTCGGCATCACCGGCAAGACGGAGATCGGCGACCACCCCGACGCCAAGGTTTCGGTGGCGGCGTTCAACCGGCTGTGCCGCGAGAGCGTCTGGAAGTACAAGGCCGACTGGGAGGCGCTCAGCGACCGCATCGGCTATTGGCTCGACTACGAGCACCCGTACGTCACCTACCACCAGGAATACATCGAGTCGGTGTGGTGGCTGCTGTCGCGGTTGTTCGAGAAGGGCCTGCTGGTTCGCGGCCACAAGGTGTTGCCGTACTGCCCGCGCTGCGGCACCGCGCTGTCCTCGCACGAGCTCGCACTGGGGTACGACACCGCCAAAGACCCTTCGGTGTACGTGTTGTTCGAGCTGGAAAGGGGTCGGAAGTCGGAAGTTGGAAGTCGAGAGTCAAAAGTGGGCTCACGTCCGACTCCCGACTCCCGACTCCCGACGTATTTGCTGGTCTGGACCACGACGCCGTGGACGCTCCCCGCCAACTTCGCGGTCGCGGTGCATCCCGAGCTCGACTACGTGGAGGTCGAGTGGAAGGGCAAGCACGTCATTCTCGCCGAGACGCGGGCGGCGCACATCATTCCGGGCGGCGACACCCAGCCGCTGGTGACGCCGGACCGCCCGCCGCTCCGCCGCTTCAAGGGGGCCGAGCTGGTCGGCGTGCGCTACCGGCGGCCGCTCGACGTGGTGCCGTGGCCGGAGGGTCGGGCCTGGGAGGTGGTGGCCGGCGATTTCGTCACGGCCGAGGACGGCTCCGGGATGGTGCACCTGGCACCGTTCGGCGCCGACGACTTCACGGTGCTCAAGGCCGGGAACTTCGCGTACGCGGTCCCGGTGGATCCCACGGGCCGTTTCCGTGGCACCACCTGGGACGGCATCGAGGGGAAGTTCGTCAAGGACGCCGACGCTCCGATCGTGGAGCGGCTGAAGCGCGGCGGCCTGCTGCTCAAGCGCGAGACGGTCGAGCACACCTATCCGTTCTGCTGGCGCTGCGACACGCCGCTGCTCTACTACCCGCGCGAATCGTGGTTCGTGAAGACCACGGCCTACAAGGACCGGATGGTCGCGATCAACGCGCAGGTGGACTGGCACTCGCCGGAAATGGGGAGCGGGCGGTTCGGCGAGTGGCTCGAGAACAACGTGGACTGGGCCCTCTCGCGCGACCGGTTCTGGGGTACGCCGCTGCCGTTGTGGATCTGCGCCGCCGACCCGTCGCACGTCGAGGCCATCGGCTCGTTCGCGGCGCTCGCCGAGCGCTGGGGGAAGCCGCTGCCCGCCGACTTCGATCCGCACAAGCCGTACATCGACGGCTACTCGTGGCGGTGCGCCCGCTGTGCCGGCAGGATGCGGCGCGCGGGCGAGGTCATCGACGCGTGGTTCGACTCGGGCGCGATGCCGGTGGCGCAGTGGCACTACCCGTTCGAGCACGAGGCCGAGTTCCGCGCGCACTTCCCGGGCGACTACATCGCCGAGGGCGTGGACCAGACGCGCGGCTGGTTCTACTCGCTGCTGGCGATCGCCGCCGGCGTGTTCGAGCAGCCGGCGTACCGGCACGTGATCGTGAACGAGATGCTTCTGGACGCCAAGGGCCGGAAGATGTCGAAGAGCAGGGGCAACATCGCGGACCCCGTGCAGGCCGTCGCGACGCACGGGGCGGACGCGGTTCGGCTCTACTTCCTGCTCTCGAGCCAGGTCTGGCTGCCCAAGCGGTGGGACGAGTCGCAGGTGCACGACGTGGCCGGCACGGTGCTCGACAAGCTCCGGCATTCGACCAACCTGTTCCAGATGTACCGTGGCGATTGGCAGCTGCCCGCGGTCGACGTTCAGCGGTCGACCGTCGACCGTCGACCGTTGGCCGACCGCTGGCTGCTCGACCGGCTCGACGAAACGGTGCAAGCGGTACGCGGGGCGTGGAGCAGCTACGACGTCTCCACCGGTGCCCGGGCGATCGTGCAGTTCGTGGTGGACGACCTTTCCAACTGGTGGGTGCGGCTCAACCGGGAGCGGTTCTGGGCGCCGGGTTCGGCGGCCGACCCCGCGGCGCTCGCCACGCTGCACGAGGCGCTCGTGACGTCGTGCCGCCTGCTCGCTCCGGCGGCGCCGTTCCTGCCCGACGCGCTGCATCGGGCGCTGACGGGCGGCTCGGTGCACCTCGCCCCGTTCCCCGAGCCGCGCAGGGCCCTTGACCCGCAGCTGGCGCGCGCCATGGACGTGGTGCGGCGCCTCGCCTCGCTCGCGCGTACGGCGCGCGAGACCATCAAGCAGCGCGTGCGGCAGCCGCTGGCGCGCATGGTCGCCGCCATCCCCGCGGACGTGGACCGGGCCCTGTTCGAACAGCTGATGCCGCTGCTGGTCGCGGAAGTGAACGTCAAGCGTGTCGAGCTCGTGGCGCGCGGGACCGACCTCGTCACGCTCGAGGCGCGGCCCAACTTCCGCGCCCTGGGCAAGCGGTTCGGCAAGGCCACCCCCGAGGCGGCGGCGGCGATCCAGCGGCTGACCGGTGCCGACGTGGCGCGGTGGGAAGCCGGCGAGCGAGTCGAGATCACCGCGGGTGGGGAGCGGCACGCGCTCACGGCCGACGACCTCGTGGTGCACCGGCAGGCTCGGGGCGACGTCGTGGTCGAGAGCGACGGCGAGGTGGTTGCGGCACTCGACCCGACGCTCACCGACGAGCTGAAGCGCGAGGGACTCGCCCGCGAGGTCGTGAGCCGCGTGCAGCGGATGCGCAGGGACGCGGGCTACCAGGTCGGCGACCGCATCCACCTGTGGGTGGACGGCGACGAGCCGGTGCGGCAGGCGGTCCTTGCGCACACCGGCTACATTTCCGGGGAGACGCTGGCGCTCGCGCTGGCGGTCGGGGAGGCTCCCGCGGCAGACCTCGTACAAGACGTGGAGCTGGACGGCATGCGGGCGCGGCTCGCGGTGCGGCGGGCGGCTTGATGATGCGGATGTGAACCCGCTCACAGCTCACAGCTCACAGCTCACAGCTATGAGCTATGAGCTATGAGCTATGAGTTTGAACAAGGGAACGCGATGGCTCTGACGAAGAAGCAGCTGGCCCATTTCGAGAAGCGTCTGCTGGAGGAACGCGCGCGCGCGCTGAAGGAGCTCGGGCACTACGACGAGAGCTTCAACGCCACGCTCCAGGCCTCCGACGGCGATCTCTCTTCCTACTCCTTCCACATGGCTGACCAGGGTACCGACGCGATGGAACGCGAGAAGGCGTTCCTGATGGCGTCCAAGGAGGGCCGCTTCCTGTGGCACCTCAACCAGGCCCTGCGGCGGCTGTACCAGACGCCGGACAAGTACGGCAAGTGCGAGACCTGCAGCGCGGAGATCGGGTACGACCGGCTCGACGCGCTGCCGCACGCCCGGTTGTGCATCGACTGCAAGGCGAAGGAGGAAGATGGTAAGCGCCACTGAGCGGCGGCGTTTCGCCGCCGTCGTGGTGGTGGTGATCCTCCTCGATCAGGCCGCAAAGGTCGCCGCCGAGCGTTGGCTGCCGCAGTACATCGGCATGCCGGTGCTCGGCGACGTGTTCCAGCTGCGCCTGGTGTACAATCCGGGCGCCGCGTTCGGCATCCACGTCGGCCCCTACTCGCGCTGGGTCTTCATGGGCCTGTCGATCGCCGCGCTGGTGGTTCTGGGCTCGATGCTCCGCGCCACGCGCAGCGGCGACGGGGTCCGGCTCCAGGCGCTCGCGCTGATCTGCGCCGGCGCGGCGGGCAATCTCATCGACCGGATCCGCTCGCCGCGCGGGGTGGTGGATTTCCTCGACTTCACGTTCGGCAGCTATCACTTCCCCACGTTCAACGTCGCGGACACGGCCGTGACGTGCGGCGCGGTGCTGCTCGCGATCTCGCTGTGGAACGAAGACCATCCCGCCGCGGCCACGCTGCCCGCGCGCGGCGGCGGGCCGCCGCAGCTCGCCGCGGCGCCCCCCCCCCCCCGGGTGGACCAAGCGCAGAGCGACGCGCCGCCGAGTGTGAGCTGAGCGCATGCTCCCTCCGGCGACGCGATTCTCGGTCGCGATCTCCGGTGCGGAGCGGCTCGACCGGTTTCTAGCCGACCAGCTGCAGGTCTCCCGCACCGTCGCCGCGCGCCTCATCGCCGAACGCCACGTGACGGTGGGCGGCGCGCCGGCGCGCGCGAGCCTCGTGCCCGCGCGCGGCACCGAGATCGCCGTGGAGTTCCCCGCCGCGCCGCCGCGCACCATTGCGCCGGCCGACATCGCGCTCACCATCGCGCACGAGGACGACGAGCTGCTGGTGGTCAACAAGCCGGCCGGGCTGGTGGTGCATCCGGCGCCGGGCCACTGGGACGACACGCTGGTGAACGCGCTCGCGGCGCGCGGGGTGCGCCTCTCCGGCGGCGCCGAGGGCCGGCCGGGGATCGTGCATCGCCTGGACAAGGACACCTCCGGCCTGCTGGTGGTGGCCAAAACCGGCCGCGCGCACGAGCGGCTGGGGCATGCCCTGGCGGCGCGGCGCATCGAGCGCCGCTACGCCGCCCTGGTGTGGGGGCATCTGGGCCCGGGCGTGCGGCGGGTCGAGGCGGCGCTGGCACGGCATCCCCAGGACCGCAAGCGCATGACGATCCCGAAGACCGGCGGCCGCGCCGCCGCGACGCGGTTCGTCACCCTGGCCCGCGGCGGGCCGGCCGACCTCGTGGCCGCCGCGCTCGAAACCGGCCGAACCCATCAGATCCGGGTGCACCTGTCGTCGATCGGACATCCGGTGGTGGGCGATCCCGTGTACGGCGGCCTCGAGGTGCGGCGCTCAGACTCGACGCGGGCGGCGGCCGAAGCGGTAGCCCGGGCCACGCCGCGCCAGGCGCTGCACGCCGCGTGGCTGCGGCTCATCCATCCCGGATCGGGACAGCCCCTGGAGGTCCGGGCGGAATGGCCCGACGACCTTCGCCCGGCACTGGCCAAAGCGTTGGGGGACGGGCATTTGCTTGCCGAGCCCAACCCCCTGGAGTATCTTGGGTTCTTCGCTTCGGACGTCCGGTCGTGATGGCCACGCGACTCCTCTTGTTCCGCTGCGGCGGGCAGGTGCTGGCTGTCGAGGCTGACGCCGTCCGCGAGATCCTCCCGGCGCTGCCGGCCACGCGGATTCCCGGCGCGCCCCGCGCCGTCCGCGGGCTGGTGAATGTCCGCGGCACGCTCGTGCCGGTGGTGGACGCCGCCGTGGCTGCGGGGCTGGGCACGGAGGGGGAGGGGGAGGGGAAGGGCGGCGGCACCGTGATTCTCGTCGAGCGGAACGGCCGCGCGGTGGGGCTCGAGGTGGAAGAAGTCCTCGACCTCGTCAGCGTTTCGGCCGCCGCGCTCGATGCGCGCGCCGCCTTGCCCGGCGTCCGGCGCGACCTCGTGCGCGCGGTCGGCACCGCCGGCAGCCACTCGTTCGTGCAGCTCGCAACCGACGTGCTGTTGGAGCCCCTGCTGCCGTAGGAGGAAGGGTGGGCCATCGAGTCCTCGTGTGCGACGACGCGATCTTCATGCGGACGATGATCAGCGACATCCTCACGGGCGCCGGCTACGAAGTGGTCGGCGAAGCGGAAACGGGCGTGCAGGCCGTCGAGCGGTACCGCGAGCTCAAACCGGACCTCGTGACGATGGACATCGTGATGCCGGACATGGGTGGCATCGACGCGGTGCGCGAGATCGTCAAGGACGACCCCAACGCCAAGATCCTGATGTGCAGCGCCATGGGACAGCAGGCGCTGGTCGTCGAGGCGATCCAGGCCGGCGCGAAGGACTTCGTCGTCAAGCCGTTCCAGCCTTCGCGCGTGCTCGAGGCGGTGCAGCGCGTGCTCGGGTAGGGCCGGATGGACGTCCGCCAGTACGCGGACCTCTTTCTCACCGAGAGCCGCGACCACCTCACCACCTACAACCACCTCCTGCTGGAGTGGGAGAAGGACCCGGCGCAGGCCGAGCCCGTGGGCGGGATCTTCCGCGCCGTCCACACGATCAAGGGCATGGCGGGCGCGATGGGCTTCGCCGGCGTCGCGGAGCTGGCGCACCGCCTCGAGAACGGGCTCGACGCGCTGCGCAAGGGTGAGCGCGCGGCGACGGCGGCGACCTTCGACCTGCTGTTCCGCGCGGGCGACGCTCTGGAGCGGGCGATCGCCGCGGCGGTGGCCGGCACGGACGCGCCGATCGCGCCCGCGCTGCTCCAGGAGCTCGACGCGGTGGCCACGGGTGGGGGCGGCGGCGGCGCCCGGCGCGGGGCGGCCGCGCGCGCTGCGCCCCCCCCCCCGAGCGCGTCCGCCGCGCCGGCCGGCGGCCCGGGTCGCGCGGTCCGGGTGAGCCTGCGGCCCGAGGCGGCTATCAAGGGCGCCCGGGCCCTGCTCGTCCTCAAAAAGGCGGAGTCGCTGGGCGCCCTGAGCGGCCTGCAGCCGCCCGCGGCGGCGATGGAAGCCGACGGGTTCGACGGCCGGTTCGGGTTCCGGCTGGACACGGCGGCCGACGCGGCGCGCATCGAGGCGGTGCTGCGCACCGCCGGCGACGTCGATACCGTCGAGGTGCAGGCAGAGGACGCACCCGAGGCGGTCGGCGAGGCCGCGCGGATGCGCCACATCCGCGTGGACCTGCGGCGGCTCGACGAGCTGATGAACCAGATCGGCGAGCTGGCGATCGCGCGCGGGCGGCTGCAGGTGCTGGTCACGCAGCGCGACGACCCGGAGCTCGACGAGGTGGGGCTGCGCATCGGCCGGCTGGCCGGGGCGCTCCAGAGCGAGATCGTCGCGGCGCGGATGACGCCGGTGTGGCAGGTCTTCGACCGGTTCCCGCGCATGGTGCGCGACCTGGCGCGGCAGATGGGCAAGCAGGTGGAGTTCCGCGTCGAGGGCAAGGACATCGAGCTGGACCGTACGATCCTGGACGAGATCGCCGATCCGCTCGTGCACCTGCTGCGCAACGCGGTGGACCACGGCATCGAGCCGCCCGAGGAGCGCGTGGCGCGGGGGAAGCCGGCCGCCGGCAACCTGGTGCTGGCCGCGGTCCGGGAGCGCGCGTCGGTGGCGATCCGCGTGACGGACGACGGCCGGGGCGTGGATCGCCGGCGGGTGCTGGCGAAGGCGCGGGAGCAGGGCCTAGTCGAGGCCGGCACCGAGCAGCTCACCGAAGAGGAGCTGCACCGCCTGCTGATGCGCGCCGGGTTCTCGACGGCCCAGCAGGTGACGGACGTGTCGGGCCGCGGCGTCGGGATCGACGTGGTCGCCACAGCGGCGCGGGCGCTCGGCGGGTCGCTCGAGATCCGCTCCGACGAGGCGGCCGGGACCACGTTCACGCTGCGCCTGCCGGTGACGCTGGCGATCGTTCGGGCGTTGCTGGCCCGGGTGGGGCCCGAGACCTACGCGATGCCGCTGACGCACGTGGCGGAGACGCTCGATCCCCGGCCGGAGGACATCCAGCGGGTGCAGGGCCGTGAGTCGCTGCTGCTCAGGGGCCGGCTGGTGCCGCTGGTGCGACTGAGCGAGTTGTTAGGGGGCGGCGGCACAGGTGCGGGCGACATCGCGCCCGCGGCGCGGCTGCCGGTCATCGTGCTCGAGGCCGGCGAGCGGCGGACCGGCGTGATGGTGGACGCGCTGGTCGGCCAGCAGGAGATCGTGGTGAAGAACTTTGAGGCGCCGCGCGGGATGCTGCCGGTGTTCAGCGGCGCGACGATCCTGGGGGATGGCCGGCCCGCGTTGATCCTGGATGCCGGCGGGTTGATGTAGGGGACGGTCGAACGTCGAGGGTCGAACGTCGAACGGATGCGGTTCGACGTTTAACGGTCGACGTTGAACCTTCGACGCTGGACGACGAGCGACCATGGACGACATCCGCGACCTGAAAGAGCTCCAGCTCGACGCCCTCAAGGAGGTCGAGAACATCGGCGCCGGGCACGCGGCGACGGCGTTGTCGCAGATGACCAACCGCCGGATCATGATCAGCGTGCCCAAGATCCAGGTCACGCGGCTGGAGGACGTGGCCGAGCTGCTGGGCGATCCCCAGGAGGTCGTGGCGGCGGTGCTGCTCCACATGCTCGGCGACCTGACGGGCCGCACGCTGCTGGTGTTCCCGGAGCACTCGGCGAAGCGGCTGTGCGACCTGCTGCTGAACCGCGCGCTCGGCACCACGGCGGAGTTCGGCAAGCTGGAGCAGTCGAGCCTGAAGGAGGCGGGCAACATCCTGTGCGGCGCGTACATGAACGCGCTGTCGAGCTTCATGGGGATGATGCTGCTGCCCTCGGTGCCCAGCTTGGTCATCGATTCCTCGGCGGCCGTGCTGACGTCGACGTACCTGAACTTCGGGAGCGACCGCGACTTCGTGTTCTGCGTCGAGACGCAGTTCGCGTTCGTGGCGGAGGGCGAGCAGCTGGCGGGGTACTTCCTGCTGGTGCCCGACTTCGCGTCGCTCCGCGCCATCCTCCAGGCCGTCCGCCTGACCTGACGCCGAGGGCCGATGGGGGCGAGCATGGCTACCGAGAAGGACCTCGCGGTCCTGCGCTCCTTCGCCCGGCGCATCGATCCGTCGGACGCGGGCGCGCACAACAACCTCGGGGTGTTGTACTACCGTCGCGACCTGGCCGACGACGCCATCCGCAGCTTCGTGCGCGCGCTCGAGCTGGACCCCAAGATGGTGGTGGCCCAGCGCAACCTCGAGATCGTCTACCAGGCCACCGGTTTTTACGACCGGCGCATCGCCGAGCTGCGCGAGCGCCTGCGCGCGCGTCCCGACGACCGCGACGTCCGGTGGGAGCTGGGGCGGGCCTACGCGTCGGTCGGCCAGCTCGGCGAGGCGGTCTCGGAGTTCGAGGCGATCCTCCAGGCCAACGCGACCGATTCCGGCGCGGTGCTCCAGGTGGCGCTGGCCGAGCAGCGGCGCGGCAACCTGGACATGGCGCTCGAGTGGCTCGACCGCGCGCGCGAGCTGGACCCCGAGTCGTCGGTGGTGGAGTTCCATCGCGGCGAGGTCCTGTACCACCGCGGGGTGAACCCCGACGCGCTCACGGCGTTGCAGCGGGCGATCGAGCTCAACCCCGACAACGCCGAAGCGCACCACCTGTTGGCCTTCGTGCTCGGCGACATCGGGCGGCACGCCGAGGCGCGCCAGGCGAGCCAGCGCGCGGTCCAGCTCAACCCGGCGTTGGCGCGGGCGCAGAGCAATCTCTCCCTCGAGGCGCCGGCCAACGGCCGCGGCGAGACGGCCGCGATGGCGCGGGTCGAGCCCCCCTCGTCGGAGCACCTGGCACACTATCACCTGGGTCGCGCGTTCCGGCAGAAAGGCTACCACGCGGAGGCGCTGCGCGAATACCGGCTGGCGCTCGACCGCGGCGAGGACCGCTTCCTGGTGCGCCAGGCGATGGCCGAGCTGCACCTGCTGCGGCAGGACCTCGCGGCCGCGCTCGAGCTGTACGACGAGCTGGTGGCCGAAGCGCCGACCGCACCGAAGCTGTGGAACGAGCGGGGCGTGGTGCTGCACCAGCTGGGGCGGGGCGAGGAGGCGCTGGCGAGCTACCGCCGCGCCGCCGACCAGGAGTCCGGCTACGCCCCCGCGCATAACAACCTGGGCGTGGTGCTGGCCGCGGGAGGGCGGCTCGACGAGGCCGTGGACGCGTTCCGGGAGGCGCTGCAGCGCAACGGCCAGCTGCTGCAGGCGCGGCTCAACCTCGGGCTGCTCCTGGCACAGCTGCGGCGCTACCAGCTGGCGCTCGAAGCATACCGGCAGGCCCTCGAGGTCGCGCCGACCTCGGCCGCAGCGTGGAACGGCATCGGGCAGGTGCTGATCGAGCTCAAACGCCACAAGGACGCGAAGAACGCCTTCGCGCGCGCCGTCGAAGCGGACGCGAACAGCGCGGCGGCGCACTACAACCTCTCGTTCACCCTGTCCCACCTCGGGGATTTCGAGGGCGCGCTGCGCGAGGTTCGCCGCGCGCTGGAGCTCGATCCGTACTACGCGGCCCAGAAGTTCCTGCTCGCGATCGAGCTCATGACCGAGGATCCGGCCGTCAGCGTGGTCCCGGACGTCTCGACGGAGCGGCCGTTCGCCGGTACCGGCGAGCAGTTCGTGTTCGACCAGCGGCTGCTCGACGACATCTTCGCGCAGCTCAAGCCGGCGCGCGCCGCGGAGCGGCCACGGTCGGGGGAGGACCCCTACGCGCTGGCCCGCGACTACCTGTCGAAGGGGCTGTTCGAGCGGGCGGTGGCCGAGGCGTCGCGCGCGGCGCAGCGCGGCGGCGACCGGGCGGAGGGCGCGGCGTTGCTGGGGGAGATCTACGCGCGACGCGGGTTGTGGGGCGAGGCGCTCGACCGGTTCCGCGAAGCCCGCCAGGCGTCGCCGAACCAGCGGGAGGCCCGGGTCGGCGAGGTGCGCGCGCTGGTGGCGCTGGGACGGGCCGGGGAAGCGCGCGGCCCGGCCGAAGCGCTCCTCAAGACCTTCGCCGACGACGTCGACGTCGCCCTGCTAGCCGCCGAAGCGCGCGCCGCCACCGGCGATCCGGCGGGCGCCGTGGATGTCCTGCGGGCCGCCGAAGCGCGCGCCCCGGCGCGGGCCGACGTGCACAAGCTGCTGGGCGACGTGGCGCGGCGGATGGGCGACGTCGAGCTGGCGCGCGCCAGCTACACGGCCGCTCTGGAGCTGGATCCGGGCTACGCCGAGGGCTGGCTGGAGCTGGGCCGGCTGGCCGAAGCGCGCGGCGATCCGCGGGAGGCGGAAACAGCCTACCGCTCGGCGCTCGAACACCTGCCGAGCTTTGCCGAGGCGACGCTCGCCCTGGCGACGCTGCTCGACGCGCTGAGCCGGGGCGGCGAGGCGCTCGACGTGCTGATCGGCGCGCTGGAGCGCGACCCGTTCGACCTCGAGGCGCTGGTCCTGCTGGCGCGCGTGCTCCTGGAGGCGAGCCGGGCGACCGACGCGACGCAGGCGTGCCAGCGGGTGGTACGCTTCAAGCCGGACCACGTCGCGGCGCGCTACTATCTCGGGGTGTCGCTGGCGCGCGAGCGGCGCTACCGCGAGGCAGTCCAGCAGTGGGAGCAGTGCATCACGCTCGAGCCCTCGGGTTCGTTCGCCGCGAAAGCGCGCGCCCACGCGCGCACCGCGCTCGACCTGGTCCACATCTTCGCCGGAGAGGCGGCCTAGGCATGGCGATCGAAGGGCCGCTCAAGGAGCTGGGGCTCCACGACGTGTTCCACCTGCTCGACCTGTCGCGGAAGACGGGCGTGATGCGGGTGACCAGCCACCTGCGCAACAACGAAGGCATGGTCGCCTTCGACGGGGGCGCCATCGTGTGGGCGGAGATCCGGTCGAATCCGATGCGGCTGGGCGAGCTGCTGGTGAAGCAGGGCCGGATCGGCGAGGCCGACCTGGCCCACGCGCTCGCAACCATGGAGAAGGAGAAGCGCGCGCGACGCCTCGGGCAGATCCTGGTCGCGATGGGCGTGCTCACCGAGCGCGAGCTGCTGCGCCAGGTCGAGCACCAGGTGACGGAAGTCGTGTTCGAGCTGCTCTCGTGGCAGGAGGGCTTCTTCTCCTTCGCCGAGGGGCCGCTGGTGGGCGTGCCGGCGGATGCGATGGTACACATCCGCACCGAGTCGGTGCTGATGGAGGGCGCGCGCCGGATCGACGAGTGGTCCCGCATTGAGCACCAGATCCCGCACTTGGGCGTGGTGCCCGAGTTGCTGGCCGTGGAGGAGCAGGGCATCGACGTCGCGTCGCTGCTCGACCTGCTGCCCAACGAGTGGGAGGTCCTGACCCTGGTGGACGGGCGGCGCGACGTGCGTGCCATCGCGCAGGAGCTGACGCGCTCGGACTTCGAGGTCGCCCGCACGCTGTTCGGCCTGGTCGCGACCGGGGTGCTGGGGCTGCGCGACCCCGGCACCGAGCGCAGGGGCCGCTCCTCGGTGGGCGGCGACGCCGGCGCGCTGCTGGCCGCCGCAGAGGTCCGGCTCGAAAGCGGCGACGTCGCGGCGGCCAAGGAGGCCGCGCACGCCGCGGCCGCGCTGCAGCCCGGCGAGATGCGGGTCCACGTGCTGCTGGCGCGCGCCCATCTCAAGGAAGGTCGCCCGGCCGACGCGGCCGAGGAAGGCCGCCGCGCGGTGCGGCTCGATCCGCTCTCGCCCGAGGCCCATCGGTGGTTCGGTCTGGCGCTCGCGGCGGCGGGCCGGTTCACCGAGGCCGAGGAGCAGTTCTCGCAATGGGAGCGCGTGGCCGACGCCGGCGTGAGCGACGGCCAGCGCGCGCAGATCGCGCAGGCGCGGCAGGCCGTGGAGCAGCTGGCCCAGCTGCTGGGCGGGGCGGCCCGTGGCTGACGACATTCGCGCGCTGTCGGCCGCGCTGGCGAAGGACCCGGGCAGCCTGGCCTACGTGGACCTGGCGGAAGCGCTGCGACGCAAGGGGCAGCTGAACGACGCGGTGCAGGTCGCGACGAGCGGGCTCGCGCGGCACCCGCAACACGCCGACGGCTACGACTGCCTGGCGCGCGTGCACGCCGATCGCGGCGACCTGCCGCAAGCCGGCGCGGCGTGGGAGCGGGCGCTCGCGATCGCGCCCGAACACCCCGGTGCGCTCAAGGGCATCGGCTTCATGTACTGGCGGCAGGGCGAAGCCAAGCGCGCCGCGGACGCGCTGGAGCACGCGCTGCGGGTGATGCCGGGAGACGAGGGCATCGCGCGGGCGCTGACGGCGGTGCGGGTCCAGGCCTTCGGTCCTGACGCGGCCGCCGCGACGAGCGCACCCTCGCCGCCGTCCCCGGTGCCGCCGCCCTCGCCCCCGCCGCCCCCGACCGCCGCGCCGCCCCCACGGGCGACCCGGCCGGTCGAGCGCCCCATCGAGCCACCAGTCGAGCGCCCCGCGGTGTTCGCCGGCTTCGAGGGCGCGACCGCCGACATCCTGCTGCTCGACGGCCGCGGCCTCGTGCTGGCGGGCGGGCTGCGCGCGAGCGACGGCATGGACGTCTCCGAGCTTGCCGCCGCGGCGCTGGCGGGCGTCTCGGGGGAGGCCGGCCGCACGGCCGACTACGTCCGGCTCGAGCGGTGGACCGCGATCGTCGCCGAGGCCGAGCACGCCAACCTGGTGCTCGCCCCCGTCGGCGACGGCGCGTTGCTCATGGTGCGGCGCGACCGCAGTACGCCCGTCGGGCTCGCGCTGCGGGTGGCCGAGCGCGCGCGCGGCGCGGCGCAACGGTGGCTGGAAGGGCAGGGCGCGTGAGCGAGCGGCTGCTGCGGTCGCTCGACCGCCTGTCGCGGGTGCGCGGCGTCCGCGGCTCGATGTACGTGGCCGCCGAGGACGGCCTCGCGGTCGCGCAGCTGCTGATGGAGCACGTCAACGGCCGTGCCCTGGCCGCCTTCGCCGCGTCGCTGGCGCGGAAGGTGAGCGGTGCGGCGGCCGCCACGGGCGCGGGGCGGGTCCGGTTCGTGCAGATGCAGGCGGCCGGAGGCGTGCTGCTCGTGGCCCTGGGCCAGCGCGACCTGCTGGTCGCAGTGGTGGCGGACACCGGGGTCAACGTCGGGCTGGCGCGGCTCGAGATGATGCGCGCGGTCGAGAGCGTGCCCGTATGACCACCACCACCGTCGTCGAGAGCTGGACCGAAGCGCCGCTGGCGCGCTTCGTGGGGCAGTCGAGCGCCCGGCTGGTAGTGGTGATGACGCCGGCGGGCCAGGTGCTTGCCCAGCACGGCTTCACGCGCGCCGTGGACCTGATGAGCGCCTCGGCGCTCGGCGCCGCCATCATGGCGAGCTCGGGCGCGCTGGCCCAGCAGGTGGGCGAGGCCGCGTTCGGGGCGCTCTATCACTCGGGGGTGCGGCACGGCATCCATCTGGCCGGGTGCGAGACGCCGCGCGGTCGGCTCGTGGTCCTGACCGTGTTCGGGAAAGAGACGTCGATCGGATTGGTGCAACTGTTCTTCGAAGAGTTCGTGCTCGCGCTGCGCCAGGCGGCGCCGGTCGATCAGCTGAAGAAGCCGATCCTCGCGGCCGATTTCGAGAACGAGCTCAACAGCGGCCTGGCCACCCTGTTCCGCCGGTGACCCCATGTCGCTCGTGAACTTCACGACGCGCGAGATCACGTGCAAGATCGTCTACTACGGGCCCGGGCGCTCGGGGAAGACGACCAACCTGCAGTACATCTACGGGCAGGTCCCGGACGACCGCCGGGGCCGGATGGTCTCGCTCGCCACCCAGACCGACCGGACCCTGTTCTTCGACTTCCTGCCGCTGGAGCTGGGGTCGATCTCCGGCTTCACCACGAAGTTCCAGCTGTACACGGTCCCGGGGCAGGTCTACTACAATGCCACCCGCAAGCTCGTGCTGCAGGGTGCCGACGGCGTGGTGTTCGTCGCCGACAGCCAGCTGCGCCAGCTCGACGAGAACATCGAGAGCCTCCAGAACCTGCAGGCCAACGTGCTCGAGTACGGCGTGGACGTGCGGACGCTGCCGATGGTGCTGCAGTATAACAAACAGGACCTGCCGCGGGAGCTGATTCTCGCGCCCGAGGAGCTGGACGACGCGATGAACTTCCGCGCGCACCCCTCGTTCGGGGCGGACGCGCTGCACGGGCAGGGCGTGTTCGAGACGCTCAAGGCCGTCAGCGCCGCGGTCCTGCGCAAGCTGAGCGAGTCCGGCTCGCGGCGCTGACGTGGACCTCAATCCCCGATTTCGCTTCGAGACGTTCGTCGTCGGCCCGAGCAACAAGCTGGCGGCCACCGCGGCGCAGGCGGTCGCCGCGACCCCGGGCACTGCCTACAACCCGCTGTTCCTGTACGGGCGCTCGGGCCTCGGCAAGACCCACCTGCTCCAGGCGATCGGGTGCGCGACCCGGGAGCGCGCGAGCGACGCCGCGATCCGCTATCTCACGCTCGAGGAATTCGTCGAGCAGTACCACGCCGCGGTGGCGGCCGGGCAGAGCGACGCGTTCCGCCGCAGCGCGGCCGAGAACGACCTGTTGCTGATCGACGACGTGCAGTTCCTCACCAAGCACCGCGAGATGCAGGCCGAGCTGCTCCGGGTGTGCGAGGCGCTCCAGGCCGAGACGCACCAGCTCGTGCTCACCAGCGACCGCCCGCCCTCCGAGATCGAGGACCTGGACGAGCGGCTCATCTCGCGGCTCTCCGGCGGACTGCTCGTGGACCTGGCGCAGCCTGATTTCGAGACGCGGCTGGCCATCCTGCGTCGCAAGGCCGAAGAGCGCGGCATGACCTTCCAGCCGGGGGTGCTCGAGACGGTCGCGGAGATCGGCGCCTCGAACGTGCGCGAGCTGGTGGGGCTGGTGAACCGGCTGATCGCCTTCCAGGTGGTGAGCGACGTGCCGCTGACCCCCCAGGGTGCCCGCGCGCTGCTGGTGACCGACGAGGAGGCCGAGGCGAAACCCGCGACGCCCGCGCCTCTCCCCCCTCCCCGGGCGGCCGCGCCGGCTCCGGCGGCCCCCGCGCCGGCACGCGCGGGAGGAGCGGCCGACGAATTCGGGGCCTTCCTCTCAGCCGTGACGCGCACGGTCGCCCAGTCGGTCGACGCGTGGCACTCGAAGATCCGCGAGGCGGTGGCGCGCTGGCAGGGGGAGGGGTTCCGCACGGCGCGGCTCGAGGCGCTGCTTCAGGGCGAGGAACTGTCGGACGTGGAGGAGGTGCTGGCGCGGTTCGCCGCCGACTGCGACACGCTGCGGCAGCTGGCCGCCGAAGTCGAGCCCCTCGACCCGCAGGCGGCGGGCCACGCACGGTTTCGCGATCCGGACCTGCTGGCCGAGGCGCGGGCGTTCGTCGAGAAGCTGCGCGAGGGGATGGTGCCGCCGCCGGCTCCCTCGTCGGCGCTCACCTTCGACGACTACGTGGGCGGAGCCGCCAACGAGGCGGTGGTGCGGGCCGCGCGGCTCGTCGCCGCCGAGCCGGGACGGCGCTACAACCCGCTGTTCGTCGTCGGGCCGAGCGGCGTGGGCAAGTCGCACCTGCTGCACGCCATCGGCAACGCGCTGCAGACGGCCGTGCCGGGCCGCCGGGTGGCGTGTCTGGCCGCCCCGACCTTTATCGACGACCTCGTGGCGGCCCTCGACGGCGGCAAGGTCGAGTGGTGGCGGCGGCGCTATCGCACCGCCGACGCGTTCCTGCTCGACGACGTGCAGCTGGTAGCGGGCAAGGAGCAGACCCAGGACGAGCTGTTCAACCTGTTCAACGCGTTCGCCGACGGGGAGAAGCAGCTGGTGTTCACGGCCGACCGCCTGCCGCGCGACCTCGACAACGTGGCCGCGCGGTTGGTGACGCGGTTCGAGGGGGGGCTCGTGGTCGAGTTGGCCGCCCCCGACCGCGCCATGCGCGAAGTGCTGGTCGGGCGGCTGCTCGCGCAGCACGGCGTCGCCGCCGACCCCGAGGTCGCGCAGTACCTGGCCGCCCGGCCGGCCGACAGTGCGCGGGCTGTCCAGGGGCTGGTCAACCGCGCCCTGTCGGCGATGGCCGGCGCCGATGCGACGCTCTCGCTGGCGGCGGCGCGCACCGCCATCGAGGGCCGCGCCTCGCGCCCGTCGCAGGCGCAGGCGATCAGCGCGCTCATTCCCTCGGGGGTCGACCCGCTGCTCGCCAGCCGCGAGAAGGTCGTGTGGGACTGGCCCGATGTCGGCGACCGGCTGTTCGAGGAGCTGAAGTAGATGGCGATCAAGGGCAGTCTGCGCGAGGCGGGCCTTCCCGACGTGCTCCAGCTGCTCGCGATGGGCAAGAAGAACGGCTGCCTGTCCATCGCCGACCGCAGCAACTTCGGCTACATCTTCTTCGACCAGGGCCACATCACCTACGCGTCCATCGTCAACCGGCGCGACCGGCTCGGCGACATCCTGGTGAAGAACGGCCTCGTGACCCAAGCCCAGCTGGACGCGGCCATCGAACGACAGACGCACGAGCGCGGCAAACGCCTGGGCGAGCTGCTGGTGGAGCTGGGCGCGTTGAGCCGCCCCGACCTGGAGCGCTACGTGCGGGTCCAGATCGAGGAGGCCGTCTACTACCTGTTCACCTGGACCAGCGGCACGTTCTCGTTCGAGAGCGAGGTTCGCCCGGATGCGCAGGACTTCCTGGTGCGTATCGGCCCGGAATCGCTGCTGCTCGAGGGCGCGCGGCGGGTGGACGAGTGGAGCCTCATCGAGAAGAAGGTCCCGAGCTTCGACCTGATCTTCGTGGTGGAGCGCCAGCGGCTCGGCGAAGCGGAGGTCTCGCTCACGTCCGAGCAGGAGCGGATCCTGCCGCTGCTCGACGGGGTGCGCGATGTGGCGCGGGTGACTGAGGACTCGGGCCTCCTCGAGTTCGAGGTCGGCAAGGCGCTCTACGGCCTGGTGAGCGCGGGCTTCGCGCACCGGCTCGGCAAGACCGCCACGCCGGAGGCGACGGCGCAGGTCAGCGAGGCGCGGGTGGACGAGCACCGCAACCTCGGGCTCGCGTTCTACAAGACCGCGATGTTCGACGAGGCCGGCCGGGAGTTCCGGCGCGTGATCGAGCTGCGCAGCAACGACGAGCAGGCCCATTTCTTCCTCGGCCTCGTGGCGCTGCGGCAGGGCCGCTGGGGCGAGGCGGTGGACGCGCTGCGCCACGCCGCGGAGACGGGGTCGGGCCGGGCGGCGATCCTGCACAACCTGGGTGTCGCGCTGGAGCAGATGGGTCGCCTCGCCGAGGCCGACGCCGCGCTCGCCATGGCCGTCCAGAAGGGCGCCACCGAGGCGCGCATCCTCACGGCGTGGGGTGTGCTCGCCCTGAAGCGGGGCCAGGGGGTGGAGGCCGTGGAGCGCCTCGAGCGCGCCAAGGCGCTGCTCGGGTCGCGCAAGCCGATCGCGCTGTGGTTCTGGGCGCGCACGCTGGCGGCCGTCGTGGCGGGCGACGAGGCCGACGCGCTCCACGCGGCCGAGGCCGGCGTCGAGGCCTACCCCAAGAGCGCGCCGCTGCGCAACAACCTTGCGGTGCTGCTTGAGCGGCTCGGGAAGGCCGACCGCGCCGAATCGCTGGCGGCCGCGGCGCTCGAGGACGATCCGATGCTGCCGCAGCTGTCCAAGAACCTCGGCGATCTGTACTACAAGACCGGCCGGGCCGACGACGCGCAGGCGCAGTATCTGCGGGCCGTGAAGCTCGCGCCCCGGCTTGGCGACGACGTGTTCTTCAAGCTCGGCAACATCGCCTACAAGCAGATGCGCACCGCGGACGCCGAGGGGTTTTGGAAAGAGGCCCTCGCCCTCAACCCGCAGCACGAGATGGCGCGCCGCAACCTCGAAACGCTGGCACTCGGAAAGTGACCACGCCCGCGCCGACCGGCGACGCCGCGCTCCAGGGGCTTCTGGCCAATATCGAGCGCCGGGGCCTGCGGGTCACGAGCTACAAGGAGCCGTGTCTCAGGCGCCGGCTCGCCGTCCGGATGCGGGCCCGCGGCGTGCACACCTACGACGCCTACGCCGCCGTGCTCGACGCCGACCCCGCGGAGATCGATCGCCTGCTGGACGCGTTGACGATCAACGTCACCAAGTTCTTCCGGAACCCCGACACCTACGCGGTGCTCCGCAACGTGGTGCTCGCCGATCTGCTCGCGAAGAACCGGCCCGTGGCCGTCTGGTCGGCCGGATGCGCCACCGGCGAGGAGCCGCTGTCGCTGGCGATCCTGTGCCGCGAGCAGGGCCTGGGGCGGGTCCGCATCGACGCGACCGACCTCGACCCCGGTGCCCTGGCGGTGCTCACCAAGGCCGAGTACGGGAAGGCGTCCGTCGAGGAGGTGCCGGCCGAGCTGCTCGGCCGCTACTTCTCGCCGGGGCCCCCGTTCACGGTGGTGGCCGCCGCGCGCCGGCTGGTGCGGCCGATCCGCCACGACCTGACGCGCGACCCGGCGCCGCAGGGGCCGTACGACCTGATCACGTGCCGCAACGTCGTGATCTATTTCGACCGTCCGACGCAGGAGCGGCTGTTCCAGCGCTTCCACGATGCGCTGGTGCCGGGCGGCTGGCTGCTGCTCGGCAAGGTCGAAACCCTGTTCGGGCCCGCGCGCCAGGCGTTTCAGGTCGTCGACGCGCGCGAGCGCCTGTTCCGGCGTCCGTGACCGAGACGATCGTGCGAGTCGCGGACTGGGCCGTGGGGCGCGGGGGGACGATCGTCACTCTCGGACTCGGCTCGTGCGTGGCCATCGTGCTGCACGACCGGCAGGCCGGTGTGGGCGGGTTGGCCCACGTGCTGCTGCCTTCGCCGACGCTCGCGCGTGACCGCACCAATCCGGCCAAGTTCCCGGAGACCGCCGTTCCCCTCCTGGTGGAGCGGTTGCACGAGTTGGGCGGGGTCCACGACCGGCTGCGGGCGCGGCTGGTGGGCGGGGCGGCGATGTTCGCCAACCTGGCCAGCACGGGCATGGCCCAGATGGGCGAGCGCAACGTGATGGCCGCGCGCGACGCGCTCAAGACGGCGCGGATTCCCGTCGTCGGCGAGGACACCGGGAGCGACTACGGCCGCAGCGTCTACTTCCACCTGCCCGGCGGGCGGCTCGAGATCCGCTCGGTACAACGGGGCACGCGTGACCTCTGACCGCCTTCCCTCCGTGCTGGTGACCGACGACAGCGCGCTGATGCGCCGCGTGCTGTCGGACGTGATCACGGCGTCCGGAGAGTTCCGGGTAGTGGCGACCGCGCGCAACGGCCTCGACGCGCTGCGGAAGGTGCACGCGTACCACCCCGACCTCGTGACGATGGACATCTCGATGCCGGAGCTCGACGGGCTCGGGGCCATCGGGTACATCATGAGCGAGGCACCGCGGCCGATCGTGGTAGTGAGCGCCCGCGCGGGCCGCGATTCGGCCGAAGCGATCCGGGCGCTCGAGCTGGGCGCGGTGGACCTGGTCGAGAAGCCGGAGGGGCTCGGGCGCGAGGCCGCCGTCGCGGTGGGCGACCGGCTGATCGCGGCGCTGCGGGCCGCGGCCGCGGCCGACCTGGCGCACGTGCGCGTGCTGGCTCGCCCGCGGGTGGCGCCGCCGCGCGCCGCCGCGGGCCGCCGCGAGGCGAATCTGGCGCTGGCCATTGCCGCCTCGACCGGCGGCCCACGCGCCCTCGCCGAAGTCGTGCCCGCGCTGCCGACCGGCCTGGGCGCCGCCACGCTGGTCGTTCAGCACATGCCTCGCGGGTTCACCCGGAGCCTGGCCGAACGGCTCGACGCCCAGTCGGCGCACCGGGTCGTCGAAGCCGAGGACGGCATGCCGGTCGAGGCCGACACGGTCTACATCGCGCCCGGCGACTACCATCTCCGGGTGCGGCGCGATCCGTCTGGCGCCGTCTACTGCAGCCTGGGGCAGGATCCCACCCTGTGGGGCGTGCGGCCCGCCGCGGACCACCTGTTGCGCTCGGTGGCCGAGGTGTTCGGGGCCGCGGCGGTGGGCGTGGTCCTCACGGGGATGGGCCGCGACGGGGCAGAGGGCCTGCTCGCGATGCGCACCGCGGGGGCGCCCACGTTCGTGCAGGACAAGGGCACCGCCGTGGTGCATGGCATGCCCCAGGCGGCCCTGCAGAACGGGGCCGCCCAGGACGCCGTGCCGCTGGAGCGGGTCGCCGAGCGGGCGGCCGGCGAGCTGCTGCGGGTGCGGCCCAGGACCGCGGCATGAGCGCCGCGGGACGGTTCCTGGTCGTGCGGGCCGGCGGCGAGCGGTACGGCCTGGGGCTCGACGCGGTGCGCGAAGTCGTGGACGTCCCGCCGCCGCGGCCCGTGCCCGCGAGCACGCCGGCGCTCCGGGGCGTGATGCCGCTGCACGAGCGACACTGCTCGCTCATCCACCTGGCGAGCCTGCTCGGCGGAGCGAGCCCGCCCGGCCAGGTCGGCGACACGGCGGTCGTCGTGTCCGCGGGCGGCGTGACGATGGCCCTCGAGGTGGACGACGTCGAGGCGGTGGTGGAGCGCGGGGCCACGTTCGTCGGCGCGGCGTCGGCGGCGTGGGCCTCGGGCGTGTGGCGGGTGGGCGATGAGCTGGTGACGGTGCTGGATCTCGGCGTGCTTGTGGAGCGCTTGGGCAGTACCGTGGAGGGTCAACCGTCGACCGTCGAACGTTGAAATGCTGGTGACCAACCGGTGACGCTCGGTGACGGCATTGTCCCGATCAGGAGGGACCATGCAGCGTTTCACCGACTTGAGGGTCTGGCGTGAGTGTCACACGCTCACGCTCGCTGTGTATCGGTGCAGCGCGGGATTCCCGCAGACGGAGCGGTACGGGCTCACGTCTCAGCTGCGCCGTGCGGCGGTATCAGCCGGATGCAACATCGCCGAGGGTTCCAAGCGGCGAACGGCGCGTGAGTACGCACGGTTTCTCAACATCGCCGAGGGCTCAATGGCGGAGGCCGAATACCTGATGATGGTGGCCCGCGATCTGTCCTACGTGCCCGAGGCGCAGGCCAGGACTCTCATGGCGGCGGCGCGTGACGCAGCGAGGATGCTCCACGGACTGCGCCGAGCCGTCGAGAGAGCACGTTCAACCTCAAACGTTCGACGGTCGACGGTTGACGGTTAACGGGAGTTCCCGATGAGCCAAGGTGACGACATCCAGGTCGTCGTATTCCGCGTCGGCGGGCAGGAATTCGCATTCAACGTCTTCCACGTGCAGCGCATCCTGCGCTACGAGGCGCCGGCGCGGCTGCCGAAGGCGCCCGCCTTCCTCGAAGGCGTGCTGCAGGTGCAGGGCGTGGTCGTGCCGGTGGTGGACCTGCGCAAGCGCTTCGAGCTCAAGGACGCGGCGCTGCGCGAGGAGACGCGCACGGTCGTGCTCGACGTCGAAGGCCTGGTGGTAGCCGCGGTGGTGGACGCGGTGCTCGAGGTGCTGCGCGTGGGGGCCGAAGCGGTGAGCACGCCGCCCGCCGTGGTGCGGGGTCTGGCGGCCGAGTACATCCAGGGCATCATCACGCTGGGCCCCCGCACCATCGTGCTGCTCCAGTCGTCCCGGCTGTTGACGTCGTCGGAGCGCATCCAGCTCGAGGTGGTCCACGCGGAGGCGGCCCATGCCTGAACCCGCGTTGCAGCCATTCCGGACGCGCTACGAGCAGGTGAGCGCGGCGCTCGAGGCGGCCAAGAGTCCGGCCGAGCTGGAGCAGTGCAAGAAGGACATCATCGGGTTGTTCAAGCAGGTGGACGCCCTGATCGGGGAGCTGACCCAGCTCAAGGACGACATCAAGCCGCTGGTGGACCGCTACAAGCAGCTGGCCCAGGGCACCAAGTCCGCCCCGGCCCCCGAGCTGGGCGAGAAGCCGGTGATTCACGCGGACCACATCGGCGCCTCGACCTTCATCGAGAAGGGATGGAGCCTCCTGTCGCTCGGCGACTATGCGGGGTCCATCCAGGCGCTCGGCAAGGCGCTCGAGCTGTCACCCGGCGACGCGCAGGCCGAGTCCCTGCTGGGCTGGGCGCAGATGCTCAAGGAAGACTACGACGACGCGCTGCTGACGTTCCAGAAGGTGCTGATGCGCGAGCCGGCCAACTCGCTCGCCCGCATCAACGTGGGCTACATCTGTCTCAAGAAGCGCATCTTCGGCGAGGCGATCGAACATCTGTCCAAGGCGATCCGGCTGGCCAACGACAAGAAAGCCACCCTGTACGCGCACTACTACCTCGGCCTGGTCTACCTCGAGCGGGAGATGTACGAGGACGCCGACACGTTCTTCCGCAAGACGCTGGAGCTGGGCCCGAATCTGATCGAGGCCTATTACCAGCTGGGACGGGCGCAATGGTTCGCCGGGGACCAGCCCACGGCGCGGCAGACCTGGGAACAGGGGTTCCAGGCGAACAAGTTCAACCCCTGGGGTAAGAAGTGTAAGGAGATGCTCGCCCTCGTGGAGGGCGGCGGGAGCCCGCCGGCCCCCGGCGAGAGCGAGGGTTGACGGACTTCGACAGTTGGGGGTATCCTCAATGCCCGTGCAGACTTCCGCCCCCCAGTCCCGGCTCCAGTTCGGGCTCGCGAACCTCGTGCTGCTGGGAGGGGCGGCGCTGTCGTTGACCGCCGGCTACGTGCTCCTGGCGTCGGGTTCGACGACGCTGGCACCGGTGTTGCTGGTAGTGGGCTACTGCGTACTGCTGCCGCTCGGACTCATCGTCTGAGGCGGACACGGGCGAATAGCTCAGCTGGTCCAGAGCGCCTGCCTTACACGCAGGAAGTCGGGGGTTCGAATCCCTCTTCGCCCACTGGCCGGCTCCATGGGGGCGGGTTTTCGCGGAGGTTGATGGTGACTCGTTTTGTGCGCGTAGCGGCTCTCGTCCTTCTCGGGCTCGCGGCGGCGGGCGGGGCCGAGGCCCAGCTGGTCCGGGCCAGGCAGGCCAATCCCAACGCTCCCAAGCTGCTCGTCACGCCGTACGTTTACGAGACGTCGCGCGATTCGGCCGTGTCGCTGCTGGTGGCGGACGGCACCCGGGAACGGCTCCGCGTGGCGCACCTGGATCGGTTCAACACGATCTCGCGCCAGAACATGAACGAGAACCTCATCCTGAGCGGGTATCCACCGGACACGCCGCTCGACCCGCCGACGATCCGGGCGCTGGTGCGTCACCTCAACGCGCGCTTCGTGATCGAGGGCCGCCTGTACCGCCGCGGCGACTCGCTGTTCGTGGCCGGCCGGCTGTACGAGACCGCAGGCCAGGCGCCGCAGAGCGCCAACGTGGTGGTCGGCACCACGGCGCAGCGGATCGGGTCGGGCACAGGCGCGGAGGTCGCGAACCGGCTGATGAACGCGTTCCAGTCGTTCGACAACGTGCAGCGCTGCAACCAGGCCCGGGAGCAGGGCAGCGCCGAACGCGCGCTCGTTGAGGCGCGCAACGCACTCCGTGAAGACTCCACGAGTGCCTCGGCGTGGCTGTGCATCGCGATGGTCCGCGAGAGCCAGAACGCGCCCGTGGACTCGGTCATCGGCGCGCTGCGCGAAGCCTACCGGCGCGATACCCTGAACACGATCGTGATGCGGCGTCTCGCCCAGAAGTACGAAGCGGCCGCCGACACCAACAGCCTCGTGGACATGGTGCGCCGGATCCTGACGATCGACCGGCGCGACAACGAGCTACGGGTCAGCACGGCGGCGCTGCTGACGCGCATGGGCCGCGCGCAGGACGCGCTGGCGATCATCGACCAGGGTCTCGAGACCAACCCGGCTTCGCTCGAGCTGCTGCGGGCCAAGTCGGTGGCGTTTGCGGTGCTGAACCGCTGGGCGGACGCGGCCACAACACTGCAGCAGGTCGGTGAGATCGACTCGTCGAGCATCGACTCGCTGTTCGTGTTGCGGATCACCAACTACTTCAAGAACGTGCCGGACTCGGCGGGTCTGTACCACTGGACCCAGGTCGGCACGCGGCGCAGTCCGCAGAACCACATCTATTGGTACGACCTCGCAACGCTGGCGATGGCCCGTGCCGACACCAACCAGTCCATCGAGGCGGCCCGGCAGTACCTCCAGCTGCAGCCGAACGACCCTCGTGGGCATTTGCTGCTGGCACGGCCGTACTCGGCCCGCGGCCTGCACGATTCGGCGATCGCACACTCAGACGCGGCGGTGGCAGCCGACAGTGCCTGGCGGCCCTACGTCGCCGGCTTCTATTTCCAGGCCGGCGCGCAAGCCATGCGCGACACGAACTTCGTGGTTGCTGTGGAGCGTCTGCAGAAGGCGAAGGACTGGGCCGCCGACCCACGGCTGCAGCGGCCGGCGGCGCACTTCCTGTCGCTCGCGCAGATCCAGCTGATGGCGAGCCTCGACCGCGACGCCGAGACGAACCGCAACTGCGAAGCGGTACGCCGGGTGCAGGAGCTCCTGCCGGAGGCGGAACAGAACATGATCGCCGGGGCGGCGGTGGATCGCGACCGGGCCAACACCGCGTTGACTCAGTGGATTCCGGGTCTGCGCCAGCGAGCCGAGGCCTTCCAGCGGAATTTCCGCTGCACCGGCAGTGGCTCCGGAAGTGCGCCCATTCGGGGGCGCTGAGCGCTTGTAGGCCCCACCCGCGGGGCTTAGATTTCGCGGCTGTCCACGGGGGCTGTAGCTCAGCTTGGTTAGAGTGCCGGTCTGTCACACCGGAGGTCGCGGGTTCGAGCCCCGTCAGCCCCGTTCACCGCGCGCCCCGCCGAACTCCGGTGGGGCGCTTTCTTTTGTGCGGGCGCCGTCAACGGCGGGGCACAGGGGCACAGGGGCACGGGGGCACGGAAACGACGCTCCGTCAGGGGGGCTGCTGGACACATTCGAGCACGAACCGGTACTCCGGGACGACGTCGTGCGGCTCCTCGCCGACAGCCGGCGGGTGCTGGACGGTACGGCGGGCGCCGGGGGGCACGCCCGTGCGCTGGCCGACGCCGGGGCGAGGGTGCTCGCGCTGGACAAGGATCCGCACGCGGCCCTCGCGGCGCGCCGGGCGCTCGACGGCACGAGCGCCGAGGTGCGCCAGCTCGACTTCGTCGACGCGGCTGCCGACCCCGCCGTGCGCGCCTTCGCGCCCGACGGCATCCTGCTCGACCTCGGGGTCAGCTCACCGCAGCTCGACGATGACGCGCGCGGCTTCAGTTTCCGGCCCGGCGTGCCGCTCGACATGCGGATGAGCACCGCCGGACCGACCGCGGCCGACTGGCTGCGCACGGCGTCGGAAGCGGCGCTGGCCGCCGCGTTCGGGTCCGGCGCGGACGAGCCACGCGGGCGCGCCGCTCGCCTCGCGCGCGAGATCGTGCGGCGCCGTGGCAATGCGCCGTTCGCGACCAGCGACGACCTGGTCAACGCGATTCGCGCGGTCCTGGGGCCCCGGAGCGGGCCGGGCGACTTCGCGCGGCTGTTCCAGGGGGTCCGGATCGCCGTCAACGGCGAGCTGGAGCGGCTGGGCGCGGCGCTGCCCGCGCTGCTCGACCTGCTGGCCCCGGGCGGCGTGCTGGCCGTGATCGCGTATCATTCGGGTGAGGACCGGATCGTGAAGCACCAGTTCCGCGAGTGGGCCAGGGCCTGCGTGTGCCCGAGCGACCAGCCGGTGTGTACGTGCCGGGGCCGGCCGCTCGGCACGCTCCTGACCCGCAAGGCGATCGCGGCCTCCGAGGCCGAAGGCGCGGCGAATCCGCGCGCGCGTAGCGCGCGGCTGCGCGCCTTCCGGAAGGCCGGGTGAGACAGGTCCCGCGCCTCAAGGGGCGGCACTGGATCGCGCTCGGGCTGGCCGGGTTCCTCGCCGTCGCGCTGATCGTGGTGCGGCGCCAGACCGCGGCGCTCGCGGCGGCCCGCGAGCTGCGCGACCTGGAGCGGGTGCGCGGGGCCCTCGAGGTCCAGAAAGCCAGCCTGAGCGGTGCGGCGCAGCACGCGCGGAGCCGAGGCGTGATCGTGCCGCTGGCGCGGCGTCGGCACGGCCTGCGCTTGCCTCAAGACAGCGAAATCACGATTCTGCAGGGACCGCTACCCCGCTGAGGGCGTGAGCGCACCCAGCCGCATCGCACTCATCACCGCCGGATTCGGCCTCGCGGCGCTCGCCGTCGTGGGCCGCGCGGCGCAGCTCCAGCTCGCGCAGGGCGAGGTGTGGCGCGCCCGCGCGGCCGCCCAGCACACGGCCAACGTGTCGCTACCGGCCCGCCGGGGCGCCCTGTTCGACCGTAACGGCGTGGCCCTGGCCCTGACCCGCGAGACGTTCGGGGTTGGCGTGGCGCCGCGCGACCTCGACGACCCGGCGCGCACGGCCATCCTGCTGACCCGCGCGCTCGGCCTGCCGGCGGCACGCGTCGACGCGGCGTTGCACTCGGACCGGGTGTGGATCGAGTGGCCCGGCCCGTTCAGCTGGGACGCCGTGGTGCCGCTCAAGGAGCTCCGCGGCGTGCACCTGCTGCGGCGGCTCGAGCGGTTCTATCCGCGAGCGGACCTCGCGCCCCGCCTCATCGGGCGCACCGACGTCCGCGGTCGCGGCGCGAGCGGCCTCGAGCGCGCGCTCGACTCGGCGCTGGCGGGCCGGCGGGGCACGGCGGTGGTGCTCAAGGACCACCTGGGCCGGACCTATCCCTCGCCGTCGCGGCCGGCCGCGAGTCCCGTGGACGGCGCCGACGTGGTGACCACGCTGGACGCCGAGCTGCAGGAGATTGCCGACCACGCCCTGGCCGCCGCGGTGGCCGACGCGGGGGCGAGCGGCGGCGACGTGGTCATCCTCCAGCCCGCCACGGGTGACGTGCTCGCGCTCGCCAGCATCGGCCGGGGCGGAGGGTTCGTCGGTGACGTCTTCGAGCCCGGCTCGACGGCCAAGATCTTTACGGCAGCTGCGCTGCTGCGCGGAGGGCAGGCGACGTCCCACGACACCGTGGATGCCGAAGGCGGGACCTGGCGCCGCGGGAACCGGTCGTTCACCGACACCCACCCGGCCCGTCTCGTCACGCTCGCCGACGCGATCCGGTTGTCGAGCAACATTGGCATCGTCAAGTTCGGGGAGCGCCTGACCGCGGTGGAGCAATACGAGGCGTTACGGGATTTCGGCTTCGGCTCGCCGACCGGCATCGAGTTGTCGGGCGAGTCGCCGGGCCGGCTGCGGCATCCGCGGACCTGGTCGCGCGAGAGCGCCGCCAGCCTCGCGATGGGCTACGAGCTGTCGGTGACGCCGCTCCAGCTGGCTGCCGCCTACGCGGTGTTCGCCAACGGCGGTGTGCTGGTGGAGCCGACCCTGGTGCGCGAGGTGCGGGACCCCCCCCCCCCCCTCGACGGCCGGGTGG
>Ga0247727_10002014_pt1 | contig 47023 bp, 35 predicted proteins | sample WisWelCaveWW1625_FD_202498 | JGI IMG/M metagenome (GOLD analysis project Ga0247727, IMG submission 202498) | Biofilm microbial communities from Wishing Well Cave, Virginia, United States - WW16-25 | ecosystem: Environmental > Aquatic > Deep subsurface > Groundwater > Cave microbial mat | place...
ATGAATCGCTTTCGGCGCCTGCTGATTCGGTGGGACAAAAAACCCGAAAACTATATCGCCTTTCTTCATTTCGCGTGTGGCTTGATTGCCTTTCGCGCTTCAGGGTTATTCGGATAGGCACTTAGCAATGATCATGATCACGTTTGTCTCGCCACTGCAAGCGCGCCGGTCTCTCACGGCGAGAATGCGGAGGACAGCATTGCCATGTTCGGGTTCAGTATCGGTCACCCTTCAATGGACGCGGAGACGAAGCGGGCAATTCGTCTTGAGGGAAGCCAGACTGAGGACGTTGAGGAGGTGACGTCCACCTTTGCCTATTTCGGCGTTCGTCGCAATGAGACCATCCGCTTTTCTGCGCACCATGTTAGTGGGGGTACGGTGCGCGTAGTGAATGCGTCAATCACCGTCGTCTGTCTTAGACCTATCCTTTAGCGGGTGCGTAATGTGCGCATCGTTCGCCTCTGTTTGATTCAGCCGGGCTTGTAACCCGGCAGGGAGCATAGAATGGATCCCAGTCGCTTCGCCACGCTCGAACGCAGCATCCGTTCGCTCAAAACCAGGAATATCGTGCTCAGCGTCCTCTTATTGATCTCACTCGGCGCCAATGTCGCCTGGGTGCAGGCGGCTGCCGACCCCCCTGTCCGCGTATATACGGGGACCCTGGACGACGCAGGGGGCGGCGGGAGTTCCAGGGAGGGTGATTTTCTGATTCTTCCAGAACATACTCGCGAACGTCCCCGGAGACTGCTTTCCGTCACCACGAGTCACCTTGGAGAGCACGGTCACACCTGCCTCGTCACGGCAAGCGCGCAGGTTTCCAAGCCCGCGAATACGTCGAGCGGTACCGTGATGTTGGGGTTCAGTCTGGGTGGGGAGCCCGGGATCCGCGGGGGTACGGAACGTATGGCTCATCTTGTGCAAACCTCAGATGAGAATGAGACGGTCGAGGAAGTCACGACGACGTTTGCGTTTAGGATCAAGTCCAAGGTGATCGGTTATGCACAAATCCGCTTTAATGCGGCATACGACAGCGGTGGGGTGCTAACAGTATCCAAACCCTCAATGACCGTCGTCTGCCTTACACATCGCATTTAGCGGCTACTGTGCATCGAACCCCTTCGCTTTATTTCCGGTAGATAACCATTGTCCGCGAATCCGCTTGTGGAATAATGCCGCGTGCCTCGCGTTCTGCGATCCGTAGACGCATCCAGTCGGTCGTCTCCTCCGGCATTCGTCAAGCCGCGTGCGTCGGAAATTCCGCGCTTTGACACACTCCCAACCTGGTCTATCATTCTGCCTATTATGGGCAAAACAAAAATCGTACTCATCGGCGCGGGCAGCGCGAGTTTTGGCGTTAGCACCGTCGCCGATTTTTTTCAACAGCGCAAAGAATTTTGGGGCAGCACGCTCGTGTTGTGTGATGTGAATGAAGCGAAATTAAAGCGCGTGAAACGTCTCGCGGAGCGGATGAACGACGCGACGGGCAAACCATTTTGCATTGAGAGTGTGACCGATTATCGGCGCGCCTTGGAAGGCGCGGGATTCGTTTTCGTTTCGGTGGAAGTGGATCGACTCGAACGCTGGAAACTCGATTGGGAAATTCCGTTCAAGTACGGGATCAAGCATGTGTTGGGCGAAAATGGCGGACCTGGCGGATTGTCACACGCGCTTCGCACAGTGCCGTTGGTGTTGGGCATTGCGCGCGCGATGGAAAAATCCGCGCCCGACGCGTATCTGATCAATTACGTGAATCCATTATCGCGCGTGTGTCTCGGTGTGACGCGCTATACAAAAATTAAGACGATTGGGATCTGTCATCAAATCAACAAAGGATTTTCGCTGGTGGGGCAGGTGTTGGGTTTGACCCTTCACGATGTTCAGGGCAGGCAGCCGATGACGCACGATCATTTTTCTGAGGCGGACGTTGTGCGCGAAATCAAAACACAAATTGACATCAAACAAGCGGGACTAAATCACGTTACATGGATTCAGGATTTACGCGATAAAAAGACGGGACGTGATCTGTATCCCGAATTTCGCGCGCGTTTGGAAAAAATGGACGCGTCGTGGGAACCTTTATCGCGGCGTTTGTATCACGCGTTCGGATTGTTTCCCGCGACGGGGGATGGGCATGTGGGTGAATATTTTTCGTTCGCGCACGAGACGAGCGATTTGCGCGGGTATGATTTTGAGGAACGCGCGCGCGAAAGTTTGGAACTGGATGCGCGCGTGGAAATTGCGGGACAGGATGGCGCGCCGCTCGATGAATTTTTGCAACACGAATCGGGCGAACGCGGGATTGACGTGGCAGCTGCGATCCTGAACAATTTGAATCAGTACGAATTGAATGTGAATGTGGTAAATAATGGCGCAGTGTCAGGATTACCTGACTGGGCGATTGTCGAAGTGCCTGCGGTAGTGAGCGGCGCGGGGGTGATGCCGTTGCGCGTTCCCGCGCTACCGAACGTGATTACAGCAATGTTGCATCAACAAGTGATGATTCAAGATCGCGTTGTGGAAGCGGCGGTGCATGGAGATCGCCAAGCCGCGTTGCAAGCATTGTTGCTCGATCCGTTGGTGTCGAGCTATGACGCGGCGGAGGGGGTGTTGGAAGCGCTGTTAGAAACGCACAAAGAGTATTTGCCATCGTTTCTGCGTGGATAAGAGCAAAACAGATGCCACGCACTTGCGGAAGTGCGTGGCATCTGTTTTGCGGTTTAGTCTATGTCACGTCGTAAAGTCAATTTTACGCAAGGCGGTTATTATCATATTTACAATCGCGGCGCGAATCGCGAGCGTATTTTTCAATCGGATGAAAACTATCGTTTCTTGTTGCAGCGTGTCAAAGAGAATATTTCTCCATTCCAAGTCAGCGTGATTGCTTATTGCTTGATGCCCAATCACTATCATTTTGTTTTGCGGCAAGAGGGTGAAAAGCCGTTGAGCGGTTTTATGCATGCCATTTTTAACAGTTACAGTAAGGCGTACAACAAAATGTACAATCGTTCAGGCACATTGTTTGAAGAACGATTCAAAGCCATTGAAGTGGATCGCGATGAATATTTGTTACACTTGTGTCGGTACGTTCATCGGAATCCTCTTGACGCGAAAGTGGTTTCAAATTTAAAAGATTGGAAATTTTCAAATTATTTGGAATGGATCGGGAAACGAAATGGTGTCCTCGTGGATCACGAATTTGTTAGAGAGTTTTTCAAGACGCCAATGCAATACATCGAATTTGTGCATGATTATTTTCCGCCAAAAGAATTGGAGGCAAGAGTCCGCCAACTAGCGGGGGAGTAGTGCGAATGACGTGCCACGCACTTCCGGAAGTGCGTGGCACGTCATTCGCACGGCGCGGCAATAAAAAACCCTCCGAGTGGAGGGTTCTTGTCACTTGACCTGCACACCGCGCCAAAACGCAATGTATCCTGTAATTTGACTCGCCGCATCTTTGGGTGTCGGATAAAACCACGCTGCGTCCTTGTTCACATGTCCATCCACCGCGACATCGAAATAACTCGCGGTGCCTTTCCATGAACAAAAGGTGTGGGTGCTGCTGTTTTGAAAAAATTGCAGGTTGACCGCATCGGGCGGAAAATAGTGATTGCCTTCGATGATAATCGTTTTATCGCTTTCAGCTAGCACTTGATTGTTCCAAATCGCTTTGGGCATGGCAATACTCCTCCGGGTGAAATTACTCGTTGGTGAAACTCTACAAACAATTCTTACGCCAACTGTGATACGATAGACCCCTCAATTTTGCACCCAACGAGCAACGTAATGCAATGGCGCAAACGCCCTATCCTGTGTAAGGCGATTTGGCAAGTCGCCCTACCTGTTCAAGGAGGTCTTTATGCAATGGCGCATACGACCCGTCATTTTTGAAATTCATACGTGGGCATGGCTCGCGGATTTGTCGGCGCGGGAGCATCAAGTCATCACGCTCGGCAATGTTCCCGCGTCGGAATGGGACGCGCTTGCCGCGCTGCACATTGACGCGGTGTGGTTCATGGGCGTTTGGCAGCGCAGTCCCATCGGCGTTGCCGTGTCCAACGCGAACGCGGCACAGCAAATTGAATTTCGTGACGCGCTGCCCGATTATACACTTGACGACAACGTAGGTTCAGCGTATTGCGTGCGCGCGTATCAGGTAGATGAACGCATTGGCGGCGCGGAAGGATTAGCTCGCGCGCGTCAAGAACTCGCGCAACGCGGGATACGCTTGATTCTCGATTTTGTGCCGAATCACGTCGCGCCCGATCACGCGTGGGTGGAATCGCATCCCGAATTTCTTATACGCGGCACACGCGGCGATTTGGAACGCGCGCCTGAAGAATTTATTGAAACACATGGAAACGTGATCGCGAATGGGCGCGATCCGTATTTTCCGCCCTGGCGCGATGTCGTGCAGGTGAACGCGTTTGATGCGGGATTGCGCGCGGCGGCAATTGAAACGGTGAACGCGCTTGCATCTCAGTGCGATGGGCTGCGCTGTGATATGGCGATGTTGATGCTCAACGAAATTTTTGCAAAAACGTGGGGGGCGCGCGCGGGCGCGAAACCTGAAATTGAATTTTGGCGCGAACTCATTCCCGCCGTCAAGAAAAATTTTCCCGACATGTTGTTTATCGCGGAAGCGTACTGGAATCTCGAATACGAGTTGATGCAAAACGGCTTTGATTTTTGTTACGACAAGCGTTTGTATGATCGGCTCGCGCGCGACAATGGTGAGAGTGTTCGCAATCATTTGCTTGCGGGCATGGACTATCAAGACAAGCTTGTGCGCTTTATCGAAAATCACGACGAGCCGCGCGCGGCGGCGACATTCGCTCCGTTGCAAGCACGCGCGGCGGCAATTGTCGTCACCACTTTGCCCGGTGCCAAGATCGTCAATGATGGGCAACTCGACGGACGCAAAATTAAATTACCCGTTTTTCTCGCGCGCCGCGCATCCGAAGCAAAAAATTATGAACTCGATTTATTTTACCGCGCGCTGTTAAAGACGATTGACGCGGATTTATTTCACAACGGCGAATGGAATTTGTGCGAACGTTCAGGATGGAGTGACAACGCCAGTTTCAAAAACATTGTCGCGTGGGCATGGCGCAATGAAAAGGAACGCGCGGTGATCATCGTGAATTTATCCGCGCAGCGTTCGCAGGCGTTGATTCAAATGACGTGGGACGATTTACAAAATCGCGTGTGGCGATTGTCCGATTCGTTGAACGGGGATGTTTTTATCCGCGACGGCAATCAATTGAGTGAGGCGGGCTTGTTTGTGGATTTGGACGCGTGGCGGTTTCATTTTTTGATGTTTGAGTGAGGGGGGAAAGCAGGGAAATGGGAAAACAGGGAAATAGGGAAAGAAGGAAAATAAGGCAACGATTATTCCCCTATTTCCTTTACTTCCTGTCTTTTCAAATCACCTCCACCTGTGTTTTCGGGCGCAGCAAAATCACGGCGAACAAAATCAAACCCGCGCCGATGAGTTGGGGAATGTCCAAGACCTCGTTGAACAAAAAAAATGAGAGGATGATGGTAAAGACGGGTTCGAGTGTGGCGATGAGGGTGACGACGCTCGCGGGAATCGTGCTAAGCCCGACGGTGTATAATCCAAAACCGACGAGGGTGGGACCGAGCGCGAGAAAAAACAAAATTGCCCAACCGTTCCATTGCGCGCCCAGTCCAAAAACATTTCCCGCGAAAATTTGCAGCGGCAGCAAAAATAACGCGCCAAACAGAAACGCGTAAAAAAGCGACGCCCACGGCGAATAGCGGCGCGAGATAAATTGTCCAATCAGCGCGTAGGTTGCCCATGTTGCTCCTGTGCCCAGTCCGACTAAAATGCCGAGTCCGTTCAATTGTAAATTTTCGGGGTTGTACATTTCTGCGACCAACACCATCCCAAGCAAAGTCAACACCAGCGCGATCATTTTGTTGCGATCCAATGTTTCGCCCAAAAAGCGCACGCTAATCAACGCAACGATGGTAGGATTGATATACACCAACACTGTCGCCACCGCCGCGCCATTCAATTGCACCGAAGTTACCCATGCAAGTTGATGCAGCCCAACGCCGACAACGCCCATGATGATAAAATAGATCAAGTGACGTCTCTGAATTTTGAACGCGGCGCGTTTAATGAGAAACAACGCGATGCCCAATGCGCTCGTTACAATCACAACGCGCAAGAACGCGAGATTGAGCGGCAGCATCTTGAAATCTACCAAGAGAAATTTGATCAAGATGCCCGTGAGTGACAAGAGTGCTGTAGCAATTAAAACCAGAATGTAGCCGCGCGCGAAAGACGATTGTGTTTTCAATGGCGCGGGCGTGCGCGTATTGGAAGTCATGCTTGCATTATCCGTAGGAAAGTGCGCGTGTCAAAGGATCACCAAAATAAATTTCCATGAATCAGCTCATCATTGATACTGACCCCGGCGTGGATGACGCGCGCGCAATCATGCTGGCGTTCGCGCATCCCAACGCGCACATTCGAGCGATTACCACTGTCGCGGGAAACGTTGGCGTCGAACAAACCACAGCCAACGCGTGCGCGCTGCTGGATGTGTTGAACGCCGCGCCCGAAGACACACCTATTTATCGCGGCGCACCGACAGGTCTGCTGGCGACACAATACGATGGCGCGTATTTTCACGGCGCGGATGGTTTTGGCGGCAACAATTTTCCGCGTTCCGCGCGCCGCGTCGAAAGTGAACACGCGGTCAATGCGCTGATTCGTTTAGGCAATGAGGCGCGCGGGGAACTCACTCTTGCGGCTATCGGTCCGCTTACAAATCTCGCGCTGGCGACGCGGCTCGACCCCGATTTGCCGAACAAGTACAAGCGGCTCGTTGTGATGGGCGGCACAATACGCGGCATGGGCAACAATCGCCACAATCCCTCTGCCGAATTTAACGCCTACATGGATCCAGAAGCGATGGCGATTGTGTTGGAAACATGGCGCGATCTGTGGCTCGTATTATGGGAGACGACATTGGAGCATCCGCTTGCGGGCGCGCAGTTGGACGCCTTGATGAATGTGCAAACGCCGCGCGGAAAATTTTGGGCGCAGCTCACGCGCGCGAGTTTGGAATTTCTCACACAGCGGCTGGGACACCCCACGATGTTTTTTCCCGATGAGATTGCATTGGCGATTGCGGTGGAACCCGAAATAGTAACGAAAGCGGAGAAGCATTTCATGACCGCCGAGCTGCGCGGCGAACACACGCGCGGGCAAACAACCGTGGACTGGTTGAACTTGACGGGTGAAGAACCTAACGTGAATGTGGTGTTGGAAATCGACACCGCGCGGTTGTTTGAATTGTTGATGGCGTCAGTACAGGGATAAGGTGAGGAATAAAATGGAATTTCATATCAAATGTGATCCCTCCGACATTTCGCGGTACTGTTTCACGCCCGGTGATCCCGCGCGCGCGAAAAAAATTGCGGCGTACTTTGACAACGCAAAATTTGTGACCGACAGTCGCGGCTATCTCGTCTATTCGGGCAATTATCGCGGCGTGTACATGACCGTGTGTTCGACAAACATGGGGGGACCGACGGTTGCAATCGCGCTCGAAGAATTGGCGCACATGGGCGCAGACACCTTTTTGCGCGTCGGTTCGTGCGGGGCAGTGCAGCCAAATTTGGGACCGGGTGATATTGTGATTTCGACGGGCGCGGTGCGTTTGGGCGGCACGGGCAATTCGTACTTGCCGCTGCATTATCCAGCTGTGCCTACGTTTCAAGTGGTGCGCGCATTGGTGGATGCGGCGGATGAAATGCAAGTTCCCGTGCATCTTGGCATCGGCGCGGCGGGTGATGCGTTTTACGCGCCGAAAGAAGGACGCGTGGAAATGGCGAAAGCAGGGGTGCTTTCTATCGAAATGGAAAGTGACACCCTTTACATTGTGGGGCAATTTCGCGGCTGGCGTACAGGCGCGATCTTTGCAACGGATGGCACGCCGACAGAAGTAAAACCGGTGTGGGGGAAAGAACAATTTGAACGCGGGGAGAAAAACACAATTGAAATTGCGTTGAACGCGATGCGCGCGTTGGCTGCGAACGATGCAGCGAAAAGTTGACGCGCCGAAGCAGAGTGCTACAATTTAGCCATCCAGTATTCTCTTGTCCGTTTTCTGGCGAACCATTCGACGCCGAACGAGTCCAACTCGTTCGGCGTAGTTTTTTGTGCGACAAATAATAAATTTGTCGTACGGGAGGTGGAACCATGTCTCCGCGAATGTTTTTGTTGCGCGAATTATTTTTGCTGGCGATAGGTGTTGCGGGTGTGATCGTTTTGAGCGTTGCAAGCGCATTAACTTTGGGGGGAATGTTTTCGTGGGTTTGGTTCGCGCGCGCGATTTTGATCTGCGCGCTGGTTTTCTCCGCGCTCGAATTTCTGGTGATCCAACGCGCGCTGCGCGTGACGCATCAGCGCGGCGTGCTCTCGATGTGGCGTGTAAATGATCGCGCGCAAGGTTGCACTGTCGCGTTAGTGGGCGCGCTAATTGCAGCGAGCTTGCTGCTTTGCGGAGGATTGATGGAGTGGTGGGTGGAGTGGAAATGAAAAATGCCACGCACGTCTGACGTGCGTGGCATTTTTCATTTCGGTATCACCTTGATATTCCCCCAATCTCCAACCTTTACATATACGATGCCGAGATTAAACACCTGCACAATGTATCCATCCGCCATAAACGTCATCGGCAATTCATCCGTCTGTTGATCTTGCAAACCATTTTCTTTCGCAAAGCGCCATAACGCGGCGGTGTTGTTGACGGGCATCCATTTCACTTTCTTGACTGCCGCCATTACCGCTTGCTCCAATGTTGGCACCGGAGTAGTGCCGCCCGGCAAACGCACCTTGAAATTTTGTGCGAACGCGTTTCGAAAATCAGCCAGCACGTTGGGGCGTGTGCTGAACGCCCAATTTGGATCCGTGTTGAGCCAGCGAAACATTGCCAACGCTTGAATCGGTTGATTGCTCGGGATCGAATTCCAGCGATTGATTTCCGAAAACGCGGCGGTGACCCAGCTATTATTTTGATTCAACCAATTCGGCGCGTCGTTGATCAACGGCTGCGTTTCCGTGACATAGACGGGCAATTTTTTCATCGCCGCGGGAATCGCGTTCATGAAATTTTGGTACGCGAGAAAGCCGCGAAAATGATTTTGAAACGGGGCTTGAAATTTATCTTGATTCGTCACATCGCCCGCGTTCTGTCCGCGCGAATAGGTATGCAGCGCAATGCCGTCGCATTGATCTTGCAGCGGCGCGAGAACGTCTTGCATGTACTTTATCCAATCTCCCGACAGATTCGCGGGATATTTTGTTTCGGTGTTGTACGGGCCAATCGCGCCGGGGATTACATTCGCGTTCGCGAAACCCGGTTTCACTTGAATCGCCGCGCGGCATTTCAAAAAACAAGTCGCGTAACTTGCGGGCAAGATCGGCTGTCCATTGGGGCGTTCCGCCGAGATATTCATTTCGTTGCCAATGATAAAAAGTTTCGCGCCCTTGCTCCCCGCCACCCATTGCGCGCATTTTGCCGCGAACGCGTCAAAGCCCGACGGCAACGGAATCGTCCCCGTGCTGCCATAGCCATTGTTCAAACGCACCAGCACGCGGCATTTGGCGTTCACCAACGCGGTGTAATCAGCGGGCGCATCGTTCCAAACATCAACGGTATGCACGAGCCAGCCGCTTGCATGATTTTGCTGCAAAAAATCCAGCCCCTCGACATCGTGAATGCCGTAGAGGGTTTGGGGAAATTGATCGGGAGTGGGGGGAATGGCGGGCATGGGGCGATTGTTTGAAAATTTTTTTGTTACGCCGTAACAAAAAAATTTTCAAACAGGCATCAAGATGCAGTCGTCAGTCGCTTACGCGCGCTTCGCATTTCCGCGCGCAGACGGCTCATTGGCGGATTTGGATTCAAATTGACGAATGTCATCCCTTCCACCAGCAAGGGATGAATTTCGCGCACGGCATAATACATCTGTTGGCTCGTCAGGCGATAATCGGGATGCCCTTGTTCCGTCGTGCGGAGTTCGCACCAATGATACAGCTCGCGCAGATTTATTTCAATGTTGTAACGGACGCGATAGCCGTAAGGGACAAGGTACTGCGCTTCGTGCGGAGATTCGTCCACAATTTCGCGATACAGTGTATCGGCGCGTTCCATGTTTTCATAGTACGCGTCGCGGATTTCAGTCACCGCGTTAATTTGTTCGCTCGTGTCATAGCCGTGCGCGGTCGTGTACGCTTGACGATCAGGCGTGACGAGGCGATGCCGTTGTAAATCGCGGAACTCGCCGATATTGATCAGCAGATCAAATTCATACCGCGCATGTTCAAACGCGCGCCCCGGTTTTTGCCGACGATTGCCGCGCGTGCCAACATACGCGCGCACAATCTCGACTTTATCATTTTCTGACAATGCGCGCACGCGTTCCATCACCGCGCATTTTCCCCAATCCCCCGCACCAAACAAAATCGCGCCCACCACCGCATCCACCGCGTCGTTATCATACCGAACGAGTGTCACCTTCTCGCTTCTTCCTTCACTCTGTTCAGGACAGGCTGTTTCTCGCTTCTCGCTCCCCGCTTCCCGCTCCTCGCTCCCCGCTTCCCGCTCCCCCAAAAATTTCTTTACCAACTCTTTCTGCACCGCCCGCCGCCCCTGCAAATACTCTTGCTGACGTTTCCCTTTTTCATCATCCGCGCGTTTGATAAATGGACCAATCACCGCGTCCAATTCGTGCGCGCCCGCGCGTCCGAGCCAGCGATTTTCTGCGAACGGCTCTGCGAGCAAATTCAATAAAAGGTATTCCAGCGCGCGCCCGTTGCCCCACACACCAACATTCGTGAGCGTCGCCATTGGCAAAAAACAGCGCAAGAGATCGCACGCTTGCGCGCGCACGGCGGACTTGTACGCGAACGACGCGCTCTTGCGAAATTCCTCATCGGTAATGCGCGCGAATTTTTCGACATCGCCCGTGATTGCATTTTCAAATTTAATTTCGTCAATCGGATGCGTGTGTTCGAGATACGCGCTCATGCGCGGCAGCATCGCGGAATAGGCATCAAACAAGCCGTCGAGATGTTCAAGCACTCGTGTGCCATAACGCGACTCGCTCAAATTGCGATCGCGATAGTAACGGTATTGCCCATTCACTTTGTCGTCAAAGGGAACATAGCGCGAAGATTTTTCCAGAAAAGCTAAGCCGATGCGATGGTCTTCAATCGTTTTCGCCGCGATCTGTGAAACTTCTTGAAACGCAATGTGCGCGCCGCCGAGTTCGCCAACAGAATCATCGCCGTAATCGGAAAGGACGCGCGTGTAAAATGCTTCCGCTTTCGCGCGCGCCTCATTGGTCAAAACCTCCGATGTCCCCGAGACATCGGAGGTTTCAATCAGTTCCGGGCGTCCAAAAAATTCATCCAGAAACAATCGCCGCACACCTTTGGTCGAACGACTGTAACGCGAAAATAACGCGCCCTTTACCACTTCAGGCAAATTTACCAGCGCGACGACAGAGCGATCCGCGTTGGAAAAATAGGGCGCGACGAGTTGCGATTCTTCGGGGGAGAGGGTTTCGGTTGAAGGAGTTAGATACGATTCAAATTCGAGAATCATTGATGCTCTGTCATTCTGAACGGAGTCAAGAATCTCTACTTGCCCTACCGAGATTCTTCGCTCCGCTCAGAATGACAACTCACGCGTTCCGTTTCACCACCATCAGCGTCAGATCATCAAACTGCGGCGCGCCTTGCGAAAATTCTTGGACCGCGCGTAAAATTTCGTCGGTCAGTTCTTGCGCGGTTTTTTCCGCGTATTCTTGAACGGTTTCCGCCAAACGACTCGCGCCAAATTCCTCTTCGTCACGATTCAACGCGTCGGTGACGCCATCGGTGTACAGCACAAGCACATCGCCGCACGCGAGGTCAATGTGCGCTTGCGGTTCTTGGGCATTTGGCATAATGCCGAGCGCGATGCCATGTTCTTTGAGCGGCGACACCGCGCGTGTCGCGTGTTGATACACCAACGGCGGATTGTGTCCCGCGTTCACATACGTCACGCTGCCGTCCATCGTGTCGAGGACGCCATAGAACGCGGTGACGAACATATCCGATTGCGCGTCGGCGATGATCACATCATTCGCGCGTTCCATCGCTTCACGCGGCGATGGTTTTCCGATTGCCATGGTGCGAATGATCGTGCGCGTCAATGCCATGAACAACGCGGCGGCTAACCCTTTGTCCGAAACATCCGCAATCACCAAACCGAGGCGCTCGTGTTGCAAGGGAATCATATCGTAAAAATCGCCACCGACCAGACGCGCGGCGTGCCATGCGGCGGCGATGTCATACCCGGGCAAGTGCGGCGGACGTGAAGGCAGAAACGAGGTTTGAATTTGGCGCGCGAGTTCGAGATCGTATTCGAGCCGTTTGTTGCGTTCCGCCTGTTCGTCCAGCCGCGCGCGTTCAATCGCCACCGCGGCTTGATTCGCAATGCCGTAGAGGACGCGCGTTTCTTCGGAATTGAAGTGATGTTCATACGCGCCCTGATCCACGCCGAGCGCGCCCACCATTTCCCCGCGCGCGATCAGCGGAAACAAAACAATCGCTTCCAATTCAAACAGCGTTGCGAGATTGGGTTCGACGAGCGCGGACAATTTGGGGTTGGCAATTTGAACGAGATCGCGCGTCTGCCACAATTCCATAAACACATCGCGCGACGATGACGAAAGCGGAAAGCGCAAACGCGCAAAACGTTTTTCGAGCGCATCCGTCAAGCCGTATGCTTTTGCTGCGCGAAATTCGCGCGCCGCGGAATCGTACAAAAAAACTGCCGCGCGTTTTACGCCCACCAACAGCGTCGTCAGGCGCACCACCGCTTCCAACGCTTCGTCGAGTGTTTCCTGTTCCGCCAAATTTTCGGCGACGTTCAAAAGCGTGTTGAGATAATACGCTTCGACTTGCTGCGATTCGATCAAACGCGCGTTTTCAATCGCAATCGCAATTTGCGCGCCGAGCGTTTTCATCAGAAATAAATCTTCTTCGCCAAACGCGCCAACGCGTTCGCTCTGCACATCCAGAACCCCCACCACGCGCTGCCCCACGATCAACGGCACGGCGAGTTCGGAACGCGTTTTGATCGTGTCCCCGTCCGGACCCGCCACATAGCGCGCGTCTTGCGTTACATCTCCCACGACCAACGGCTGCTCGTTTGCGGCGACCCAGCCGATGATGCCTTGATTGTATTTCAAGCGTTCGCCGCGCTGCCGCCATTGCGCGCCGAGCGGGTGCGTCGTTGCAAAAAACAAGAGATCACGATCTTCCTTAATCAAAACGTGAACATCGGAATACCCGAAACGTACTTGAATCTCATCCACCACTTTGGTCAACAATTCATCGAGCGCGAAAATTTGCGCGACCTTTGCGCCAACCACACTCACAATCGCGAGTTGGGTTGCGCGGCGACGCTCCATCGCGTACAAACGCGTATTCTCCAACGCGACCGCGGCTTGTCCGGCTAACACATTCAGCGCGCGCGCGTTCACCATGCCCAACGCGCGCGGTTGCGCGCAAAGCGCCGTGACCATGCCGATCACGTCATCGCCCGCAAGCATCGGGACAAAGATCGCCGCACGCGCGGTGAGACGATCCATGCGCGCGTTAAATTCAAAGGGCAATGTGCGCGTGCGTACATCAGCGGCGATGAGGGACGCGGGGTGATCGCGCATAAAGATCAAGGCGGGCGTCAAGGCTTGTGTTTCGCGCGCCCATTCGATTTCGTCAGTGTGTCTTTCCGCGCGCAACGTGAGCGTATCGCGCTCTGCACTGAATAATTCGACGCGCACAGTGTCCGCGCGCAAAACGCGCTGCGCGTATTCTAATAACAATTCGAGAACGCGCTCCGCGTTAAAGCCCGCTTGCGAGACGGCTTGATTAAATTCATTCAACGCCGCAAGTTCGCGCGTGCGGCGATTGAGCCGGTCTTCGCTGATCGCGTAGCGTTGAATCACAAACGCGACTTGGATCAATCCTGCGGCGAGCAGTAAAAAGATCGCGCTGGCGAGTCCGCCGAACGAGGTGTACACCACCGCAATGACCATCGAAAAAGGCAGCGGAATGAGTTCGACGAGAATGGACGCGGCGAGGGTTTCGCGGAACAGTTTGTAAAAGGGGCGCGTGCCGATGCGTATAAATTCCCAAAGCCCCCAGCCGAGATTGTCAAAAAAATACCACAAGAGCATCGCGCTGGCAGCGGGGATCAAATTGGCGACGCCAAAATCAGGGCGCGGCAACGCACCCCCCAATCGTAAAAAGACACTGCCGCAAACCAACCCCATGAACGCTTTCAGCCCCGCGTTAAAAATGGGTGATTCGATGGTGCGAATGAGATCGCGGCGTCCGTATTCGAGATTGTTGATGAGGATGTAAAAGAGGGAACTTAACGCGGGGACCCACGCGCCCGGCACAGGACCAAAAATGAAAATCGCGGCGAGATCAACAATCCCGACGAGGGAGTGCAGTGTATCGGGATGTGAATAGACGCCCGCGCGTTTGACAATAAAGGAGAGGAGAATGAAAAAGAGGATCGGCAGAATCTGCTGCCAGAGCGCGTTCCAATCGGTGAGGAAAATCAAAACGCCCAGTCCGAGCAAGCCGACCGCGAACGAAAAAATCAGGCGGGGGAGGGGGGGACGCATGTTTGGGAATGGGGAGGGTGGAGCGCGTGGCGTGGAGCGTGAAACGTGAAACGTCAAGCGTCAAACGTCAAACGCTGGCATAGCGCATTACGCGTTCGCTTTATGCCCCTCCAGCGCGCGCTGGGCTGCCGCGCGCGTGGTGTGAATTTCCAGAACGTGATCCAGTCCTGCCATTGTCACAATTTCGGTGATGCGCGCGTTCAAGCAACAGAGCACCAATTTGCCGCCGTTGCTTTTCACCGCTTTGCTCGCGCGCATCATCACGCGCAAACCGTCGGAACTGATGTAACGCGTTTCGGTCATGTCCACGAGGACGCGCGCGTTTTGCTCGCGCGTCAACGGTTCCAATTCCGTCCATGCATTTCGCGCGCCCAACGCGTCGAGGCGTCCTTGCGGTAGAACGATTTTGATTGCGCTCATTTTAGTTTCTTGCTCATGCGCGTTACGTTGCCGGTTTGATCGCGTGTGAACTCTACCTTGTCCATCAATTTTTTCATAAAGAAAATACCCAAGCCACCGATGGAACGTTCTGAGAGCGGTCCTTTGATGTTTGGTTTTTTTACTTTTTTCGCGTTAAACTCTTTGCCCTGATCCCGGATCTCGACAAACAATTCTTGATCGTCCACGCGCATTTTGATCGAGATGCGTCCGTCACTTTCACCTGCGTAGGCATGTTCCATCACATTGGTCACCGCTTCATCCACCGCCATCTGCACATCGTCCGATTGCCGCTGCGTGAGTTTTACTTTTTGCGCTGCTTCCGCGACGAAATCGGCAACGCGCGCGAGATTCGACATATCACTGGTGATGTCTAGGAGAAAAAGTTGGGATTGAGACAAAGGGATTACTCCATCAGCATTGATGTTTCGTCGCGGAAACTACAGACCTGACAGGTTTTACGGAATAGGCAACCGCTATTCGTCTGCCGAGCGTTCAGCAACAAGCTGATTTTTCCAAGATGAAAACCTGTCAGGTCTTAACTGCCACCACGTATAAAGCGCGAGCGCGGTGAGCACAATCAGCGCGAGATTCAAACCAACATTGACGAACGCGATGAGGGTGGAGGCAAGAATGTGTTGATGCGGCGGCGTGACGCCCAAACCCGCCATGCCCATCATCACCGTCCAAAAACCATAGCCGCGAATATCGGTAATCTGTACGCCAAACATGCCAAGCAGCGTCGGCAAAAAACGCGAGCCGCTAAAATCGCTCAAGAGATGTTTGATGTGATTCAAACCCGCGCCATAGATCGCTTGAAACGCATACGCCAAGACAATCAGCAAACCCCACACCGAACCGCGCCGCGCGAGCCACACCCCCAACGGTGGCACAATCGCATACACCACCGCGCAATACAACAAAAATTCGAGAATCGTGATACCGTACCACGCGGGCTCATTCGTAATGATCGCGTCGTCGAGAATATGCAGCCAGAGGAAAATGAAGCTGATGATGAAAAGAATAGAGAGGCGAGAAACGAGAAACGAGAAACGAGAAACGAGCAACGTCAAACGTGAATCGGCCTGTCCTGAATGTAATGAAGGGTCAAACGTGGATCGCGCGTAGGAGGTGTTCTCTAACGCCGAATCACGCGAGGGGATTTTTTCGAGCATGGGGGGATTATAGCATAGGTGGAAATTGGAGGTTGTGGGTGACGAACGAGTCTGGGGATTCTACGCTTCAGCGGGTTTATGACTTGACTAACGGACCCGCTAAAGCGTCGAATCCCTTAACTTAATGCTATTGCTCTAAAGTCTCGAGTCCGCGAACTTGGTGCCATTTTGCAATTTGCGATTCGCGATACGTGATCGGCGATACGCGTTCATGCTTTCTTGACACATTCCTTTTGCGATGGTACAAATTTTTTCGTCCGCTTGGGAACACCATGAACAAACGATACATCATCCTTTTTACACTGTGCGCGATCCTATTGGCAAGTTGCGCCGCGCAAGAACCGACAACACCAACTGCTTTGCCGATTCCGACCACCACCGCCACGCGCCCACGCCCGACGCCCAGCCCCACCGCGCCACGTCAGCCAACAATTTTTGTGCCGCAAGAAATTACAGGCACATTGCGTACTGAAATTCTCGATGCCGCGAAACAGATCGCGCTCAACAACGCGGAAAATAAAGCGAGCGCGGATCTGGTGGTATCCACACAACGCGCGCCCGACGCACAAATTCTTGCCGAACGCGTGTACGCGGTGGTGGATTGGTTTCCGACTCAATTTACCAACATCGGCTCGGAAGAATTGCTTAATGTGTGGCAAGGCAAAGTAACGGCGAATGGAATTGATACGCTGCTCGTTTCCCCCGAGACGCTCGGCGCGTTCACCGATTTATGGGGCGCGGCAGCGTCAAACGTCAAGACGGTGCCTGCTGAGCAACTTGTGGAAGCTATTTGGAATAACAAGACCGCGCTCGCGCTGATGCCATTCGATCAACTTGTGCCAAAAGTGAAAACCTTGCGTGTGGATGATTTGAACATTTTAGATCGCGACGCGAACATGGAGGCGTACCCGCTGGTCTCGCGTGTGTACGCGTCGGGCGATGCAACGTTTCTCAAAGGACTTGCAGCCGCGTTCAGCAAAAAGAACGCGCGCACGAATCGCGATCCGAATCGCATGACGGAATTGATCATGACGGGCGTCACCGCGATTTCGCGCACGAGCGCGTTTCGGATTGACGCGGCAGGCGATGCGGCATTGCCCGCGCGCGTCGTCGCGGAGGTTTTGTCCGCCGCTGACATTACGCATGTGAGCAATGAAGTGCCGTTCACCGAATCGTGCAAGCCCGTGCTCGGCACATTGCAATTGTGCAGCAAGCCGTCGTACATAGCTGCATTGAAACTCGCGGGGGTTGATCTGATCAGTTCGACGGGCAATCACATGAACGATTACGGCATCAAGGCGTTTTTGGAAACGTTGGATTTGTTCGACGCAGAAGGGTACAAGATGTTCGGCGGTGGGCGCAACATTGAGGAAGCAAGTCGCGTTTTGGTGATCGAGGATCACGGCAACAAACTCGCGTTTCTTGGCATGAATAGTTTTGGTCCAAAAAGCGTGTGGGCGACGAATGAGCGTCCGGGCGCGCAGCAGTACGATAAAGAGATTTTGCATCAAGAGCTCGCCGAGGCGCGCAAAAACGCGGATGTGGTTTTCTTTGACATGCAGGGCGATGAAACGTACCAGTACGAACCGAACGGCAACAACAAAACATTGTTCCGCGATGCAATAGCGAACGGCGCGGACGTTGTGACAGGCGTGCAAGCGCATCAGCCGCAAGCGGTTGAATTTTCGCCCGACGGCAAGCAGATGATTTTGTACGGGTTGGGGAATTTATTTTTCGATCAGATGCAGAGTCCGAACGTGCGGCAAGGGCTTGTGGTGCGCCACACGATCCACAAGGGCAAACTGATCCAATCGGAGTTGCTGCCGACGCTGTTGGAAAATTTTGTGCAGCCGCGTTGGGCGACGCCGAGCGAAGCGCAAACGATTTTGGATTTGGTGTTTGGCGCGAGTGGGTTTAAATAGATTCAAAAAAATCAAAACCCGTTTTTTGCCAAAAAACGGGTTTTGATTTTTTTTGGGTCTAACTCTTATCACTCGCGATCAACTAAACAACCCCACCTCTCGTTTGCCATCGAACGCTTTCTCTGCAAGTTCGAGCGCCAAGCCGAGAAACTTTGCATATTCCCCCGCCGCGTCAGCAACCGCGCGCGCTTCGGTTTTGGTGAGCGGCGCGAGGAGATCGAGTTCGGCGCGCACAGAATCTTTTTTCAACGTCCGCCTCCAACCGCCGACGATCTGCCCATTGACAAAAATGATATGCACAAAGAGCGCGCGGTTCAATTCCTCCGGTGTTCGCGCTTGTACCCGTTCCCCAATCGCGCTGCGATCCTTGTAGCCGATAAAGTATTCGTCATAATTCGGCAGCAAGTACGCGGTTGGGGCTTTCTTGATTGATAGTGGCGCGGACGCGCGAAACCAAAATATTTGTTCTCCAATCTGTTCCTTTTCAAAAAGAGACGCGCACATTTCAATTCCCTTTTTCGCGTCCGCCATCGTCAGCCCCGACCACCATACAAAATCTTGCGCCGTCGCAGGACCGCGCGTCAAAAAATAGCGCCGCGTCAGTTCGTACAACGCTTCGTCGCGTTTTAACTTTTTCACTGGCGGCGCGCGTTCCTCCAACAGCGCGTAGGTGAATTGTTTGCCTTTGCGCGCGCCGCTGCAAACAACGCCCTCCAATTCCGCGCGCATCACCAAATAACCGAGCCGCACCCCATCCTTTGTGGAAATCCCCGCGCGCTCCAACTCACTCGCCAATTCCGCGCGCGCCTTTTGTTTTCCGCCCCGCAATGCTTTTGAGATCACCGCGTTACTCTTTTTGAAAACCGCGTCGTCCAACTCCAATTTGCGATACATGAACGCATTGAACGCATTGACGCGCGGCGCGGTAAGTTCGAGCATCCAGCGAATATCGGCAGGCGTGACAAAATGCCACGTGGGGCGCGAGAGATGAGTGCGTAAAATCGTTCCCTTGTTAAATTGCTCATCCAGCGCGGCATCGGTACTGCCACCTTTCATCCGTTGCGCCAGCGCCCATTTCGCGCCCGCGTAATCTTGGGCTTGGACGGCACCGAGCGCTGCCACTACCTCATCTGGTTTTTCAAATGTTGGCGTGGTGAGATGTTGGTTGGCTAGGCGTTGCGTTGTGATTTCAAGATTTGTCATTCATTGCTTGTCATTTCTCGCTCCGCTCGAAATGACACTTGAGGATCACGCGTTTACAAATTATTTGAGCGTGCAAAGCGCTTGACGAATTTCGCCGAGATGATACGCGGTATGCACCATGATCGCCATCGCGCCGCCGATGATATCTTCATCGTTCCATGTTGGCGCGCCGCGCAGCATTGCCAAAATGCGTTCGTAGGTCTCGCGCAATTCGTGACGATACGCCTCCCATTCTTCAGGCGAAACTTTTTCCACCGTCCGCCAGATTTCGCCCCAGTCCACATTTTGCGGTGGCGGACCCACGATCCATTTTTCCAACACATCCATGTAAAAACTCACATGCTTGACTTGCGCGGCGAGCGACGCGCATTTGCCGCCAACGGGGATGGATGCTTCCGCCGCCGTAATTGTTTCCAACGTCTCGAACAGAGATGTGTTCTTGTCGAGCAAGATGCCGTGATGGGCGACGAATACTTCATCGAGAATGTCGAAAAGTTGAGAAGTGAATTTTTCTTGATCAATCGTTTGGGGCATGTTTGATCCTCGATGATAAGACCTGACCCAGTACATCACAATTTGACCTCCTCCCCGCGCGCGAGGGATTTGTAATCCCGATTCTTCCCGTCGGGATTACTCGGATAGAGTTTATCCGCAATCCCTCGCGCGCAGGAGGCTAGATCTGTGATCTACGGTGACACAGAACATTGCACATCTCACGCAAAGGCGCGAAGACGCAAAGAAAGCACTTGAATTGAAAGCACAAAATCTGTGGCATCGGCGATGAAGGCGTGGGCGATGGGCGATGTAGGTCATCGCATCAATCGCCTACATCGCACATTGCGGGCATCTGTGTCAAAAAATGTGATGTACTGTAACACGTCTGGTTAATTACGGCGTCAACGGTTGAAACACCGCGCTTCCCCGTTCGCCGTTCTCATTCGTGTAATTGCACGTCAACACGGGTGGACGCGCGTTGAACGCGCAATCAAATTCCAACACCTGCGCGTCGGGAAAAAAATCTACGGTGAACAAAACATTTTTCTCATTCGCCGCGCCGCTCACAACTTTCCCTTGAAAAATTTTTCCATCCGCGCGTTGTTCCACAAACGCGCCGCGCAGCGCGCGCCCGATCTGCGTGAACGTCGCTTCAAAACGCGCGGCGGGCGATTCCGCGTACCACGTTTGCGCGAAATCAAAAATCGCGGGGGGGGGTGTGGGCGCGGGCGGGGCTTGGACGCCAAAACGAAGCGGCGCGGAAAGCCGCGACTGGTTCAAATGGTCAAAGACGCGCGCGTACATTTCCACCACGCCCGCACGCGGCGCGATCCAATTTAACGTCAAGGTTTTTTCCGTTGCGCCTTTTACATTTTCTTCCACCACAAGTTGCGCGCTCGTTTCGCCCGGCGCGCGCGCCCACACTTCGATGCGATCCAATTCCGAAGAACCGCGCGCCGTGATTTGAATTTGCGCCGCGTTCGGCAAAACGACAGGCGCGTTCGTCAAGCGCAAATCAATCGTCGGCGGCGCGGGAATCACAAGCGCGGGCGTCGCTGTCGGCGTCGGCGGTAACGGCGTACGCGTCGTTTGCGAAACGCGCGTTTCACGCAGCACGCGCGGCGCGCCGTCTTGCACGAGAATGGTTGCGCGCGGCGTATCCGTCGTGTGTCCCGTCACATCGTACGCGCGCACAAAAAAGGAATGGGTCCCCGCGACCAAATCGGGCGCAGAGAGCGCGGTTTGAAACGCAGTTTGTTGCGAAGGGGACGCGCTGTTTGAGGCGTCCGCGAAACGTTCATCCACGTACAAATCCAAACGGCTGATGCCATTGTTCGAGAGCGCGAGCGCGTTCACCACCAACACATCGCCAAGTGAAAGCGTTGAAAATTCGCTTGATGCGGCGACGACGGGCGGTTGATTGTCAAAGACGCGAATCGAATAGCGCAGCGAATCGTCGCTCTGATTTTGATTGTCATACGCGCGTAAAACGATATTGTGCGCGCCCGTCGTCGTCGGCGTCCAGGGAATTGCGACGGCTAATGGCGTAATGCCGCCCACGCGTTCGGGTTTTACAAATGTCACAAGTTGATTGTCCACAATCAAATCGATCCGCGTCACTGCCACATCGTCCGTCGCCACACCTTGAATGAGCAGCGGCGCGCCCAGTTCCGCATCTTTGCTTCCCGATGGCGCAGTGATTTGCACGGCAGGCGCGCGATTGTTATTGATCACATTCAATTCAATTTGCGCGGGCGCGCTCGCATTGCCGTTCGCATCATACGCAAGCGCACGCAACGTATGTTTTCCCAACCCACTCGCTTTCCAAATAAATTGATTCGAGTACACGGAGGATGGAATTACGACAGGCGCGTGCGCGTACAACACATTATTGTCGTACACTTCAAGCCGCGCAATGATGTTGTCATCTGCCGCGAGAACATTCAGCGCGACAGTTTGTTCCGCCGACACGGGAAGTTCGGGGTCCTGGACCGTCAGTTGCACAATCGGCGCGAGCGCGTCCGCGTTCAATGACGCGGTCGTGGGCAAGGGCGCGACGGTGGAAGGAGGGGGTACGGTTGGCGTGCTTTGCCCTGAATTTACAGGTGGGGAAGTTTCGGGAAACGTCGTTGCGACCAATTCAGGCGTCGGCGTTTCGTTCTCCAAAGGCAGCGTGGGAAAGGGCGTTTGGCGCGGCGGCGTCGCGGTGGGGGAGGGGACGCAGGCAGAGAGTAAAAAGTAAAAAGTAAAAAGTAAAAAGTATGGGGAATTTTTTGGGAAAAGGTTTTTACTCATTACTCTTTACTCTTTTGATTGCGCTTGGCAAACGCGGAATCAGATCGCCCGCGATGACGCCGACGGTTCCAATTTCCTGCGCGGCGATTTCTCCCGCCAATGCGTGAAGGTACGCGCCGACGATGGCGGCATTATACGAATCCTCCAACATATTTGCTATTTCTCGGTTCTCGGTTCTCGTTTCTCGCCGCGCAACGGCATGGAATTGCGCCAACACCCCTGCAATCGTCCCCGCCAACACATCGCCCGATCCCGCCGTCGCCAACGCGGCATTGGCAAAAGGAATGATCGTCGCGTGTCCGTTGGGCGCAGCGACGACGGTGAACGCGCCTTTCAAAACCACAATCGCGCGCCACTCCCGCGCGGCGTCACGCGCAAGCGCAATGCGATTGTTTTGAATTTCGCGCGTGCTCGTTCCCATCAACCGCGCCATTTCCCCGGGATGCGGTGTGAGAATCGGCGGCGCGGCAAACGAAAACCGCGTCCACCATTCCGAAAGATCGGCGAGGATGTTTAACGCGTCCGCGTCCAACACGAGCAGCGGGGGATTTTCCAGCGTCGGCAAATTTTCCAATAAGCGTGATAGAAATTCGCGCGTGCTTTCGGCGCGTCCCAAGCCACAGCCGACGAGCAGCGCATCATACTTTGCATCCCACAACACGGCGAGCAATTCATTCGCGGCGCGCGGACGCCAATCGCCCAAACGATCGGGCAGTGGTAGAAAGGTGGCTTCGTCAATTTTTCCTGCAACGATGGCATGAATCGTTTGCGGAATTGCCAGCGTGACGAGTCCCGCACCGGTGCGCCCCGCCGCGCGCGCAGCGAGAATTGGCGCGCCCGTATAATTCATTGAACCGCACGCCAACATTGTTTTTCCAAACGTCCCTTTGTTTGCATCCCGCGCGCGTTTTGGTAACAACGCGCGAATTCCGTCCACTGTCACAACATCCAATTCTATTTCACTCGCCGCTTGATTTGAAATCCCAATATCCGCGACCACGAGTTCGCCTACGGCGTCTGCGCCGGGAAACGTGTACTGTCCGATTTTTGGAAATGCAAACGTCACAGTGAGATCGGCGGGAACGGTGGCGGGATCGAGCGCGCCGTTGTCGGGATTCAAACCGGTGGGGAGATCAATCGCGGTGAGGTGGGGGTGGTTGGGTGGGTGGGTAGTTGGGTGGTTGGGATTGGTGCGTGGAGAGGTCGCAAAATTGTTGGGGCGCGCTGCGCGAACCGTGTCGAGCAAATCCTTGAGTGTTCCTTCAATCGGACGCGACACGCCCGTTCCCAACAACGCATCTACAACAAAATCCGCGTGTGAAATTTTTTCGCGCAACTGTGAAAAATCCGCATCGTCCTCGGCGTGTGTCACAGGAATTTCGCGCTGTTGGCACAAGTCCCAATTCACATCGTTCGCGTGTAGCGCGCGTTTCCACAGATATAATCGCACCGACGCGCCCGCGTCATGCAGCGCACGCGCGCACACCAACCCATCGCCGCCATTGTTGCCGGGTCCAACGAGAACGAGGACTCGTTGCTCAACAACATTCCAGCGCGCCATCATGGCTTGTGCGGTCAATGTCCCCGCGCGTTCCATCATTTGCGCGTACGAATTTCCTGCGGCATCCGCGCGTTGTTCCAGATCGCGCATTTGTTGCGCGGTGATGAGTTTCATACAAATAAAGAGTAAAAAGTAAAAAGTAAAATGCGCTGAACCAAAGCGCCCCTCTTTACTTTTTACTCTTTACCTTGCTTTCCACCATTTCTTTTTTGACATGCTGCCACACCGCGCGCAATTCACGCACTTGAACTTCTGTGGCGTGCTGCTGCGCGTAATGGACGGCGACGTAGGCGTTGGTGATGGTTTGTAAATCCGTATGCGCTTCGGGAAAACGCGCGGTGAGGCGCGGGAGAAATTCGTGCGGCGTCTCCGCGTCGCGGCGTTTCAAACCGAGCGTTTCCGCTTGCGCTTGCAGCGCGGCGTAGATGCGGCGCACATTTTCCGCGTGGATTTCGCGTCGTCGCGTGCGCGTGCGCGACGCGCGACGGGGGTTTTCCTTTTGCTTGCGATCATTTTCACCCAACGCTTCGCGCGCAAACATCTCTTGTTCTTCGCGATTCATGCGCCGATGCAGCGCGCGCGCAATCAGCCAGCCCAAGCCAAGCAGCACGAGGAGGACGCCAATCAACCGCAGGTACGGCATGAGCGATTCCAATTGCTGTGTGATCGTTTCAAGGAACGCGGGAGTCTCTTGTGCCGTCGTTGGCGGTGGAGGCAGAAAGCGCGCGAGGATATTGCCGAGCCATTGAAACAAAGGCAGTAATTGTTGAAAAAGTAAATCCAACAAATATAAAAGGGGCAGCACAAGGATTAGCAAAACGACCTGGACGACGAACGCGACGGGGGCGAGCATTGCAAAAAGCGCGTTGACAGTTTCCAACGTCAAGAGTTGCGTGAGCATAAAGCCAACCAACAAGATCACCGCGAGCATTGTTAACATTACCAGCGCCCAGCGCCCGCCGAGCGCGCCCAATTGTCCCGCGTCTTCGATGCGGGCGAGCGCGATGCTGATCAGGAAAAATGCGAAATACATAAAAATCCAAAAAATAAAATCTACGCGCGTGGTAAAACCCGCGACGAGCGCAAGCAGGAAAAGGATCACGATCCCGAGGCGAAATTGAAAACCGACAACCCAAAGCGTCAGAGGGCTGGGCGCGAGGTTCAATGCGCGTATAAACGCTAGAACCAAAACGAATGTCGAGAGCGCATCCGCGTTGACGCGTTCAAAAAAAGAGAGGACGCGCGACGAGTACGTGGGCAGCCACGAAAAATCCGCGATGCCCACATCCGCATACAGCCCGACGCGCGCAGCGATGAGAATCGCCACTATTGCAATCCCCACCGCGAGAATTTGCAAGACGCGCCATTTTTGCGGCAAACGCGGCAAGAAACGTCCCGCGCCCAACCCCGCCATGTACACGATAAAAATTCCGAACGGCGAAACGACGCGCGCGAACCCGCCCAATGCGCCGAGCGTCAAGACCAACGCATAGAGCCAACACGATTCCGCCGCCGCAAGCAGCGCAAAGCGGAGGACGGCGCGGAGGTTGAAACGGGAGGCAGGGGTAGTCATGGTGGGCAGTGGGCAGTGGGCAGTGGTCGGTGGGCAGGGGCAGTCGTCAGTCTCACTGATTACTGTTGACTGATTACTGATTCACTGATTCCCGCGCGTGATGCACAATAATTCCGGGCAAGGATTCGGTTTTCCAATTTTCGTCGAGGGAGACGAGCGCGATTTTGCGCCCGACATCATGCAAGCGCAAAATTTCCGCGAGTAAATTTTCTGTCACCAACGGAGTGATGACAATCAGCGTTGACCCCCACGGCAGATTCGGACTCTCGCGGCGCAATAAGGTTTCCAGTGGCGACGCGACAAAGTACGAAACGGCGGCGAGCGCTTCCAACACACTGCGTAATTGTGCAGGATCGCGCCCCGGTAAAATTCGCAAACGCTGATCGGAATCGGGATAGGTGCCGTTTGCCACGAGACCGAACGCGTATTTTTGTTCGGACGCGAAATTTGCCAGCGACGCGGTGAGGCGAATCGCGCGTTCCGCGAGTTCGCTGTCCACGCCTTGCCAGGCAAGTTCGTATGTGGCGAGATTCAAAAAGAATACCCAGTTGTAGTTGATCGTCGGATCGTACTGTTTTACTTTGAGCGCGTTGTGTCGCGCGGTGGCGCGCCAATGAATGTGCTTGGGCGCGTCTTCGGGATGATAATCGCGCAAGCCGCGAATGCGCGTGGGGTCTTGGAAAACGGGCAGCCGCGTGCGCGCATCGCCGAATGGTTCTTTGGGCGGCAGTCCCCAATCTTCCAGCGGATCCATACGCGGATATACGATCAAGCGATCAGTGTGCGGATATTCGAGCGAGCGCTCAAATAAACCAAACAGATCGCCGGAGGAAAGCGTTGCAGGACCCAACGCATAATAGCCGCGCTTGTGGCAAGGGATGTGATATTCCCAGCGCGCGCGCTCATTCCACAAGAGCGACGCGCGCGTTTCAAGAAATCCGGTCAGAGGCAAATGGGACGGGGCGAGTTTTTTTTCTTGCGGCGAGAGCGCGAGCGGAATTTGATCTACCACGCGCAGCCAAGGTATCGGCAAGTATTTTCGATTGACGACGCGCAGGGTAAGCGTGACGTGTTCACCTTCAAAGACGCGCGTTTCGTTCAGGTGGCGTTGATACGCGACGCGATAAAACGCGATGCGCTGCCACACCCAACCGAACGGAATCGAGATGACGAGCAGAGACGCGAGGGTGAGGAGGGTTTCTTGCCCCAAGAGCGCGGCAAGCACAACCATGAGAATTGCAAATTCGAGCCAAGCGGAGGTAAACAATGCTTAATGCAAAATGCACAATGCACAATGAACCACACAAATTCGCATTGTGCATTGTGCATTTTTAATTGGGCATTTATTCACGGTCTTTCTACCGGCGCGGGCACTGCTTCGACGATTTCATTCACAATGTCGCGCGTGGTGCGTCCGCGCAGCCGCGTCTGCGCGGCGAGGATGAGGCGATGGGTGAGGACGTAGGGCGCGAGATATTTGATATCGTCGGGCAAAACATAATCGCGTCCTTGCGTTGCGGCGTATGCTTGCGCGGCGTGATACAAATACAAGGTGCCGCGCGGACTCACTCCCAATTCCACCGCGTTGTGCGAACGCGTCGCGCGCGCAATCGAGACAATGTATTCGCGGATGCTGTCCTCGACGCGAATCGTTTGCACGGCGCGCTGCATTTCCATCAACGCGGCATTTTCGATCACGGGCAGTAGATCGTCCAAGGGTTCGTCGCGCTCAAAACGTTTCAGAATCGCGCTTTCCTCCTCCGCGCTCGGATACCCCAATTCGACGCGCATGAAAAAGCGATCCACTTGCGCTTCGGGCAAAGGAAACGTGCCTTCGAGTTCGACAGGATTCTGGGTCGCCATCACGAAAAAGGGGCGCGGCAATCGCATCGTGTTGCCATCCACTGTAACTTGCCGTTCCTGCATCGCTTCGAGCAGCGCCGATTGGGTGCGCGGCGTCGCGCGATTGATTTCGTCGGCGAGCAAAATTTGTGTGAGGACGGGTCCGGGGCGAAATTGGAAGTCCTGCGTTTTTTGATTATAAATCGCAAGCCCTGTAAGATCGCTCGGCAAGAGGTCGGGTGTGAATTGAATACGGCGAAATTGGCAGTCGAGCGATTTGGACAATGCTTTCGCCAGCGTCGTCTTGCCAATGCCCGGCACATCTTCCAAAAGCAAATGCCCTTCGCACAACAACGCGACGAACGCCAGCGTTATCACTTGATCTTTGCCGATAATGACGCGCCCAACATTGGCGCGGAGGGCAGCGGCGGCAGTGGAAATTTCCATAAGGGATTGGTATTGTAGCATAGGGTTCGCGTATCGCGTATCGCATATCGCGTAGCGCTGGGTTTGGATTCGAGCATTTATGCGGAGAACTGGGGATCACCTCTCTAAATCTGTTTGGATCATTGCCGCGCTCGCGTTACTTGGCGCGGCGTTGGTGCTTTATGCTTCACAAAAATATGGCATTGGGCTTGCGCCCGATGCGGTGGGTTATATTCAAGTTGCGCGCGAAATTTTGTCAGGGCAGGGCATCTCGAGCGCGTTCACGTTGCAGCCACCGTTGTATCCCGTCGCGCTCGCGGCGGTTGGCGCGTTGACGCGTAGTGATCCGCTTGACGCGGCGGTGTGGTTCAACGCGCTGTTGTTCGCGGGCGCGATTTTTTGCGCGGGCGTTTTGTGCGTGCGCCACTTGCCAAATTTTCACGCGCTCGCCGTGTTGGGCGCGTTTGGGGTGTTGTGCGCGCGTCCATTGGTGAATGTAGCTGTTACTGCATATTCCGAAATGCTTTTTATTTTTTTGATCGGCGTGGCATTTTTGGGAATGAGTTTCTATTTCGAGAAACGAAATTGGAAATGGTTAGCTATTGCGATCCTTGCCACCGCGCTGGCGTGTTTGACGCGATACGTCGGCGTCGCGTTGATCGCAAGCAGCGCGCTGGCGATTGTTTGGGTGCTGCGCGCGGAACGCGGACGCGCTTTCTTCGTCGCCGCGCTGTTTGCCGCATTGTCCGCGCTGCCATTGAGTTTGTGGGCGCTGCGAAATGTGATGGTGTCGGGCGAACCGTTTGGGGAACGCGCGGCGAGTCGTGTTTCATTTATTGAAAATATAAATCTGACGGTTGAAACGTTTGCGAGTTGGTTTGTGCCAAATGCGTGGGAATGGGTGTTTTGGCTAGGGCTGATTGTTGTGTGCGGCGCGTTGCTGTTCCGTGTTCTCGCGCGTCGTTCCGATCAAAACGCGCACAGTTCGCTTGCGCCATATTTTTTGTTCGTCGTCATTTTTACCGCGCTGCTGATTTTTTCTGCAACGACTACGGCGTTGAATCGGATCAATACGCGTTTGCTATCGCCGTTGTTTATTCCCGCGCTGCTGCTGTTTGTGATCATGTTTGATCGCGTGTTGAATCCATTGCGCGCGCGGAGAGGGAACGCGCGGGGAGGGAACGCGTGGGGCGGGAACGCGCGGGGCGGGAACGCTGCGGCGAGCGTTCCGTACGTGGCGCTGCTTGTCATCGCCGCGCTGTTTATTTTTCCCATCCAAACGAATGTGCCGCGTATTACGCGCGCGGCGGAACAAGGCGCGGGCGGTTACAATACGACGCGTTGGCGCACGAACGAAACGGTGGCGTATGTTACACAACATCGCGCCGAAATGCGCGGCACGATTTATTCCAACGGACCTGACGCGTTGTATATTCTCGCGGATGTGAACGCGCAAAGCATCCCGCCGAAATTTCAGTACGCGTCGAATGAGCCCGCGCAGGATGCCAACACATTACGCGGTGCCTATCCGCCAGAACCTGCAACACTGATTTGGTTGGATCAGATCGAACGTGAGGATTTTTTGTTCACGTTTGAGGAATTGAATGGATTTACAAACCTAACGCCGATTGCAAAATTGCGCGATGGCGCGGTGTATCGGATGGAGAAACGCTAAATTTCTTGACGTTACCCATTTGGGTTTATACTATCCCGCACAAATTTCACCCAGAGAGACGTTTCACCGAAACGTCTCTACGTTACCCGTTCACCCGTTCACCCGTTCACCCTCTCACGTTCTATGCTTGATCAACCCCTTTCTGAAATTCCCCTCGTCTTTCTCGATACGGAAACCACCGGGTTGTCGCCGCGTTTTGGGGATCGGATGGTGGAAATCGCGTTGGCGCGTTTTCGCGGCGATGCGATGGAAAATTTTTATACCACGCTTTTGAATCCTGAACGTTCGATTGCGCCTGGGGCTGTGCAAGTGCATGGCATAACGGATCGCGACGTCGCGGACGCGCCGCGTTTTCGGGATGTGGCAAAACAGGTGCGCGCGGAAATGGAAGGGGTTGTGCTTGTCGCGCACAACGCGCCGTTTGATTTGGGGTTTGTAGCGAATGAATTTCGATTAGCGCGCGTGAACTCACCCGCGAATCTCGCGCTGGACACGCTGGCGTTGCTGCGCCGCAATTTTTCGTTTCGCTCGAACGCGCTGCGGAATGTTGCCCGCGCGTTGGGGATTGAAACGGAAACGACGCATCGCGCGCTCGCGGATGTGTTGACGACGCGCGCGGTGTTTGAATTTATCATTGGGGAATTGAGACCGCAGTCGTTGCGCGAACTATTGGAGATGCAGAACGGAACGGTTGCGTGGGCGGATACGTCGGTACGCGAGGACTTGCCCCTGCCGCCCGCGTTGGACGAAGCGTTACGCAGTCATCGCAAATTGTTTATGCGCTACGTGGATGAATTTGGCGGCAAGACGGAACGCTGGGTAAGCGTAATGGATGTACGGGCGCAAAAGGAATATATTTACGTGCGCGCGTTTTGCCATTTGCGCGACGCCGAACGAAGTTTTCGGTTGGATCGCGTGGTGGAGATGAGAATGGAGGGATGAAGGATGAGGGATGAAGGATGAAAGCAAAGGTATAGTCATCCCTCATCCTTTATCCTTCATCCTTTATTCCAATGGAGTTGGGTATCGTCATTCTCAATTACAACACGCGCGATTTGCTGCGCGATTGTTTGGGTTCGCTGCAAGAGACGCGCGGGGTGGAAATAGATGTGACGGTAGTGGACAATGCGTCGCGCGATGAGAGTGTGGCGATGTTGCGCGCGGAATTTCCGAATACGCGCGTGATTGCGAGCGAGACGAATGGGGGGTACGCATACGGGAATAATCTCGCGCTGCGCGAATTTCTTGCCCGTCCCAATCCACCGCGCGCATTGATGCTTTTGAATACCGATACAGTGGTGCCGCCCGACGCGCTGCGTTTGCTGATCGAATTTCTCGACGCGCATCCTGACGCGGGCGTGGTGGGTCCAAAATTGTTGCTGCGCGATGGGTCGCTCGATCTGGCGTGCCGCCGCAGTTTTCCGACGCCTGAAATTTCGTTTTATCGCATGTTGGGTTTGTCGAAACTGTTTCCAAAATCGAAACGTTTTGGGCGTTACAATCTGACCTACTTGGATGAAAACGAAACGGCGCAAGTAGATTCGGTCGTCGGCGCAGCGATGTTGATGCGAACGGAGGCGTTACAGCAAGCTGGGCTTTTGGACGAAACCTTTTTCATGTACGGCGAAGATTTGGATCTTGCCTTGCGGATCAAACAAAAAGCATGGAACGCGTACTATTATCCGCGCGCGGAAATCATGCACTATAAACGTGAATCGTCCAAGCAATCGAAAAAAGCGCAGATCGAATTTTATCGGGCGATGTATATTTTTTATGAAAAGCATTATCGCGCGACGACGCCGTTTTATTTGGATTGGGTCGTGATGAGTGGGATTGCGCTCAAGGGCGGACTCGCGCTCGCGCCCGAAATTTTTCGCGCGCGCGAATGGAAAGGGGCGAATAGATAATGCGGAACGTGCCACGCATTTTCGGAAATGCGTGGCACGTTCCGCGCCGCAAACATGCGTCGTCGCGCGGAATTTATTTTTACTGTAACGCTCGTGCTGCTCGACGCGGCGCTGATTGCGCTGGCGTTTGGGGCGGCATATCGCGTGACGTTCGAGACGAGCGGCGGCAATGGCGCAACGCCCGATCTCGTCAATTTCGCGCCGATGCTTTTGTTTGTCATGGTGTCGTTGATGGGCGGGTACTTTTTTTATCGTCTCTACCACCAACGGCGTGGGGAATCGCGCATTGACGAAATTTACAAACTTGTGCCAGCGACTTCGATTGGCGTGATTGTTGCCACTGCGTTGACGACGGTGTTGTATCGCGATTTGGAATATCCGCGTTTGCTGCTCGTCTATGTATGGTTGTTCACATTGTTGTTTGTAGGATTGGGACGTTTGGTGCATGGCGCGCTGCGTTCGTTCGCGTACACGCGCGGGTGGGGTGAATTGCGCGTGTTGATTGTGGGCGCGGGCGAGGCGGGCAATTTGATCTTGGAAAAAATTCGCGCGTCACCGCGTCTCGGTTATCGCCCCGTCGCCTATTTGGATGAGGAACGCGTGGGGTTAAAAGTATTGGGCTTGCCCGTCGTTGGGCGTCCTGATGATTTGGGGGAGGTGGTGCGCGCGTTAAAAATTGACGAGGTGATTATTGCGCTGCCCGACGCGCCGCATCAACAATTGTTGGCGATCTTGAGCAAGTGTGAGGATGGCAGCGTCAACATCAAAGTTTTTCCCGATGTGTTTCAAATCATGGCAGCGGAAGTGAACATCGGTGATTTGTCGGGCTTGCCCTTGTTGGCGATGCGCGATGTGGCATTGCGCGGCTGGCGGCTCACGCTCAAACGTTTTGTGGATGTGATCTTGAGCGCGGTCTGGTTGATCCTCTGTTCGCCACTCTACATGCTCGTTGCAATTTTGGTGAAATTGGATTCGCCAGGACCCGTTCTCTTTACCCAAGTGCGAATGGGTTTGGATGCGAAACCATTTCCGATTTTCAAATTTCGTTCGATGCGTGAGGACGCGGAAAAAGATGGACCGCAATGGACGACGCACGATGATCCGCGCATCACGCGCTTTGGGCGTTTTTTACGCCGCACTTCGCTCGACGAATTTCCGCAGTTTATCAATGTGTTTCTGGGACACATGAGTTTGGTCGGTCCGCGTCCCGAACAGCCCGCGTTCGTCGAACAATTCCGCGAACTTGTCCCGCGTTACATGGAACGTCACCGCGAAAAAGCGGGCATCACCGGTTGGGCGCAAATCAACGGTCTGCGCGGCGACACGTCAATCAGCGAACGCACCAAGTACGATTTGTACTATATCGAAAATTGGTCGCTGTGGTTTGATTTCAAGATCATGTTGTTGACGTTGATCAAATTTTTTCGAGATCGGAGCGCGTACTGATTAAATGTTCAACTTGCCAAATCCGCGTTTGAGTCAGAGGATGGAAAACGCGAATCCTCGCGAATCAAAACGCGAATCTGCGCGAAATTTTTTGTTTCTTGAAGATTCGTGGTAATTCGTTGCGATTCGCAAAGATTCGCGTTTTCAGACCTAACGCCCGGTACATTTTTGTCGTTTCACATCTGCGCGCGCGCTTGTCTTGTTCCCCCACTGCGCGATTAAAAATATCCCCAGCGCAAGACACACGAACAACGAAATACCCCCTCCGACGCGCACCGACGCGGGTTCGTACACAAATTCGACGCGGTGTGTTCCCGCAGGTAATTGCACCGCGCGCGCCAGAACATTCGCGCGATAGATCGGCGTTGCGACTCCATCCACCGCTGCGCGCCAACCCGGATAAAACGTATCGTTCAAAACTAAAAAGCCCGACGCGGGATTCTCCACTTCCAACACAATTTGTTCGGGCTCGTCCGCAAGCCAAAAAATTTTTGCGGGCGTGAGAGACGACGCGGCGCGCGGCGGTAACTCGACGGTGGTTTGCAACAACACGGTTTGTCGCGGGTCAAAATCACTGGCTTGCAATTCCTTGAACGCGCGATCCAAATCATCGAGCACGCGCGTCTCTGGCACGATGAACGCGCGCGGCAAAGCCAATTGATTCTCGTACGTAATCACCGTGTCCCGCGCAATCGGTTTGAGCAGCGGCGTATCTACCTCACGCGTCGTGAACACATATTTCGCGCCGAACATGCCGATCCATTTCAAGCGTTCCGCGGTGGGCGTGTCCCACACATCCACCGCACTCAAAAGCGGGTTGTGCCATGTTTGTTCGCTCTTGAATCCTTGCATCGAATACAAATCAAAACGCATCGGCAAACTGTTACGCGCGCCCGCGCGTGAAACGTTCAAGTATTGTTCCAAGCGCCCACTCTGTTCAAGCCGCCGAAAAGAATCGTACTGCGCCGCGCGTTCCAAATCGCCGCGCGTCCAATAAAAAACGCGCGCGGTAGTTTTATCTGCCAAGATCGGTGTCATTTCGCGTCGGTTCGAAATAAACGCCCGCGGGAACGAGTTGATTGTAGGTAAAGTTCGCGCTGTAGACGATCAGATCAAAAAAAATCAGCGCGCCCGTCATCAACAAACGCGCGCGTTCGGAAAATACTTTGCGCGTCCACAGCCACCACACGCTCGTACTCGATGCAATAAATACGCACGCGACGAGGAACGCGGAATTGGTGAAGGCGCGCTCTATTGTTTTTGGCAACGCGAGAACATTCGGCAGTCCGATCAAAAGGAACGAGGCGATGCTCAGCGCGCTCAAAACAATTCCAATGATCCACCCCGCGCGCGAATTTTTAGGCGCGACGCGGAGCGCATCCAATCCAAATCCCGCCAAGAACGCGATGCCAAAAATAAACCACATCAAAAAACGCGCGGGCGCGCGCACTGTTCCAAACAACGGCAAGCGATACACCAACGCGTACAACGGCGTGAAACCGCCCAATGCCAGCACGAGTCCCAAAACGACGAACGCGCCCAAGAACCAGATGCGCCAATTTCTTTGCGTGAATGAAAATGCCGCGAGCGCCAACGGCAAGCTGCCAAGATACGCGCTCATTTCCACCATGAACCCTGGACCGCGTTCGGGCGCGCCAAAATTGCCGCCGAGAAAATAGGGATAGAGCAAGGTGATCACGCGCGCGGGTTCGAGCGAAAGGATTGTTGCAAACTCGTACGAAGGTGTGCCGACGCGTCCCAATGTATTCAACAATTCCAAAAAAGGTACAAGATAGAGCGCGGCGAGTCCCAATCCGCACACCACCATCAATCCCAAACCCGCGAGCGTTTTCAAAATTTCGCGCGTTCCGTCGGCGCGCGCGCGAATCAAACACACGCACGCGTACATTCCCCAAACGACGGCGCTGTACAAAACGATTTGCGTATGTCCCCCCAAAATTTGCAGACCGAGAACCAAACCGCCGTACGCAAAATAGAGCACGCGCCGCGTCTGAAAAAATCGTTCGATGCAATAGACGAGCCACGGCAGCCAAGCGAGCGCGACAAAGATATTGAGATGTTGCACGTGCGCGACAAAAAAACCGTTGAACGCAAACACGCACGCGGCGAGGATGCTCGCGCCGCGCGATTGTCCCCAACTCGAGGCGAGCATAAACGCGCCCGCCGCCGCGAGCAAGGCATGGAGAAGATAGGTAAAGTTGAAGGCAAGCGGGGCGGGGAGAATCACAAACAAGAGCAGCGCGGGCGCATACGCCGCCATCGCAGCAGGATCACCGATCTGCGAATTGCCCATCGAGAGGTACGGATTCCATGTAGCGAATTGTCCGCCGCGCAATCGTTCCGCGCTGTACGCGAGCCGCGAAAAATAATCTTGCGCGTCGCCAAAAAAATAAACGCCCTGCATTGTGGCGGCGGGGAGGAAAAAAAGAAACGTGAGGAGGGCGAGGACAAAAAAAACGCGTGCATCGAACACACGCGTTGGTTTGGGATCGGAAAGCATACGCACGGGGATAAAAAAAGCACAAGCCGCGAAAAAAAGCGACTTGTGCGAAAGGCGACGGTGGGAATTGAACCCACGATCAGGCTTTTGCAGAGCCTTGCCTTAGCCACTTGGCCACGTCGCCGCGAGTTGAGGCGAGTATAGCCCATTCAAAGGGAGTGTCAAATTGGTGGAGCGAAGTGCGTTGTTGTCCCGTAAATCCAAAATCTGCTGGCGGGGTTCCTATCGTTGTAAAGTTCGCGCCGAAGGGATAGTACGTTTGTTTGCTGCTTGCCACGCCACTTGTGACGCTCGTGCTGCCCAAGTGGTCGCTGTGCAAATAGACGACACCCGAACTGTTCCGCAGCGCAATGCGCTGTGCGCCAAAATAATAATACTTTAGCACACTCGTCGTGCCACTGACCGTGACCTCGTAATGATTCCCGATGTAGTACGTCGTCACGCCGTTCGCCGTGCGCTTGACGCGCGTGCCATCGCCATCATACGCATAGGTCGTCGTCGCACTGGCATTGGACACGGAGGTTAGCCGATTCTCGGCATCAAAATTTTGCAGCGTATCATAGCGCTGAATCATGTTGCCGTTGGCGTCATACACAAATTGTGCGATGCCATTGTGGTGGGTGACCGCGTGCGTGTGCAGCGTGTCACTGTACCAAAACATTTGCGGGGTGCCAACGTCCTTGCGTTCAATCAGATTGCCCGTAGGGGTGTATTTGAATTCTTGGTCGTAAATCGCGGCGAGTTCCCAACGGGTCAAGCGATTGAGGTCGTCATAGGTGAAATTGGAGATGCGCGCGGGCGCAAAACTGGCATCGGTGATTTTTTTGATGTTGCCGACGCTATCGTACTCGTACGCGAAATTCTGGAGGTTGCCGCTTGTGACGAGCGAGGTCAAACGTAAATTGTTCGGGTCATATCCATACACCGTCGTCGTGCCGCTTGCAAACGCGAGATTCAGAATTTGGTCGGACGCATTGTACCCCGCGCTCGTGATGTAGCCACTCGTCCCACTCAAACTTTGTGGCAGGTTTTGGGGGTTGTAACTCGTCGTCACCACTTCGCCATCTGGATACTGATTACTGACTACTTGATTCAAATCATTGTACGTGTACTGCGTCTGGTACGGATTCGCAGGCGCGCCATTGATGCTTTTGCTTTCCTTTAGCACGCGTCCCAACCTATCAAACTGCCAACTCGTGCTGCCGCTCGGATCGCTCATACCCGTGCGAAACCCTTTTTGCGTTTGTCCCAACGCGTTAAAGCCCAGATCATATTCATAGCTCACACTGTAGAGCGCGTTCGCGGTGCAAGTTGCCCCGTCGCGCGCGGTTTTGGTTTCCACGCGATTCAACGGATCGTACGTGAAACACAAACTCTTGTTCTTGGCATCGGTTTGGCGCTTGAGGTTTCCAACGATATCATAATCATATGTCCACACGCCCATGTCCGGATCGCGCATCGTCTTTTTGCGTCCGAGCCAATCGTAGGTCATTGTCGTTGTGATGTTCAGCGTATCCGTCACGATGGTGAGGCGATTCAGCACATCGTATCCGTAAAACGTTGTGTACTCTGCGCCGAGGTTAAATTCTTTGACGCGGTTCATGCGCCCAAAGGTGTCATTGCGATATTCGCTGCGGATGCCGTTCGTGTTGGTAATGATCGTCGTCCAATGATCATAGTCCGTCTTTTGAACCGCACTGTCGGGATACACAATTTTGTTTTCACGATTCATCACATCGTAATTGTGTTCCGTCAACGGCTGCGTCCATGTTTGCGCGCGAAAGTTGCCGCCGTTGCCCGAAAGCGTGTACGGATTCGTGACCCGAAAAATTGTGTCGCGCGCGGTGTAATCCTGATCAACGAGGATGATTGTATTCGCCGCTGCCGCGCGTTTTTGCGATTGAATGACGCACCCCAATCCATCGTAAAACGTCCAGCCAAGCGCATACGCCGCAGTTCCTGTGCCGCCAGCGTCTGTGCGCGTCTCGATCTGAATGTTGGGATTCGTTTGATTGACGAGATTGTAGGTGACGATTTGTGTTGGACTGTGCCCATAGTCAAGCGCGTTCCAAACTTTCCACTTGCGCCCGAACAGATCGTACTCGAGGCGCGAGATGCCGTTATTCGGATCGGTCACATTTTGCGGCAAGCCGAAACGGTAATCGTACGTTGTCGTTACAGAATGTCCTTTGGCGTTGGTCATGCTGACGGGGAACGCATGATAGATTGCGTCATAGGTCGTGGTAATCACGCGCCCCAACGCGTCTGTGCTGTGCAGACGATTGCCATAGCTATCATAATCAAACGTCGCGCCGGTGAACGTCTGCGTGCCATCATTCACCGTGACAGACAATAAATTTCCACTCCAATTGGTTTGATCCCAATCGTTTTCTATAAAACTTGACAGCACATCGTCAGACGTGCTTGCCGTTTGCTTGGCATCATAAACGCTCGTCTTGTTTAACAGATTGACGAGATAGGTATTTGGAAAATTGGGATCGTCCACTTTTTTGTTGTAAGTAAAAGTGGTGCGACGATAGAGGTTTGTTCCCGGGCTTTCATATTCATGCGTTTCTTTGAGGTTGCCATTGCCTGAATCAAAAATGGAAACGACGCGCTTGATCTTGGGATTCGTATTGTCACCATCATACGTCTCGCTGCTTTGCTCGCCCGTAAAGACAAAATTGCTTTGGTCGCCTGTGCTGTTGTTGCGTGTCACCGTATTGACACTGCCAAGCGTGTTGATGGTCTTGAGTAAAAGATTCCCCGAACCTGTCCCACGCATCGTTGCAGATTCGAGCTGCCCCTTAAAAATGTCATCCTGTCGAAAACGATACTCTGTCGAGCGCGAAGTGCCGCCCCCGCCTTGCGTTGGCTCAAAGGCAGTTACAATGCCAAAACCGCGAAACTCGGTAAAGGGTTGATGGCGCAGATCGCCGCACGCACCCGGACAATCTCCAATATCTTGCCGATGTTTGATAATGTCGGAATGGATCCGCCCATCATAACCTGCCACAGCATCATTCACCGCAGGGTATTCGTAGGTGTAGGAATACTCGCTGGAATTGCCGCGCCCGTCCATGACCGTTTTCTTTTCCACGTATGTCAACCACATGTCGAATTTACGAATTTCGACTTTGCGAACGCGGATGCGGCTTGAAGTATGCACACGCACTTGCATCATGTTGGCATTGTTCGGCAGATCAAAATCGAGTTGCGGGCTTTCCGAGTATTGGCAGCCATTAAAGTTCACGGAAAATGGAAAGGTGCGCTCCGCGCTCGGGTCATAACGGTCATAGCCGATTGCCACTGTGCCGTTTGCCGTTCCCTAATTAAACCCTTCAAGTTGAACAAAGAGTTGGTAATGTCCTGCGGGTTGAAACGGGTAAATGGTGCGCCCGAGCCAGGCATTGCTTCCCTGACTCGTGATCTCCAAAACATTCTTGTTTGTGCCAAAACAAGTTGGCTGTGGACTCGAACTCGCATTGTTACTTTCGATCACAGGACTGCCTTGATCGGTTCCGCCCCAGCTGTCTCGATCATCAATCTTGTTAAAGTCCACTTTATAAATGTAATGTGTGCTGTTGGTATAAATGTTAGAGTCAGTGTAATCGTACTTGACCTTACCCCCAAGCGCATTGGTTGCCTCAAGCAGCCGGCTGTTGCCTTGATGATACGCAAAATCTCCAATGCCCATCTGAACATTACTATTGGTCCCCGATTCTTTCCAAAAGCGCGTCAAGCCCAACGCGCCGAGCGTCGGGGTAATCGTGTTGGTTGTGGTGTAGGGGATGCCCGGAAATACCGCGCCGTTGCTCGTCGTAAAATTATACTTGAGAACCGTCGTCAATGTTCCGCTGGCGTCGAGCGCGGTTCGCGTTTCGACGCGATCCAATTTCTTTTTGGAATATGGCGCGCGCCCGCATTGCGTCGTCGTAAAATACTTGACCTGATCGCTGCGCGTTGAATACACAAACGCGAGTTCACTGCGCGGCGTGCTGCCCTCGAAATTGTATTGGATCAAACTTGGATAGATCGCGGTGTCATAGTCGCCGGCGGTGCAACTCGCCGTGTTGTTTGGGTCCGCAACCAATGTGTCTTTGGTATAGGTGTATTTGATTTCGTTGTTGTGAAGATCGGTGACGGATTTCAAAACCCACAGATAATTCTCCTCCCCTTGAATGGTCGGATGATCGGGGTCGGGGTCGCGCCGAGACCAGCGCGTGCGGTACGCCGCGCCGCCGCCAAACACATACTTGGTTCCATCCTTTGTATAGACGGTCCATTTGCCGGGGTTGTCGTTGCTTGTATTTTTGTCAATCCGAATAAAACTCTCATTCGTCGTATGATAGTGTCCATCCGCCCCCGGGACCAACTCGTACGATACGCCATCCAAGACGAGTGTATAGGAATGAAGAAAGTACGTTGTATTACTGGAAGAATAGTGATGCACAACGCGCGCAATGTATCCCGTTTCCAAGCTCCAACCAACGCCGACATTCGACGCTTGTGTTTGCGAATCAAATGAATTGGCAACTGCGCTCGAGTACGTCAAGTTGAGTTTCGGTGCCATGCCTGCGCGCCCCGGAGGAACCGAGAGCGGATAATTCACCGTAGCTGCGCCCGTAAATAGATCAGTTTGAAATTCTTGCACCCCGGGAATATAAGGTTTCAAGTCTTGCGCCGCAAGACTAAATTGTGTGAAATGATCGACCTTTGCCGTAAGAGTATGGTTCGCAAGGTCAAGCTTTCCATAAAATGGAATCCAGCTCTCTTGCTCCTCATCCCAATACACAAGATCGAGAATGGACTCATCCAGCACGCCAAGTTGTTCGGGAGTGTAGTGTACGATAACCGTCAACGGTTTCTCAAAGCGCGGCTTTTTGATTTTTTTGTCTTGGGCGTTGAGCAAGTCCAGCTCAAACATGCCAACAACTTGCTGCGTCCCACGATTGGCTCCACCTTTCGTAAAGCGCACGGCGTGTTTTTCGCCATCCTTTTTTTTAGGCGTATTTGAGGATGGATCGGTTTTGAGTTTGCCACCTTCGGGAAAAATGATTTCGATTTGAGGTTTCGACACCTTCGCATCGCAATTCGGAACTACAAGTGAGCCGCCAACTTGCAAGTCAATTTCTTGCTCCGCTTTTTCACAGGTGGCGTCAACACTTGGGATCAAAGTAGGAGTTGATGATTCTGTAGGGGTCGGAGTTTCAGTGAGGAGTAAAGTCTCCGTTGCCGTGGGCGTTAAAGACTCGGTCGGGGTAAGCGTACCGGTAACCTCAACGGTCGCAGTCGCGAAAGGCGTTTCTGTCGCAGTCGGATCGAGTGTGGGTTCTTGAGTAAAAGTAGGCGCGGGCGATTCTGTTAATGTCGCTGTGGGTTCAACCGTTGGCTCGTCTGTTGGGCTTGGCTCAATGGTAGGTTCGTCGGTAGATGTTGGTTCGAAGGTGGGTTCTAGGGTGAGGGTCGGTTCAAGCAATTCTGTAGGTGTCCAAGATGGCTCTTGGGTTGACTCAAAGGTTGCCGTAGATTGTTCTGTTGGCGCGATGTCGGTTACTGAAGGCGTTGGGGTGGTTTGTTCATCTTGAGAATTTGGAGCAGCGGAAACAACTTGCCCAAACTCATTCGGGGTATTTGGCGCTATGCCATTGGCTTCGACGCGATTACTGCCTGTGGCAATGACAACGAGCAAAACGACAAACAAGAGAACGTGAAACTGCCAATTCAGATCCAAGCGATGCATAGTATCCTCCTGTGAAAGAGAATCGAAAAAAAATTCGAGCGACTGCCCCGTGAAACGGGGCAGTCGCTCGTTTCACTCAAGGGGATGTTGATTTCTTAATCCATCGCGGCAGGGGCAATATGCCGCCGCGCTATGGCGAGCATTATAGCCAAACGCGGTTTGCGCGCAAGGGGGGATCACCGCACCCGATACAAACTCAACTCCCCATTCCCATACACCTTTTCCGATCCCGCCCGCGTCCGCACAAACTTTTCCGCCAATGAATTGTTTGGCGCGACGACGTACTCGATTTCCCAGAAATTCAAAAACGCTTCGAGGAATTTTGGGTCCGCGTTCGGAGCATAAAAACGATCAATTTGTTTGCCGCGCGCGTCCTCGTCCTTTTGCGCGTCGTTCGAGAGCAAACGCGCGTTGTGCGTGTACGCCGAGGCGTAACGCGTAATGTTGCGCGGCAGCAGCACGGTAGAGGGTTCGCGCAAGGTGGAGTGCAGCGTTTGCATCATGTCTTGCACCGACGGCTGGAGCGCGTGATCGTTTTGCAAGGTCGCGAGCGAACGTTCGAGATTGAAACTCGACAAACCGAACGCGGCAGAGGCGAGCAGAATCAACGCGAGCGAAATTTTTTCAGGATTCCATTTTGCAATCGGCAGCGCGCGCCATTCCAAAAACGTTTGTGTGAAAATGAACGCGACGGGCAGCCCCCACGTCATGCGCCACAATTGCCATGGCGTCAACATTTCGCCCAAGATGCGCGCGGTAAAGGGGTTGAACAACAGCGCCAGCGGCACGAGCGTTGCGCCCCACAAAAATTGAACGCGCATATCGTCTCGCCAGCGCGTGGCGTACAAAACGAGCAGCGCGAACGAAAACAAAAGGATCGGATGCGCGAGCAGCGCGGGATCGAGTAGATAAAATGGCGGTCGAAATAACAGGCGTCCGTCGCTCAAGCGCATGTACGCTTCCACTTCGGGCGTGTTCACGGTAAAGACCGAGGGCAGCGTCGTCGCGCGAATCACCAGCGGCGCGAGCAGCGCGGGTAAAGTTGCGATGGTGAGAGAGAACCAGCGTCGGCGCGGAAACGCGGCGCGCGAAAAGAAATTGAACAACGCGAAGCCGCCGAGCGAGAGGACTACCAAAAACAAACTGACAGGGTGCACCCACAAGCCCGCAATCATCGCCGCGAGATATGCGAACCAATTTGAAAATTTCCCTGCGCGCAAAAAATTCCATGCAAACATCAGCGCGATAGGCAAGACAATCAGCCACACGAGAAATTTATCCTGCGCGCTGCGCGCAAAAAAGCCGCGTCCCCAGCCATCGCCATTCGCAAACGTGACATAGATCAATAACTGTACGCACACCGCAATCAATCCCCCGCGCGCCGCTCCGAAAAATGTTTTGCCCCACGCGTAAAAACTGAGCAGCGCGAGCGGCGCGACGAGTGTGGGCAAAAGATCGCGCAGCAGCATCACGACATCCGCGTTCAACCATTCGCCCAGATACGCCTGCAAAAAAATCCAAACGTGAAACGCATAGCGCACACTATAGCGCGCTTCCGACGCGGCGAAAATTTGAAACGGATCACTGCCGATAAATTGCTGTGTCACTTGGAGATACAACCAATCATCCGCATCCCGCGCGCCGCGCGCGACGAGGAACGCGACGACGATGCCCAACAACGCGAGGCCGAGTTCGATGATAATTTCGCTGCGCGCAAACGCGACGGATGTTTTCTCGGCGCGCCATCTGCGTGCCAACGCCGCAATGAGCAACGCCCACAGCATCAGCACAAACACCACGCGAAACGCAAACCAATTTGCGCCGACGAGTTGCAGCGCGGTTGCGGGAATTGCCCACAGCGCAAGAGAGAATACAAAAAATGTGGGGATTTGTGAAAGCGAAAACGATGAGGGCAAGAGGACGGATGAAATGAGATAACCGGGGAAAATGAAAATCAAAAACAATCCGAGCGCCAGCGCAAATGTCGGCTCAAACGCGCGCGGTGAGATTGCGAGAAACGTTGCGGTGAGAGTCAAGAGTACGAGGAGAAGAAAATGCAAAACGCGCCATAACGGCGCGCTGGCAGTGGAACACTTTTGGAAGGGCGCGGCGCGGGACACGACGCTATTTTTCCCCTCTACCATCGGGGATGATGCCATTCACCTCTTCGAGGCGTTGATTTTCCGCCGTGCGCGTTTTGCCATCACGTGTCATCGTGCCGTCGTACTCTTGCGAATCGCCGTCGAATGTCCAACCCGAAAGCACGAGGGGAATTTTTTTGTCATCCGCCGCGATCCATTGCCCGTTGTACAAACGCGCAAAATGCAAATGACTCGTTTGCGACTCGCCGCCTTCGCACGAAGGATGCCCGATGTGATCATTCGTGTTTAATTTTTTCCCAACCTCCACGCGTTCCTCCGTACCCGTGTGCATGTACAACAATGCCCAGCCCGTGCCTTGAAACCCATCGCCGTCCAAATCTTGCACGACGCGTCCATTCTCCGCTGACGTGATCACGCCCGCTGCCGCCGCAACCGTCCAATACTGCGAAGTCCAACACGAACCCGCTTGATCCGCTGGCGCAAAATCCACCGCCGCCCACGGACTACCATCCACCCAACCCGCGTGCGGTCCGCCCGTAAAGTACCACAGTTTTCCATCCTCCAACGGCAATCGCAAAACGGGCTGCGCGAGATTTTTTGGCAGCAGCGGTTTGAATTCGTATTGATACGGATCGCCAAATAATTTTTCGTACGTCGCGCGAAAACCAGCTTTGCCCACGAGCGTTTGCCAATCGTCCCACGTCGCCGTTTTGGATAAAACATTTTGCACGGCGGCTGTGCCGGGATTGATGTTCCATGCGACGCGCGCGCGCTGCCGATCGGTAAAATCCAAAACCGCGAGCCGCCCCGAAATTTTGCCGTAATAACCCGCGTTGAGTTGATTCGCCGCCCATGCCGCTTGCCGATACAAATTTTGACGTAAGCCATCCTGATAGCCAAACGGAAACGCGATCTGATTGCCATTCAACGCCGACGATGTGACCCAACCGCCATGCAATTCCAACAATGCGAGCAGCACGCGCGGTCCGACGCTGAATCGTTCCGCGACGAGTTGAATAATTTCCGCGCCCGAGCGTTGTTCGCGATCCACCGTTTCGATGTACGACGCGAGATAGCTGTTTGGATATTTTTCAAGGAGGGGTTCAATCTTGAAATTTTTATACGCGGGGCTGTACACCACTTCGCTGTCGGACAAAATTTTTTCTGCGGGTCCGACGCGATCTATGAACGTTGGAATTTTCAATACCTGCCCAATCTGCAGCGTATTGGCATTGGTCAAATCATTCGACTTCATCAATTCTTCAATGGACAGATTATAACGCGCGCTGATCGCGCCGAGCGTGTCACCGTACCGTACTTTGTATTCGGTGAACACGGGACCCGGTGTGGGGGAAGGCATCGGCGTATCTTCGGGTTCGGGTGTGGGTGTTGCCGTACTGAGATTTATCAAGGGCAATTCGATCAAGGGTTTCGGCGTCGCCGTTGCGGGCGCGCCGGGCTGCGCGGTGGGTGTGAGGGAACTCGCGCACGCGACGAAAAAGGCGAGCGCGAGAATAACAAAGACAAGAGGACGAATCATTAGTTCAACAACATTGTATCAATTTGAAGCGTGATGACAAGTGATGTAATGTACAGACCTGACAGGTTTCTACTCCCATGGCGTCGAAACCCATAGCGGTTGTAATACATCGCGGATGCGTCATCGAAAACATACATGGTGAAAACCTGTCAGGTCTTGCAATACCATCGCCAATTCAAAAATCGTGCCAAAAAACCCGTTTTCTCAATTGGAATTCTCTCGCGAATTGTCGAAATCTAAGAAAACGGGTTTTTGGCGATGGTATTGGCCTTGGCACAAGGATATGTCACGGATACTGCGCTTTTGTTCATGGAACATTCAAGTTGGGATGAAACGCGCGGTGATTCTTGATCTCGTCACGCATCACGGCGATTTTCGCAATCTCGATCTGCTCACCTTACAAGAAGCATCCGCGCACGAACAGGGCGACGACGCGTCGCAAATGGCGCACGCGCTTGGCGAAACGTATGCGTCGTACCATCACATTTATAATCATCTCAAAACGCGCCCGCAAGCCAACGCGCTGGTGTGGAACACAACGCGCATTCAGTTTTTACGCCATCGCACATCACATTTTGCCGAATCATCGTCAAGTCGCTGTGCCGCGCGCGGAACGCGTGGTGTTGGATCGTTTGAAAAGACAAGCGCGCGTCAATCTCGTGGGGGATGGGGCGTATCAAAATTTTTCTTTGCGCGTGTGCGCCGCGCATCTCGATGTCTTGGGCTATCGTTTCAAACGGCAGCAATTTCGTGCCATCCTTGAAGATTTGCGCGCGCGTCCGCAAGTGGATGTTTTGATTCTCGCAGGGGATTTCAACACCTTCGCATTGGCGGCAAACCGACGTGGGCGGAATCGAAACGAGACGCGACAGAATTTGGAATGCGCGCGGTCTCGGATCAGATTCTATGGACACAACGAACTTTACGCATGAAACAAAAATTGGACGAAATTTTTGTTGCAAGTGCGCGGGTGTTTCACGCGCGCGTCTGGACGCTGGAAGTGGAAGGTTCGGATCACTTGCCGATTTTTGCGGACCTTGTGATCGAGTAATTCATATGGGCTAATTTGAGAATCAAACTTCTGAGTATGTTTGATCATCGAAATTTTGAGTTGAGTCAAGCTACTCAATGTGAATCTACGCGAATCACAGCGAATCTATGCGAAAGATATAGAAACCAAAAAATTCGTGCAGATTCGTTTCGATTCGCGAGGATTCGCGTTTCCTGTCCGCCAGCTCGTTTTCGACATTGGAAGTTTCGGTGCAATGACAATCTCAAAATTCAAATCACATCCAGCGGAAAGCCAAAAATCCCCGGCGCGCCGCCCGTGTGCCAAAATAAAATTGTGGAACCAGGCGCGAATGTGCCGCGCTCCACCAAATCAACCAACCCCGCCATCGCCTTGCCTGTATAAACGGGATCAAGAAAAATGCCTTCGAGCCGCGCGACGCGTTGAATCGCCGCGCGCGCGGCGGGCGTAATTTTCGCGTATGCTTCGCCAATGTACGCGTCGTGTACGATCACGTCATTTTCGTTCAACGCTAACTCGCGTTCCAGAAATTGCGCGGCTTCATTTACCAAACGCGCGACGCGCTCGAGACATTCCTCCCGCGCGCGGCTCACGGTAATGCCATGCACGGGAATTGGCGAGTTGTAAAATTTCATGCCAGCTAAAATCCCCGCGTGTGTGCCGCAGGAACCGGTCGTAACCACCACTGCGTCAAGCGATAGATTTTGCGCGCGGATTTGTTCCAACAATTCACCGACAGCGAGCATGTACGAAATCACGCCAAGTTTTGTCGAACCGCCGACGGGGATGAGATAGGGGTTTCGTCCTTGCGCGCGTAAATCCTCGCAGACGCGTTGGACGACGAGTTCCGTTTCGTGTTTGTCCGCCTCTGCGTAAACCAATTCCGCGCCGAGAATTTGATCGAGCAAAAAATTCCCGTTCACTTCGCCCGAAGGCGAACTAAAAAAAACGCCCACCGCGTCCATCCCCGCTTTGCGCGCCGCCGCCGCCGTCGTGCGAATGTGATTCGATTGCACGCCGCCGCCCGTCACCAACATATCGCAATTTTTTTCCAACGCGTCCGCGACCAGAAATTCCAACTTGCGCGCTTTGTTACCGCCCATCGCAAAGCCGGTGAGATCGTCGCGCTTCATCACCACGCGCACGCCGAGTTCTTGCGAAAGACGCGGCAATTCGTCGAGCGGCGTGGGGAGAGTGGCGAGGGGGAAGCGGGGGAGGGAGGAGATTTCCATAGTCAGTAATCAGTGGGCAGTAGATAACATTCACAATAAAGGGTCTAGCAGTCTGTCGGAGAGGAATCACTGACTGAGTTCCCGCCGACAAAACAGAACGAATCCACCTTAAAAACTTGGGCGGGTAGCACATGCCACCCTCATACTTGAACAATTTTGCTGTGTGCAGG
>Ga0247727_10002015_pt1 | contig 47022 bp, 74 predicted proteins | sample WisWelCaveWW1625_FD_202498 | JGI IMG/M metagenome (GOLD analysis project Ga0247727, IMG submission 202498) | Biofilm microbial communities from Wishing Well Cave, Virginia, United States - WW16-25 | ecosystem: Environmental > Aquatic > Deep subsurface > Groundwater > Cave microbial mat | place...
CCGCTAACCACACTTTCGTACTCGACTGTGGCCTCGGTCCTCCTATTTCACGGCTGGCTTGAGCAGCTTCACACTCTTCGTACTGTAGCTGTGCATTATAGAATAGCACAAAAAGCGAAAAAAAAAACGTGGCAACTTACAAGAACGGCGTGGGTTACGGCAAGTGGCTGGCAATTGATGGTTGGAGCGAGGCAGTCTTGGACTTCATTCGAGATCATGAGCAGACGGCTGGATGGGCGGCTGCTGGACTGCGATAAAGGCTAAGGCAATTGGTAAGAAAGCGATCTGGCATATTTTGTAGGAGGGGTGGGGAAAGCTCTCCCCACCCCCTTTTTGACCACCAAGCAGGCACCTGAGATGGTAGCTCTTAGTAGGCATAAAAACGGCAAACATGATGACTACTTGACACCGGCACATTTTTATGATAAAAGGAAGCGTAAGTGGCGGGATGGCTGGAGATGCATGAAGTGTGGAGCAGTCGTCATCCATCCGAAGTGGACAGATTGGGAGGATCTGATATGCCAGTAGCTACAGCTGGGCAGTTGTTCAACATGGTGGACGGTAAGATGTCGGTTGAATCACGAGTTAACGCAGTAATCTACGGAAACAGCGGAGTGGGTAAAACAGCACTAGTTACAGCCCTGCCGTGGGGCACAGAGCGCTGGGGAGACCGGGCAGTTTATGTGGCCTGGGACGCAGGCTCAGAGACCATGTTAAGCATACGGCCGGAAGACCGCAAACATCTAACAGTCATCACTCCAAAGCTGCAATATACTACGGGTGATAAGTTGGTGTTGAATCCCTACAAGACTGCTATGGACATTGCAACAGCAGACTGGGCAACGCTGGTGCCAGGAGCCAAGACGATCATCTGGGACGGTGCGACTCGGCTGGCGGAGCAGATCCTGCGAGCTGTTGCCAACACCGGAGCAACTGTCAGCCCAGTTAAGAAGGAGAAAGGCGAGGAAAACAGGCTGGTTATTGGTGAACGCGGCACAGCAAGCTTCATGGCCCAGCCGATTATCGCAGACTACGGGATGGCCCAGAACATCATTCTACAATGGTCCGAGTTCCTGCGCCAGCAGCCTTTGAACGTGCTGGTGGTGTGTGTCACCGACTATTACAAACCTGAGGGCGGCAGCTACGATGGAGATACCATTGGAGGCCCTGCTACAGTCGGCGTAAAGATCATCCCGAAGTTTCTCAAGGACTGGGACAACTGCCTCAGAATCTCTATTGAGCCCGAGACGGTAGCAGTCAGCAGGGCTGGGGGTGATGGCAAGCCAATGCCTCCTACATTCGAGCGCATCAACAAGCGAGTTGTTTGGACCGAGCAGCAAGGCATCTGGAGTGCTAAGGTCCGCAGACCCGCCAGCTCAACCAACCCGATTGCTAAGGTGGAGTTGACACCGGACGGCAGAGATTTCTGGAATCTATTTGATGCCAGCGGCATCGGAACAAAGGTGGACTAGATGACTGGTGGTGATAAGTGCGGGCTAGGAATCTTCTTGATAATTGCAGTGTTGTGTGGTACTGGAATAGTATGCAACCACTTGGACAAGCGTGTGGCTATGGAAAGGGGGTACAGCCAAATTCTGCAGATCGCGCCTGGGGGCAGCCCAAGAGTTTTATGGGTTAAGCTTCCTCAGCAAAACACTTCATCCCTTGATTTACTGCGGTAGAAAGGAGAACAGATGAGAAACCTATGGTGGGCCTGGATGCTTGGAGCAGTACTACTGGTAGGTTGCAGCAATGACTGCCCCACTCGGCCGAATCCTGCACCTAATCCTACTCCATGCGATAGCACTGAGCATGATGACGATGATGATGATAAGGAGCACGAAAGATCGCCTAAAGGAGGTAAGTAATGGCGCTGTACGAAGTAGCGATTATCGATACAATTGAGCGGGTAATATCGACTGCTAAAGGCGCAACAACTGAGAAGGAAGAGCGCCTGGTGTTCGGCCCTAAAGCGGTCTGTGCGACTGACGAGAAAGGTGCAGTGGCATCTGCAACAATTGGCGAAGCCATCGTAGGTGAGAAGTCCAAGTTTACTGTGCTGGTTCGCCCTTTCAAGTAGCCCCGGAAAAGTCCACCGGGGAGTGGTATGATGGATGGATAAGAATGCAGCAGCAGATGTATAGTTCACAGACAAGTGGGGTTGGAATAGGAGCCTTGAGCAGCATAATACCAGGAAGCTTCTACACTACAGGAGGTAACATTTGAGCAATCGTGTGGATCTATGGCTCGATGATGAGGATGTAGCATCAGCAAATACGTCTGGTAGCTTTCACTTCACCATCCCAGACGACGCAGTTCGCAAGGGCAACCTCGATGACCCGAACGACGACAAGGCTAAGGCCAGTTGGTCCCAGCGCCTGTATATCATCGAATCGAAGTTCTATGAGGACGACGCCAAGGGATCAAAAGGAACAGAAAGCTACCCATGTATTACTGGGGAGGTCACCTTCCAGGTCCCGCCGGACGCCCTTCGAGGAAGTGCCACTGACCCCAATGCGGGTAAACAGCACCGGGTCTGGTATCGGGTGGTGCCCGCATCCATGAAGAACAAGACTCACCCCAAGTTCAAGGCCAGCAACTATGCCCTTGGAAAGCTGAACGCGATCTGCCGAGCGATTTGGGGTAGCAAGGTATTCCCGAGTGGCGAGCGCATCAACCTAGGCGAGTACTTTGGCGGGGACAGTCCGCCAGTAGTCGGCAATTACGTACTCTCCAACATGCGTGCATCCAAGTGGGATGGCGAGCGCCGAGATGAGATCACAGATTTTGTTCCGCTAGAAATGGTGTAAGTTATGGACTGGATAATCCGAATAACTGGCTACACAGTATTAAGTGGGCTTATCCTACTCATGCTGGGTCTTGGTCCAGCTATCTGGTGGGCAGGGTTTTGGGAGGGCGGTTCGTATGGAGAAAGAGCGCCTTGGTATATTCTAATTCCAGCGGCCATTTTCATGTTCGCAATATCGTTGCTTGGAGTGGCAGCAGCCATTCAAATGATGATGCATAACCCGATTTAAGAAGAGGCTGAGCCTAGAATGATAACAGTCACTATCATAGGTCACGGAAATCCTCCATCTTACAAGTGTAAGGAGATTCTTAGGGCGGAGGTTGAGCTAGTTAGCTTCAGAACTCTGGATGGGTTCATTTACGATTACTTCGGACTGCCGTATGTCATTACCCATTATCCAGATAACCAGATCAAACTGTTCCAAGGGGAGCGTTAAATGCCAGAGCGAAAACTTACGTTGGAAAGGGGGGATCAGGCAGAGATCTGGGCGGGCGGTCGAGGCTATCAGCCGCCTGCCCCCTCCGGCGGGCCAGTGCACGAGCTGCCGCCAGGCTGGAATACCGCACCACATGAGGAGCAGATCGTTATCCATGAAGCAGCCGAACTACAGGAGGTTAGAAATCCAGGATCAAACGACACTCATATCCAGCCAGTGCCTAAACGGACAGACGACGAGTTGATCATCAGTGCTGTCCAGACTGAGATCGCTCGGCTGGAGATTCCAGAGGAGCTAGTTAACATCGACAAAGGCACCGCTCGATTCAGGGGCCATACCCTCCGTCTCGCCCCCAAGACCCAGGTGGCTATCCGCAAGCTGCTAGCTTGCGAGGTCGTTCTAAAGCTCAAGGAGGAGCAAAAACGTGTCATTGAATCAGTGCACAACAAAACACTGCAAGCACCCTCCGGTAGAGCCCGGCAGAACGTGCCAGCGGTGCCGAAACCGAAGAAGCCGGTGGGCAAGAACGCACAGAAGCGATCCCAGAAAGTGCGGAGAGTGCGGTTCAAAGTCGCCCCTATTGAACTTGAGACTGTGCAAAGACTGTCGAGCATTGAAGGTGGCAAAGCATGAACCAAGCCATCAGCACGATATTGAGTTCCTGGCTAAGATGCTGGCTGCTTGCCATGATCCTGCTAGCTGCTGTTCTGCAACTGGAAGATCCTTACACGCGCTTTGGAAGATTGGAGACCAACTCTCGGTCGATCGAATCAACCCGAGACGAGGATATGTTCCAGGTAATGTCCAACTGCTTTCACTTTACATCAACACTAAGAAGCAGACACTCAGACGGCCGCCAGCAGCTGCGGTCAATGCAGTGTTAAGGCGGCTTCAACATGCCACTGATGACAGACTCTCTAGCTCGAATGGAGCTGCTATCGCTGATTGAACACAAAGCTCCATTTACCCCAGAACAGCTGGAGCGCTTACAAGAACTGCTGCCTCAGAGCCTGCATACATCACTAGACAAGCTGAAGTTCATTGAAATGACTCTGCCGCTGAGGAATCGTAAGTTCTTCAACGGACTTCAAGGCGACTATATCATCATTGATGAGCATGGCAGAGAGGTCTGGGCCAGTGCCTGGTGCCACAGCGCATATATCCAGACATGTCCCAGAATGCTGAAACGGAGGAGATCATAAACGGACCTGCTACTAACGACTACTTCTATCCAACCATCTGCTCTCTTGTAGATAGAGAAGCAGCCGCAGCTATCCACACACTAGCTCATTATGTAAGACCTACTGGTGACTGGGTGCTGGTTAGATCAGACCTGAACCATATCGACAGGGCTCTTGGGGAGATAGAAGCAATACTAAATCATAAATGGAATGGCCAGCTCTGGAGCAAGCGATGAGCACTCCAGGCTGTATGGTCGATGGCGACCCAGCTGCCCCAGTCCTGATTGTCGCTATGGCTCCGGGACGTGAGGAGCTACAGGCTGATAGCCCCCTAGTCGGGGGCTCGGGCAAGCTGCTGTGGAAGCAGCTACTCAAGAAAGCGGGAATCAATCGAGCGGACTGCTACATCATCAACACTATTGGCGAATGGCCTGAGGGCATTGATGGCAATCCAACTAAAGCGCAACTTCATAAGTGGTGGGATGCTTTTGACGAAGCCATGGCTCGTTCGACGGCAAAGGTGGCGCTACTTCTTGGCGGCGCTGCAATGTGGCGCTTTACCGGCATCGGCAACTACCCCTCACCCATCGAGGACTGGCGAGGATACCTCGTCGCCCGAGACGAGTGCGGCCTGCTCACCAGAGTTCGAGAGGTTCAGGGAGTCTATAAGACCAGCAACTCCAAGCGCGGAATCAGAAAGGGAGACCACAAGCTAGAGAAGCACAAGGAAGCGGCGGCTGCACCCTGGCCGCATAGCGTGCTGTGGGCTATCCCGACCCTGCATCCAGCCGCAGTGTTGAGAACTGGGTACACCACCCTTCCCGTGCTTGCGGCCGATTGTGCACGTCTCGGGCGGGCGCTCAGGGGTGAGCTAGACATTAAGGAAGAGCCGTGGGCAACTAGCCCAGAAGTACATTATGCTTACACTCCTGACTACGGCCCAGCCGTGTTCGATATTGAGACGGGAGGCATCAACAATGAGATCATCACTAGAATTGGTGCCACCTTTGAGGGCAGAGCATGGACCTCGCCCTGGGGAGATAGAGCCCGAGATGGGATCAAGCAGGCGCTGGGTAACGGGGACAGCGTAGCCTTCAACATTGCGTTCGATGCCCCCAGACTAGAGCTGAATGGTGTCAAGGTGCCAGAGCCCTGGTGGGATGTGATGCTGGCTGCAGCAGTGCTTAAGCCGGACCTTAAGAAATCCCTCAACTATGTGGCATCATTGTATCTAGATACCCAGCGCTGGAAGCATAAGTCAGAGGAGGACCCAGAGCAATATAACGCTAAGGATGTCATCAAAACCAAGCATCTATACCCAGTTCTTAAGGAGGAGCTTAAGCGAACTGGACAGCTGGACTTATTCGAGCGGCGGATGATGCCGACAGTGCCTACACTGGTGCGAATGACCCAGCGCGGCATTCCAGTGGACCGAGCAGTTAAGCAGCGGTGGGTCGAGCACCTAACGGTTGAGCAGTATCAGGCGCTGGATCAGTGGGAGCAGCTTGCGCCCGGCATCAAAACTGCTGGAAAGAACCTGTTGAGATTCCTTTACAGTGATCTTGGGCTGCCGATTCAGTACAACAAGTACGGAGGAGAGACTAGCGAGCTGGCAGGGCTGAGAAAGCTGCTGATGTCCGAGCAACTAAGCGATCGGCAGCATAATACAATCGAGGCGCTGTTGAAGCTACGGACCATCCAAAAGGATCTCAGAACCTATGCGGAAATCGACATCGCCGGAGACGGATGCGTGCATCCAGGCTATCTGCCTGCTGGAAAAGACACTGACAGCTTCGGCAAAGGAATTGCTGGTACCGGCCGGATTACTGCCAGCAATCTCAATATTCAGAACCAGCCTCAAACCGCAAGGCTTATGTATATCTCTCGCCGGAGAGATATGGTTCTACTGGAAGCCGACTTCAGCCAAATCGAAGCTCGGATCATAGCCCATCTGTCGGGCGATGATGTGCTCAAGACTGCCATTGAGGAAGGACTACATGAATCGAACCAGAGGGCGTTGGGGGTTGATAAGACACGCGCTAAGAATGGCTTCTATGGCTGGGCGTATGGGGCAGGCAAGCGAACTCTCAGCAAGACCTTCATCTCCAAAGGATATAACATCTCTGAGAAAGAGTGCGGAGCCCTGCTCGCAGGATTTGACAGCCGATTCGCCCGAGTCGCAGCCTGGCGGAGACGAGTCGCTGCAGAGGTCTCCAACTGCTACTATCTTACGAACGCATTTGGGCGGAGGCGGTATTTCATGGGAGGTGGTCGAGATGTCCCCAAGGGACTCGACTTTCACCCGCAGAGTTGTGCTGCTGACATTATGTGGTCAGTACTCCGACCACTTGAAGATGCCCTGCGAGGATTTGATGCGGCTATTCTTGCGACAATACACGACAGCATCCTTGCCGAAGTCCGGCGAGATCTAGTGCCTGAGGTTGCCGAAGTTATGAATCACATCATGGAGCAGCCCTGGAACGAGCTAGATGGGCTGGTGATTCCGATCGAACTGAAGCAAGGAGAGAACTGGGGCAGCATGGAGATGCTCAGTGCCGTTAGAGCCTAAGTCGCTGGATGATCTGGCCGAGCTATATGCTACGGACAAAGGCCCGACAACCCATCATTACACCAGGGTGTACGAGCAACTGCTTCAGCAGTATCGAGGGGACAGTGTTAGACTGCTGGAAATCGGTGTGCTGATGGGGGCATCATTGAGAATGTGGAGGGACTACTTTCCCAATGGGTACATCGTTGGGATGGACAACGACCTCAAGATTCCAGAGGAGCGGAGGATAAATCTGTTCTACGGGGATCAAGGCCGGGCCGTAGAACTGATAGATCTGGGCAAGAAACATGGCCCTTTCGACATCATCATTGATGACGGGAGTCATCAGCACGCCCACCAGATGATCAGCTTTTACACCTTGTTCCCTGAGTACTTGAATCCCGGTGGGCTGTACTTCATCGAAGATGTCCACGAAGATCATCTCACCAAGCGGTACTTCCGGCGCTGCTTCGACTGCATTCCCTACGGCGACTCGGGGGGTATCATCATGGCGGATTCTGTTGAGTTTCTTCATGGTGACAACCTGATAATGGTTAAGAAGTGGGCTAAAACGGAATAGCCTTCTCAAAGTGCATGGGATCTGGGGTAGAGAACCACCCGCCCCACAGCCATCCAACATCGTAGAACGCCTGGATAGCCAGCGGATGCGTCTCGCGCCCCGAGACGGCATCCTTGACATCCAGGTCGATTGCAATGGCCCAGCTGTGCCTTGACAGCTGGGCTTTATTGCTGCTGTTACGTCGAAAGCTATAGCACCCGCCATAGTCATTGATGGTCTCCCAGACCACAGGTATGGCGGATAGCTTCTTGAATACGGACTCTAATTCCGACTTCACGAGCTTGTGACAGCTGATCCGAGTTGCCCTTCCGCCCCACGCTAATGGGAGCGGCTTGGGCAATAGGAAACTATCCAGAATCGACAGCTCCCAGCCAGCCGCAATGTGCCCGTCATCGCAGATGAACGGCTTTGGATCACCGTATCGTGCGATGACCTCAGCACTGGTCATGACCTTCAGCATTAGTTGGTCTTTTCCAGCGCATCTAGGCGCTTTCTGATTTCAGCGTGCTCATTATCGGCCGCCGCCTTCATTAGTACAATTTCTGAGCGTGTATAGTACTGCTCCTTTAGCAGGCTCTTAATTTCTACGACATCTTTGCCGAGGAGTGTAACTGCATTTAGTAGCGTCCCATATGCAATTCCAGCTGCAACTAGCGCTACTGCGATTGTCCAGGCTAGGCCAGGTGATAGCTTAAGCCGCCCGTTAGGTTCTGGCATTATTGGTCGATTGCGTCTACAGCAGCAGCCGTAGCACGCGGTCCCTGCCTGCCAAGTGTATTTGCCAACAGCCGGAGAATATCAGGGTTAGATATGACTCCTCCCATAGTTAGCCCGGCCAGAATGTTTCTGGTACGCTCGATGCGATTTTCTGCCGGGACGAGCCCGCCAATAGCTCCACCAACACTCCCAGTTACAGCATGACCGACGATTGTTCGGGCAGGTCTGGCAATATGACCGCTGATATGACCACTGAGATTCAGCAGGTTAGACTCACGTTCTAGCAGTGGCACCAGCTCAGGATGTGCTTGATGTAGTATCGCTCTGGCGCGGTTGGAGATTGCTTCATCAACAATCTTCTTCCAGTAAGCGTGCTCACCTAGCTCGGGCGGGCGGCCAAGCGTTCTGCCTTTGTAGACCTTGCCGACACCTGGGCCAGCTAGAGACAACTCATGAAGGCGTGCGGCACTTAGTGGGCCTTGGTTTGATGGATGTCCCATCTTTTTATGGAATAGCTGCCGAACCCAAACCTCAGCCTGAGTGTCTTTACTTCTGGCTACAAGCTCATCGACATGAGCCATCGCCTCAGGAAAGATGTCCTGCTGCATCCATACGCCTTGATTGTAACCTTGAAACTTCCCAGTCATCGGGCTATTAGTTAGACCCTGCTCAACCTGTGGTGCTACCTGAGACAAGATATGCCGGATCTTCTGCAGGCCTCTGCGAGAAAATGCAATGCCCTCACTAATTGCTGTTTTAGCCGGGTCATACCGCAGATTTGCAAACCCGGTGATCAGTTCCGCTGCTTTTTTACCGCCGTACTTTAAAGCACCACCAATACCTCTGCCTGTAAGCTCCTGAGCCATCTGTGATGTACCTTCTTTAAGTTCAAAAGGCAGCCCGGCAAATCCTGGAATATGCTCCTCTCCCAGTCGGGCAACCATTCCAGATTCAGGCTCTCCAGGCCCGCCAGCTGCATAAAGCCCTCTCTGAATCCCCGCCCCAACAGCTCCACCGCCCGCAGCTCCAAGCAACCCTCCAGGAACTCCGCCCAATGCCCCGCCACCAATACCACCAGCCATTGCAGCCAATGATGGGATAAGATTAGCTATACCTTTGCCCTGACTAAATACTGGATGGAAGCCTTTAGGGGCAGCAGGCTGATGAGCTGTCATTGCTTTAGGTAGAGGCTCAATTTTATGACCTCTGGCAATCAGCTTAGCCTCAACCTCAGCAAACTTATATTTTCCACCGCTTTCTATAACAATATCTGCAACGTCTTTCTTAGTCAGATGTAGCATTAGAGCCCCTTTCTATCAAGTATCGCATCAAGACTGTTATCGGACTTACTACCTCTAATCTGCTGTGGCAGTTTATAAGCATAGGTTTCAATTGTGCGCTGCTCCAGATCATCAATGAATTCTACCAGCTGCACCAGCTTTTGGGCAGCCACTGCATCACTATCACGCAGCGTTGGAGTCAGCCTGCGAGCGCGGTTGATATCACCTTCATTAAGGGTTCCGACATCGCCTACAGCTCTAGAGAACACCGCCAGCACACCTTCCTTGAAGTCTCTGTAGATTGTAGCCTTATCTCCTCTACCCTTACTTTGGAGTATGGCAGCAGCCTCATTGATAATGCCTTCCCGTATTCTTCCAACAGACCCTTTACCACGAACGATAGTCTCGTTCAGCTCCTCGAGCTGACGCATCACCTGCCTAGCGCCATTCATAGACGCAATAGTCTGTCGAGCTTTACGCGGTAGTATGATCTCTCCAGCGTCTGCTGCCAGCTTTAGAACCTTACCTTTAAACTTTGATGGAATGGTTGGAAACTCGATTTGGCCGGAGACAGCAGCATCCTTTAGAGACTGTACATCATCCTCTGTAGCACTCATCTCTGCACTGATCTTAAGTCTAGCAGTTTCCTTATCTGTCTGGGCAGTCTCAAGCTTAACCTGGGCATCTAAAATGTCGTTGGCTAGCTTTCGATCTTCTGTGATCTTAGTCCGCTTTTCAGCGTACTTCAGCTGATCTTCCAGTATTCCCAGCTTAGTTGCTCTATCATACGCCTTGTCATAAGCATCACTTAGCTGGGCTAGATCTTGAGTATGCTTTAGCAGCAGCTTCTTCTGCTCAGCCTCAATCAAATCTCTGGCATTCTTTTGTGGCTGATCTGACCCAGTAAAGGTTCCAGCAACCGATCCGATAGCCCTGGTCAGTAGGTCAGCTGTAGGATTGGTTGTTGGAGTCGGAGCTGCTTGTGCAGTCTGCAGCTGCTGCTTAGTACTAGCTTCAGCCTGGGAGGCCGCGTCTCGGCGGGCGGCCAAAGCGCCAAATACCTCGTCAATCTCAGGATGCTCGGAGCCGAGCTGACTCATTAGTCTGGAGATCATCTCCTGGGCCGAGACGGGCGGCGGCATTTGTTAAATCTCCCAAACCTTAGGGTTATAAATACCTGATTTCCTATTATCGCCCTCCATCATGCTGAGGAAGTAGGGCATGAGGACCTCTAGGGTCTTGCCGAATGCCTGACCGCCGGGGCTGAAGCTCTTGAAGCCGGATAGAGCACCGGCCTGGGCCGATCTGCCTTGCATGATGGCAGATAGGGCTTTGGACCAGAGATCTGCGTCGATCTCCTGGAAGCCTTGCTGGAAGGACGACCGAGCAATCGGGATGGCCGCGCCAGCAATTCCGGAGCTGCTGAGTCCGCGCCGGGCGAAACTGGTCTGTAGCTGGTTGCCCAGACTGGATGCTCCCACCATCGCTCGATTCCGAAGCCCGGAGTACATTGGGCTAGACCGGAAGGCATCAAACAGTTGATTAGTGTCCCCACTGATGGCCCCGGGTTGGAAGAGGGCTAGCAGGCGCTGTAGGTCGCGCTCCTGCATGCCCTGCTGCTGGCGGCCCCCCAGCAGATTGCCTAAAAATGATCCTGCGCCTATTGCTGCGGGCACTACCCAAGGTGGCATGGTGATCTCCTTGCCCTAATTATACCACAGGCCATTAACCTACACCCAACAGCATAAGTTTGCTGGAGCTGGCTGGTGTGTAATGGACGGTAAGCCGAATATGGTCAATCTGACCAATCCATGGCAGCGCTATAAAGTCCCCGGCACTGATGGAAAGTCCAAAGTTTGATGCGTTGATGTCGGTGCTGGTCCAGGTAAGGCCCCATTTGTCGGAGGCGGTGCCATAGGTCTGGTAGGTGTCTGAAGCTGGCCAGATGGTACCACTAGCTTTCTCATCTCCACTAGCGGTTCCGCCCTTTATGATCTTTACGCTTAAGTCTCTAATGTCTGCGGCCACATTAGTAGATTTGCGCTCTACTTCAGCAATGATACCGTCTATAGTTGACCCAGCCGGAACTAAAAATCCAAAGTTGGTGGCATGAAGATTCTCACTACTCTGATCCAGTACTGCAGTAAATATAGCCTGTGCATAAGCATTATCAGAGGTCTGAGCATTTGTTGGGGTGTCCCATACAATATCGCCTGGGGCCACACTCGCGAAGGTTGCCCCGCTGTTAGGTCCCTGGGAAGCCATTAGCTATAGAACAGGTTGATGATAAGATCGTTGGCAGCGACAGCTGTTGCATCGCTATCCGCGAGTCCAGTCACTGTGGTGATGCCAATTCCAGACGAGAATGCAATGCCTATGTCGCCGAACACATTGGCACCAGATGTTGCCGGAATGACAAGCGAGAAGAACACACTGGAGCCTGCTGTGGGAGTTCCGCTAGTATTATGGAACGCAACCTTCCGGGCTGCAGCATTTGAGTTATAGATGAACCACCCATACAACTGCCCCGCAGATGCCTTCACGTTAGTAGCATTTGTGGTGGCTGCTGATACTAGATGGAAGGTCGTCAGCCCACCTGAGGTGAGTGGCACGATCCCGGCAAAAATAGAGCCATCGACTGAGATTGTCCCACCAAGATCAGCGATTCCGACTCGGCCTGCGGAATCTACTGCAATCCAAGAGTAGTCGCCGTCTGCGCTAGTGCGAGCAGCTGCCGCGTCGTTACGTACAGCTAGCGCAGGTAGTCCGGCATCCCCAGATAGCGACCCAGCATCTTCGTTCTTTCCTGCAGTTAGCCCGACACTACCACTGACTGCTAGAGTAGAGCCAAGTGTGCTGACCCCCAGCCTGCCCGCCGAGTCGGTAGCAAGGAAGGTAAAGTCACCTTCAGCATCCGTCTTTGCTGCTGCTGCACTATTGCGGACAGCTAGAATAGGTACACCTTTTTCGCCTCCTACAGAGGCGGCGTCCTCATCCTGTTGTGGTACATATGTTGCCATTAGACTCCCTTTACCACTAGGACTAGATTGCCGGGCGATCCAGCCTCAACAGTGTCAATGTCGATAGATAGTATGTCACCAGCAGCAACTGCAGTAACATCAGGCAGAGCTGCCTGAATTTTGCTGTCAGCATCATTGAATGCGATGGTTGGCCGATTCGCCTGAGTGGTGTACATTGTGGTGCCATTCTTATTCAGATCAATTACTGTAGACCCGGACGTTCCTGCTATGAGTCGGTATAGCCAGACCGCAGAAACTGTCATGTCTGTAGGTGCTATTGCACCCCCATCCACAACTGTGTCCACAAGATATAGCCCGTTGGCTCGCCATTCTATCGAGTAGCCCAGCTGATTCGCGGTTCCCAGCCATGCAGGAGTTACCCCAGATACAATAAGAACAGCATCTTCCGCTCCGATTGCCAGTTTTGCCCAGCTGCCGCTTGCAAGTCCATAAAGTAGATCACCTTGAGTAGGTGTTGGAGTTGCTTGACCCGGAGGCGGCGGACTACCCGATGGAATGGGGTTTGCTGCAGGCGTTTGCCCAGGAAACACTGATCGAGATAGAGCACCACTAGTCTGCCGCATATGATCCGCGAGCTTCTTGATCTCCTCGCGTTGCTCAGAGTCTTTAAAGGCTCCTGGGCGTATGTTCGGCAGAGTTCTCATAGCTATCGCTTGAGTGGAGACGACTCATTAAGGTCAGACGGATATAGCACCAGGTAATCTAGCTCCATAGGTAATCCATCATCTGTTCCAGTGATATTGATAGTAATGCCGTCACCTGCGGCAGCATTATCTATGATTGAGGTTGTCCGGGTGTCTAGCGAATGTTGCTGGTCTGAAGTAGTTTCAACAGGATAGTTTGCAAGAGATGAAGTTGTGGATGTCTTGATAATGCCACCCTGCTGATGATGGATACCAAAACGCTGCAGCTCCCAGCTGTTACCGATCCCATTTTGGTGCATCTCGCGGGTAGAGATCTTAGGCAGAATAGAGCCGCCAGAAGCATCGGATAGCCCCCGGTTCTCCACGTAAACTGTACCTCCAACAGTAGTGAATATCAGCCGCTCCGAAAGTGGAGTTCCTGAGGTGGCTGCATCTGCAGCATAATTGGTTATCCCAACAACCTTTAGCTTACCATCTTTTAAATGAGTGCTATCGTAGCTCAGCCGAAGAATCTTGTTTACAGCTGTTGAGCCAGCTGCAGGATAATAGACTAGAATCTCGTGGTTTCTGGAGTTGTTCTCTACAAAGCATTTTGTGATGGCAGATAGATTAACTAGATTCGTCCAAATAATGTCGTCGGTAGCGGTCTGAGTACTGAATGCATTAGTCATCTTAAGTGAGGTCTGGCCGACATAGAAGAGCATAAGATAACTGCCTAGCACAAACCTCACCGCACCTTTACCACTAACGATTCCATCGTCTGAGTCAAATACATCAATTGCTCGGCCAGTATTAAATTCTGGATCTTCTGCAACAGGTAGGTAGTTCATACGAGTGCAGCTATCTCGGCCACCAATAACCGCAGAAGATCCAAGAGATCGAATGCAGTTCACCTTATCATCCATTGCCATCCGATAGAGTATTGGAGAAGAGTCCAATGTTCCTGGAATAGTCCAGGCAATATTAGTAGGATTTTCAATGTCATTCATTAGGATAGAGCCTTGAAACAAATCAGCAGTTGTTGCTCTAGGTGGCAGGCCATTAGCACTGATGGAGATAAGCCTTCCCCCGACAGTAAGCTGTAAGCTTGGGAACGGAGTAGTTTGTGATGCAGTGGTACCACTATGAGTGATGGCGATCTTCACAAAGTCTATGCTAGCGGTTGCTGCAGCTCCTGGCGCGCCTGAAGCAAAGAATAGCACTCTGAAGTTGATATTGGTGAAGTCTTCTCCACTCCATACTCTACCAATTACCGAGCCAAAGGGCGGCCAGAGACTATCTATAACAACTGTTGAGTTACTAGTTGTGAATGGAATGGTGATGAATTGAGTAAAGGTGACTCCAGCATCCCATGACAAGCCAGCCATAAGATAACAGTCTGATGTTTTGCTGCCTTCAACCTGAAGCTGGATATTAGTGATTGGGCTGCCCACAACAGGGAAGTTGAAAGTTCTAAGTAGCAGCCAAGAAATATCAACAGTTTGGGGATTACTTCCACTCCTTGCTAGAACAGGAGTGGTGGCGAGAGCGGCATCATCCAAAAGCGCGTTGTTTGGAGTGAGCCACGCCTTGACCTTATTAACATACGAGCTAGGAAATTGGCTAGGAATTATATCAATAGTTGGGCTCTCTGCAACTGTGGGAAGTGTTAGCGCGACAGTCTGTACTATACCATCTTCAAATGATCTGGTCCCTATCGGCACATCTGCAATCAAGAACCCCAAAGGAAATGCTACATCTGTAGAGTTAGATTTTCCATTTGACCTGTAAATACGCCAATGAGTTGCAGATGGATTGGTAGTATTTGGAGCAATAAGAGAGACGTGGCTTGCAGTAGTGGTTACATTAACAGTGATTGGTGTCCCTTCAAAGCTGCTCTCTACTTCATCCAACAGCGTTTTTACCACCTCGGTAGTCCAGTACTCATAATACTTGGGAACTGATGTTGCTCCAAGCGGCCAAGTGCCGCCTGTAGATAAGTGCTGCGCGCCCACAGACGCAGTTACTGGATTAAGTCCTTGCCGACGCTGAGTGCCATCATTCAAGAGCACGATGTTATGCACCCCGCCAGAGAACAGCACAGTTTTATCCATCAAACTTACTGAATCTAGTGACGCGCCTGCATTACCAGTTAGAAGTGTAAATACCCCCGCCTCAGCTGCTGGAGCAGTATAATAACTACCATTTGCTACAGCAACCACTTTATCTAAAGCAGTATCAAAATCGGCATATGCAAGTCCGTCTATATTTGCTAGAGCTGTAGAGTTGAATCTGGATCGCCCGAAAGCTTTATGCAGAGTTGGAGATGCTGGAAGTAGCATGACATCTTCTGCAACCGCCAGCTCGCCGGGCTGCAGCAAGCTCGCGTCTCGGGCGGTGACCAGGCCGCCATTCAGTGGCTCAACAATAGGTGGCATTAGGTTGTGGTGACAATACGCCAGCCGCCGTCATACACCTTTAGCTTCTGCCCAACTGCGGCGGATGAGTCCCAAATGATGCTGCCTGAGACAGGGCGGGTGACAACAGAAGTAGCAGTGGTGGAGGGAATCTTGAGCTGCCATGCAGGAAACCCACTATTCAAAAAGCCTACTCCGGCTCGATCTGTGATTGCAAGCTCAACCTGTGTTAGGGCTGGGGCTGCAGACACTATATTTGTAGAAGCGATAAAGGTGTCGGATGCATTCGATAGTACAACATCATCAGTATTTCTAGATGACTCGCTGCTAGAAACAGAGCACCCGATCATCAGTGTGGTGATAGACGATAAAGTATCACTCTTGAACACTCTGGGACCAACAGTCGTGCTGGTTCTCAAGAAGTGACAGCCGTTTAGCACTAGCGGGCCGCTGCTAAAACCAGTTGCAGTGATGAAGAAACCACCAGGATTAGGTGCGTTGGTATTAGACTCGAAGTAACAGTTGTTCAGCGCAATGTCTCTAGGAGCAGTTTGTAAAGAGAATGCTGTAGAACCATCAGGAACATGAAAGCTGCACTGATTGAAAGATATAGAGCTTCCAGTGATAATATGGACTGCTCCTCGATCAACCGGCGCGTTTCCGTAAGTAGTGAACCCTGGGCCGTTGAAGATGCTCTTAGAACACCATAGTGTAGTGTTAGGAACACCTGCCTGGCCCACCAGCAGGCTGCCTCCACTAATAGCTTGATACACAGTAGTATTCACAATCCTATTGGTAAATAGAGAACTTGCGCTCGTCAGGCTAATACCCCAAGATGGAGTATTGAATATCACGCAGTCATAAATATTGATATTCGTTGAAGCAATAGCAGACTTAATACCAATACCTGTCCCAGCAATACCTCGCCCCTGAATAACAATATTCTTAATGGTGCATCCGCCTGCTGATAGTATGATCGCGTCAACATTTTCACTACCTGCTGCGTTCAATACAAACTTGGTTGCTTCTCGGCCCTCTCCAATCAGCTCTGTATTAGCAGCAAGGGTAATTCCATTGAATATAGGTACGCTAGTAGGCGTATATGTTCCTGCAGGCACAAAAGTAACGCCGCCAGTAGACGGCAGCGCATCCACTGCAGCCTGAATGGTAGCATAGTTCTTCGCGTTAATCCATGCTACTCCATCCTTCACCCATCCGCTCTCATTATCAATGAACAACTGAGTAGTAATGCCAGCACCAGAAGCCAGTACATCAAAGCGAGCCTCAGGCGTATAAAACTCGACGTATCCGGCTGTACTGGTTGTTGCTGGATTGGACATAGTTGATACGCCTGTAGACTCATTATAAAGTGCCGGAACCGTGGAATAGATAACCAGCCGATCTCCGGCAGCCAGCACAATATTAGCACCGATGGTGGATCTTAGCTTGATAGATATACTGCTGGTGACTTCCTCCACCATCATCTGCTTTGTTGCATCCGTGCCTAGCTGCACAGTATCGTTTAGTACGATATGGCCAACACTACGAACACTGACTGCAACACCACCAACAGCAGTTGTCACTGTAACACCGCTAGCCACAGTCGCGCCCTGCTTGTACACATTGATAGAGATGCTACTAGCTGGGATCTGGGCTAGATCGCTACCACTCTTATCCTTATAGAATGTCTGACTGTACTTCTTAAGATGTGCAGTTCCAGCCATTAGTTACCCACCACGCTTTCCCAGGTAGAATTTAGATTTAGCCAGTACGGCTGAGACATCTGACTAGGTGGCTGGAATGCCAGGAACTGATCTGGTAGCCGCCGATCGTCCTCTTTAGCCCGCTTGATTCCAGCTTCATACAACTGCATGTACCGATCGGACTTATTGCCTGCTACCTTACCAAGCGTCAGCAGCGCCTTTGATCCGTGCAAAATATAGCCTTCCCATCGCTGCGGAATATCCAAAAGCGCCTCATCGCTATTACTGTAAGCCATCGCCCGATAGTACAAAATCTTTAGTGTGTCTGCAATTCCGCTCAGTGGGAACAGCTCACCTTGACCAGTCACATCATTGTTATACAGTGTGTAAAATCTGGGGGTCTGGCGGCTGGTATCTCCTGGGAATGCCCGGTGCCAGTTACCGCGCTCTACAAACCACAGCGGAACCTTGCTGGTCACTAGATATGCAACATAAGGCTTCTTGTAGTTGGTCGGCAGATTAAAGCTATCTGTGGCACTAGTGATTGCAATGTCTGGAGCCACGACTTGCTCAAACCGCCAGTCATGTCGAGCATCCCAGTCCTGCAGCGTCTCGTTAAGTGCGTCTCGGGCGGCGGCTAGAGAATCCGGCTGTCGTGCCCCCGAAACGGAACCAGCAATTCTTGAGATTGCTGTGCCCCACTTAAGGGTGCTCATGGGGCCAATATCGGCTAGGCTTAGAGTCGGCATTATTTAACCTCTACTAGCTCGAGATCATCGACCGGCATCTGGATCTTATGCCCCTCTCGTACCTCCACGTACTTTTGGAATAGCTTAGTTACAACCTGCTTGACCTCTCGATTAGTCCGAATCCAGTCCTTCGCATTACTAGCCAGCTCAGCCCGCAAGCTGGCATTCTCAATCAGCACACCCATCTTGGTTTCTAGCTCGGTGGAATCATTGAACAGCATCCCAGTTACACCATCCTCCATCTCATCAGCATAAGCGGCTGTGTTTTGGGCGATGGTTGCTGCGGGACGCCAGATTGCGCTGGACTCATACCAGCGAATGGCCGAGCGACTCTGATTGAATATATGTGGAGCTAGCGGTGAGAAGCATATATCGTGGCCGAGGGTAGATAATCGGAGCTTATAAGACTCATAAGGCACCCAATCAATGAACTTCACCCGATCAGCCGGAAGATGCTTGGCGGCCCAAGTGTACTTAGCCCCAAAGAAGTGCCAGGTGGTTTGCGGGTACTTATCAGCAATCCTACCGATCGCCTCGGTCACTGGCCAGAGCCCCTCATGGTGGGTGGCGCTGCCCTCCCAGAGAATACGGATCTCGCCTGGATGCTCACGCAGCTCAATCGTAGGGTAGGCGGAAAAGTCGATGGCATTAGGAGTGACAAAGGTATTAGCCTCGGGCACCTCGCGCTTAACATAGGCTTCGGATCGTGGTGTGGAGCAAGTGACTAGGTTTGCCTGCTTAAGGGTCTGTCGCCAGTTCTCGATCCACTCATTATTGCTCTTGATGTCGAAGTTCTTGTTATGCCCTCCATCCCGCCAGAGCGAGATGTACTCATGCCAGCGGCCATCCTCATCGAAGATATACCGCCCAATTGCCTTGCCGCTCAGATCAGTGATGTCGCCCCGAGTCCCAGGCAGTGGATAGGGATACCTGCCAGTAAGTGAGGCTTCCGTCTCGGGGCTGGCCAAGTCGAATGGGTGGGCAATGCCTACCTCATCGCCATCCTTGAGGGGTAGCCCATCAGGGCGCTTGATGCCGAGCCGTCCATAGGTGATATTGAGGGGCTGGACATTGAACATATCATCATCTGTGTCGCAGATGAATGTCGGGGGCCAGCGGACTTCGGAGGACTCTGTGGACTTGAGGGGCTTGAAGGCTTTGGCGGCCTCCATCATCTTAACGGTCATGGGGTTGACATTTTGATAGATCAGGGTGATGTCGGATTCCATGAACATGGAGGCGCGAGTGTGCTGGGTGATGGTGGCTCGGCCATCGTCTAAGATGCACTCGACGGGGAAGCCCAGTTGCTCCATTGTGTTGAGCGGCAGGATGATTCGATAGTAGGCACAGGCGCTAGAGCCCAGCCCATTCAAACTGTAGATGCGGTAGCCCGCCACTTAGCCTCCTTAGCCGTTGAACCAGTCGTAGTTGGGATGCCGTGCCATATAGCTCTGGAATTTGGCATCGTCCTTGAACCAGTCCTCATCGCCTCCGAATTCCAGCGGTGCCAGAAAGAACGCTGCCGCAGGCATAGCCCCCTCGATTACAACATCCCTACCGTAGTAATGCCCTGCCCTCCCCGAGTCGCGCTCAGCCAGGTACTTTCGATAGACCTGGTTGTGCCGGACGATTGGATCTAGGTCATCAATGAAGCCCCGGAGGTTTTGGACCTCAGACCATTCAGCGATTTTGGAGTTATGGTTGGTGACTAAGTACATAGTAAAGCTCTCTTAATTTGATCTTGCCGCTTGGGGCTCATGAGAATATAAAGCGTCATCATAATTCCGCGTGCTCTAGAGCCGTGCGCCGTCCATATCCATGTGTCGCTGCGATAATAGGCCATATTACCTCCAGTTATACTGAGTGGGCGGGGAGTAACCCCCGCCCTCTCTTGCTGCCTCAGCGTATCATGCTAACTTGTTGGTACTAAACAAGTTATCAGGTAGTCACGTTGTATCCAACGCCGAGGGTATTGGGATGGAGCAGCTCGAACACTACTCCGGCATGGACGTATCCCTTCATCGCGTCACCGGACGGAGGAATAGAGTAATGTCGAAGCGGACGCCAGAACGCGCAGCGCGCCTTGGAACGGTCGTACAGGAAGTACGCTCCGCCAATTCGCGCATTGGTGCTGGTTGCAGCAGTAGGAATAAACCGATCCACTAGGACTGCAATGCGGCCGAAGTCCGTCCGCATGAACTGAATATCAGCGGTGTACTCCGTCGCACTAGCATCAGAGTGAACCTGCCGGATGACCGCAGGAACCGCAGCCATAGCAGAGGTGTTCGCAGGCTGGAATGTCGCCTGAGCAGCTTCGCCCAGAACATCGTTGGTAATGTCAGCCTTGACACCAGGGTCTACAGCCAGGGTATTCGGCTTGGCCCCTAGCTTGAACATTGCTTCGTGGAGTGTCAAGAACCGGCTACGGCTCCATGCGCCCGAGATGTTCATCGAGATCGCGTTAGTCGCAGCACCAGTACCCTGGGCTCCAGCAGTTGGGTCCGCAGTCGCAGACAGCTGCCAGTTACGGAACGACCCAGTACGGGCCGTGTCAGTAGCCGCAGTTGCTGACGCAGACACCACAGCAGTGCCAAGCGCAACAGCACGAGCATCAATAGACTGCTCGGTCGCTAGAAGGAAGTTTTCCACCTGATGCTCATACTCATTCGAGACACCAGGGGCTCGCCCCTTCAACGAGTATTCAACGGCGTCCAGCGAGATTGCAAAGTCACGCCGGAACGTCTGAACTGCATTGTTGATGCGGGTTCTAGCAGTAAGAGCGCCAGACGCCCAATCATCACCTTCAACAGCACCAGCGGTGCTGGTGACGGGTAGAGCGTCGATCAGCCACTCGTGGACAAGTCCGTTGGAAGTGGTCTTGGGCATAGCCAAGAACACAGCAGCTTCCTTTTCCTTATCCAGGCTGATTACTGCATCGAGTAGGTCTTCCCTATAGATTATACCAGCGCCTTCAGGAGCAGGGTATCTAGCACCAGTATCAAACCCACCAGGAAATGCCATTTAGTATTTCACCACCTTATTGGTTGTCAGGATCATACCCGATCTGCCTCATGGCATTCTGCACCGCACGCTCCACAGAAGTACCCTTGAAGCGCTCATTCAGGTAGGGGCCTGAATCTCCGAACTTCTGGAGATAAGTCGCGGCTTCAGCTTCCCGCTGCTGGTGGTCGGCACTCAGCACGGTTTCTGGGGCTCCGCGCCCCGCAGGAGTCCGTCCGCTAGGCAGTCCGGCAGGTAGACTTCTAGTTACCTTTGCCTGTTTGTCGATGAGCGTTTCTCTGATTGCGTACTTCCATGCAGCCACAGGATTGGTCTGCACAAGGGCTTTGAACACTTCTCCGACCTCTTTGCTGTGCTCGTCGTCCTTCTTCATGAATTTACGAGCTTCAGACTTATGCTGGTCGAAGTTTTCGATCTCGCTGGCAAGCTTTTCTTCGGCCTCGATTTGGGCCACAATCGGATTGAACAGCGTCCCAATTTTGCTGTCAACGATTGCGTTAGCTTTGGCCTCAAGTGCCTGCTCGATTGCTTCTGAGGAGATACCGAGGGACTCCAGCTCAGCAAACGGACTTGCCTGGTTGCCAGGCGCCTTTCCACCGGCTGCAGCCATAACCATCGCTTCGAGCTGAGCCTTGGCTGTTCTTTCAGCATTCAAGGTCTCATGAACCTTTCCAAGCTCTGTTACAGCGTTGAAGTAGCTTTCGCTAGCCTTATTCCAGTCACCGCCAGCCTTCTTGTGCAGCGCATTGTTGCTGTAATCTGGCTGATCGGCTGGCTTCGGTCCAGCGGCTGCTTCTGATCCAGGATTCGGGTTGTCCGACATCGTGGCTTACTCCTTGGCAGGTTGGCTGCCTTTAGGGTTGATTTACGACCTTATTATAACACATTACTCAATACGGTCCTCCACCTTCTCCCATATCCTCAGACTTTGACGCCATATCAGCCTCAGCCTCTACTTGCTCGACAAGCAGATCCAGCCGCTTTCCCCATCCCTGCATCCACACAAACGACCAGATTCGGCCCTTTAGCGCCTCATCTGTAAGACGCTCCTCACCTTTAGGTCTGGTGCCATTTAACCAGTGGCCCTCAAGATTGCTAATCGCCATCCGAAGGGCTGGCTTAACAATCTCCCTCCAGCCATCTCCAGTCATCATGACCTTCATGGCCTGGATTCGTTCCTCTCTAGTCATACTGCCTCCTTATTGCCCCATGTTAATCTGCAGTCCTGCTCCCAGCCCAGGCATCCCAGGCACCTCAGCACCGCTCTGCTGCCCTAGAATCCCCGGGGCTAGCTGCTCTAACATGTCGCCTTGGGGACCTATCTGCTGCTGTTCATTCATTAAGCCCCAGGCTGCCTGAGTGCTGGGCATGGTTACATTCATCATCTCCCGAGGGTTGAAGTCGAATGCCCGCCAGAACTTGTTGAAGAATGCTAGCCAGTTGGTGGTCTGGATAGCCATAGGATTTTGGCTCATTGCCTGCATTGCAGTAATCAGATCCTGGCGCTGCATCGTTTTTGACAGCATGTTGCTGGCCCCCACCGCACGAATCTTGTGGTCCATATTCAGGTCTGATAGATCGACCTGTTCCGTCTCGGGGGGCAGGGGTTGGCCAGTGTCAGGGTCCCAAATTGCAGCAGAGCCGATCAGGTTGACCATCTTAGGAACCGGCAAATATTGCCGGTTGAGAATCCTGAAGTCTTCGGCCAGCTTTTCGATCACCTGGCGCTCGAACAGTTTGGCCTCCAGGCCGAGTCGGGTTCGGGCCTGCTCCATGCGGCCCAGGAACTCTCTGGCAGTCTGGCGGTCGCCCGAGAGCATCCCTTGGATGGTGTCGCGCTGGACACCAGTACCCATGTCGATGTACCGGCTGATCGCCTCAACCTCATTAGCAACAAGAGGATAAGCCTGCAGGTCCCACTGCATGGGCCGAATCATAGTATCGCCAGTATCGCCATGAACCTTAATGATGCGGCCCGGCCATAGAACCAGGTTCTGGGTGTCTAGCTCGGTCTGATCAGAGGCAAAGATGGCGGGCTGGAGGACTAGATCAAGCACATCCAGTCGGTTGGAGACCAGCTTGTTGGCGGAGGCCGCCATAGTTGCACCGATCTCAACCTTTCCCGGGCCGTGAAAGTGATGCATGTCCGGCATGGGGCAGTAGGTGCGGAAATGCTTGCGGAGCTGGCCGTAAGGGCATGGAATGTTGGAGATGGCAACTCGGCGGTTGGCAACAGTCATCTTGCGGAATCGGACACCATCTGGAGCCAGTTCAGCAGGGACCAGGCCGATTCGGGTGATCAGTTCAACAGGCTTGGAGTACTTGGTGGACTTCTCAGCCTTGTACTGGGTCCAGGACCGCCAGACGTGCTGGCGCTCGTACATATCAGTCATGGTTTGAGTGGAGGGGGGCTGGTTCTTTAGTTGGGCCAGGGCTTCCTCATCGTACTCTGGCTCCTCACCGCGCTGTTTTGAGTAGTAGTTCTGCTCCTCCATATCGTCTAGGTCTTTGTAGCATTTGCTGTGGACATAAAGCATCTTGTCGATGCTCTTTTTACCAGCCTGTGGAATAAAGTCTAGGATGTCCTTGTTTTCGATGTCGGGGCCATCAAAGGTGGTTACGTCTACTTTGATGGGGTATTCGATACCCAGGGTCTTCTGCCGGTAGATTGTTGGCATGACGGTATGCCGCCAGCTGTACTCTAGGATTCCGGTGCCGTACACATCTGCGGACATCAGGAAGTCCAGCATCTTCTCAAATAGCTCGGCATCAAGGAACTGCTGGTTGATGAGGGATTCGGTACGCTTGGCGGATGGCCCGGCGTCCGGGTCGATGGGGTCCATCTCGATGACCTGGGGGCCAGATAGTGCGATTGCGGCCTTGTTGGCTACATCAGACCAGCAGGCTGAGAACAGCAGCGGCAGCATGACCACATTCTTGAATGGCGGCTTGTTGCCAGTATAGACACACCGATAAAGGTTGTACCATTCCCGGACCTTACGGAAGAACCGCTCATGGTACTGATAGCTTTCGATGTAGCTACCAATGACGGCATTGACAACCGTTTCGTTAGAGAGGCCTGCTGTCGCTAGAAAGCCCATTAGACCTCGACCTCAATTCTAGATACTTCGAGAGGCTCGTACTCAGGTGTCATGATATAGCCGTTGGTATTGATCCAGTTGGCTAGTTTTCTGGTTAGATGCACATCCTGGATACAGTAGTCGATGAGCTTGCCCATCCGGCCGCTGCGATACAGGTTGGGGGCGCTCTCTCCAGTTTGCACCTTGGTGCCGAGCGCGAGCCGATCGCAGATTTCCGCGAGTCTATAGCCCTTTTGCCGGGAGGGAAGCGCCCGCCAGACTTCAGCTAAAATGTCGTACTGAATAGGATTGACGGTGTAGCCAGTGATAGACTCCATGATGGGGGTATCAAAGCTGATACTGTTAAAGCCCACTAGCAAATCTGCTTCATTCAGATGGGCCATTCCTTCCTCAAGGTCGTGCTCGTCGTATACATGGTACCGGCTGCTGGAGGTGTCGTACAAGCATAAACAGCTGACTCCAGCATCACCGCGCCTGACGGCTTCCCAGCCGCCGGAGACCTCCTCTACCGGCACAGCAATTTCCAGGTCGAACGTGATTACAGACATAGATCGAGGGGGCAGCGACAACGAGGCGCAAGCGCTCGTCTGAGGTGGGAGGCACACCGCAGCGCGCCCCCTCTAAGGTATTGTATCATATTAAGGCTGGACAGTATCCCAGCTTTCCGCCCAGAACTTCTCTACTTCATCCTGTTTTTTGGCAATTTCCTCAGCCGCTATATCGCCCAACCCGCCCGGCTTGAGCACCTCATCGAACGGATTTTGCTCCTGTTTGATGATTGCATCGGTGGTTAGATAGACCGAGCGGTAAACATCCTTGTGGTAGCAGTCCGCCATAGCATCTGCAAAGTCGTTATGCTCCGTCAGGCCGATCTTGCTCATTTGGTCGATCAGCTCATCCAGGCCTTTCGAGTTCTCCAGTAGGATCATTCGACCGTCCAGCCACATTGCAGCCGCTTCGCGCAGGCGTTCGTCCTTTTCCTTGCGACCTCGGTTCAAGATATGGACTGTGGGCATTTGGACCTTGGCGGTCTGAAACAGGTTGCTGAGCCAAGCTTCCCAGATTCCAGGATGGCCACCGATCTCCTCCTCGTCAGTGATGCACATAACTCTAGCACACTTAGCTCTAGCGTTCTTTACAGACTCAATCAGCGCTCGGCCCATCTCATTAGTGTCCCAATCTTGGCTGGAATCTGCCCCCAGGAACACGCATTTGCCCTTCCCATCCATCATATGGCCGACCTGAGCGATGACGGTTAGATCTCCACGGGTTTTGCGGTCCAGTTTTTTGAAGGCCGTGTCTATATGGATGCTGACCCGGAGCTTCTTCATGCTGATTTCTGCGGCAGGCTTGATGAATGATCTGCACTTCTCCTCGGTCAGGATGTTATGAGGCGACCGAGTAGGGTTGTTGCGGACCTGGGCAAAGTATCGGACGGGATTACGCTGCTTGAATGATCGGATACGGGTAGGGCTCCAGATTCGGGGCATAACATAGTGCCGCTGATCAGATTCCTTGTATGCATCGTCCTCTGCGTCCATGAAGAACACATGCCAGCCGCCATCCGGCTTGGGCTTAATTCCGGGCATGGCCATGCCCGAGACGGTTTGTGCGCCCTCAACACGAATGCTTTTGCCAATATGATCTCCGTCGCCGTAGCGAGTGCCAGTAAGGACCCAGATAGCATCGGACTGGAATACTGGAATTAGCGAGTCTAGATGGTTATTGACTGTGATGAGCCAGTCGCTTTTTCGGCGCATCTGCTCGTAGGTGTTTGGGTCATCGAAGAAGCAGCCGTCTGGGTGGAGGCCCACCATGCCGGATTCTACTGCCCAGGTGCCAAAGCTTGCGTCTCGCCGGGTGAGGTTAGTTCGGGAGGCGGTGACGATGAAGTCCTTCTTCCAGGTACGGCCGGAGTGGCGCTGGACACCGTAGAGCCAGCTGAAGCGGCTGTAACGATCGTCGCCGGACAGGACTGCTTTGATGCCGTCTAGGACTTCACGTGCGCGGGTAGTCGTTTCGCAGCCTGCGTAGGTCGCCAGTTCGGGGTCGTGGAGATGAAGCCAGGCTTGTCCCGCCTGTGTGAACAGTGTTGTCTTGCCCCAGTCACGGGGAACCACGATTATCAGCTTGAGCTGATTGCCTTCGCCCTTGCGCCGCTGAGCCAGCCAGTTGAGCACGTGGTTTTGGTACCAGTCGCAAGCCGGTTTGTGGGTGGCTTCGTCTAGCCAGGGCCGTGGGCCAGCAGCGCCTTTAGGGTTGAAATCGTAGCCCCAGGCGAACCGAAAGAACCACCAGAAGCTGTTCAGGCATTTATGCCGCCAGAATTCGCGCTCGGAGTTTCGGTCCCACTTCATCATTCTAGATACGTCCAGCCCTTGGTGAGCTTGATGAACTTGCCGATCTTAGTACCTACAGGATCATTAGGACGATTGGTGTTCAGGAAGTTCGCTACATTTTGTCGAGCATGCTGTTGAGTAGTCGGTGGTGTAAAATCAACATTTCTAAGCATCTTGCCACCACGCTCCTCCCGAGTCCAAATATTTAGAGGTGGAGTAATCCCACCATCATTCACCGGAGGTTTTCCTTCATGCAAGATATGAAGTTCGTCAGAGATGTCTAGTTTGATGCCTCGGCGGCTCATCTCTCGAAGCATTGCACGTTGATAGTCGTTAGGCAGATCGCCAGCAGCTTTCCAGCCGAGCATTGCAGACTTGTAAGATTGCAGGAGGGTTTCATTAGGCAGGCCCCGCAGTCGTATGATCTCATCACCGAAGGACTCAATTAGGCGAAGGTCACCACCACCGAAATCTACCAAATGCTCTCGGCCTGCCATAGTCTCATGAATGGAGCCCTCTACCATTGGACTGCCGCCTGCAAGCTTTCGGGCTTCCTGGGTTGCGCGGGTGCGTTCAGCAGCGACTCGAGCGTCCATCCGGCGCTCAGCACGATGCATGATGTACTGGCCGTAGCGCATAGCCTTAGGGTCTCTGGCGGCTTTGGAGAGCTTCTCGATAGCGGGGTACTTACCGAATGGGGCCATTATCCCAGCCAGAAAGCCTCCCGTCTCGGGGGGGGGAGTGGACTGGAGATTACTCAGCAGGGCTGTGCCGGTTTGTAAGGGGTGGGTGGCCATAGTGCCGAGGCCCTGGGCGGTTTGCTTGGCCATTTGGCTCATAGCATGTCGTGCCCCAGGGTCGCCGGTGAGGGCGAGGCCGAATAGCTGGGCACCCGTGGCGGCTTCTTGGGGTGAGGGGATGCCTGCGCCGAGGCGGAAGCCCTCAGCAGACTTCTTAAGTTGGTTTAGGTACCAGTTGTGGAGGGCGGACATTTAGCCCTTCTTCTGGGGTCTGCGGCGGGCTTTTCCGGCTTTGCGATAGGCAATCGCGGCAGCCTGATCGACGGGACGGCCGGAGCGCCGAAGTTCGGATATATTCTTGGAGATGGTCTGCTGGGAGCTGCCGCGCTTCAGAGGCATTAGCGTCTCCGGTAGGAAGGGTTCTCGTAATGGTAAGTGACAACAACGACTGCCGCAGAGGTAGAGCCTGCAACGGTGACAGTCGGGGCAGTAGCATCGACAGTTGTGTCGTTGTTCTCCAGGTCCCAGCAGGGGAAGCCGCCGGAGAAGTCAATGTTAAAGCTGAAGGAACCGGCCGCTGCAATGGTCTGCTCCTGGACAATGCCGCCGACTGTGCCCATGGTTAGGGTGCCGGTGCCAGCAGCATTGATGACGCCTTTGGCCATGATGTGGTCAATGACGACTAGAGTCTCTGGGTCAGCACCAAGAGGCAAGGTTGCAACAGCGGAGGTTGCGCCGGAGCCCAGCTCCCAGAGCTGGGCAGGAGGTGTATGAGATCTGGGGGCAGCCATTATTTAGTCTCCGTGGGGAAAGGTCCGAGATCAACAGTCTGGATAACGCACGACCTCATTATACCATGAATAGAGTGGGTGTAAGTGCCGGGGCCAGAGGTCAGCTGGTTGGAGTACTCCAGGTTGTACTGCAGGGGTGTGATTGCGATGAGGCGGCCCATTGAGCGAATGACGACAGGTTGGAGCATGGAGGCGTCCTCAGAGTTTACACGAGCGGCCTCAAAGTGGTCGTTGTAATCGATTACGTACAGATTGCCCAGCTTCAGCTCGGTTTTTCGCTGCTTGGTCATCTGATACCTCCTGGTGAAATTGGTCGAGTAGCGCGTTCATTCTATCATAGCGGCCAGCCAGCTCTAGGCTGGCGAAACCATTGATGTTGGAGTAGCCGAGGCCATGGAACTCGGCTAGTTGGAGGGAGAGCCAGGGTGTGCCGGGCCGGACGAGGTAGATGCAGCGATGGATCAGAACTGCGCCTTCGGGGTAGTGCTGTAGAGTCTCTTTGATGAAGTGCCAGTCACAGAAATTGCCTCGTACAGGGTCCAGTTCGCGGCGGTCCCACTTGCCGAGCTTGGAGGGGTTATTAGGAGGAACAAACATTGCTCCGCCGATGGTGTCACTAGTCGGCGGATTGGTGGCTCGAACTCCAGGGATACGAAAAATGTGGGGTCTGTGGAGGTTTTTAGTTAGGGCAGGTCGGACGATTGCCTCGATGGCTCCGGAGATGTAGTCATCATCGTCGTCTGCAAACATTAAGAAGTCGCCAGTAGCGGTTTTAATGGCTGCGTCTCGCTGGGGGCAGCCACAAAAGCCGCCAGAGACCTCGAAATAGCGGATTCTGGGGTCAGGATCGTCGGCCAGGCCTCGAGCGAGCATCTGGCGGCCGTCTCCAACAACGATAATCTCGTCGGAAGGGCCGGAATCACGTTTGAGGGTAGAGATCAGGCGTCCCAGGGTCGGGCGACTGATCGTTGGGACAATGAAGCTGATCCGGGGGCCGGGACAGGACGATGATTTCTTTGATCCAGCCTCGGGGAATCGTGTTCGAGTGCCGGTAAGTGCCGTCTTCCGGGAAGATACTAACTGCAAGTTTGACCTCCGTGCGGTTTTTGGAGATGAGATAGCCGACATCACGAGATTCTACCAGACCGCCAAATTTTTGGGCGGTGGCGGGGTCTGAAAGGTTCCCTTCATCGCCGGAATTGGTAGCAGCATCAGTCCAGACGATCTCCACCAGGGGTAGATTCTGCCAGGTCGGGCGGGGCTTCTTGGGCTTCTGGGGGCCATGCAAGGGCTGTTGCCTCCTCAAGCGCGTCTCGGCCTGCGGCCCGCAGGATCTGGGACAGGGCGGAGAGCATGGATTTAGTGTCGTTGGGTTGCGGAGGCCCCGAGAGGGCATCGCCCATCGTGCGGAGTTCGCGGAGTTCGCGGATGGCGGATACCCGGTCGGAGCCGTTCTGCTTGATGATGAATTCGAGTTCGGATTCGAGGTCAGCGAGGGGGCCGCCCCGGATGCGGGGCTTGAGAACGGTGTGGTAGGTGCCGGGGCGCTCGATCAGGCGCCAGGGGATCTGCTCGGGGAGTAGGCGGCCGGAGTTGAGCAGGACGGTGACGCGGTTGTTGGTGTAGGCCCGGGTGGAGCCGCAGAGGCCGGTGAGTGCAGCAATGGATTTGGGCGGGTTAGAGGAAGCCATGACCTCTAGGATTCGCATGTCCATGGTGTTCATAGAAGGATTGTATCAGAGCGGGGGAAATACCTGAAATTTTTGGGGAATTTGGGGGACACAACAGGAGAGAGAAAGAGAGCAAGAAGGGGGAGCCCCGCCCCCTTCACGCCCTCAATCCCTGCATGAGCACCGTGGCACGATTCTTGCATGGCCGCTCTAGTGCACAGACGTGCAGTGTACCTGCAGGTACACCTTGACGTTACGGGTACCAGCGGAAAAATCCCCGCTGGCATGGTTCTTGCATCCGCACCCCACCTGCCATCCTGTCATGTCCCCACCGATGCGCGATTGACAAAACCTTGACGAGTCCCCATGAATCCCGGCCGCATCCAATGGATTGCGCGACCGGCGACCGCCGGACCCGCGCGACCACCAGCACCGGAGGGTTTCCACAATGCCACGGCTGATTGACGATGCAGTCCCCATGCCGGGGACCGTGCGCCAGTCCACGGGCGCCACCGCCGACCTTCGCAACCTCAAGGTCGGGCAGTCATTCCACATCCCTGCAGCCGATCTCGCCCGGTTCAAGGACACCGGACACGCGGCCAAGGCAATGCAGTCAACTCTGTTCTATCCGGCCAAGGGCCTCCACATTCGGGTCCGGGTCCGCCCCGTGGACGAGTCCGATGCCCGCGGTTCCGGCATCCGGGTCTGGCGCATCGAAGACGCCGAGTAACGGAAGGGTAGCACCAGACGGGGGAGGGGAAACCCTCCCCCGTTTGCTATCCCCCAAGCCCCCGCCCGCCACCCAAGCCCCCTGCCAGAACCCTCAATCACCTTCACGTCAGCATTTCCCCCGACTTGCACAGATGTTCACCACCCACAGGCCACAAACCCATCCGCCCGGCAGGGGCCAGAATCCATATGAACCCAGATCAAAATCAGGACATCTAAATGGATGTCGCCCAGAAGCACGGCAGTCCGAACCCACCGACAGGTCCGGGAGTCCGAATCATGCGCCACCAGGTTGAGCTAGCCCCTGTGTCAAGATCGTATGACACTGTGCTCCCTGGTGGCGCTCTAGCACACGGAGGTGCCTGATGTCTCGCCCCATCGACTCTAACATACCTCCACCCGCCTCCCCGGCAAAGCGGCCTGTCATTGGCTACAGACGCCTGCCCCCCGGCCGTGGACACTCCTCCGACTTCGACAATCCCAACGTCCGACTCTACGTACCCTGCGGCTACTGCCACCGCCCGGTCAAACACACCAGCTACCACCCTGCCTGCTCCACCGGCCTGGTCTGCGCCTGGTGTGCCTCTTATCTATCCTCTCCCGCTTACTACACACCCTCACGCCTATCCGCACCCAGTCGTCACCTCGGCCGCATCATCGACTCTGATGTCCCCATCCCGCCTGAGGACTAATCATGAATCGAACCATCGACCTCACCACGCTCCGCCTCAAGAGCGGCGGGCACACTGCCGAATCCGGCGACTTATGCATCATGGAAGCCACCGCCCGCCACCTCGGCCTACCTCATGCCGACCGAAAGGTAGATGACGTTTGCCCACGCATCGAAGCGTACTGCCGGGGACTCAATGACTGGCTACTCGGCGGTGTCTTCACTGAGGCGCAAGAGGACGAGTTCTCTCGCCGACTAGTCACCTTCATCCCTCGCCTGCCCTATACCAAGGGCACGCCTAAGCAGGACACGCAACGCCGATGGATGATTCAGGAAACGGCTACCGCTAACTTTGCCGCCTCGGCGATGCGAGCGGTTGGCCTCATCGAGCGCGCCGACCGCCTCTCGGCTTGCAGAATCACCGATGTGGCTGATCACGTTCATTGGGCTGCAGAGGCTGCAGAGGCTGTAGAGGCTGCGGAGGCTGCGTGGGCTGCGGGGGCTGCGTGGGCTGCGGAGGCTGCGTGGGCTGCGCGGGCTGCGCGGGCTGCGCGGGCTGCGGGGGCTGCGGGGGCTGCGTGGGCTGCGGGGGCTGCGTGGGCTGCGCGGGCTGCAGAGGCTGCGCAGGCTGCGCGGGCTGCGGAGGCTGCGCGGGCTGCGTGGGCTGCGGGGGCTAAAAAAACCCACCTCGCCAACGCTGCGCTGGACCTGCTGGACCGGCTCATCCACATAACAGAAAAGGAGGGCTAAGATGCATTCGCCTCGATGGACCTTCGACCGCTGGAAGGCCGAAGTTGATGCCCAGTTGTTCCTGCTGTCCGGCGAGACCTCCAACGGCCTGCCCGACATGCCCTGGCACGACTGGTACACTGCCCGGGTCGGCCCCAAGCGCGCAGCGCTTCGTGCCCTGAAACTCACGCCGTCCTACCTCTAACCCAAGGCCCGCCCATGACCCCCTGGCTGCAGCTCATGCGCCACATCTGGCCCCAGCTCCGGCTAGAGACCCGCTCTCAGGTTGCCCGTGCCGCTCTGCTTCGCACCCTCATCGACTTCCAGCCGGAGCATTAATGCACAAACTCTACCAGCTCCTCTACAAGGCTGACTGGATTCAAGTCTCCCACAGCATCCATCTGGACAACAACCCCCATTATTATCTGATACGCCCGGTCGAGAAGCACACTGACTAACTCGTAACTCACGAAAGGTCCGAGCTAGATCTGTGCCCTTGCCCCAGTCGATTGCGTGATTGGTTAAGGAGTCGGCTCGGCCGGGTTTCTCCCCCACAGCCCACTGAAGCGCAAAGCGCGGAGGGACTGTCTATGCTGGTGAAACGTCGTGGAGTCCCGGCCAACTGGCTGTTCCTCTACGTCTGTGCTCGAGAGTTCCGCCTGGCTCGAAGCAAAGCCTATAACAACGGCGGATATTTCTCTGTTCGACGCGAGTGTGACACGGCCGAACTCAAACTCATGGAAGCCCTTCGCCATATCGAAGAAGATGCCATCCAATGGAGGCTTGAGTAATACCCGGCCAGGTGGGTGAGAAGGCGACTCCCCTTTACCGTTCGATGCCGGACTGGCTGGGCAAACTGCAGCACATAGGGCACGCAAAGGCCCAGCCATAACACTGGGCGCTCTATGACTGTAGAAGGGATGCAGGTTAGCTAGACTGGCTGGAGGTAGGGCCTCACTAGATCATCTGCATAGCAAGCGCAGCCGGGACGCACCCTTTCATATCCCGGCTTTCGTTCCATCCCGTCTCGCGGGGGGGCTGGGCCACCCACGAGGCGCAACTGACACGGCCCTCGGAGGATTTGTCCCATGATGAGAACCGTAGCGTCCACCCCTGCCCGGATTCTGGACATCATCGGGGAGTACGATGAGTCGGACCCTGACACCACCCGGGTGGTGCAGGTGGAGCAGACCGGCCGCAACAAGGGGCCGTTCAAGCTGGACCTGAACTCCCGGCAGGTCCAGGAGCTGGTCAAGGGTGGCGAGGCCATCTTCCTGATCCAGCAGAAGGTCCAGGACGGGCAGCACGCCCGGACCTAGCACTGTGAAGCGGTAGCAGTGGCTGGAGCCCGATAAAACGCTCGCTCGGACGCGGGCTGGCTTAGACTGGAATCAGTGGACGAGATCCCTCCAGTGACAATAATCGCCAGCTTCGGGCATCCAGCAACCTTTCATCGGAGGCACACCATGTTTCGCAATCAGTATCGGCAGGGTGACATTCTCATCTCACAGGCCCTCAATTGGGGCCAGCACGTTGCGCTCAAGCGCAAGGACTCCAGAGTCCTGGCGGAAGGTGAGGCTACTGGGCACCTGCATGAGGTCGAGGCTGGCACAGACATCGAGCTGTACGAAGACTACCGCGGCACCCTCTGGCTGAAGGTCAACAGCCCGGAGGCTCGAATCACCCACCCGGAGCACGCTCCCATCATCGTGCCGGGCGGCCAGTACGAAGTCATCCGGCAGCACGAGTTCGATCCGCTCGAAGGCCGCCGGCAGGTCACAGACTGAACCATGAACGACCCCACAGCGAGTGCAGCGCCGGATGACGTTGCACTCGCTTGGTCGTTCATCCAACGGGACTCCACCGCCCGGTCCAAAGCCATCGCAGAGATGGGCGAAGTTCGCTGGATTAATCTTGTCCAAGCTTTCAATATATCTAAACGCTCTTGTACCACAGCATCCATCTGGCGTATTCATAGAGTGCTGGAGAACATCTGCTTTGTTCGAGTGCTCAATAGTACGCCTGAGCCTGATGGCACTCGCAAGGCGTACTGGCTACGTATACCATACTACTACAGCCATCCAATAGATGCTGTTGCGTACACCTTCGGCTTTGCACCACATGCTTACATGCCCTCGCAGGAGACCTGATGATAACCCCTGAACAGATCCGAGCAGTCCAGTGGTTCGCAGCCACTATTGGCTCACGCCTGCAGTCCTACGAGGTCAAGACCTGGCTGCAGGTCATCTCTGACAATGCAGTTCAGCAGTACATCCAGCGGTGTGTGGAGCTTCACCAGATCGCCAGACAGGATGGCCCTATTGCCCAGAACACGACATCATCAGACTTGCTCGATTCCGGGGTGCGCTGAGCAATGGACCAGTCGCTTACCCCAAACCCACTCCATCTTGTACTGCTACGTCCACCAGCAGCTCTACGGAGTCCACAACCCAGTTCCACCTGATACTCACCGCCGTCTAACTGAGGTTCCGCATGATGATCCTGCAGCGTAACCTTCAAGCCATCAGTTCTAAGATTGCTGGCAGCTTCATCGTCCGCAACAGCCAGCTCGATCACAGGCGCATATGCCTGGCCTACAAGTACGGCCGAGCGAGCAAGCACTGCAAGCAGATGTTCACGCCTCACGGCGGCAGCCCGTACCACCAGCTGTGCTGCCGCAGCTGCTACCAGAAGCTCCATCGGCTGCCGGGCTTCATCCGCCAGGTCATCCGGCAGGAGGACTAGATGAGGGGCATCTGGTTCGGCTTCGGGCTGGTCCTATTTATCGCCAACATCTGGTGCGGCTTTCTAGCAGCACTTGCTGGCAGCTTAATGGTTTTTGTTCATGCTCTGGCCCTACTGGGGCTGGGCTGGAGCCTGGACAGCCAGCTGGAGCGCAGATAAATGCGCTAGGGGGCACTCATGTTCGTCTGCAAGACCTGCTTAGCCAAGGCCAACCAGCGGCCGAAAGGGAAGAAGAACTGGCGTCGGCTTAGCCGCCGGGACTGGGTAGACTTTCTATCACAGTCTCTAGGGCCGTGCGAACTATGCCACAGAGTCAAGGTTTGTGTAGATGCTTAACCTGATTGGAGGGCAGCTGCCCAATGAAGATCATCGCAGTACTAGTTGTTACAGCATTCTTCACTGCCCATGAGCGCCACGACCCCCACCCGCCCTCGCTGGCTTGCCATGACTGCCAGCGAGAGCTGGTGGAGCGCATCAAACGCGGAGGCAGGCCATGAAGATCGGACAGAAGGACAAGCGTGGAGTCATCTGGACCCGGGCACGTCAGCAGGCCATTAATGCAGCACGCAAGGCTCACATCGCAGCAGGCAGATCCCGGCGTAATGGCAAGCGGCCGATGATCGCCAAGCGCACCAGCCAGCCGGATGTTCGGGCCGCCCATGCGGCCAGGCACGCCTTCAAGTTCAATGTCCACCTGGCCGAGCTAGTCCGGCTGATCGTCCGGGACGAGCTGGTCAGCGTCCTGCGGCGTATTCGCTAGGAAGGGTCCACCAAGGTGAAGCCATGACGCTCGCTGATCTCAAGGCACTCGCGGAGAAGCCGGGCACCTACATCATCTTCTACGCCGACGATGGCGCACAGGCGGAGGTGTCCGCCGAAATCACCGCCCTCATCGAGCGTTGCGAGAAGGCAGAAGCTACTCCCCCTTCCCTATTTTGGAGGTTTGGAGCTGTGATAATGAAATGGAGCAGCCTGGAGCCCTATATCCTGACTATACTCTGCCTGCTGTTGAGTTTAGCGATTGTCATATGGGCAGGGCACCCAGATCCTAAGTAGATGGAAGACTTGATGGAGTACGGTCTGTAGAAGGTGTCAGAGGGAACATCGTGACCAGTGCGGGTGGCGGCCTCACCGCCACCATGCACCCCCTCATCGTTGATCTGCTGCGGCTCCCAGCCGCCGGATCAGTCCCAAGGAGGGGTTATGGGGGCAAAGTCATCCAAGAAGCACAGAAAGCACGGCCGCAATCGTCCCGGGCGGCAGGCAGGCAAAAGGGACGAAGCCCAGCTCAGGCGCAGCACCCGCAACAAAGCCAGGCGACTGCATCATGAGGAACTCAAGGCAGAACGAGAGCTGCCCTGGGCCAATATTGATGATGAGACACTCGCAGCGCTGGTAGAGCTGCGGAGCAGGCACCGGAGGTTCGCATGGATGAGCTGACCGAGCTGGAGCATTTTATTCTGAAGCGCATTATTCCAATGTTGTATCGTCGTGCTGCGATCTGGCGGAAGCGGGGGATGGTTCAGGAGCAGCGCAGTTACCTTCGAGCGGCACAAGGAGTCAAGGATGAACTCAATCTATGGAGACGAGCACAGGGTCGTGCTGCCCGAGGCAGCAAATGATAGCATCTGGCTAGATTGGGGGGATCTTGGAGGTCCCCCAGAGTACTGCTTGTTCTGCGGTTTCCCCTTCGGGACCGATCTTAGATTGGCTGACCCTCTTCGAGTCGTCATTCCCCGCGCTGCTGAGCGAATTGAATCGCTTGAGGGTCCCGTCCATCTCTATTGTATCTACAAGTTCACAAGGAGGTGAACACATGGAGCGCTGTGATTTCTGTGGAGAAGTGGCGGAGCTGCTAGAAATGGCAGATGGGTATGGATGTAGAAGATGCTTTGATGGAAGCAGCTCGACCTGCATTATCTGCAGCCTGCCACTGGGAGAAGAATCTGATACAGCAGATCCCGCTACGGATCAACCGCTATGCCATCCATGCTGGAACAATGCAAAGCCGCGGCCACTGGTAGAGAATGCTGTAGGTCGGTCAGTAGGATATGAGTTTGAATTTCTATTCCGAAGATCTGAGCTGTCGCTGGACCTGATTCAGGAGCTGCGGAACTACGGTAGTATGCGTTATGATGGCAGTCTGCGCGGCAATAATCATCATCCGGTAGCCATTGAGCTGGCAACACATTACGGCAGCGCGGAGCCACTATGGGCGATGCTACACTCGCTGTGTGATATTTTTGCACAGCAGTGGTTTGCACACAATGATTCGTGTGGGCTGCATCTGCATCTGGGGATGAATGGCTCGACTGAACTGGAGCGTAAGCGATTGTACCGATGGTGGCGGCTGCTGGAGCCTGCCATTGTACTGCTGGTTGAGCCCGCCCGATTGACCAATGCGTACTGCCGATCTGCCAGGCGTGTAAACTATAATGAAGATCGTTACGCAGCGCTGAATACAAGCTGCTATCGAAGCTCACATGCTGCAAGAACCTTTGAGGTCAGACTGCATCACATGACCTTTGATGAGCAGATCATTCGGGGATGGACCCAGTTCCTGCTGTCGTTCTTCGATACCTTCACTGTCGTGCGATTGACGATAGCCTTGCGCCAGAACATCGCCCAGATGACGGTTCGAGAGAAGTTGATCTTTATGATGCAGCAGACCAAAGCGCCACTATCGCTGTGGAAGTATGCTGTTAAAACAATGCGAACTAACTATAGTCAACGGGATCTGGATCTAATGCTGAGAACACCGGACTATTACCAGGAGGCAGCCTAATGTGCTCGATCGGTGGATTTGTCTCAAGTGTACCGCTGGACCCGATTCTATCTCGGCGGCTATGCACCGCACTGCTATGGTATGGGTCCGATCGAGGTATCCAGAGTTCAGGATGCTATATCAACAGCAAGCTGGCGAAGGCCGCTGTTACTCCGTATGACTTCATTGATACAGACGAATTCATTGGTCTGTTCGCTCGGCCCGCATCTATGGCCCTCACTCATACACGGACCCCTACGTCCGGAGGTCTGGGGGATGAGCAAGCCCAGCCGTTTGTACAAGCGGGGACCGCGGCAGTGCATAATGGCTGGATTATGAATACCAAGGAGCTGAAACAGAAATGGGGGATTACCAAGCCGTCTGGGGTCGATTCCGAACTGATTGTTAGTTTTCTGGCACGCAAAGGCCCACATAAGCTGGCGGATTTTCTAGAGTCCGCAGACGGCATGTCTGCGGTGGCTGCGATTCATAATGACAAGATGTACTTGATCCGTTCGGGTAATCCAACGTACTACTGTAGACTGATCATCGGTGAAGGCGAGTGCGTGACGGTGTTCGGCTCCGAAGGAGAAGCAGTCAAGAGCGCGCTGGCACATACCTGGCTGCTGCCCCAGAGCTATACAATTCAAGGGACCCAGCAGAACATACTGTTAGAAGCCCAGGCCCATAAGCTGCAGCCGATCTCCAGAAAGATCCGATCGTTCAGCTACAACTGCTATGGTCTTGACGATGATTACGGCTACATCAAGCGACTGGTGGACCACAGATGAAGACTAACAAGTCCAAGCAGCTACTCGCCGAGATCAGGCACATCAATAAGGAGCTGAAGATCCTGCAGATCCATAAGCCGTCCAGGCATGAGATAACTCGACCAGAATGGGATAGCAGTAAGTCCAGGCTGCTCAATGCTAGAGCGCATCTGGTGGTCCAGTACATCAAGAGCCTGAGGATTAAAGCCATCAGTGTAGAGTTTCTGAAGTCCATTCTGCTCTAGGAGACTTGAGATGATGCCATCAGAAGCAGAAGATCTAAGGTATGAGGCAGCTAACACTGGAATATATGCTAGACCTTGGGCTGTGAGGGATTGTAAGGAGCGATCTTACATAGCCTATTGTGATAATATAAAGTACTGCAGCAGAATCGTCCAGGCATTAAACTATTGGGAGATCAACACCCAGGGAGCAGTAGGAGGAGGCTAGGATGCCGGCAGTACTTAGCAAACCACGACAGTTCCGAGTCAGATGCACCTTTCTACCCAGAAAAGACTACATCTGGGTCATGGTAGACCCTTCCGGGTCAATTCAACTTCGGGAGCCATCAGCTCGACGCTGGCTGAACTTTCCAATTGCCCGTATTTACACCCTAGCGTCCATTGCAGCGACCCCGCCCAGAATCGCTAGAAACCAGTCTGTAGCGGTCCTAGGACGACGATCTACCACTGAGACAGCCCAACCCCCCGCCCCCGCTACCCAAACAGATAATCGACCTCTAGAAGGTCATTAACTCTTGGAACCATTAAAGGAGGCTCGTGGCTGCGTGGCGGGAAGGCCGGAGCCCCAGCGGTGCCCGGAGGGACCGGCCGTGAGCCCAGCGGCCACGGCTCCTTTTAGGTATAATGAAAATAAAGTCCTAATCCCGTATTTATTGGGGTAACCACCAGCTAACCTGTTTGTTTTCAACAAGTAAGGACTATTCAGTATGCCTAAGTCCAAATTAAGGCGCTACGAAAGATGGCGTAAGTGGGACCCCATAACAGCAGCAGATAGCCTTCAGGAGGACAGAAATCGGCACCAGAAAGCCTACAGAAAATGGAGGATCGAGGCTTACAGGATCAACCCCAACTATGTTACAGAAGACCTCCCAAAGGAGCCTCTATATGACAAGGCCAGGCGCCAGAAACGCTGGGGATGGCTCAAGTGTAAAAAGTACCTATTAAAGCGTTATCACAAGGGCACATTACCCTATAGAGTCCAGATCCCTTACTGGCTCCATAAGGAGCACGAATGAGTAGAACCGACCAGTACATAGGGCTTACCCGGGCCGCAGAATCTTACGTCTCGGAGCGCGAACGACTAGCAACCACCCCACTGGAGGGTGCCTTCGGGAACAGCTTTGACCTTGGAACCTGGGCAGGAGATAACGGCTCCGTACTTAAGGAGGTCGTCCAAGCCGCTCCCTGGTCCTCTGGACCCATGTACTTCACCTGCCTGAAGATGGACTGGGGTAACGGCTCATTTGCCAAGATCTTCTGCTGGGTCCTGGACCCCACCATAAAGTCGGAGTTCGACTACGAGCGAGGACATTACTGGGTATAATCCGGGTGTGGCGGAACTGGCATACGCGCGAGCTTTAAACCCTCGTAACGCACTGCTCTCAAACAGCAGCGATGTGGGTTCGATTCCCACCACCCGGACCAGCTTTGGAGGCGAAGTGAAAGAGATTAATTGGTCAAATATTAAGTACGCAGTTATTTGGATAGGAATAGGGATGTTGTTTTTTAAGGCGTTGCATATATGGGAAGCAGTGCTTGATGAACCACTGGTTAGTGTAAATATTCAATACCCACATGAGTGGGCAATTGCCGGACATAAGTGGCAAGCAGACCATATTACTACCACCCTTCCTAACTACATGGGTACGCGCGGATTTACAATTGAAGGTTGGGATGCAGGTAATCAAAAGCTCTGGCAGGTAGAGTCCCAAACCAGTTACAAACAAATTAGATAGCACGCAAAGTGTTGAGCACTCTGACTTTCAACCATAACCTAGCAAGTTCGAGTCCTACAGGGCGCACCAATTCCGGGTGTGGCAGAACGCACCACCCGGATCATTTTGAGGGGACTTTATGCGAACCTTCGTAATCGGTGATGTCCACGGGCACTGGGACCGCCTGGAAGCCCTGCTAGACAAGGCTGGACCATCTGCTGATGACGAGATCATTCAGCTGGGCGACCTGGGGCACTTCAGTCAGGACACTCGGATAGACGATTACACCACCTTAAAGTATGCTGCAGGTCTGCCTAACTTCACCATGCTGTGGGGCAACCATGACCGGGCTGTGGTTGATGAGGCCAGGCACAGGTTTGCAGGATTCCACCCACCAATGGTTATGACCTATGAGCGGCTGATCTCCCTTAAGCCTAAACTATGCGCTGTTCGGCACGGCCACCTAATCACTCATGCCGGGCTGCACCCAGATTACTCCAACCCAACAGCTGCTATAGGCGACTATGAGCGGATTATCCAGACCCGAGGGTTAGGCCTCACAGTCAACGCAATATCCACCCGGCGAGGAGGACCTGATGCAGCCGGTGGTATACTCTGGCGGGACTGGGGCGAGCCGCTGGCTAATGTACCTCAGATCTTTGGGCACACCCGGAGCGAATCAGTCCGAATACACCATCAGCCAGATCAAGGCAGATCCTTCTGTATTGACATCGCATCAGCAACCAACAGCAGGCTCGCAGGCATCTGGCTGCCTAGCCTGCAGATCATAACAGTAGGAGATTAAGGATGCCCGCACTGCAGGAGGCTAAATGCCGGACACTGAGAACGTAACTCCCAGCCCCGAGACAGTCGGTGAAGCTTACACCCTGAACTATGTATGGAGCTGTGCACTCGCACGGCTGCGAATCCCCTACATCGTGAATAAGGCAATCGCTCAGGAGTTATTTGCGATCGTCCGAGCCTACCCCAAGGACTGGAGAGCTAAGTGAACCAGCATGAACTGCTGGACTCTATCGGCGGCAGGACACTTAATAGTGTCATGAAGGATGATGTACCTGGATTCCTGTTCGAGAACTGCTTCCGCGACCGCAGCATTACTGTGATTGTGGCTCCAGCTCACAGTGGAAAAACCCTGCTGATGCTGGACATGGCGATTTGCCTGGATATGGAGATTCCGCTATTCGGCCAGTTCAAGCCCATGCGGGGGCGGCAGGTGTTCTTCATTGGTGCCGATGCTCCATCCTGGGATTATGGACTGCAGTCCAGAAAGCTGTGCATTGGTCATGGAATTGATCTTGCCCATCGTGAACTACTAGACCTACCGGGTATCTGGCGATCTGGAGTTAAAATCACAGACCTGCAGTTCCTTAGATGGCTAGACCAGTGGAAGAATACAGCCCAGGCTGACGTACTATTCATCGACAGTCACCGAGCAACCCATACAGGTGACGAGAATCTCAGTAACGAGATGTCGCAGGTATGGAACATCCTAAAGGGCATGAGGGACAATGGCTGGTGCATTATCATGAGTCATCATGCTGGGCACACCCGGCAGCTGCTGGGGCAGGACATTCATGCAGGCCGGGGCAGCACAGTAATAGGCGACGCTGCTGACTTTGTGTATAATCTGTCCAAGCGGAACCGCCGCGACCCGCGAGTCAAGATCACCTGTGCCAAGGCCCGTGGCGGTGGGCCGGAGGTCGATCCTTTCGACTACTTTGACATCGTGCCAGTAGAATCCAAAGAAACAGTAAACGGCCAGCCCCTCAAGGGAATCAAGCTGATCAGTGGAGTTCTACCATGACACTCAAGCAGACTGTTAATCAGCATCGACAGAACAAGCCGTCTCGGCTGGCGAGGGAGATGTCTAAGTACATGGACTATAACACCGCAATGGAGATGTTGCTGCGCCACGGCGTCTTCAAGTGGATGTCCGCCCGCCGAGACCTTATCAAGCTGAAGAACACCTGGGGCAGAAGGCTGCCAACCGCCCGAGGCAGGCGCTGCGCCCAGCTGGTCGAGTGCAGAGAAGCGGTACGAAAGATATGCCACTCTTCACGGCTGCGTGCGCCAGATCATGATTCTAAGGCAGAGCAATGGCTGCGGGGTCGATTGCAGGAGGACAGATGATATTTACAGTAAGCCAGCTTAAGGATTATCTAAGATGCCCTCAGCTGTCATACTATGCCCATGAGCTGCGAAGAGTTCCTATTGTAGACTCCACGGCCCAAGGTGTGGGTAGCATCTTTCATGGACTCATGGCTCTACGTATGAAAGGAGAGCTTGGTAACAACTGGTCTAGTGGACCTATATGGAGTAGTACTAGCCAAGCATCCAGAGACGCTTTTTGTAAACATCGGCTGTGGATACCAGCCAGTTTTTATAAAATAGAGCCACAGTGGGAGCTAATTCAAGTTGAGCAGGCACTTACTAGCTCGGTGATAAGTCTACAGGGGAGGCCGGACAGTATCATCAAGTACAACGGGAAGTTCTGGAGCCTGCAGTGGAAAACCTATACCAACGATCTCCCCAGCCTGCTGGATAAAGTCAAGCTTAGCTTTCATGAGGTCGCCTATGAACATCTAGGCAGGCAGAATGGATTTGAGCCCTGGGGAGGAATCATATTAGGAGCTTGCCAGAAGCTGCCAGCCTATCGAATGTCATCAGATCGCCGGACCAAGACACCAGTAACTGATCCAGATCGAGTCGCAGTGTTCACCACCCATTACCTCACCAGAAGCCTAGAGCTAACTGCTTATCTAACAGGCAACTTAGAGCGACTGTTAGAACGTATGGAGCGGGATTGGGTGCACCAACTGCGTAATACCGACCAGTGTTTTGGGCCATTCGGAGGGAGCCGATGCCCTTATTTCGAGGTATGTCACGGAGGACAGAGCATTGAAAGTGATACCTTTAAGACCGCTGAGCCAAGGTACTAGATTTCGATCAGTGATGTCGTATTACGGAGGAAAATCCAAGATTGCCCATCTCTATCCACCGCCTTGTCATGGTACAATAGTGGAACCATTTTGCGGTGCAGCAGCCTATTCTGCACTTTACTATGATAGAAAGGTTCTACTCTACGACGCAGATCCAATCACAGCAAGCATCTGGCATTTTCTGCTTAGTCCATCAGCTTTGGAGTGGTGCGAGCGAAGCATCCCCGCTTCCGTCTCGGCGGGCGAGCTGGTAACAGATATTTGTAAACGTGGTGCGGCAGTGCCTATAGGATTGAAGCGACTGATGCAGGCTGAGGCCAACGCAGGAACTCAGGGTGCAAAGGGTGTGCATAACCAGATCACCAAGTTCGGTGCTAAGAGCTGGCCCAGAATACTGCCTAAGATGCGGCACTGGCTACCCAAGATATCCCACTGGCGATTCATGCAGCTTGATTACACTGTTATCCCCAACATGGAGGCAACTTGGTTTATTGATCCACCTTATAACAATATCGCAGGACAGCGTTACAGAACCCACGTCGCTAACTACCCGCAGCTAGGGGAATGGTGCAAGAACCGCTGGGGACAAGTGATTGTTTGTGAGAACTACGGGGCCGGATGGTTGCCCTTTGAGCCACTGACCCAGCGCCGTGGGGTAGTCAGCAGCTATCAAAAATCTAGAGCTATGGAGGCAGTCTATGTCCAAAATCAAGACAGCCTGTGATTTCTGCTCTAGAAAGTTCGAGCCGGATTATTGGCAGCAACGAACTTGTCCAAAGTGCAAGGAGGCAGGAGTGCCATCAGGTGAGATGATCAACTACGAAAAGGTTCTGGAAGCCTGGCTGAAAAAGAACCGGAGGTGCAAATGGCTAAATGGAAAGAAGATGCGGCCTGGGGCTGGTATCTGCTCAGCTGGCAGGAAGAAGTCCAGTGGTTCGCAACAAAGGAGAGCGGTGGCCAAAAGCGTACCTTAGGCGGCCGACTAGACAGCATGGACAGACTGATCGCTACGATTCGGAACGCTTATGAGTTGGGCTGGAACTTGTACCTTCAGGCCAACCCATCTCGGCGGGCGGGCAAAGTCAAACTGTCGCAAGAAGACATCACTCACTGGCGCTACATCGTCCTGGACCTGGACCCTAGTGAGGACACGCTGGCTCCACCGCTGTTTGACAAGGTGGCCCACAGGATCTTCAGCGGTCGAGGGTACCAATGCTGGGTCCCAGTCTGGAATGAGCCAAAAGTGGACAAGATATACCTGAAGACTGGAGACGATCCGGCCCGCTATGAGCGTATCATGGCAGGCTACATCAGATACCACTCCGGCAAGCCCTGGACTAACGGCTGGCAGATTGACACCAGCTGCTCAGACCTGGCTCGAGTAGTGAGATGCCCAGGCAGTATCAACCAGAAGACAGGTGCACAATCAGTAGTAGAGTACTGGCAGGGTGAAGGGAAGTCTATTGGTGAACTGTTCAACCTGGAGTGTGCGACTCCTGAACGAGCTCATCCGTTGCAAAATAGTACGAGCCTATCGGACGTGCTGCCGCATCTAACTGCTACGGCCCGGAAGTTCATTCTGGACGGTGTGGAATCTCCGGGGCGGCATTCAGCCTGCTTCCACACAGCCAAGCTGATGAAGGAGCTGGCAGTGCCTGAGTCCGCGGCGAGACGGTGGGTCATGTCAGGAGCAAATATCTGCAGGCCGCATGACAATAGCTTCGTCCATGATGCTGCAGTTACACTGGAGAAAGTCTATGCGACAGATACTGTTCGCAGTTGAGGCACTGCTGGTGCTGGCACTGATCGGATGGGGAGTATTGAGAATCTGGAATCTGTTGGTGGGTCGTAGGAGGGAGGCGATTGGCAAGCTAGAAGCATCGAAGGAGGATCTAGATATTGCACGGCTGAATAAACTGGCCCGGCAGCTCCGGGAGAAAGCCAAGAAGGAGGCGAAGAGTGGATCAGTTCAAAATTGACCCGAACAAGTTCAACCCGCGCAAGCTCATTGTTGTAGTTATAACTGCAGTTATGCTGGTGATTGTTGCAGCGTTCGGGTGTGGTAACATCTTAGAACCGCTCGATGCGGATGAGCAGATGGTGGTACAATCACCTGGCGGCAGGCTGATAACATTCACCACCCCGGGCTGGAAGCCGCAGTGGTTCGGCCGGGTAACAAAGTACCGGAAGCGGGAGAACTTCGACTTTACATCCCCCATCAGAAATGGCGGTAAAGGGCTGGACAAGTCGATCGAGGTTCGATTCAACGATGCAGGACATGCGAAGATCTCTGGTACTATAGCTTACGAGATGCCATCCGACCATGCAACCTTCATCAGGATGCACTCGCTGTATGGCAGCCAGGAGGCTGTCGAGCAAAAGCTAGTGGCACCGGCAGTCACCAAGGCTATCTATATGACGGGGCCGCTGATGAGCAGTAAGGAGAGTTACGCAGACAGACGGAACGAGCTGCTTAGTCTGATTGACGATCAGATCAAGCATGGGGTGCTCCGAACCCGGTCATTCTCTAAGAAGGCTGCTGACGCGATCACTGGTCAGGAGAAGACGATTGCTGTGGTTGAGATTGTCCGAGGATCGGACGGCCGGGTCGAGCGAGAAGATGTGAGTCCTTTGTCGGAGTTCAACATCCGAACATTCAACCTTGCGATTGATGGCGTGCATTACAGCCCGGAGGTTGAAGCTCAAATCAAGGAACAGCAGCAGATGGTCATGCAGGTCCAAACGTCTATGATGGAGGCGAAGCAGGCTGAGCAGCAGCGCATCACCACTGAGCAGAGCGGTATGGCAGCGGCTGCAAAGGCTAAGTGGGAGCAAGAGGTCATCAAAGCAACTGAGGTAACCTCAGCCGAAAAGGACAAAGCTGTTGCTGCGCTGGCTGTTCAGACGGCCGAGTTGAACAAGCGGAAGCTGATTCTGGATGGTGAAGGCGAGGCTGAAAAGAAGCGGCTGGCGATGGTGGCAAACGGAGCCCTAGAGCAGAAGATCGCAGCCTGGATAGAGGTCAACAAGGCATATGCTAAGGCCATTGCTGAGTATCAGGGCAACTGGGTGCCGACCACTGTGCTTGGTGGTGGAGCCAGCCAGAACAATGGAGCCCAGAATCTGGTGGATATACTTACCGCTAAGACAGCCAAGGATCTGGCGCTAGACGTAAGCAACAAGAAGCAGCCGTAGGTTGAATCCTTTTTAGATTCGTTGCATCCTGCAATATGCTGGTGGCGTAGTGGTCGGTTACTTTGGCTATCTACTGGAAAGAGGGAAAGACCCCTCTGGCCAACCAGGCTGACAACAGCCTGGTCCAGAACGCTGTCCGAAAGGGTAGAGGTTCAAGTCCTCTAGGGCATACCATTTGGAGGCATATGAGCATTTACGCATTCGATCTAGATGGCACGCTTGATCGTCTTGAGCTAGCACAACTAGCCCGTGATCTTCATGCCGCTGGGCATGAGATACATATAGTGACAGGCGCACTGGCGGACATTGGTGAATGGACGCTCGCCGCCCGTGAAGCAAAGCTGGCACAATTGAATGTGCCATATACTACAATCCAACGATGCTTCGGCTCCACTTATGAAGAGATAGGAAGACGTAAAAAGGAAGTGTGTGATGCGCTTGCGGTAACTGTGGTGCTTGACGATGCAAATTCATACATACGACAGCTTCAGTATGGCAACGCCTGTGTTCTACAAGTCATGCCAAAACGATAACCGGGTGTGGCGGAACTGGCATACGCGCGAGCTTCACCACGTGTGATTTTGATGCCGCTAACCACACTTTCGTACTCGACTGTGGCCTCGGTCCTCCTATTTCACGGCTGGCTTGAGCAGCTTCACACTCTTCGTACTGTAGCTGTGCATTATAGAATAGCACAAAAAGCGAAAAAAAAACGTGGCAACTTACAAGAACGGCGTGGGTTACGGCAAGTGGCTGG
>Ga0247727_10002016_pt1 | contig 47013 bp, 42 predicted proteins | sample WisWelCaveWW1625_FD_202498 | JGI IMG/M metagenome (GOLD analysis project Ga0247727, IMG submission 202498) | Biofilm microbial communities from Wishing Well Cave, Virginia, United States - WW16-25 | ecosystem: Environmental > Aquatic > Deep subsurface > Groundwater > Cave microbial mat | place...
CGCCAGCGACGATGTCGGCGTCACCAGAGTCGAGTTCTGGATCGACGGGGCCTTGGCCTCGACCGATACCACGGCACCGTACAGCTTCTCGTGGGTCACCACGGGCTACGCCAACGGCAGCAGCCACGCCATCCAGTCCAGAGCCTTCGACGCCGCGGGCAACCAGGGCAACAGCACGACCATCAGCGTGACCGTCAACAACGCCGGACCGGTCACCGTGTTCGAGGACAACTTCGAGACCGCCAAGGGCTGGACGACCAACCCGAACGGTACGGACACCGCGACCGCCGGCAAGTGGGAACGGGGTGACCCCGAGGCGACCTCTTCGGGCGGGGCCATGCAGCTCGGAACCACCGTCAGCGGCGTCAACGACCTGGTCACCGGACGCCTCGCGGGAAGCTCCGTCGGTGTCCACGACATCGACGGCGGCGTCACCACGATCCAGTCGCCCCAGATCGCGCTGCCGAGCACGGGCACGCTCACCCTCAACTTCCAGTACTACCTGGCCCACCTCTCCAACTCCTCGAGCGCCGACTTCTTCCGGGTCTACGTGGTCACTGGCACCAGTACTCAAGTCTTCCAGTCGCTCGGCGCGGCCAGCCCCCGCTACGGCGTCTGGACGGCGTCCGGCCCCCTGAGCCTCACCTCCTTCGCCGGCCAGACGATCCGCCTCAGGATCGAGGCCGCCGACGCGAGCACGGGCAGCCTGGTCGAGGCCGGCGTGGACGACGTCAAGATCACACAGCAGTAGGTACTCAGACGTTCAAAGAGCCCGGCGGGTCGATCCCGCCGGGCTTTTTCGTGCGCCAGAGCCCTGGCACCGCCGCGCGCCCGTCAAGCCGAAAGCCGCATCGTCGCGAGGGTTTGACACTCCGTTCGAGCGGACGCTATAGTTCGGCGGCTCACCGCCTTGCGGCTTGTCGGCGGTTTCCAGAACTTCATGCCCTCCTATGCCCCGATACTGATTCTGGGTGCGGCCGCCTTCGGCTTCGGCGTGTTCACGATCGTGCTGTCGTACCTGCTGGGACGGCCGCGTCCGACGGCCGCCAAGAGCGCGACCTACGAGTGCGGCGTGCCCCCGATCGGCACGGCGCGCGAGCGCTTCCCGATCAAGTTCTACCTGGTGTGCATGATCTTCATCCTGCTCGACGTCGACGCCGCCTTCCTGTATCCGTGGGCGCTCGTGTTCCGCGACCTCGGCCTGTTCGGCCTCGTCGAGATGGCCGTGTTCATGGCCCTGCTCGGCGGCGGGTTCGTCTACGCCTGGAAGTCGGGCGCCCTCGACTGGTAGGCGCCACGCCTGAGATGCAGCTCACGCCACAGAACAGGGCCCGCTTCGACGAGATCGTCTCGCGCTACCCCGTGAGGCGCTCGGCGCTGCTGCCGGCGCTGCACGTGGTGCAGGAGCAGGAGGGCTTCATCAGCCGCGAGGCGATCGAGCACGTCGCCGGCCTGCTCGGGCTCTCGCCCGCGCAGGTCCACGACACGGCGAGCTTTTACACCATGTTCCGGCTCAAGCCGGAGGGGAAAACGCTGATCGAGGTGTGCACGACGCTTTCCTGCGCGCTCGGTGGCGCGGAGCAGCTCGTCGAGCACGCCTGTCGCAAGCTCGGCGTGAAGCCGGGCCAGACCACCCCCGACGGCCAGTTCACCGTCAAGACCGTCGAGTGCCTCGCCGCGTGCGGCGGGGCGCCCGCGGTGCAGGTGAACGGCGAGTGGCTCGAGCACGCGACCGCGGCCGACATCGACCGCGTGATCGCGGGCGAGAAAGTCGCCCGCAGCTTCGCGTGGCCCAAGAGCCCGGGCGAGCACATCCTGTTCGAGAACGTCTGGAAGGAGCGCTCGACCTCGCTCGAGGTCTACGCGGCGGGCGGCGGCTACGCGAAGCTCGGCGAGTGGCTGAGGCTGCTGCCCGACACGATCGTCGAAGAGGTCAAGAAGTCGACCCTGCGCGGGCGCGGCGGCGCCGGCTTCCCGACCGGGATGAAGTGGAGCTTCCTGCCCAAGGACAACCCGAAGCCGCGCTATATGTGCGTGAACGCCGACGAGAGCGAGCCCGGCACCTACAAGGACCGCGTGATCCTCGAGCGTGACCCGCACCGCCTGATCGAGTCGATCGTGGTGAGCTGCCACGCGATCCGGTCGACGACCGCCTACGTCTACATCCGCGGCGAGTTCCACGAGGGCGCGCGCATCCTCGAAACCGCGCTCGCCGAGGCGCGCGCGAAGGGCTACGTCGGGAAGAACATCCTGGGCAGCGGCGTCGACGTCGAGATCCACGTCCACCGTGGCGCGGGCTCCTACGAGTGCGGGGAGGAGACGGCTCTCATCGAGTCGCTCGAGGGCAAGCGCGGTCAGCCGCGCATCAAGCCGCCCTTCCCGGCGGTGGTGGGCCTCTACGGCTGTCCGACGATCGTCAACAACGTCGAGACGCTCGTCAACGTGCCGCTGATCCTGACGCGCGGCGCCGAGTGGTTCTCCTCGTACGGCACCGAGAGGAACGGGGGGCCGAAGCTCTACTCGATCAGCGGGCACGTCTCGCGCCCCGGCAGCTATGAGGCGCCGATGGGCAAGATCACGCTGCGCGATCTGATCTACGGCCAGGGCTACGCGCAGGGGATGCGCGGCGGCCGCAAGCTGAAGGCCGTGGTCCCCGGCGGCTCCTCGACGCCGGTGCTCACTGCCGCCGAGATCGACATCCCGATGGACTTCGACGGCGTCGCCAAGGCGGGCTCGATGCTCGGCTCCGCTGGCACGATTGTGATGGACGAGTCCACCTGCATGGTGTGGATGGCGAAGAACCTCGCCTACTTCTACAAGCACGAGTCGTGCGGCAAGTGCTCGCCGTGCCGCGAGGGCACCGGCTGGATGCTGCGCCTGCTCGAGCGGATCGAGGCGGGCCTCGCACAGCCGAGCGACCTCGACCTCGTCTTCAAGCTGGCCGACTCGATCGGCGGCAAGACCGTGTGCCCGTTCGGCGACGCGGCGATCGCCCCGCCGCAATCGTCGCTCCAGAAGTTTCGCGCGGAGTTCGAGTACCACGTGCGCGAGAAGCGCTGCTGGAAGACGATAGCACCCACCTTCGAGGCGGCGCTTCAGGCGTCCGGGGCGGCGGTGACGGCGTGACGCCCAGCCCCCTCGTCCAGGAGCTGATCCTCGCGGTGGTCAAGGTGGCGGTGGTCATCGGGGCGCTGCAGGGCCTCTTTTCGCTGATGACCTGGATCGAGCGGCGGGTGCTGGCGTTCATGCAGTTCCGCCTCGGCCCCAACCGCACCGGTCCGTTCGGGATCCTCCAGCCGATCGCCGACGGCATCAAGCTCTTCTTCAAGGAGGAGCTGATGCCGGCCGCGGCCAACAAATGGGCCTTCCTCGCGGCGCCAGTGGTTGCCGTCACCCTGTCGTTCCTGGCCGTGGCGGTGCTTCCTTTCGGGCCGCCGTTCACGCTGCCGCGGCTCCAATTCCTTCCGGGCTGGCTCGCGTGGCTCTGGCCCGAGTGGCTGCACGGACGCGAGTTCCAGTTCCAGATCGCCGCGATCGACGTCGGGCTGCTGTTCATCTTCGCGATCGGGGCGCTCGGGGTCTACAGCGTCGTGCTCGCGGGCTGGGCCGCCAACAACAAGTTCAGCCTGATCGGCGGTCTGCGCTCCTCCGCGCAGATGTTCTCGTACGAGCTGGCGCTCGGCCTGAGCTTCGTCGGGATCATCATGCTGGCCGGGTCGTTCCAGATCCGCGACATCGTGGCCGCCCAGGCCGGCTGGTTCTGGAAGTGGAACTGCTTCGTGCAGCTCCCGGCGTTTCTCGTCTATTTCGCAGCCGCCACCGCCGAGGTGGCCCGCACGCCCTTCGACCTGCCCGAGGGCGAGACCGAGCTCGTGGCCGGTTTCCATACCGAGTACTCCTCGATGCGCTTCGCGCTCCTCCAGATGGCCGAGTACGTCAACATGATCACGGTCGCCGTGCTCGCCACCAACCTGTTCCTGGGCGGCTGGCACGCGGGCATTCCAGGGCTGCCGTCCGAGGGACTGCTCGGTTTCGTGTTCTGGGGCGGCAAGGTCGCGTTCCTGCTGTTCGTCTTCATCTGGCTGCGCGGCACGCTGCCGCGCTTCCGCTACGACCAGCTCATGCACTTCGGCTGGAAGGTGCTGATCCCGGTGGCGGCGGTCTGGATCCTGATCACCGCCACCGGCGTGGCGCTCGCGGGCTGGTAGCGACATGGACGCCTTTCTCTTCTACGCCGCGGCCGCGCTCGCCGTCCTGTCCGCGCTCGTGGTGATCGGCCAACGCAACCCGATCTACTCGGCCTTCGCGCTCATCGTCACGCTCTGCTCGCTCTCCGTGATCTTCGGCCTGCTCGGCTCGCCCTTCATCGCCGCGCTGCAGGTGATCGTGTACGCGGGCGCGATCATGGTGCTATTCCTGTTCGTGCTGATGCTGCTGAACGTCAAGCGCGAAGAGGACGCGCCCGGACGCGGCGGGCGCGCGCTCGCGGGCATCGCAACAGCACTCGTGACGCTGCTCGTGGCGCAGGCGGGCGCCGTGCTGATGCGCGCCGAACCCGGCCCGGCGCCGGCCTTCGACGCCTCGACCCGCCGGATGGCCGAGATCCTGTTCTCGCCGCATTTCCTCTACGTGTTCGAGGCCACCTCGATCCTGATCCTCGCGGCGCTCGTCGGCTCCGTGGCGCTCGCCAAGAAGGACCTCTAGATGGACCACCCTACGTTCGTCCAACACGCGGTGCTGCTGAGCCTGGTGCTGTTCGGCCTCGGCACGCTCGGCGTGTTCCTGCGCAGGAACGTGATCACGGTGCTGATGAGCATCGAGCTGATGCTGAACGGCGCCAACCTCGCCTTCGTGGCCTTCTCGCGCGCGGCGGGGACGCTCGACGGCCAGGTGCTGGTGTTCTTCGTGATGGTGGTGGCGGCGGCCGAGGCGGCGGTCGGCCTCGCGATCGTGATCGCTCTCCATCGCCACAAGGACACGCTCGACGTGGACGCCTTCGGCGTGATGAAGGGGTAGGCGCTTGCTCGATCTGACGCTGATCGACCGCACGCTGCCCTTCGCGATCCTGATCCTGCCGCTCGCGGGCTTCATCGTGCTGGCCCTGCTCGGCGACTGGATCAAGCGCGACGGGGAGTCGGCGGGCGCGGGTTACCTGGCGTGCGCCACCGTCCTCACGGCGTTCGGCCTCGCCGTCTGGGCGACACTCCGGCTCTACGGCTACGTGGCGGGGCCCGAGGGCCTGCGCTTCACCCAGGCCACCCTGGGCTGGCCCCCGCTCGCCCCCCTCGAGTTGCGCGATCCCCTCAACTGGATCGACCTCGGCGGTTTCCGCGTTCCCTGGAGCGTGCTGGTCGACCCGCTGTCGTGCGTGATGATGCTCGTCGTCACCGGCATCGGCTCGTTGATCCACGTGTACTCGCTGGGCTACATGGCCCACGACGAGGACAGGGTCCGCTTCTTCTCATACCTCAACCTGTTCACCTTCTTCATGCTGCTGCTGGTGCTGGGCGGCAACCTGCCGCTGCTGTTCATCGGCTGGGAAGGCGTCGGGCTCTGCTCCTACCTGCTGATCGGGTTCTGGTACAAGAAGGAGAGCGCTTCCGCCGCGGGGCTCAAGGCGTTCGTCGTGAACCGGATCGGGGACGTCGGCCTGATCCTCGGAATGGTCTACATATTCCACGCCTTCGGCAGCCTAGACCTGGTGGACATCGCCGACAATGCCGGCGCGCTCGCACCCGAGGCGCTTTGGCAATGGGGGCCGGTGACGATCGCGTGCCTGCTGGTGTTCGTGGGTGCGATCGGCAAGAGCGCGCAGATCCCGCTCCACGTCTGGCTCCCCGACGCGATGGAGGGCCCGACGCCGGTGTCCGCGCTGATCCACGCGGCGACGATGGTGACCGCGGGCGTCTACCTGGTGGCGCGGCTCGCGCCGCTCTACCACCAGTCCGAGACGGCGATGCTGGTGGTGGCCGTGGTCGGCGCCGTGACGGCGCTGATGGCGGGAACGATCGCGATCGTCCAGACCGACATCAAGCGCGTGCTGGCCTACTCGACCGTGAGCCAGCTCGGCTTCATGTTCCTGGCCGCCGGCATGGGGGCGTTCGGGGTGGCCATCTTCCACCTCTACACCCACGCCTTCTTCAAGGCGCTGCTATTCCTCGGCTCGGGCTCGGTGATCCACGCGATGTCGGGCGAGCAGGACATGCGGAAGATGGGCGGCCTCAGGAAGAAGGTCCCGTGGACGTTCTGGACGTTCCTGATCGGCACGCTCGCGATCGCCGGGATCCCGCCGCTCGCCGGATTCCACAGCAAGGACGAGATCCTGCTGAGCGCGCTCCATCACCCGCTCCTGTTCGGGATCGCGCTCTTCACGGCGCTGCTGACGGCGGCCTACATGGCGCGGCTCTTGTTCCTGACCTTCTTCGGCGAGTTCCGCGGCGGACACGAGACCGAGCATCATGTCCACGAGTCGCCCGGGTCGATGATCGCTCCGCTGGTGCTGCTGGCGCTGGGCTCGATCGGAGCCGGCTTCCTGAAGATCGATCTCGTGGTGCAGCCGGTCTTCCGCCTGCCTGAGGCACACCTGCCCCCGGTGACCTGGCTGCCGTTCGTGGCGACGCTCACGGGCGTCGTCGGCATCCTGATCGCCTGGTACCTGTATCTCTCGATGCCCGAGCTAAGGGCCTCGCTCGCCCGGCCGCTGCGGCCAGCGCTGCGCGTCTTCGGTGCGAAGTACTTCTTCGACGAGGTGTACGACGGCTTCGTGCGCCACGCCGTCGTCGGCGGCAGCGACCGGCTGCTCTGGAGGAGCGTCGACGCCCGCCTCATTGACGGCGCCGTCAACCGTGTCGCCGACCTGACGCGCTCCCTGGCGCGGACGCTGCGCCCCGTCCAGACCGGCTTCGTGAGGCACTACGCCCTGCTCGTTCTGGCGGGCGCGGTCGCCGTCGTGTCCTACCTGCTGGCTTCCGCCGGGCGGCCCTGAGCCATGAATCTCCCGATCACCCAGCTGCTGACGCTCTTGATCCTGCTGCCGATCGCGGGCGCGCTCGTCATCGCGCTCACGCGGCGCGAGTCGCAGTCGCTGCAGAAGCTCGCAGGCCTCGGCGTGTCGCTTGCGACGTTCGTGCTCTCGACGCGGCTCGTGAGCCTGTTCCGCGACACCGCGGGGATGCAGTTCGAGGAGCGCTACGCCTGGATCCCCGCCTGGGGCATCAGCTACCACGTGGGGATCGACGGCCTCTCGCTCTGGCTCGTGATCCTGACCACGTTCCTGACGCCCTTGTGCCTGCTCGGGTCCTGGAGTCAGATCGAGTCGCGCGTGCGCGAGTTCGTCGTCTTCATGCTGCTGCTCGAGGCCGGCATGATCGGCGTGTTCGTGGCGCTCGACCTGTTCCTGTTCTACGTGTTCTGGGAAGCGATGCTGATCCCGATGTACTTCCTGATCGGGATCTGGGGCCACGAGCGCCGCATCTACGCCGCGGTGAAGTTCTTCCTGTACACGTTCGCCGGCAGCGTGCTGATGCTGGTGGCGTTCCTGGTCCTCTACAAGGCCTCGGGGATCCGGAGCTTCGACATCCCGGCGCTCGTCGCGGCCCCGGTCGACCCGGCGCTGCAGACGTGGCTGTTCCTCGCCTGCGCGCTCGCGTTCGCGATCAAGGTCCCGATGTGGCCGTTCCACACCTGGCTGCCCGACGCGCACGTCGAGGCGCCCACGGCGGGCTCGGTGATCCTGGCGGCCGTGCTGCTCAAGATGGGCGGCTACGGCTTCCTGCGGCTCGCGATCCCGCTGTTCCCGGATGCGGCCGTGCGGCTGGCGCCGCTCGTGGGTGTGCTCGCGGTGATCGGCATCGTCTACGGGGCGCTCGTCTCGCTCGTCCAGCCCGACCTCAAGAAGCTCGTGGCCTACTCGTCGGTCTCGCACCTGGGCTTCGTGATGCTCGGGATCGCGGCGCTTACGACCACGAGCGTCACGGGTGCCGTCTACCAGATGCTGAACCACGGCGTCTCGACCGGGGCGCTCTTCTTCCTGGTCGGCATGCTCTACGACCGGCGTCACACGCGCCTGATCTCGGAGTTCGGCGGCCTGCGCGCGGCGATGCCCTGGTACTTCGTGGTGTTCCTGCTCATCAGCCTGTCGTCGATCGCGATGCCCGGCACCAACGGATTCGTGGGTGAGTTCCTGATCCTGATCGGCGCGTGGGCGTTCAGCCCCTCACTGGTCGCCGTCGCGACGCTGGGCGTGATCCTGGCGGCGGCCTACATGCTGTGGATGGTGAAACGCGTCTTCTACGGCGGGCTCAGCAACCCGAAGAACCAGGGCCTGTCGGACCTCTCGGCGCGCGAGGCGACGGTGCTGTTGCCGCTCGTGGCGCTCACGATCGTGATGGGCGTCCTGAGCCCCATCTTCACCCGGCGCATCGAGCCGGCGGCAGACGCGCTCGTGCGCCAGGTCCGGGCGCGCACCGAGGCCGCTCCCGCCGGGGTGGCCGCGCTCGAGGCCGCCGTGCCGGTCGCGCGCGAGGCCGTCGTGCCGGCCACGGAGGCGCGGCGATGAACGACGTCCTCGATCTGCGCCCGATCGTTCCCGCTGCGATCGTGGCGCTCACCGGCGTCGTAGCCCTGCTGGCCCAGGCCTTCACCCCCAAGGGCCAGAGCGCGCCGTCGTCCGCCCTGTCGCTCGCCGGCCTCCTGGGCGCACTGTTCTCGGTCTATTTGCTCGGAAGCGGCCCGGCGCAGGGCGCGGTCCTGGCGGGCGCCGTGGCGGCCGACGGGCTGTCGCTGTTCCTGCAGGCCCTGATCCTCGCGGTCGCGATCGTGACCGTGCTGCTCTCGCCCGGCTACCTGCGAGCCAACGGAATGGAGCGCGGCGAGTACTATGCGCTGCTGCTATTCTCGGTGGTCGGCATGCTGGGCCTCGTCTCGAGCCTCGAGCTCGTCTCGATGTTCGTGGCGCTCGAGATCATGTCGGTGGCGCTCTACGGAATGGCCGGGCTCGACCGTTCGCGCGGCGAGAGCCAGGAGTCGGCGCTCAAGTATTTCGTGACGGGAGCCTTCGCCTCGGCCTTCTTCCTCTACGGCGTGGCGCTCGTGTACGGCGTGAGCGGGAGCACTTCGCTCGACCGCGTGGCTCGGGCGCTCTCCGTGCTTTCGCCTCAGGCCCTGCCGCTCGCGATCCTCGGCGCGGCGTTCCTGCTCGTGGGCTTCGGCTTCAAGATCGCGAGCGTTCCCTTCCACATGTGGACGCCCGACGTCTACGAAGGCGCCCCGACCACCGTCACCGCCTTCATGTCGGCGGGCGTGAAGGCCGCCGCCTTCGGCGCGCTGCTGCGCGTGTTCGACTATGGCCTCGGCGACCTCGCGCGCCACTGGCAGCCGCTCGTGGCCGTGCTCGCGATCGTCACGATGCTGCTCGGCAACCTCGCGGCGCTCGCGCAGACGAGCCTGAAGCGGCTCCTGGCCTACTCGTCGATCGCGCACGCGGGCTACCTGATGACGGCACTCGTGGCGGCGCCCGGCCTCGCCGTCGAGGCCATCCTCTTCTACTTGGTGGCGTACGCGGCGGTGAACCTGGGCGCCTTTGGCGTGATCGCCGCGCTGTCGCGCGATGGCCGTGAGCCGGTCACGGCCGCCGACCTGGCCGGTCTCGCCGACCGGCGTCCCGCGCTGGCGGCGGCGCTCACGCTGTTCCTCGTCTCGCTCACCGGGATCCCGGTCACGGCCGGCTTCGTCGGCAAGTTCTACCTGTTCAATGCGGCGGTCGCGTCGGGCTGGGTGGTGCTCGCGCTCGTGGGCGTGCTGACGAGCGTCGTGTCCGCCTACTACTACCTGCGCGTGGTGGTGGCGATGTACATGGAGCCGCCGCTCGGCGAAGACCGCTGGGCCCGCGTCCCGCCGGCGGCGGTGCTGGCGCTTTCGCTCTCGGCCGGCGTCACGCTGCTGTTCGGCCTGTGGCCCGCGCCGGTCCTGACGCTCGCGCGCCTCGCGGGGCGGAGCCTGCTCTAGACCGCGCATTCTCGGAGGGCGCACGACAAGTTTGTGAGGGGACCTCACGCGGGTCACCGGGAAAAGCTGAGGCGCACGGGAGGCCCGAATGGACCGGAATGCCGACCGGCTGGGGCAGACCTGCATAGCCGTTCTCGTCGCACTGCTTGGAGTGTTGGCGTCGGCGGAGGCTCTCCAGGCGCCGCCACAGCCGGCAGCGCCGCCGAAGGCCCCCGCCTCCGCGCCCGCGCCGAAGGCCGCGAAGACCGCGCCCCCGCCGGTAACGAGCCTGGACGTGACCGTCACCGATCTCGCCGGCAAGCCTGTCGAGGGTGCCGTCGTGATCGCCTTGCCCGCCCAGGGCGCCGATCGCACCTACGGCGGCATCGCTGACGAGAAGGCCCGCTCGACGGTCAGTGGCCGCGAGGGCAAGGCGAAGCTCGATTCGCTTCCTCCAGGGCCTTGGAACGTCACGGTCCACGCGCGGGGCTTCGTCACGCAGACGCTGCGGCGCGTGGCGTCGGGCCCGCTCGCGGTGCGCCTCGAGAAGGGCGGCATCGTCACCGGCGTCGTGCGTGAGGGGGAAGGCAGCCGGCCGGTTGCGGGGGCGCGCGTTGCCGTGGAAGGGGGGCCTCGGGCACCGGGCAGCTGGTCGGACGACCTGACGCGCAACGAGACCAAGACCGACGCCGAGGGCCGCTTCCGGCTCGAGGGGATCGGCCGCGCGCCGGTCACGCTCGCCGCGCGGGCGCGGGGCTTCGGCCGGGCCGAGCGCGCCGACGTGCGCGCGGGCGCGAGCGTGGAGTTCTTCCTATTCCCGGGCGCGTCGCTCGCCGGCTTCGTTCAGGACGATGCCGGTCGACCGGTCGGGGGCGCAGTCATTCGGGCGGAAGGGGACCGGTCCTGGGTCGCGCCGCCTGCGGAGCGCACGGACGCGCGGGGCGCGTTCCGGGTGTCCGCCGTGCTACCCGGCGAGTACACCGTCGTGGCGCGAGTCGGCGGTCGGGCGCCCGGGATCGCCGCGGTCGTTGTCGAGACGGAGGGCGAGGCCTTCGTGCCGTTGACCGTGTCCGACGGCGGCTACGCCACCGGCCGCATCGTCGACGCCGAAAGCCGGCCCCTCGCAGGCCGCGTGCGCGTCGAGGTCTTCGGCGAGCGCAGCCTTCCCGCGTTCGCGAGCGACCTCATGGCCGCCGACGCGAAGCCGGACGGCACGTTCGCGCTCGGCCCGTTGCCGCTCGGTCCGCTCGGCGTCTCCGTCTCTGCGCCGCGCTACGCCCCGAGGCGTGTCGAGCTGGAGATCCCCGCGCGCGGCCGTACCACGGACCTCGGCGACGTGGTGCTCGAGCAGGGGCTCGCGATCCGGGGCCGCGTGCGTGACCGTGAGGGCCATGGCATTGCGGGCGCCAGCGTCAACGCCCTGCTCCGCGAGTCGGGGGCGCCGAGTGCGGGCGAGGCGGTCACCGAGGCGGACGGGAAGTTCCTCGTCGGGGGCCTCGGCACCGGGCGCCACAACGTCACGCTGACGGCGCCCGGCTACGCCGCGGCATACGCGACGGCCACCCCGGGGGGCGAGCCTCTCGAGCTCGTGCTCGAGCCGGGCGGCGAGATCGCCGGACGAATCGTGGACGCCGGCGGCGCGCCCGTCGACGAGGCGCAGGTCTCGGCCGAAGACCCGAGCCGGCCCCGGGGACGTGGCCGGTCCTTCGGCGGGCGAGCCGAGGAGGGCGACGGGGGGTTCGTCCTGCGGGACCTGCCGGCAGGTACTTACGCGCTCTCGGTCCGCGCGGCCAGCAGAGGCGAGGCGTCGATGAGCGGTGTCCGCGTCGCCGCGGGCCAGCCCACGAACGTCGGCACGATCACGCTGGGTCGCGGCGGCGTGGTCCAGGGTGTCGTGGTCGACGCGGAGGGGAGCGGGATCCCGGGCGCCACCGTCAGCGCCGAGAAGGACGCGAGACGCCGGACCGGCCAGCTTCAGACGCAGACCGGCTCGACCGGCGCCTTCGAGATACAAGGCGTGCCGATCGGTCCCGTCTACGCGTCCGCGAGCCACCCGGCTTACGCCGAGGGTCGGGACGTCGCGACGACGGTGGACCCGGAGAAGGAGCCCGTGCCGGTGCGCCTGGTCCTCGTCCGCGGCGGGCGGGTCGAGGGACGAGCCTTGTACCGCGACGGCCGCGCGTTCGCTGGAGGACGAGTCACGTTCTACTCCCTCGAGCCCGGCGGCGTGGGGATGCGATGGGAAACAGCGGCCATCTCCGCGGACGGCTCCTTCGTGCTGGACCACATGAGCCCGGGACGAACGATGGTCAACCTGATGGCCTTCACGCCCGCGAGCCCGATGGTCATCGGCTCGTCCGCAAACGTCCTTACGGGCGTCGCCTCGCGAGAAGTGGAGGTGCGCGAGGGGGAGACGACGTCCGGCGACATCTCCCTACGCGACGTGTTGGTGACGGGGCGTGTCACACGGGCCGGCCAGCCCGAGCCCGGGATCCTGGTGGGCGTCACGAGCGGGCAGGTCAGCGCGGTGATGTCGTGGGTCGGGCCCACGGCGGCACGTGCCCTGGCGCCGGGACCCCCACTGCACGCGGCGATCTCGCGCGACGACGGCAGCTACGAGCTGCTCGTCTTCACGCCGGGGAAGTCGCACGTCGAGATGCGCAGCAGCGGACAGAGCCACCCGCGCCGGGAGGTGGAGATCCCCGACGTCGACCGCTTCGAGCTGGACCTCGAGCTGGGGGCTGCCACGGTGTCGGGGATCGTCGTGGACCGTGACGGCGGCTCGCCGGTGCCGGACGCGTCCGTTGCGCTACGCAAGACGGACGCCACCAACAAGACGGACGCCACCAAGGAGTGGAGCGGCCGTGCCGAGTCCGGCCCCGACGGCCGCTTCTCGATCGCCGCGGAGCCGGGGGAGTACCGCCTCGAGGCGCAGGCCAGCGACCGGCAGCCCACCTCGCTGCCGCTGAGCGTGGGGCCCGCGGGGGTCGCCGACCTCCGCGTGGAGCTGGACCGTGGCCTCGAGATCCGGGGGCGCCTCCTGGACGCGTCGGGCCGCCCAGCCGCGAGAGTCCCGATGCGGGTCGCCCCGGCCGACGGCGAGGGCGGCGGTTTCGTAGACTCCGCTGCCGACGGTAGCTTCCGGATCGGCGGCCTCGCCCCGGAGCCGCACTTGCTCGTCGGGGGCTCGGAGCTCGCGGGATATGCGGTGCGGTCCGGGGTCGTGCCGGGCGGGGACCCGATCGTTCTCGCGCTGCGACCCCCCGGCCGGATCGCCGTGCGTGTCGTCGACGCGGCCGGCCAGCCGGTCCGGGACGCCTACCCGCGGGTCGACAGGCTCGACGGTGTCCGCATGCGCCTGCCAGGGCCTGTCTCCGGCCCGATGGACGCCACTGGCCTCTATCACCTCACATCACCGCACGGCCTGGTCGACGTCGTCGCACGCGAGGAGAAGCGCACCGGCCGCGGCACCGTCAGCGTTCGATCCGGGGAGACGGTGTCGCTGACGGTCGTCCTGCGGGCGGAAACCGCGAAGGCGCCCTGAGTCGGCGGCAGCTTGTTCTGCGTTCAGCCCAGCAACGGGCCCAGCACCAGCGGGTCCACGGCGACGCCATGGAGGTAGACGCGCCACTGCACCACCGGCTCCGGCGCGAGCCCGGTCTGGCCCGACAGGCCGATCACGGCGGCGGCGGCCACGCTGTCGCCCTCGCGAACCGCCACGCTCGAGAGGTGGTGGAGGACGCTGACGACGCCCTGCCCGTGGTCGATCACGACCGTGCCGCCGGCGAGTGTCAGCAGGCCGGCGAACAGGACGTTGCCCGCCGCGGGCGCGCGGACGGGAGTCTCGATCGGGACGGGGTAGTCGACACCCCGATGCCGCTCGCCCTGCAGCGCGTCGAAGCGGCTCTCCAATTCCGCGGTCCCGGTGTAGGCCCGCGGCTCGCCGAAGCCGCTGCCGACGCTACCGACCGGCGGGATCAGGAGCCCCGGCGCTGGGCTCTTCGACTCCGTGCGCAGGTGGGCCAGCAGCCGGCGCGCGTCGCGCAGGGCGTCCTCGCGGCTGACGAGCGCGCGCTGCTCTTCGCTCAGGTACACGTAGCGTGAGCGGTACTCGCGCGGCCCGATCGTGATCGGGATGGCGACGCGTTGCTCGCCGCCGCGCGAGGCGATCCCGACGCCGAGCGTCGCGACGCCGTGCTCGGCACTCGCCGCCACCGGCACGAGGGCGCGCGGCACGCCTCGCTCGGAATAGAAAGGCGCCCGCCGCCCGTCGAGTAGCGCCCACGCCGTCCCGAGCCGGCTGCGCGCCTGTAGCCGCACCACGACGACGCCGCCCGGGAAGGCCTGGGACACGTCGACGCGGAAGGTCACCTTGCCGACCCGCCGAACGACCTCCTGCGCCGGGGCCGGCCCAGCGGCGAGCGCCGTCAAGAGGATCGAGAGCACGACGCGAGACACGAACGCCCCTGCCGGGATCAGGAGGACCACACGCGCCACGCGGGCGGCGCAGGTCCGACGCACGAGCGCCGCCCGCCTCGAACCGGCCGACGTCATCGGGCCGCAGCCACCAGGGCCGAGAGCAGCAGCGCTTCCTCGTCGGGCCGGATCGTGCGCAGATCGATCCGCACGCGGCCGTCGGCCACGCGCACCACCACGGGCGGCGCGCCGCGGCGAAGTGTCTCCGCCAGCGTGTCGGGTCCGCCCGCTCCGGGGTCGAGCGCGATCGCGACGGTGGCGATCCCCAGCTCGGGCGCGGCGCCTCCGCCGACGGCCGACTCGCCCTCGACCAGCGCCGGTGCGAGAGCCGGGGCGGCCTCGGCGAGCGCACGGGCGAAGGCTTCGGCGCGCGCCCGCAGCTCGGCCTGCGGCGCGGCGATCATCCGCAGCACCGGCAGCCGCTCGTGGGCGCGCCCCTGCTCGTGTTCGACGAGCGTCGCGTCGAGCGCCGCGAGCGTCATCTTGTCGACGCGCAGCGCGCGATAGAGCGGGTTCTTGCGCATCGGCTCGACGCACGCCCGGCGCCCGGCCACGATCCCGGCTTGGGGGCCGCCCAGCAGCTTGTCGCCGCTGAACGTCACGGCGTCGGCCCCGGCCCGCAGCGCCTGGCCGGCGGTCGGTTCGTCCGCGAGAGCTCCTGCGAGCGGCTCGAGAAGCCCGCTGCCTTGATCCTCGAGCAGCGGGACGCGCGCCTCGTGCGCGAGCGCCGCGAGCTCCTCGATTCCCGGCTGCTCGGTGAAGCCCACGATCCGGAAGTTGCTCGGGTGCACTTTCAGGATCAAGCCCGTCTGCGGCGTCAGCTCGGCCTTGAAATCGGCCAGTCGCGTCCTGTTGGTCGTCCCGACTTCGACGAGCCGCGCGCCGCCCTTGCGGAGCACGTCGGGGATCCGGAACGAGCCCCCGATCTCGACGAGCTCGCCGCGGCTCACCAGCACCTCGCGCCCCTCGGCGAGCGTGTTGACCGCCAGCAGGACGGCGGCCGCGCAGTTGTTGACGACCACCACCGACTCGACACCGAGCCGCTCGCGGAGTCGCATCTCGGCATGCGCCCCGCGCGCGCCGCGCTCGCCTGTCGCAAGGTCGTACTCGAGGTTCGAGTACGAAGCTGCGATCTCGGCCACGCGCAGAGCCGCCTCGGCCGAGAGCGGGGCGCGGCCCAGGTTGGTATGGACCACGACGCCGGTGGCATTGAGCACGCGGACGAGCGATGGGCGCTCGGCCGCCCTGATCCGTTCCGCGACGTCGCCGACGAGGCCTGCGACGGCCTCGGGGAGGCTCGCGGGACCACCGCTCGCGCGCTGGCGCAGCGCTTCGAGCGCCTCGCGCACGGCGCGCCGCACCGCGCTTCGGCCGTGCGCGTCCACGAGCGGCGAAAGCTCGGGCCGTTGCAGCGCCTGGTCGACGGAGGGCAGCAGCCGGCGCGGGTCGACGCCGGTCGTCGCGGGCATGAGGAGAATATTACACGTGATATCCTCGCGGCCATGGGTCGCGAGCGCCCCCCGGACTTCGCGGATCGCCTGCCCCGTGTTGTTCCCAAGGAGGAGTCGGACATCGGACAGCTCTCGGACGAGATGGCGGACCTGCTCTACCCGGGTCGCCGGCCGCGGCCGTTCCGCATCGGCCTGCGCTTCGACCGCTTCGACGGGCCCGGCCTCGAGCGCGCGCTGGCCCTGGCCCGGCAGTCTCCCGTCTATCGCGAGGAGCCGGGCCGTGACGGCCCGGTGTACCACGCCGCGTTCGACGCCACCGGCGCGCGCACGCTGCTCAATCTCTTCGAGGTCGTGAAGGAGCGCCCCGACCTCGAGCTGCGCATCGACGGCAAGAAGCTGCCGTACGCGCACGAGCTGTGGCTGCCGCTGTTCTGGATGTTCGTCGGAGGCGAAGCGTAGTGGCGCTCCAGGAAGACCTCGACCGCATCGACGTCATGCTGCGCCAGCTCCAGGTCAAGTGGGAACTCTTCTTCAACGGCACCGAGCGGAAGCCGCCGAGCGAGCTGCAGACGCAGGTGGAGACGCTGATCCGGCGCCACTCCAACGCCGAGATCCGCAACAACGGCGACCGCTTCCGCTTCCAGGGACTGACGGCGCGCTTCACCACGTTCAACGAGCTGTGGCAGAAAAAGCTTCGCGCGCGCGAGGAGGGACGGCTCTACGGGATGCACGGCCTCAAGGCCGAGAAGATGCCGCCGCCGGGCCCCCCGCTCAACCTGTCCTTCAAGCCCGAGGCGCCCCAGCAGGAGTTCCGCGTGGTCGATCCCGCGCGCGACACGGCGGCCGTGCGCGCGCTCTACGAGAAGTTCGTCGAGGAGCGGAGGCGCGTCGGCGAGACGCAGGCGCCGGCGTTCGACAGCTTCCAGGCGCTCATCGGCAAGCAGGCCGAAAAGATCCGCAGCGAGAAGGGCGCCCAGGCCGTCGACTTCCGGCTCGAGATCAGGGACGGAAAGGTCGCCCTCAAGGCCAAGGTCGTGAAGTGAGGTCGTGAGGCGCGCGCTTGCCGTGCTCCTGGTCCTGCTCTGTCCCGCGCCCCGGGCCGTGGCCTGGCCCGCCGAGACGATGGGGGCGCTCTCGCGCGACGCGCGCAAGCTGCTGCCGCGCTCGCTGAGCCGCCTGCTCGGCGAGCGCGAGAGCCAGGTGCTCGACGAGACGCGTCGCTTTCCGCCCGAGCTCGCACGCGCCCTCGCCCAGGACCTGCCCACCGGCCGGCTCCGCCCGGAGACGATCCAGGCGCTCGAGGCCCAGGCCGAGAGCGCGTTCCGGCTGCTGAAGGAAGGCCAGGCGAGCGAGGGCCTCGTGCGGCTCGGCGGCCTGCTGCGCATCGCCGCCGACCTGTCGGACCCGGTGCTGGCGGTCGGGCCGGAGGGCTGGCCGGCCGGCGTGACGCGCGAGTACTACGCGCTCTTCGGCGCCAACCTCGCCCGGATGCCCGTGGTGCTCGACGATCCCGCGGCGCTCAAGCTCTCGCGCAAGGAGCTGCCCGCGCTGTGGCAGTCGCTCGTCGACCGCAGCCGCTCCCAGGTCCCCGTGATCCGCGGCGAGCTCTTCAAGGACGGCCGCGTGGTCGACCACCGCCGGCTCGACTACCGATCGCCCGCCTGGGCCGTCTCCTCGCTCGCCTACTCGCGCGCGGTGACCGGCACCGCCGCCACCTGGCTCGCGGTGTGGCGCGAGGCCAACGGCGACACCACCCGCATGCCGCGCGCCCGCGAGGTGCAGCCGCAGCCCGAGCCCAAGCCGCTCGCCCCGCAAACGCGCCCGCGCACCCCATGAACAGGAGGGCGCTCCTTTCCGTGTCGCGCAAGGAGGGCATCGTCGACCTCGCGCGCGGACTCGCGGAGCGCGGGTTCGAGCTGCTGTCGACGGGCGGCACCGCGAGCGAGCTGGAGAAGGCGGGCGTCGCGGTGACCGGCGTCTCGAAGGCGACCGGGTTCCCGGAGATCCTCGACGGGCGCGTGAAGACGCTGCACCCGATGCTGCACGGCGGCATCCTCGCGCGCCGCGACCAGCCCGAGCACGTCCAGGCGCTCGAGAAGCACGGCATCCCGCCGATCGACGTGGTGGTGGTGAACCTCTATCCCTTCGAGGACAAGGTGGCGAAGGGCTGTAGTTTCGACGAGGCGCTCGAGTCCGTCGACATCGGCGGCCCCACGATGGTCCGTGCCGCGGCCAAGAACTTCCGGCACGTGGCCGTCGTCGTCGACCCCGCCGACTACCCGCTGTTGCTCGAGCAGCTCGACCGCGAAGGCGGCATCGACGCGGCGACGCGGCTCTTCTTCGCACAGAAGGCCTTCCGCCACACCGGCCGCTACGAGGCCGCGATCGCCTCGTACTTCTCCGAGGTCGAAGCGCGCGAGGGCAACTTCGTGCCGGCCGAGACCGACGAGACGTTCCCCTATCGCCTCAACCTGAGCTTCGAGAAAGTGCAAGACCTGCGCTACGGCGAGAACCCCCACCAGCGCGCGTCCTTCTACAGCGACCTCGGCTCGACGCTCTACTCGGTGGCGGCGGCGCGCATGCTGCAGGGCAAGGAGCTCTCGTTCAACAACATCCTCGACCTGGACGCCGGCTGGCGCCTCGCGACCGAGCTCGAGGCGCCCGCCTGCGTGATCGTCAAGCACACGAACCCGTGCGGCACGGGCCTGGGCGCGGGCCCGCTCGAGGCGTACGAGCGGGCCTGGGCGGGTGACCCGACCTCGGCCTTCGGCGGCGTGATGGCGTTCAACGTCAAGCTCGACGCCGCCGCGGCGCGCAAGCTTTCCGAGAAGTTCGTCGAGGCGGTGATCGCGCCCGGCTTCGAGGCCGAGGCGCTCCAGGCGCTCGCGAGGAAGACCAGCCTGCGCGTGATGAACATGGACACCACCGGCCTTCACAAGCTCTCCGGCTTCGACCTGCGGCGCGTGGTGGGCGGCATGCTCGCTCAGCAGTGGGACCTCCACCGTCTCGAGCGCGACCGTTGCGAGGCGGTGACGAAGCGCAAGCCGACGGACGAGGAATGGGCGGCGCTGCTGTTCGCCTGGACCGTGGTGAAGCACGTCAAGTCGAACGCGATCGTGTACGCGAACGCGCAGCAGACGGTCGGGGTCGGGGCGGGCCAGATGAGCCGCGTCGACTCGGCGCGCATCGCGGCGCAGAAGGCCGTGCTGCCGCTCGCCGGGACGGTCGTCGCCTCCGACGCCTTCTTTCCGTTCCGCGACGGGATCGACGAGATCGCGCGCACCGGCGCCACGGCGATCATCCAGCCGGGAGGCTCCGTGCGCGACGAGGAGACGATCGCGGCCGCCGACGAGCACGGCCTCGCGATGGTCTTCACCGGCGTCCGCCACTTCAGGCACTAGTCAGGGGGCACGGGGGCGCTTAGCCCCCGAAAGCTCAGTCCCGAGCGTCTTGCGCTTGTTCGTTCCTTCCGGTTCGCGATTCTGCTCCTCGTGGCGGGCGACGGTCTCTGATTGAAACGCATTGATCGGCGAGACCGTCTCCCGCTACCGCATCGACGAGGAGCTCGGCTCGCGCCGAGCGGATGGCCCTGCGCTGACGCCGCCGGTCTATCTAGAAAAACACCGGCTCCCGCTCGACCACGAACGGCTCCTCGACGCGGATCCGGAAGCGCAGTCGGGTGGCGAGCCCCGGCAGCGGCACGACCTCGACCTCGTAGCCGAAGGAAACGCGGCGCGTTTCGTCGGCCGACTCGACGTGGACGTCGCCCGGCTGGACGTAGGGCCCGCGTCCGAGCGCGCGGACGGCGTCGAGCACGCCCTGGTGAACCAGGCTGTCGTCCCGCGTGGGCATCCGGCTCAAGCGCACGACCTCGTCGTGAAGCCGGTGGTGAGCGACGTAGTGGGGCAGCACCACGAGTGAGAACCGCCCGAAGAGGGCGATCAGCAACACCAGGCCGACCGTGGCAAGGCGGCGCCCCGGCGAGCCGAGGAGCCCGAGCGCCTGCTCGAAGAGATGCAGGAAGTCGAGGCCTCGCGAGAGGACGAAGGCGTCGGACTTCCCGCTGGCCGGCCGCTTCAGCTCGCCGCGCGCGCGCTCGGCGCGGATCGTCGCGAGCGCCGCACGCGTCGCCGGTCGCGCCGAGGCCAAGGCGGGGTCGAGCGCCAGCCCTCGCTCGTACGTGGCCTCGGACTCGGTGTGATGTCCCGTGGCGAAGAGCGCGTCGCCGAGGTCCAGGAAGGTCGAGGCCCGCCCCGGCTCGTGGCGCAGCGCCTCGCGGAAGCAGGCGGCGGCGCGCGCCGCCTTGCCGCGCGCGAGCAGCGCGAGCCCGAGGTTGCGATGGAACGACGCGTCGGTGGGCTTCGAACGGATGGCGCTGCGGAAACACCTCTCCGCCTCGTCGTGATGGCCGGCCGACCAGAGTGCGGTCCCGAGGTTCGAGCGCCAGTCCGGACGGGAAGTGTCCTGGGCCGAGAGCGCGCGCAGCGCCGCCACCGCTTCCGCGGACCGGTCGAGCCGCAGCAGCGAGAGCGCCAGGCCATTGCGGGCCTCGGCGTCGGCGGAATCCTCGCGCAGCACTTTCTCGAACGCGTCGCGCGCCTCCTCGAACTGCCCCAGCCGCCACAACGACTGGCCGAGCGAGCGGTAGTAGGCAGCCTCACGCGTCGGGAAGCGGACCGCCTCGCGGAACGCCAGGACGGCGGCCGCGTGCTCGCCGCGGCGCGCGAGCGTCAGACCGAGCATGTAGCAGTAGTCAGGGTCCTCGGGGTTCCCGTCCGCGGCACGTCTCAGCAGGGCGAGCAAGTCCTGCCCGGGGGCTTCCGTGGAGGCGCCCAGCGCCTCGCGGATCGGCTCCTCGGCATCGGTGAGCGCGAGAGCGAACGCCGGGGCGCTCAAGCGCGGCCTCGTCAGCGCCGGCGCACGGCCGCGCGGGGACGCGGCTCGCGGCGACGCGCTGCGAGACGCAGGGCCTGGAGCACCTCGCGCGGGGCCGCCTGGGCCGTCCCGAGCTTGCCGACCACGACCGAGGCGGCGGCGTTCGCGAGCGCGGCCGCCTCAGGGAGCGAAGCGCCCGCCGCAAGCGCGAGCGCCAGCGTCGCGATCACGCTGTCGCCGGCGCCCGTCACGTCGAACACCTCGCGTGCGGCCGCGGGCACGTGCCGCGGCGGACGGCCTCGCTCGAAGAGGCTCATGCCGTGCTCGCCACGCGTCACGAGGACGGCGCGGCAGCCGAGCTGCGACAAGATCCGCCGTCCCGCGGCGGCGAGCTCCGCGGGCCCCGACAGGCGCAGCCCGGTCACCTGCTCGGCCTCGACCTGGTTCGGGGTCACGACGGTCGCGCCCCGGTAGAGCCGGAAGTGCCGCGGCTTCGGGTCCACGAGCACCGGCACACGCCGGCGCCGCGCGAGCGGCAGCACTCGCCTCAGCAGCCCGGCCGTCACGACGCCCTTCTGGTAATCGGAGACGACGAGCGCGGCCACGCTGCCGATCTCGCGGCGCACCGCTTCGACGAGCGCCGTCTCGAGAGCGCGCGGGACGTCGCCCTCGTCCTCCTGGTCGGCGCGCACCACCTGCTGCCCGTGCGCCACGATCCGCGTCTTGACCGTCGTGCGCCGGGAGCCGCCGGCATCGACCAGCCGAGACTCGACGCCGCCGCGCTCAAGCGCCTCGCGCACGCGCTCGCCGGCCACGTCACGGCCGACGACCGCCGCCAGCACCGCGGCACCGCCGAGCGAGCGCACGTTGGCGGCCACGTTGCCCGCGCCGCCCAGCTGGAAGCTCTGGCTGGTCACCTGGACGACCGGCACCGGCGCCTCGGGCGAGATGCGGGAGACGCGGCCCCACACGAACTCGTCGAGCATCACGTCGCCGATCACCAGCACGCGCGCGTCCCGCATCGCGGCGAGCAGCGTCTTCGCGCGCGGGATCGAGAGCAGGGCCACCGTGCTCAGGCGGAAGCGCGCGCGCCGTTCGTGGCGAATGGCACGGCGGTCAGCAGCAGGACGAGCATCAGCACCTCGGAATCGCCGAGATTGTATTCGAAGAGCCCCGCGACGAAGACCGCGGCGAGCGCGGCGAGCGCTCCCGCCGCCGCCCAGCCCGGGCCGCGTCCCGCGGCCGCCGCCCGCTGCGCCTCCCGCAAGGCCGCGAGGAATGCCGTCGCAACCCACCAGAGGAAGAACACGAGCCCGGGGAGTCCGCGCTCGGCGGCGATCTGCAGCACGTTGTTGTGCAGGTGCGGCTGGCGCGGGTTCGGCGCCTCGGGCCAGCGGTAGCGGGGATACACGACCTCGACCATGCCGGGTCCCTGACCGAACACCGGCCGCTCGAGCACCATGTCGAGGCCCGCCTGCCACATGTAGTAGCGGTCGCGGCTGCTCTCGTCCTGAACCGTGAGCCGCGATCGGACCCCGCCGGGGACGATCAGCAGCACCGCAGCTCCCGTGGCCGCGACGGCCCACACCCAGCGCGGGGCCCGAAGCAGCGCGAGCAAAGCGAGAGCCAGAAGCCCGGCAGCGGCGCCGACCCAGGCGCTGCGTGTCTGGGACACGACGAGCGCCCAGGCCGCAACCGGCACGACGGCGAAAGGCAGGGCGGCCTCGGCGGCACGCGCCCGCGCGCTCCCGGACAGGGCCAGGAGGAACGCGGCGGTGGCCAGTGCGCCGACGAAGAGGCGCGTCGCCAGGACTCCATGACCGCGCGCCATGGCCAGGGCCACGACCGACACGGCCGCGAACACGCCGAGCGGCAGCCAGAGATCGATTGGCCGAAGCCGCGCGCGGGGCCCGGTGGCGAGACGGGCGACGGCCAGCAGCAGCACCGCCATCGTGACGCCCGAGGCCGACATGTAGTGACCCAGAAAGCCCGGGGGACGCCGGGCGAGCCCGCCGAAGCCGAGAGCGTGACGCTGCAGGACCATGAAGCCGGCCAGGGCCAGGCCGCCGAGGAGCGCCGCCGCGAGCACCCGCCTGCGGTCCTCTTCGGCCACGAGCGCCTCGACGGCGACATAAAAAAGAGCGAACAGCACCAGCTTCTTCGCTTCCTCGTGGGCGACCCTGGGTTCCGCGGCGAACGATGCCGCTAGCAGCGTCCAGACCACGAGCGCGAGGAGGGGGGCATCGAGCGGTGTGCGCGGGAACGAGGCGCGCCCCGTCAGGATCCGAGCGGCCAGCACCACGAGCGACAGGGCAAGCAGTAACTGGCTCGCGAAAATGGAGACCGGGATCGTCGCCGCCAGGGCGGCGAGCAGTCCGAGCCGGGCCCGCTCGAGGGTCAAGAGGAGCCCGGGGCGCGGGCTACTCCTCGATCTTCGCCTCGTCCACGAGCATCACGGGGATGTCGTCCTGGACGGGGTAGACCCGCCGGCATTTAGCACAGCGCAGGCCCGCGCCGTCCTTCACCACTTCCACAGGCGTCTTGCACTCCGGGCAGGCGAGGATCTCGAGCAGCTCCGGGTCGATCGGCATGGCCCGGAGTTTAGCGTAGCCAAGGCCGCGGGGGGTAGCGCGAGCGGACCTCCCCCGGCACCTGTGCGGGGTAGCCTCCTCGCGCCGGGCCGCTCTCCCGTCCGGCGCTTTCGGTCAACCCAAAAGGAGGTTGCGATGCGTGTGAATTTCGTGGTGCGGGAGAGCGCGCCGGAGCGGATCGTGTGCGAGGCGGAGGTCGTGTTCGAGGCCGAGTCGGGACCGCTCGCCGGGATGAAGCTCGTCGGCTTCTCGCTCTGGCGCTCGCCGGAAGGCGAGGTCTACGTCACCTTCCCGAGCCGTGCCTTCGGCACGGGCAACGAGCGCCGCTTCTTCGACTACCTGCGCTCCGTCGAGGGCAACGGCACCGACGCCAAACGCGTGAAAGCCTGGATCCTCGACGAGTTTCGGGCGAGCCAGGAGCACGCGGCTTAGAGGGGTCTCTATTCTGGGGGGTGCTGCGTCGCACCCCCCAGGCCTCCGTCTGGCCGGTTCTTTTGACTCGTTTGGAAAGCGCGTGGGAGAATCGCCCCAAGGGGGTCGCTCGCCCGTCATGTGGATCCAGGCCGTTGTGCTCGCGCTTCTCGTGTCGCCCGAGGCCGCACCGGCCCAGGGCGCGGCTCAACAGGCCTCGGCGCGCGCCGAGGCCTACTACCACTACAGTCTCGGGCTGCAGGAGCGGCTCGCGGGCAACGTCGACGAGGCGCTTTCGGAGTACCGCAAGGCGCAGAAGCTCGACCCCTCCGCGGCCTCGATCCGCGTCGAGACCGCGCGGCTGCTACGCGAGATGGGCCGGCTCGACGAGGCCGCGCAGGAGGCGAAGGCCGCGGTCGCGCTCGATCGCGAGGACGCGGATGCCCACCTGATCCTCGCGCAACTCGAGCAGATCCAGGCGGCCGGGCCGGAAGCGGAAGCGGCCCTGCGGCGAGCGGCGGCGGAGTACGAGCAGGTGGTGCGGCTGCGCCCGACCGACGGCCAGTCGCTCCTCAACCTCGCGGGCCTCCACGGCCAGCTCCAGCAGCACGAGCAGGCTGCACGCGCCTGGGAGATGTACCTCGCACTCGATCCGGGGAACTTCGAGGCGCATATCCAGCGCGGGACGCATCTGCTGCTCGCCGGGCAGTCGGACCGGGCCGCCGAGGCGATGCGGACGGCGCTCCAGCTGCAGCCCGGGTCGGCCCGCGCGTACCAGATCCTCGGCGACATCTACGGCCGGGCCGACAAGCCCGACGAGGCCGTGCTCAACTACAAAAAGGCGCTCGAGGTCGACCCGAACAACGTGCGGATCCGGCTCGGGCTCGGCGAGGTGCTGATCGACGCGAAGCGGCCGGCGGACGCGCTCGGCGAAGCCGACGCGGTGCTGCGGGCCGATCCGCAGAACCGGTTCGGCCTCGACCTGAAGGCGCGCAGCCTGCGCGACCTGCGCCGCTTCGACGAGGCCGACGCCGCGGTGGACCTGCTGATCGCGGGCGACCGCAACGATCTCAAGGCCGAATACCTCCGGGTCACGATCGCGGAGTCGCGCCGGGATTACGCCAAGGCGGCGTCGCTGCTCGAGCAGATCCTGGCGCGCCCCGCGAGTGGCGCGGAAGCGTCCAACCGGCGTCCCTTCTACGTGCACTTGGGCTTTGCCTACCAGCAGCTCGGGCGGCACAAGGACGCCGCGCGCGAGTTCGCGAGCGCGATCGACACCGGCGGAATGCCGGATGCCAACCTGCTGACGCTCCACGCCGAGGCGCTATCGCTCGCGCGCGAGAAGGACCAGGCGCTCGTGGCGACGCGCGCGGCGCGCGGACGCTTCCCGGACGACCTGGACCTCGCCGCGCTCGAGGCGACGCTGCTGCGGGAAAAAGGCGACAAGCCGGCCGCGATGGCGATCGTGGGCGGGCTTCGCGAGAAGTCGCCGTCCGACCCGAAGGTGCTCGGCCGCGTGGCCGACTTCTATCGGCGCGCGGGGGACTTCCCGGAAGCCGAGAGCACGCTGCGCCAGGCGCTCGTGGCCGATCCGAAGAGCCTGGGCACGCTGTTCCAGCTCGGGGCGGTGCTCGAGCGGCAGAAGAAATACGATGCCGCCGAAGGGGTGTTCCGCGAGGCCCTCGGAGTGGAGCCCGCCTCGGCGCCGGTGCTCAATTACCTCGGTTACATGAACGCCGACCGCAACGTGCGGGTCGACGAGGCGTACACGCTGATCCAGAAGGCGGTCGAGATCGAGCCACAGAGCGCGGCCTACCAGGACAGCCTGGGCTGGGCGCTCTACCGGCTGAACCGGCTCGACGCGGCGGAGCAGGCTGTCCGTCGAGCGCTCGATCGGGATAAAGGCAACGCGGTCATCCTCGACCACCTCGGCGACATCGTGGCCAAGCGGGGCCGGGTGGACGAAGCGCTCGGCTATTGGCAGCAGGCCATGAACGGCGAGGACGACGAGGGCGAGCTCGACCGACCGCGCGTGGAGGCGAAGATCCGTGAGGCCCAGGGGGCGCTCCAGGCCCAGCAGCAGTCGACGAAGCCGCCCACGCCCTGAGCTCTCGGCCGCCGCGTTGCTGCTCGTCGCCTCTGCCTGCGCGACCGCGCGGCTCCCGGCGCCGGGTGTCGCCGAGAAGGCGCGGGCCGCGTCGTCCTGGTCGGGGAGCCTGCGCGTGTCCGTCCGAGGTCCGGACCTTCGCGGCCGCTCGCAAGCGCTCGTCGCGTTCCGCCGGCCCGACGCCGTGCGGATCGAGATCCCCGGCCCTTCCGGCGCCCGGCTGGTGGCCGTGATCTCAGCCGGCCGGCTCACAGCCGTGCTGCCCGCCGACCGCGCCGTCCTCGAGAGCGCCGCCGGCCCCCAAGAGCTCGAGGCGCTCCTTGGCCTGGCGCTGACCCCGTCCGAGCTGATGGACGTGCTCGTGGGCATCGCACCACCGGGCGCGAGGAGCTACGAGGCGCACTGGGGCGAGGCGCTGCCCCGGCGCGTACGTGCCCAGCTCGCCGATGGCACCCGTCTCGACGCGCGCGTGGACGAGGCCGAGCCCGACGTCGAGCTTCCCGCGGCGGCGTTCCAGCCCCCGCCCTGCACCGGCTGCCGTCCGATCGACGCCGACGAAGCCCGGCGCCTGCTTACAGCCCGGTAATGGCAACTCCGTTGGTCGCGGCAACCCGGGCGTGCTCGAGGGGGTGGAACCCCCTCGTCTCAAAGAAGGAGGCGACAGGTCGTGGCCTTTGTCTCGCACACGCAGGGAAGATCTTGAAGCGCCTCCAGCCACTCCGAGGCCGCTCTTGAAGGCTCTTCGCCTCCGTTCCTTCGCCAAGGTCAACCTCGGCCTCGAGGTGCTGGGTGTCCGCGAGGACGGCTATCACGAGCTGCGTACGCTGTTCCAGACGATCGATCTCGCGGACGACCTCGTGCTGCGCCCGTTGCGTCGGGGGATCCGGGTGGTCTGCGACCACCCGCTCGTGCCGCGCGACGCCACGAACCTCGCGGCCCGGGCGGCCGAGCTGCTGCGAGGCTACGCGCAGGTCAAGCAGGGCGTCGAGATCGAGATCAAGAAGCGCATCCCCGTCGGCGGCGGCCTCGGCGGCGGGTCGAGCAACGCCGCGGCCGTGCTCATGGGGCTCGATCGCCTGTGGAAGCTCGGCCTCGGCCCCGATGGCCTGCATCGGCTGGCGCGCCGCCTGGGCGCCGACGTGCCCTATTTCCTGCTGGGGGGGACCGCCCTGGGTCTCGCCCGCGGGGACGAGGTGTATCCACTCAGGCGCCAGGTCCGGGGCCACCTCGTCCTGGTGGATCCGGGCATTCACGTCTCGACGGCCCGCGTCTTCGCCCGACTGGACGGTCGATTGACACCCCGGGAGAAGAGTAATAGCATCTTCTACTTTGTATCGAGGGAGTTGGAGGGATCCGGGGGGTGCCGGTTCCTTCACAACGACCTCGAGGAGGCGGCGCTCGAGGAGGTCCCCGCGCTGCGCGAGCAGGCGGGACGCATTCGGGCCGTCCTCCTGAGGGAGGGCGCGTGTCTCGCCGCCCTTTCCGGGAGCGGCTCGAGCTACTTCGGGCTGTTCGAGGACGCGCGTCCCGCGAAGCGGGCGCGCGCGGCGCTCGCCGTCGAGGGCTTCCGCGCCCTCGCCGCACGAACGCTGACGCTCGAGCAGTACCGCGGAGCGTGGGGACGCTCGCCGGACCGAAAGCCGTGAAGCGTCGAGAGGAGCGGTCAACATGGAGATCACCGACGTCAAGGTCATCCCGGTGGACGACGAGAAGCTCAAGGCGTTCGTGTCGATCGTCTTCGACCACAGCTTCGTGGTGACGGATCTCAAGGTGATTCACGGCCCGAAGGGGCTGTTCGTCTCGATGCCCAGCAAGAAGCGCAAGGACGGTACCTTCAAGGACATCGCCCACCCGCTCAACAACCAGATGCGCCAGTATCTCGAGGAGAAGATCCTCGGGGTCTACAAGCAGCAGGTCGCCGTGGCCGCGAGCCCGGCGCCGCCGCAATCCTCCGGCGAGGCCGCCGCAAAGGAGGGCTCGCAGGGGTAAAAACCCCCCGCGTTGGGGCGTGGCCAAGTGGTAAGGCGCGGGGCTTTGGACCCCGGACCGAAGGTTCGAATCCTTCCGCCCCAGCCACCCCGATCAGGCGGCACGAGCGTCCGTTCATGCGTCGAGAGCTGAAGGTATTCACGGGCAGCGCGCACCCGGCGCTCGGAGAGGCGATCGCGCGCCATATCGGCGTGCCGCTCGGGCGTGCGCACCTCGCGCGTTTCAGCGACGGCGAGGTCTGGTTCCAGATCCACGACAACGTGCGCGGGGCCGACGTGTTCGTGGTCCAGCCCACCTGCGCGCCGGTCAACGAGAACCTGATGGAGCTGCTGGTGATGCTCGACGCCTTCAAACGCTCGAGCGCCTCGCGGCTCACCGCGGTGCTGCCCTACTACGGCTACGGCCGCCAGGACCGCAAGGACAAGCCGCGCGTGCCGATCTCGGCCAAGCTGGTGGCCGACCTGTTGCAGACGGCCGGCTCCGACCGGGTGCTGACCATGGACCTGCACGCCGCGCAGATCCAGGGCTTCTTCGACATCCCGGTCGACCACCTGTTCGCCGCGGCGGTGATCATCGAGCACGTCCAGCAGCTGAAGCTCCAGGACCTGGTCGTGGTCTCGCCCGACGCCGGCGGCGTCGAGCGCGCGCGCGCCTACGCGAAGCGGCTCGACGCCAGCCTCGCGATCGTCGACAAACGCCGCGATCAGCCGAACGTGACCGAGGTCCACCACGTGATCGGCGACGTCGAGGGCCGCACCGCGCTCATCGTTGACGACATGGTCGACACCGGCGGGACGCTCACCAAGGTCGCCGAGGCCGTCAAAGCGGCCGGCGCGCGCGAGGTGCTCGCCTCGTGCTCACACCCGGTCCTCTCCGGTCACGCCATCGAGCGGATCGAGAGAAGCCCGCTCTCCAAGCTCATCGTCACCGATTCCATGCCGCTCTCACCCGAGAAGCTCGCGAGCGGGCGGATCGTGATGCTCTCGATCGCCGAGCTCTTGGCTCGCGCGATCAAGAACATCCACGAGGAATCCTCGGTGACCAGTCTCTTCGTCTGAAATGCTCTTAGTCTGAAACCATACGTATACGTGGGAGTGCCAAATGCCTGAATTCGTCGTGCCGGCCGAGCGCCGGACGGATGTTGGAAAGAACGCAAACCGCAAGCTGCGCAGCCGCGGCCTGATCCCCGGCGTGCTCTACGCCACTGGCCAGCAGGCGCAGGCGGTGCAGGTGTCGCCGGGCGAGATCGGCACGATCCTGAAGAGCGCCGCCGGCGAGAACACGATCTTCGACCTCGACATCGCCGGCAAGCGCCGCAAGGTGATCCTCAAGGAGTTCCAGCGCGAGCCGGTGCGCGGCAAGCTGCTGCACGCCGACTTCTACGAGGTGGCGCTCGACAAGCGGCTCGAGGTCAAGGTCCACATCGAGCTCGAGGGCACCCCCGTGGGCGTCAAGCTCCAGGGCGGGATCGTCGACTTCGTCACGCGTGAGCTCGAGATCGAGTGTCTGCCGGCGGACATCCCCGAGAAGATCGTGGTCGACATCTCGCACCTCGAGCTCGGCAAGCACCTGCGCGTCTCTGATCTCAAGCTCAGCGACAAGGTCAAGCTGATGGTCGAGCCGGAGGTCGTGGTCGTCCACGTCGTGCTGCCGCGCGCCGAGGTGGCGGCCGAGGCGGCCGTCGCGGAAGGTGAGGCTGCTGTGGCCGAGGCCGCCGGGGCGGAGCCCGAGGTCATCAAGAAGGGCAAGACCGACAAGGTCGAGGACGAGGCCGCCGAGACGAAGCCGGAGAAGGGCGAGAAGCGGGAGAAAGGCGAGAAGCGGGAGAAGGGCGAGAAGCGGGAGAAGAAGTAACGCGCTTCGTGGTGGGCCTCGGCAACCCGGGCGCGCGCTACGAGCGGACCCGCCACAACGCCGGCTTCATGGCTGTCGACGAGCTCGCCGCCCGCACACGGGCGGCGGGACGTCTGTCGTCGGACGCCTGGGTCGCCGAGGCGACGCTCGCCGGCGAGGCGGCCCTGCTCGTCAAGCCGCAGAGCTACATGAACCTGAGCGGCGCACCGGTCGCGAGGCTGCTCGAAGAGCACGCCGCGTCCTCGGCCGACCTGGTGGTGGTGGTCGACGACGTCGCGCTTCCGCTCGGCCGGCTGCGCGTGCGCGAGCGGGGGAGCGATGGTGGCCACAACGGCCTGCGCTCGCTGGTCGCGACGCTCGGCACAGAGGAGTTCGCACGGGTGCGGATCGGCGTCGGCCTGGAGGATGCGCCGGACATGGACCTCGCCGATTTCGTCCTCGGCGAGTTCCTGGCCGAGGAGCGGCCCCGCGTTCGAGAGGTGGTGGGTCTCGCGGCCGACGCCGTCAGCTGCCTGTTGCAGCACGGCGCCGCCGTGGCGATGAACCGCTTCAACGGCCCGCGCGTCTGAGGTATACTTTCGTTTCCTACGACCGGATGGATGGGCCGTCCCGTCGAGGAACCCTTGCTCCCGGTAGGGCCCCTCGGGCTCGAAAGGGGCTCGCCGGTTTCGCCCGCAGGGCGGCCCCGGCGGTCCAGGAGGAGGACCAGTGAGCGAACGAGTTTACGAGATCCTGTTCATCGCCGACCCCAACCTCGGGGAGCCGGAGGTGGACGCCCTCGCCGCGCAGGTGCAGGGCTTCGTCGAGAAAGAGGGCGGCACGCTCCAGAAGATGGAGAAGTGGGGCAAGAAGCGCCTCGCCTACGTCGTGGGCCGCCACCGCGAGGGCTATTACGTCCTGCTCGTCGCCGCCGGCCCGGGCGCCCTCGTGAAAGAGGTCGAACGCCGGCTGAGGGTCACCGACGGCATCTTCCGCTTCCTCACGGTGCGCGTGGACGACGAGCTGCGCAAGGCCGAGCGGCGCAAGACCAAGCGCTCGCTCGCCGAGGAGAAACGCAAGGGGCAGGGGCGGCCCGGCGCTTCCCCCGCGCGTGACATGGAGGTGCAGCTGTGAGCTCGCATGCGCCGAACGGCGAGGGTAGAACATTCGGGCGTCCCCGCGGCAGCGGCGGCGCGGGAGGCGCGGGAGGCGCGGGGGGCGCGCGGGGCGCCGCGGGACGCGACGCCGCGGGCAAGGACGGCGGCGGCAAGCGTTTCTTCTTCCGGCGCCGCAAGGTCTGCAAGTTCTGCGCGGACAAGATCGACTACGTCGACTACAAGGACATCAAGCTCATCTCGCAGTTCGTGCCCGAGCGGGGCAAGATCCTGCCGCGGCGCATGTTCGGGACCTGCGCGGAACACCAGCGCAAGCTGACCGAGGCGGTCAACCGCGCCCGCCACATCGCGCTTTTGCCGTACGCGGCGGAATGAGGTCACCGAAGCGGGTGCGGTGATGCTGGAGCGGGGACCCGTGTCGGCCGGGGCCGGAGCGGCGGAGCCGCGCCTCGGCGGGCTGGTCGGGGCGGGCCTCGTCTCGGCGCTGCTCTTCGGTGCCGCCGGCTTCCTGCCGGCGCTCGCTCCGCTCTCGCTCTTCTCCCCGCTGCCGCTCGCGATCCAGCGGCTCTCGGGCGGGGCCGCGAGCGCCTGGCTCGCGGCGGCGCTCGCCGCGGCGATCCTCGCCGCCGCCAGCGTGCCCCAGGCCGCCTTGCTGTTCCTGCTGGTGCTGGCGCTTCCGGGCCTGCTGCTCGCCGAGTCGCTCGCGCGCGGCCGCGGCCTGCTGCGGGGCTGCGGCTGGGCCTTCTTTGCGCTCGTCGCGGAGATCGCGGCCGGCCTCGCGACGTTTCCGACGGCGATGGCCGAGCGCGTGCTCGAGCCGATCGAACGCCTGCGCTCCGAGGCGGTGCTGAAGGAGCTGGCAGCGGGGGGCATGCCGGCCGAACAGCTCGCGGAGTTCAAGGAGCTGGTGGGGATCTGGCACGACGCGCTCGGCGTCGTCTTCCCCGCGGCCTGCGTGATCCTGGCGGCCGTGCTGGTGGCCGCGAACGCGGCGCTGCTGCGCCTCTATCTGTTGCGGCGCGATCCTGGCTGGCTCGAAGACGGCGAGTTCGAGCGGATGCGCTTTCCGCTGCCGCTGGTGATGGCGTTCGTTCTGTCGGGGGCCGCCGTGGCGCTGCCGCTGCTGCGGCCGGCCGCCTACAACGTGCTGCTGGTGGCGGCGTTCTTCTTCGCGCTCCAGGGGCTCGCGGTCGTGGGCTTCTACGCGCGTCGCCTCGCCGCCCCGCCGCTGCTGCGCGGGCTGGCGCTGGCGCTGGTGCTCATCAACCCGTGGGCGCAATGGATCCTCCCCCTGCTGGGGCTGTTCGACAACTGGTTCGATTTCCGCCGCTTCGCCGAGCCCCCGCCGGGGCAGCGGACCTGAGCCCGGGCCGAAGCCGTGATTCAATCTCGAGAGGTGTCATGGAACTGATCCTGAGGGACGACGTCGACAAGCTGGGCCGCCGCGGAGACGTCGTGAAGGTGAAGGACGGCTTCGCCCGCAACTTCCTGCTGCCGAGGGGCCTCGGCATGCCGGTCACCGCCGCCAACAAGGCGATGATCGGCAAGGAACACAAGGTCCACGCGGCGCGCCTCGCGAAGGAGAAGGCCGAGTTCGAGCAGCTCGCGGAGCGCATCGCGACGCTGCGCTTCATCGCGCCGCGCAAAGTGGGCGAGCACGACGTGCTCTACGGCTCGGTCACGGCCGGCGACGTGGCCGAGTTCCTGAAGACCAAGGGGATCGAGATCGACAAGCGCAAGGTGCTGCTCGACGAGCCGATCAAGCACCTGGGCGAGCACGAGCTTAAGATCAGGCTTCACCCCGAGGTGCAGGCGGCGCTCAAGCTGCTCGTCACCAAGGAAGGATGACGCCACTCACGCCGCGAAACGCTCTCGCGCCGCGAATGCGGCGCGAGCTCTGCCGTTGTCCGTTTCGTAGTCCGCTGAACGTCTAGTTCGTCAGCCTGCGTTCGCAGTAGGTTGTCCGTGTCCAGGTGTTACGTGTCCGTTTTTCCGGTCCCGTTTCGCCCGCCTCCTCTGATATCGTCCGAGCCTTGACCACCCAGGCCCCCCCCACGGACCGCACCCTCCCGCACAACCACGAGGCGGAGCGCACCGTGCTCGGGGCGGTCCTGGTCGACAACCAGGCCTTCAACTCCGCGGCCGAGGTGCTCAAGCGCGAGGACTTCTACCGCGACTCCCACCGTCGCATCTTCGACGCGATGGCGGCGCTCGCCGAGCGCAGCCAGCCGATCGACCTCGTCACGCTCAAGGACGAGCTGGTGCGCGAGTCCGCGCTGGAGGCCGTGGGCGGCGCCGCGTATCTGGGCGCGCTCCTCGACGGCGTGCCCCGGATCACGAGCGTCGAGCACTGGAGCCGCATCATCAAGGAGAAGGCCGTCCTCCGAAACCTGATCCACGCCGGCAACCGCATCGTCCAGTCGTGCTTCGAGGGCGAGGACGAGGCGGCGGCGCTGCTCGACCAGGCCGAGAAGTCGATCTTCGACATCGCCGAGCGCCGGATCCGCGCCGGCTTCGTCGGCATGCGCGAGATCGTCAAGGAAAGCTTCCGCAGCATCGACCTGCTCTCGCAGTCGAAGGACGCGGTCACCGGTCTCGCCACCGGCTTTGTCGACATCGACGAGATGACGAGCGGGCTGCAGAAGGGCGATCTCGTGATCGTGGCCGGCCGCCCGGCGATGGGCAAGACCTCCTTCTGCCTCAACATCGCCCAGCACGTGGCGCTGCGCGTGGGCCAGACGGTGGGCCTGTTCTCGCTCGAGATGTCGAAAGAGCAGCTCGCGCTACGGCTCTTGTGCGCCGACGCGCGCATCGACGCGCATCGCCTCCGCACCGGCAAGCTGAACGAGAAGGACTGGGCGCGGCTCGCCAAGGCCTACCACGACCTCGGCGAGTCGCGCCTCTTCATCGACGACTCGGCCACGATCTCGCCGCTCGAGATGCGCGCCAAGTGCCGCCGCCTCAAGGCCGAGCACGGGCTCGCTCTGGTCATCGTCGACTACCTGCAGCTCGTGACCGCGGCGGGCCGTACCGAGAACCGGCAGCAGGAGCTGTCGGCGATCAGCCGCTCGATGAAGGGCCTCGCCAAGGAGCTGGGCGTGCCGGTGATCGCGCTGTCGCAGCTCTCGCGCGCGCCCGAGGCGCGCACCGGCCACCGCCCGCAGCTCTCGGACCTTCGCGAGAGTGGAGCCCTCGAACAGGATGCAGACGTCGTGATGTTCATCTACCGCGAGGAGGAGTACAAGCCGAGCGACGAGAACCGCGGGCTCGCGGAGATCATCATCGGCAAGCAGCGCAACGGTCCCACCGGCTCGCGCAAGCTCGCGTTCATCAAGGAGTTCACGCGCTTCGAGAACCTCGAGTGGCGCGGAGGGACGGCCTGACGAAAACCCGCGTCGTCTTCGCCTGCCAGGCGTGCGGCTTCGAGAGCTCGAAGTGGCTCGGGCGCTGCCCGGACTGCGGGGAGTGGAACAGCTTCGTCGAGGAGCGCCAAGAGCTTCTGCCGCCCCCGGGCAAGGGCCGCCCCGACCCGCAGACGCTGGCACGCGGAAAGTCGAGCCCGAAGCCCTTCGACGCGATCGACAACTCCGAGGAGTCACGCGTCGCGTCGGGCATCGACGAGTTCGACCGCGTGCTCGGCGGCGGCATCGTGCCGGGGTCGCTCGTGCTGATCGGCGGCGAGCCGGGGATCGGCAAGAGCACGCTCCTGCTGCAGGTGGCGCACCTGCTCGGCCGCAGCCACGGCAGCGTGCTCTATGTGTCGGGCGAGGAGTCGGAGCGGCAGGTCAAGCTCCGCGGCGAGCGGCTCGGCATCACGGGCGGGGGCCTGTTCCTGATGGCGGAGACCTCGCTCGAGCGCATCCTCGAGGAAGTCGAGACGCTCAAGCCGCGGGCGCTCGTGATCGACTCGGTGCAAACCGTGTTCTCCTCGCGCTTCCCGTCGGCCCCCGGTAGCATCAGCCAGGTGCGCGAAGTGGCGACGCAGCTCTTGTTCGTCGCCAAGGGCCGCGGCATCACGACGTTCCTGATCGGCCACGTCACCAAGGACGGCAGCCTGGCGGGCCCCAAGTCGCTCGAGCACATCGTCGACACCGTGCTGTACTTCGAAGGCGAGAAGCGCCAGCACCACCGTATCGTGCGCGCGGTCAAGAACCGCTTCGGCGCCGTGTCGGAGCTGGGGGTGTTCGAGATGACGGGCGCGGGCCTCCAACCCGTCGCCAACCCCTCGGCGCTCTTTCTCGCCGAGCGGCAGGCTGGCTCGCCCGGCTCCGCGGTCGTCGCCACGATCGAGGGATCGCGGCCGGTGCTGGTGGAGGTGCAGGCGCTGGTGTCGCCGACCTCGTTCGGCACGCCGCGCCGGATGTCGCTCGGGATCGACCCCAACCGCACCCACCTGCTGCTGGCGGTGCTCGAGAAGCGGGTCGGCCTCGAGCTCTTGGGCGACGACGTGTTCGTGAGCGTGGCCGGCGGGCTCGAGGTGGAGGAGCCCGCGGCCGATCTCGGCGTCGCGGCCGCGATCGCCTCGTCCTTCCGCAATCGCCCGCTGCCGGCGCACACCGTGCTCTTCGGCGAGGTGGGACTGGGCGGCGAGGTGCGCGGCGCGGGGCAGGCGGGCCTCCGCGTGCGCGAGGCCGCGCAGATGGGGTTCACCCGCTGCCTGCTGCCCGCGCGCAACGTGCCCGACGACGTCCCGCCCGCGATCCGTCTCGTGGGCGTCAACACGCTCGAGGAGGCGCTCGAGCGTCTCGCGGACTGACGCGGGGCGGGGCCTTGCCTGGCCGGCCCGCGGCGTTATGATGGCGCCACCGAACGACGCAAAGATGGCTCCCTCCGCTTCATCCACGCTCGCGATCGCGGGCTCAGCCCGAGAGGCTTCCTCATGTGGCTCGTCCTGTTCCGCACCGTCATCGTTCTCGCACTGGCGTGGGCTGGCTGGCGCTACAACCCGGTGCCCGGCCGGCCCGGCATCGGAATCGCGCTCGGGATAGGCGCGGCGCTCGCGATCATCGGCCTGGAGCTGCGGCTCCACCGCGTCCCCGCGCATAACATGGTTGGGGCGCTGGTCGGGGGCGTGACCGGCCTGCTCGGCGCGAGCCTGGTCTGGGGCGTGATCCAGGGGCTCGAGCTCGTGGCCGAGCACTTCATCCACTCGGTCGTGATCGTGTTCCTGATCTACATCGGGATCGTGATCGGCGCTCGCCGCGGCGAGTGGTTCGAGCCGGCGCGGATCATCGCGGCCTTCAAGGACGCGTCGCGGCTCCACCAGTACAAGGTGCTCGACACCTCGGTGATCATCGACGGCCGCATCGCCGACATCTGCGAGACCGGCTTCCTGGAGGGCACGCTGGTGGTGCCGCAGTTCGTGCTGCGCGAGCTGCAGCAGGTGGCCGACTCGTCCGACTCGCTCAAGCGCAACCGCGGCCGCCGCGGTCTCGACGTGCTGCAGCGCGTCCAGAAGATGACGGGCGTGGAGGTGCAGATCGTCGAGACCGACTTCCCGGAGATCAAGGAGGTCGATCTCAAGCTGATCGAGCTCGCCAAGCGGCTCTCGGGCAAGATCGTCACCAACGACTTCAACCTCAACAAGGTCGCGCAGCTGCGCGGTGTCGCCGTGCTCAACATCAACGAGCTCGCGAACTCGCTGAAGCCGGTCGTGCTGCCGGGCGAGGTGCTGCGCGTGCTCGTGGTCAAGGAAGGCAAGGAGGCGGGCCAGGGCGTCGCCTACCTCGACGACGGCACGATGGTGGTGGTCGAGCAGGGACGCCGCGCGATCGGCCGCCTGATCGAGGTGACGGTGACGAGCGTGCTGCAGCTGCCCGCCGGCAAGATGATCTTCTGCAAGTGGCCGGAGGGGCTGGCCGGCGCGCAGGCCGAAGGCGAGGCGCGCCGCGAGGGCCGCGCGCTCGAGCGCCGCGATCCCAGGAACGGCCGTGACTACCGCGGCGAAGCCCGCCGCGAGTCGGACCGGCCGGGGGAGCGCGCCCAAGGCACCGAGCCGGCGCGACTCCTTGAGAGCGCGCCCGCGTCGTCCGGGGCGACGGGAGCGTCGCCGGCCGCCGACGGGCCTACGACCCCCACCGAGTGAGCGGTCCGCGCGCGGTGGGCCGGTCGCTGCTCTTCTGTGCCGTCCAGGCGCCGCTCGCCGTTGCCGCGACCGCCGTGCTCACGGCGCTGGCGAGCCTCGCCGGGCTCGTGAGGCCGGGCGCCGTGCAGTGGTTCTCCCGCGTGTGGAGCCGCTTGCTGCTGCGCCTCTTCCGTGTCGAGGTGCGGAGCCAGGGCCTCGCCCACGCGCCCGAAGGCCCGGCCGTGTACGCCGCCAACCACTCGAGCTCGCTCGACATCCTCGTCCTGCTGGCGCGGCTGCCGGTCGACGCCCGGATCATCTACAAGAAGTCGCTGTCGCTCGTGCCGCTGCTCGGCTGGTCGATCGCCCTCGGCGGGCACATCCCGATCGACCGCTCGAACCCGTTCCGCGCGCGTCGCAGCCTCGACGCCGCGGTGCTTCGGGTTCGTGGGGGGACGAGCGTGCTGGTCTTCCCGGAAGGCACCCGCAGCCCCGACGGCAGCGTGGGGCACTTCAAGCGCGGCAGCTTCAGCCTCGCGATCGAGGCCGGTGCGCCGGTCGTGCCCGTCTCGCTCGTCGGCGTCAAGGCGCTCGTTCCCCGCGGCATGCGGAGCCTGCGGCCGGGCCGCGTGACGCTGCGCCTTCACGCGCCGGTCCCGGTCTCCGGGAGGTCCGCCGACGAAGCCCAGGCCCTCGCCGAAGAAGTCCGCGCCGTGGTCGCCGCCGGCTGCCAGATGGAAGAACGGGCGTGAAGCAGGTCCTGGGGTGTCTCGTGGTCTCGCTGCTCGTGAGCGTGCGGCCCGTGGCCGCGGCCGACCCCTCGCCGGCGCGTCTGCGCAAGGCGATCGAGCCGGTGGTGTCGCGGCCCGAGCTCCAGGCGGCCTTCTGGGGGATCGAGGTCAGAAGCCTCGCGACCGGACGCGCTTTGTACGCGCTCAACGCCGGCAAGGCCTTTCGCCCCGCCTCGACGCTCAAGCTCGTGACGACCGCGGCCGCGCTCGACGCCTACGGACCCGACGCGCGGCTGCGGACGACGCTCGAGACGGCCGGCCGGCTCGACGGCCTCGGCCGCATCCTCGGCGACGTGTTCCTGGTGGGCCGCGGCGACCCCAACCTCTCGGCCCGCTTCTCGCCGGGCCGTCCCAATGCAGCGTTCGAGGCGATGGCCGAGGCACTCGTCGCCGCGGGCGTGAAGCGAATCGAGGGACGCGTGGTCGGCCACGAGGGGGCGTTCGTCGGAGACCGCCGCGGCTCGGCGTGGACCTGGGAGGACCTGGCCTGGGGCTACGGGACGGAGGTGTCGGCGCTGTCGTTCGCCGACAACCTGGTCGAGGCGGCGCTCGCGCCGGGGGAGCGCATCTCCGACCCCGCGGTGCTCGACCTCGTACCGGACGCGGGCTGCCTGAACGTCGCTTCGACGGTGACGACGGCCGAGGCCCGCGCGGACGCGGCCGGTGAGGGCGCCGCCGCCCCCACGGAAGACGGCGACAGGGTCACGCTGCTCCGCGAGCCGGGCTCGAACGACGTCCGCCTCTCGGGACGGCTGCCGCTCGGCGGCGAGTGGAAGGGCCGCCTGGCGGTCGCGGACCCGGCGAGCTGCGCGGCCGCGGTCTTCGCCTCCGTGCTCGAAGCGAAAGGCATTCAGGTCGTCTCGGGCGTCACCACGTCGCGCGCGCCGCTGCCGGCCGGCGGGCGCGTGCTGGCTGCCTACGATGGCGTTCCCATGGCGGAGATGATCCGCGTGGTCAACAAGGAGAGCCAGAACCTCCACGCCGAGATGCTGCTGCGGCTCGTGGGTCTCAAGCGGAAGGGCGAGGGAAGTGTCGAGCGCGGACGCGAGGCCATCGGCGATCTGGCGAAACGCCTCGGCGTGCCCGACGCCGGCTGGTGCCTCAGCGACGGCTCGGGCCTCGCACGCACCGACCTGCTGACGCCGCAGGGGCTCGTCGCGCTGCTCGTCGCGATGGACCGCCACCCCCACGCCGCCGCCTTCCGCGACTCGCTCGCGATCGCCGGTGTCGACGGCACGCTCGAGAAGCGCATGCGCGGGACGCCGGCCGAGCGCCGAGTGCTCGCCAAGACCGGCACGCTCCCGCAGGCCAACGCGCTCGCGGGCTACGTCACCACCACGCGCGGGGAGCGGCTGGCGTTCGCGATCTTCGTGAACAGCCACGCCACCCGGGGACGCGAGCCGGTGGCCGCGATCGACCGGATCGCCGTGGCGCTCGCCGAGGCCCGCTGATGCCGCTCGCGTTCGACGTCGACCCGGGACTCGCGGGGCGCGTCCGCCTCGGCCTGCTCGTGATCGAGGGCGTGAGCGTACGCGCGAACGACCCGGCGCTCGACGCCGAAGCCGACGCGGAATGCAAGGCACTCCGTGCCCGCTACGGCGAGGGCCGCAGCTCCGAGGTGCCGGGCGCGCAGGACGCGCGCACGCTCTACAAGGCGCTCGGGATCGACCCGACCAAGACGCGCCCCTCGAACGAGGCGCTGCTGCGCCGGGCGCTCAAAGGCGAGACGCTCTACCGCATCAACACGCTGGTCGATGCGCTCAACCTGGTGTCGCTGCGCGAGCAGCTGCCGTTCGGCATCTACGATCTCGGCCGGGTGCGCCAGCCCGTGAGGCTGCGCCTCGGTGCACTGGGCGAGGCGTACGAGGGCATTCGCAAGGGCCCCGTCCAGGTGCAGGGCCGGCCGGTCCTGGTCGACGCGGAGGGACCGTTCGGCAATCCCAGCTCCGACTCGCTGCGCACGTCGATCACGCTGGCCACGACCTCTTGCCTGGTCGTCGCCTACGCCCCCGCCGGCTACGCGCCGGCGCGCCTCGACGAGGTGCTCGACCGCACGGCCGCCGCCCTCACGCGGGCCTGCGGTGGCGCGGCCACCGAACGGCGCCGGCTGCCCTGAGGAGTCGGACCTCGCTGTGCCGTAGCCGCCTATAAGATGCGTTCGTGACGACACCCGCCCCGCCCGCGCTGCAGACCGCCGAAGAGCGGATCCTGGACGGCCTGAACGCAGCTCAGCGCGAGGCCGTGCTGCATGGGGAGGGCCCGCTGCTGATCATCGCGGGCGCCGGGACCGGCAAGACGACCGTGCTCACCCGGCGCATCGCGCACCTGATCGCCACGAAGCGCGCGCGGCCCGAGGAGATCCTCGCCCTCACGTTCACGGAGAAAGCCGCCGCCGAAATGTCGGAGCGGATCGATCAGCTGATCCCGTGGGGCTATGCCGAGACGCAGGTCTCCACCTTCCACGCGTTCGGCGACCGCGTGCTGCGCGAGTCGGCGCTCGAGCTCGGCCTCGACCCCCAGTTCCGCGTGCTGTCGCAGCCCGAGCAGTTGATCTTCCTGCGCGAGCGGCTCTTCAAGCTGCCGCTCGAGCGCTTCCGTCCGCTCGGCGACCCGATCCGTCATCTCGCCGCGCTCACGACGCTCGTGAGCCGGGCCAAGGACGAGGACGTCTCGCCGCAGCAGTACCGCGAGTGGGCCGAGGCGCGCCGCGCCGCGGCCACGACCGACGAGGAACGTGACGACGCCCGGTCCCACGTCGAGCTGGCCGCCTTCTACGAGGCGCACCAACGGCTGCTGGCCGAGGCCGGGCTCGTGGACTTCGGCGACCAGATTCACCGCACGCTCGCGCTGCTGCGCGAGCGGGAGGCCGTGCTCGCGCGGCTCATGGCGCGCTACCGCTACGTGCTGGTCGACGAGTTCCAGGACACGAACCACGCCCAGCTCGAGATGCTCGAGCTGCTCTTGGGCGAGAGCGGGAACCTCACGGTGGTCGGGGACGACGACCAGGCGATCTACCGCTGGCGCGGCGCGGCCGCCGCCAACCTGCTGGCGTTCCGCCGCCGCCACCCCGGCGCGCGCGAAGTGGTGCTGACCGAGAACTACCGCTCGACGCAAGCGATCCTCGACACGGCCGCGCGCCTCGTCGGCTACAACAACCCGCACCGGCTCGAGGCGATCGCTGGCATCGACAAGCGGCTGCGCTCGACGCGCGACACGGGAACGCCGGTACGGCACGTGGCGTTCGACACCGTCTCGGCGGAGGCCGATGCGGTTGCCCTGATGATCGAAGAGCGGCTGCAGCGCGGGCTGCGCCCGCGCGACGTGGCGATCCTGGTGCGCAGCAACGCCGACGCCGATCCGTTCCTGCGCGCGCTCAACGTGCGTGGCCTGCCCCACCGCTTCAGCGGCAGCCGCGGCCTCTACGCGCGCGAGGAGATCCGCCTCTTGGTCTCGTTCCTGAAGGTGCTCGCGAACCCGGACGACTCGGTGGCGCTCTACTACCTGGCGGCGTCGGAGCTCTACCAGGTGAACGCGGGCGATCTGCTGCGACTCAACCACTATGCCCGGCGCAAGACGCGGCCGCTGCTCGAGGTGTTGCGCGAGCTGCCGAAGAACGAGGAGCTCGCGTCGGTGTCGGGCGCGGCCCGCGAGGCCGCCGCTCGCCTCATCGTCGATCTCGAGCGCGCCGCCTCCGAAGTCGCCCGCCGGCGCACCGGCGAGGTGCTGTACGGCTTCCTGCAGTGGTCGGGGCTGCTCGGGCGCCTCGCGAAGGAGTCCTCGGCCGAGGCCGAGGCGAAGGTCAAGAACATCGCGCGCTTCTTCGACGCGGTGAAGGCCTATGGCGACGTCGCGGAGCACGACCGCGTCCCGGCATTCGTCGCCCACCTCGAGCTGCTGCGCGAGGCGGGCGACGACCCGGCGGTCGCCGAAGCCGAGATGGACGAGGACGCCGTGCACGTGCTGACGGTGCACAAGGCCAAGGGCCTCGAGTTCCCGGTGGTGTTCCTGGTCGGCTGCGCCGAGTCGAAGTTCCCGCTGCAGCGGCGCGGCGACGCGCTCGGGCTGCCGGAGGCGCTCGTCAAGGAGGAGCTCACGGGCGGCGTGAGCGGCCACATGCTCGAAGAGCGCCGGCTCTTCTACGTGGCGATGACGCGGGCGATGGACGAGCTGGTGCTGACCTCGGCGGCCGACTACGGCACCTCGCGCGCGCGCAAGCTGTCGCGCTTCGTAGTCGAGGCGCTCGACCTGCCGTCGCCCAAGCCGCTCTCGCGCCGCACGGCTCCGCTCGAGGCCCTCGCGCGCCACGCGCCCGCGCCCGACCTGCCGTCACCGGCCGATGCGGAGATTCCCGAGGACGAGCTGCTGCGGCTCTCGTATCGCCAGATCGACGACTACGAGACCTGTCCGCTCAAGTATCGCTACCTGCACGTGCTGCGCGTGCCGCTGCTCGCGCACCACGCGGTCGTCTACGGCCACGCGGTGCACGAGGCCGTCCGCCGCCACTTCGAGGCGCGCGTCGCCGGCCAGGAGGCGGACGCGGAAGCGCTCGTCGCCGCTTTCCGCGCCGCCTGGGTCTCCGAGGGGTTCCTGTCCCGCGAGCACGAGGACGAGCGCCGCCGCGAGGGGGAGGCGATGCTGCGGCGCTTCCATGCAGAAGAGGCGCTTCAGCCGTGGCGACCGACGGCGGTCGAGGAGGAGTTCGCCTTCGTGCTCGAGCGCAACCGCGTCCAGGGCCGCTACGACATCGTTCTGGAGCGGGACGGCGAGACGGTGATCGTGGACTTCAAGACGGGCGACGTGCATGAGGCGAAGGCGGCCGAGCGCAGAGCGCGGGAGAGCCTGCAGCTCGACCTCTACGCCCTCGCGCACCTACGCACGAAGGGGCGGCTGCCGGGCAAGGTCGAGCTGCGCTTCCTCGAGACGGGGCTCGTCGCCTCGCGCCGCCCGACGGCGGAGGAGACCGCGGCCACCGAGGAGCGGATCCGAGCCGCGGCCAGGGCGATCCGCAAGCGCGAGTTCCCGGCCCGGCCGACGTTCTTCGCCTGCAGCCAGTGCCCGTTCCGGGAGATCTGCCCCTACACCGCGTGGGGAGAAGCACAGGAGTAGCGAGCGATGAGCCAGAGGATCGGATTCGCGGGCCTCGGCCTGATGGGAAGCCGTATGGCCCGCAACCTCTTGAAGAAGGGGTTCGAGACGACGGTGTGGAACCGCACGCGCGAGCGCTGCCTGCCGCTCGAGCAGGAAGGCGCCCGGGTGGCGCCGACGCCATCCGAGCTCGGCGAGCGGTCCGACGTCGTCGTGGCCTGCGTCGCGGACCCGCCCGCCGTCGAGCGGCTCGTGTTCGCCGAGGACGGCCTGCTCGGCGCCGCACGGCCCGGATTCCGCTATCTCGAGTGCTCGACCGTCAGCCCCGACACCACGCGCCGCGTCCAGGCGGCGCTGCGGGAGCGCGGGGCCGACGCGCTCGAGGCACCGATGACGGGATCGAAGAACGGCGCCGAGCACGGGACGCTGCTGTTCATGACCGGCGGCGAGCGGGCCGTCCACGAGGAGCTGCTGCCGGTGATGATGGCGATGGGCACGAAGGCCCTCTACTGCGGCGCGATGGGCCAGGGCTCGACGATGAAGCTGATCGGCAACAGCTTCATCTCGCTGATGCTCGAGGCGCTCTGCGAGGGGATCGTGGTGGGCCGGCGCGCCGGGCTCACGATCGAGGCGATCCTCGAGGTGGTCCAGGCCTCCGGGTTCGCCTCGCCGTACTATGCCTTCAAGGGATCTGCCATCGCGAAGCGCGACTTCAGCGAGCACTTCGCGATCGATCTCCTGGTCAAGGACCAGGGCCTGATGCTCGAGACGGCGGACGCACTGCGCGTGCCGATGCCCGGCCTCGCGGCGGTGCGCGAGGTGTTCCAGTCGGCGCGGGCTCAGGGCTACGGCCGTGAGGACATCTGCGCGGTCGTCAAGACCCTGGAACGCGCCGCGGGTGAGCCGCAGGTTTGACCTGTCCCGAGGCGGCGGGATAGTCTGGCCGCTCGCATGCAGGCTGTCGCGATTCTCGTCGCCGCCGGGCGCGGCGAGCGCATGGGAGCCGAGCGGCCGAAGGCCTTCCTCGCACTCCGGGGCCAGGCCTTGTTGCTCCGAGCCGCGCTTGCTTTCGAGGCGGCACCCTCGGTCGGCCATGTGGTCGCCGTGGTGCCGGAGTCCGAGATCGGCGCCGCGCGCGAGCTTTTGTCTTCGCTCGGAAAGCTCTCCGCGGTCGTGGCCGGCGGTGAAAGGCGGCAGGACTCGGTGCTCGCGGGCCTGGCGCAGGTCCCGGCGGGCTTCGACGGCGTCGTGCTGGTTCACGACGCGGCACGACCGCTGGTGGACGTCGAGCTGATCGAAGCCGTGACACAGCAGGCCGCCGCGACCGGTGCCGCCCTGCCGGTGCTGCCGCTCGTGGACACGGTGAAGCGGGTCCGCGGGGGGCGCGTCGTCGAGACGCTGGATCGCACCGAGCTGGGCGTGGCGCAGACGCCCCAGGGATTCGGTTTCGCCCTGCTGCGAGAGGCGTGTGACGCCGCGCGCCACGCGGGCGTCACGCTCACGGACGAGGCGATGGCGGTCGAGCGGCTGGGCCACGTGGTGCACGCGATCCCGGGCTCGGCGCGGAACCGCAAGCTCACGACGCCCGACGACCTCGCGTGGGCCGAAGCCGTCGTTGCGGGTATCCTGCGGGCGTGAGCGCCGCGAGGGTCGGCCAGGGATTCGACGTCCACCGCCTGGTGGCGGGACGTACGCTCCGCCTCGGCGGCGTGGAGGTCGAGCACACGCGCGGCCTCGAGGGCCACTCCGACGGCGACTGCGTGCTGCACGCGGTGTGCGACGCGCTGCTCGGCGCGATCGGCGAGGGCGACATGGGGCGTCATTTCCCGAGCCGCGACGCGAAGTGGCGCGGTGTCGAAAGCCGCGTGTTCGTGGAGCAGGTCGGCCGCCTCGTGAGCGCGGGCGGCTACCGGCTCTCCAACCTCGACGTGACCGTGATCGCGCAGGAGCCGGAGCTCGCGCCGCACCTCGATCCGATGCGTGCGGCGATCGCCTCTCTGCTGGGAGTGGGCGCCGACCTGGTGTCGGTGAAGGCCAAGAGCACCGACCACCTGGGCGCGCTCGGGCGCGGCGAGGGCATCGCGGCGCTCGCGACCGTGCTGCTCGTGAAAGAGAACTGACCCGAATGAACCTGATCTGCGGCATCAACCCGGTGCTCGAGGCGCTCTCTGCACAGGCCCGCCACTTCGACCGGCTGCTGATCGTGAAGGGGCTGCGCAGCCGGCGCCTGTCCGAGGCGATCCGGCGCGCCACGACGCTGTCGATCCCGCTCCGCTTCGAGATGCGCGAGACGCTCGATCGGATGGCGGGCGGGGTGGCGCACCAGGGCATCATCGCGGTCGTCTCCGAGAAGCCCGTGCTCTCGCTCGAAAGCCTGCTCGGCAGCGCGCGCGATCCCGCGCTTTTGGTGGTGCTCGACGGCGTCGAGGACCCGCGCAACCTCGGCGCGATCCTGCGCACGGCCGAAGCGGCGGGCGCGGACGGCGTGCTGCTCCCGGAGCGCCACAGTGCGGGCCTCTCGGAGACCGTAGCCCGCGCGTCGGCCGGCGCGCTCGAGCACGTCCGCGTCGCACGCGTCGGCAACCTGGTGCAGGCGCTCGAGGCGCTCAAGGCGCGCTGCATCTGGGTGGTCGGCTACGACGCCTCGGGCGGCGAACGCTGGGACGCGGTGGACCTCGCGCGTCCCGTCGCCCTCGTCCTGGGCGGGGAGGGGCGGGGGATCAGGCGGCTCGTGCGCGAGCACTGCGACCACCTGGTCTCGATCCCGCACTTCGGGCACGTGGGCTCGCTGAACGTCTCGGTGGCCGCGGGGATCGCGCTCTACGAGGCCGTGCGCCAGCGGCGCGCGGTGCCGAGCCACGTCCGCCCGATCCCCGCGCGTCCCGCGGCGCCCGGCCAGATCACCGGCCCGGCTGCCGACGACTGCGAGACCGATCCCGGCGCCCGTCCGCGGGTCCCGCTGGAGACCGACGATACCGAGGACGAGCCGGGCGACACTGCTTCCACATCCGTGCGCCACGTGGATCTGCACGAGGACGTGGCGTGGGGTCAGGGCCCGGTGATCCTCAAGCCGATGGGCTTCGACCGGCCCCGCCGCGTGGACGACCGGCGGCGCAAAGGACGCCGCCACGGGCCACCGGGGCAGGAGCGCCCCGCTCCACCACCGGGCGCGAGCGGGGGGGAACCGCAGGCGGAAGGCGGCGGCCGTCGGCGTCGTCGTCGCGGACAAAGCGACGGCGCGCCGGGTGGCGGCCCAGCGCCGCCGCAGCAGGGCCCAGAGGGCGCCAGTGGGCCCACCGGCGGCGGGCCGGCCGCGCACGGAGGGCCGGGTGAGCCGCCGGGGCCTGGCGCAGCGGGGCGGGGGGCGGGGCGGAGGCGTAGGCGGCGCCGGCGGCGGTAGCGGGATCCGGCATCGGGCTTGCACAGGGCAGACCCGTTTGCTACACTCGCCGTTTGTCGCTGGCGTAGCTCAGCGGTAGAGCGGCTGATTTGTAATCAGCGGGTCGGGGGTTCAATTCCCTCCGCCAGCTCAGAACCGCTGCCAGCGGCGCCGAGAGGCGTGGCAGGTCGCGAGGGCAGGGTCAGACGACAGCCGACGGGGAGGTAGCGAAGCGGTCAAACGCATCAGACTGTAAATCTGACGGCCCTCGGCCTTCGAAGGTTCGAATCCTTCCCTCCCCACCACTTGCAAGGGACACCAAGGCGGGACAGCCGGGGGGACGAGGGGTGCAAGGCGGGCGTAGCTCAGCTGGTAGAGCTCCAGCCTTCCAAGCTGGATGTCGCGGGTTCGAATCCCGTCGCCCGCTCCACTTCGGGGCCGGCGCCGGGGCATGAGGGACGGAAGTACTGCAGGCAACGGGCTCGGAGCGAAGCGGGATTCACCCCCTTGGGGGGCAGGCTCCCGCGGAGCGAGCTGGTTCACGGAAAGCTGGGCCCACGTAGCTCAGTCGGCAGAGCGCGTCCTTGGTAAGGACGAGGTCATCAGTTCGATTCTGATCGTGGGCTCCAACCTGTCGGGCGGTACGCGCGAGAAGTTCGAGAAGGGATAAAGGGTAACGGGCTGCGAGCGAAGCGGGATTCACTCCCGCGTAGCGAGCGGGGAGTCTGAAGGGGGCGGCGCAGCACCCCTCAGAAGAGAGAAAGCATGTCCAAGGAGAAGTTCGACCGGAACAAGCCGCACGTGAACATCGGGACGATCGGTCACGTGGACCACGGGAAGACGTCGCTCACGGCAGCGATCA
>Ga0247727_10002017_pt1 | contig 47005 bp, 44 predicted proteins | sample WisWelCaveWW1625_FD_202498 | JGI IMG/M metagenome (GOLD analysis project Ga0247727, IMG submission 202498) | Biofilm microbial communities from Wishing Well Cave, Virginia, United States - WW16-25 | ecosystem: Environmental > Aquatic > Deep subsurface > Groundwater > Cave microbial mat | place...
AACACGGCGACGGCCTTATCCAGTACTCACAGGTGATCGGAAAAAGGCTCGCAAGCAATACATTCAAAAACTCAAGGCACAGGCGGCCCGGAAATGTTAGTGACATTGGGCGGGACGCCTGCGCTACGTTTTCCACCAAATCTGAGGCATTACTTCATGGCCGATTTTTTTTCTTGACTGAGAAGCAAGATTTGTTAGATTGTAAATAAAATGGTTTGGCAGGGGATGATGATTCAACAGGGGCTTTCACTTGCAGTTGGCAGAACGCAGGAGTACTTGACAATGTGGAATCAAGAAAAGCAACAACGATTGGACACATTGCGTAGCCGCGAAGCGCAAGGAACACTGTTGGATGTGGAGCGTGCGGAAATGGAAGCACTGTTCGCGGAGCTGGACACTGAAGAAGCAGAGGCGATGCGCCCGGCGTTAGATCGAATACAGCAGCGGCAAGCCGAGCTGTACGCCGAGAAAAAGCGGCTGGAAGTGGATGCTGCTCAGCTAGAACACATCGTCAATGAACAGGAGCAATTGCTTGCCGACGCCCGCTCATATCTTGCCCATCTACGCACTAAATGAGGAAATTGAATTTACCAGCGCTGAGATCAAACGCGAAGGCTCATGATGTCTGAACGAGTTTAAACTCCAAAAGTCACCACAATGCGTTTGAAAAAAATTCCATCTATCCATCCCGGTGAAATTTTGTTCGAGGAATTTTTGCAACCGATGGGCATCAGCCAATATAAATTGGCAAAAGATATTAACGCCCCGGCAAGGCGAATCAATGAAATCGTGCAAGGCAAACGAGCGATTACCGCCAATACGGCGCTGCGTTTGGGGCGGTATTTTGGCATGTCGCCGCAGTTTTGGATTAACTTGCAATCGCATTATGATCTTGAAATTGAAGCGGAAAAACTGGCAAATCAGCTTGAACAGGAAGTGCAAATCTATCAAGCGGCAGCTGATGATAAATATTTTTCAAAAAATAACTATTCAGCTCACATTTCATAAAAGCAAAAACTGTAAGCGGATAAAGCGGATTGGGCAGATAATGATTCTGATAAGCAAACTTCATAAATCCGCTTTATCCGTTCAATCCGCTTACAAAAAATAATAGCCGAACAGTTGCTTCAGAAAAATAAAGAATTTCGTGAAAGGATAACATCACATGCCACATCTTGCCTTGCTCGGCGGCGCGCCGACCCGCAAGCAGCCGTTTCCGCAATGGCCGCTGCAACGCCCCGGACAGCTTGCGGCGTTGCAGCAAGTTTGGGAGAGCGGAAAATGGGGCGTCGGCAGTCCGTTCATTGCCGAGTTTGAAAAACGTTTTGCCGAGTTTCAACAGGCGCAATATGCGCTGTCGATTTGCAACGGCACCGCCTCGCTGATGATCGCGTTGAAAGCGTGCGGCGTGCGCGCCGGCGATCAGGTGATCATTCCGGCTTATACGTTCATTGCCACCGCCAGCGCCGTGCTCATGGTGAACGCCGTGCCGGTGTTTGTCGATATCGACCCGGAAACTTACAATCTCGACCCGGCGCAAATCGAAGCGGCCATCACGCCGACCACGCGCGCGATCATGCCGGTACACATCGCCGGACAACCGGCCGATCTCGATGCGATTTTGGAAATTGCGCGCCGCCACCAACTTCCCGTTGTCGAGGATGCGGCGCAGGCGCACGGTGCGGAATGGAAGGGCCGCCGCGCCGGCGCGATTGGCGATATTGGCTCGTTCAGTTTTCAATCTAGCAAAAATCTCACTGCCGGCGAAGGCGGCGCGATCGTCACCGACGATAAGGCGCTCATCGATCTGTGTTTCTCATATCAAAACTGCGGCCGCGTGCGCGAAGGCGGGTGGTACGAGCATCGCGTGCTCGGCGGCAATTTTCGTCTCGGCGCGTTTCAAGCCGCGCTGCTCACGGCACAGCTCGCGACGATTGAAGAAGACATGCAGCGCCGCGAGCAAAACGCGCACTATCTCGACGAGCGTCTGCGCGAGATTCCCGGCATCAAGCCGCTGCTCGTGCATCCGCACGTCACGCGCCATGCGCGGCATCTTTATATTTTCCGCTACGACGCCGAAGCGTTTGACGGCTTGCCGCGCGAGCGTTTCATCGAAGCGTTGCGGGCCGAGGGCGTTCCCTGCCACAAAGGCTACACGCCGCTCTATCGCGAGCAATTGTTCGTGCTCGATCCGCGCGAGCATCCGTGGATCGAGGGCATCAACTACCACGAGCTGCATTTGCCGGTGACCGAGCGCGCCGGCAACGAAGAAGGGGTTTGGATCCCGCAGCCGGCGCTGCTGGGCGCGGAAAAAGACGTGGAAGATATCGTCAAAGCCGTGGCAAAAGTTCAGCAGCACGTGGATGAGCTATTGGCAAAACGCGAGTAGGAAAAAATTTTGAGATAGGGGGGAAAACTGCAAACCGATAAAACATATTCGGAGTGCAATGCTCAAGCATTGCACTCCGAGCTGTGAAACGCTACACCATCAAATCATCTCCAAAACCTTGCGCAGGCTGGGCACCACTTCATTTGCCTGCAGACGAACCAGGCCGATGACCACCGACTTTTCGACGATGGCAATCAAATTATAATCCTCGTTAATGGGATAAATAAAGCTGTTCCAGCTCACGCCTTCTTGCAGGATAGAGTCGATGCGGCCATCGTCTTCGACGGTGCGCGCGATTTCACGCGTGGTGGCGATTTGCCCGGCGGCCAGCTTCGCCATCATTTCGAGGTCTGCCGGCGGCGGCAATTTCACGTGGGGCATGTTGTCGTGCGCCAGCGGCATGCCGTTGCGATCCGCCAGCAGAACCAGATTGGCGCGAATGCGATTGGTGAATTGATTCAGGATTTCGGCGACCGGCGTGAACGCGAGCGGTGAAGAGGAGACAGTGGGAGCGCTTTTCGGCATCGCCTGGCGAGCGGCGGGCAAGCTATCGTTGGGCCGCATCGTGGGCAAAACGGCCACATCATTGTTATTATCTTCTCTTTCCGAATTATTATCTTCCCCTTCCGAACCCCAAACCAGCCTTCGCGTTTCCATCTCCACCGGCTCGTATCGAGTTAACCGGTATAGCGCTTCGTCATGGTTTTTCCGCCGGCGGCGAAATATGCCAAAGAGATTGCGGAATGAAAAACGGCTGAACCAGCTTTCCACGCGAAGCGAGCGCGGCGCAAATTTTCCGGTGGCGATGCGGCGAAAAACCGAGAAGCCGAATCCGCCGGTGAGAAAATTGGCCGACCACATCGCCATAAACGGCGACACGATTTCTCGATCCGCCAGATCCTCCCCGCCGATGAGGCAGGCCCAATAGAGCAGGAAGAATCCCAGACTGAGTGCGGTGCCGGTGGCCAAACCGCCGCGGCGCGCCAACACGCCCAAGGGCGCGCCGATCAAAACAAAGACGAGACAGGCAACTGCGATCGCATATTTTTTGTGAATTTCGACCAGCAGCTTTTGCGCGTTGCGCTGCAGGTGTTGCAAATTGGCGAGCAGATCGCTGATTTGGCGCAACAAGCGTTTCTGCTCCACTAAAAGCCCGGCCTTTGATTTTGCCGGCGCCAACGCCAGACTATCGGAAACGAAACCGAAGGATTGTCCAAAATTTTTCCGGAGATCGGCGCCGGCCAAAGAATTGATGCTTTGCGCCAGCCTCGCCGTCGCGTCACGGCTTTTCTCCACCTCTTGCCACATGGCGGTAACGCTTTTTTCGCGGTCGGTGCGCAGATCGGATTCGTTACGGTGAAAAAACGTGGTTTCGTCCACCGGGATGGACAGTGAATGTTTAGTGAACGTCAGCCGCCGAAATTCTGCCAATTTGTTCAAATTGATTTCTTGAATTTCGCCGTTGAAAAGCGTGAACGAGAGCGCACCCTCGCCCGGACTGGGCTGGATGAACCCCGAACGCGCCGAGATGGTGCGCCGCAGCTCCGGCTGGTTGTTGTCGTTGATCAGCAGCGTGGAAGCTTTCGTCACCTCGGCGCTGTCTTCAAGCGCTTGCGCCAGCAGGCCGTAATGGGGAATCTCGTTGCACCAGACGCCCGGTTCGATTTTGACGCCCGGCTTTTTGCGGGCGATATCCATGGCGAGCACGCGGGCGCGATAATTAAAATCCGGCAGCACGTTGTTGTTGAACCAAATCAAACCGGCGGCGAGCGCCGCGGCGGCAATGAAAACCGGCATGGCCTGGCGCAAGAGGCTGACGCCGCCGGCCTGCATGGCGGTGATTTCATTGTCGGCAGCGAGCCGGCCAAAGGCCATCAAGGTGGCGGTGAGAACGGCCATCGGCGCAACCGTGGCCACGATCCACGCCAGATTCAGGCCGAAAAATTCCACGACGACGGCGGTCGGCAAGCCCTTGCTCAAGATCCGGCTCAAATGACGAAAAACCAGATCGAGCAAAAACAGCAGCGTCATCATCGCGAAACTGAAACAGAACGGGCCCAGGTGTTCCCGCAGGATGTAGCGTGGCAGAATGAATGGTCGCATGATTGAGGTGAATAGAACGAGTCAAAAAATCTTACTATGCTCAAAAAACTATACTTAACTTATAAACGCTTTGCCCCTCAGTTGCAGAATAACGGCGCGTGCTTTTATCTTGCCCGGCCGGCGAAAAAATTGTGAATTTTTCTGCCGCGCTTTCCGCACTGTCAAGGCAATGGCGCTATAGACGCAATGTAGTATTGGTAAAAGTATTTTACCTCCCGTAAATCTTCTTTATCGGAATGGCTGTGTTTTTCCGTCGTTGTCAGGCTGTGTAATTTTTTCGTAAACCATATTTTCGATTTTGATTTTTGGCGAGCGCCTCGATATGCTTTTTCACAAAGCTTGCGCCATGAGTGTGGCTTTAAAAACATTACTGGCGCTATGGACGTTCGGTCTCATTCTCGGCTGTCAAAATAATGCCGGCTCAAATCGTGCGCATTCTCCGCAGACCGTTGTCATCGGATTGACCAGCGATTTCGATACGCTGCTGGAGTTGGGCACGGCCAACTCCGACGCGCTCCACGTTATCGAAGAGATGCTGTTCTTGACTTTATGCGAGCTTGATGAGACGCTGAGCTTGCAGCCGCGGCTGGCGGAGTCCTGGCAAATCAGCCCCGATGGCAAAGCCATCACTTTCACATTGCGTGGAGACGCGCTCTGGTCGGACGGGCAGCCGGTCACGGCGGAGGATGTTCTTTTCACCTACGCGTTGGCCACCAATCCCCAGGTCGGCTATACGGGACGCGATCGTTTTGCCGGGATCGATACCGTGAAGGTGCGCGATCCGCACACGATTCGGTTCAAATTTAAAAAGGCTTATCCCGACGCGCTGTTGGATTTGCAGATTCCGATTTTGCCCAAACATATTTTGGCGAGCGTGCCGCCGGAGCAATTGCGGCAGGCGGCGTTCAACCGCCAGCCGGTCGGCAACGGCCCGTTCGTGCTCAAAGAATGGCGCGCCAATGACCGCATCGTGTTCGAGGCCAACGAACATTATTATGGCGGCCGGCCGAAGCTGGATCGCGTCGTCTTCCGCATCGTGCCGGACGAAACGGTTTTGCTCTCGAGCCTGCTCACCGGCGAGATCGATCTGTTGCCTTATGTTGCGCCCAACAAGCTGGGTGAGATCGAACGCCAGCCAGAACTGCGGCTGATGCGCTACCCCGATCGCGGCTATAGTTTTCTCGCGTTGAATTTGAAACGTCCGGTCTTCGAGGACCGCAGCGTGCGGCAGGCGATCACCAAAGCTGTGCAGCGCCAAAATCTCGTTGACGTTTTGCTCAACGGCCAAGGCCGGCTGATTCCAGGCCCGATTCCGCCGTATTTTTGGGCGTCTGATGAGTCGCTGCCCGTGGACGTTTTCAATCCGGAGGAAGCCAAAAATTTGCTGGAGCTGGCCGGCTGGACCGATCGCGATGGTGATGGCGTGCGCGAAACAAATGGCCGGGCTTTGGAATTTACCATGAAAACCAATGCCGACAATAAGCTGCGCAGCGACGCGCTGGTAATGATGCAGGCGGATTTGGAGAAGGCCGGCATCCAGGCGAAGCCGGAGCTGCTGGAATTTGGCAAGCTGGTGGAAGACGTGCTGCAGCGCCGCGATTTCGATACGGTGCTGCTGTCGTGGAAAACCGGCTACGCGGCCGATCCCTCGCAGGTTTGGCACTCGGAAGCGATTCAAAACGGCTACAATTTGATTTCGTACAGCAATCCCCGCGTCGATTCGTTGTTGGTGGCGGCGCGGGAGGAGAGCGACCGCGCCAAAGCCAAACCGCCGTGGTATGAATTTCAGCGGTTGGTCGCGGCAGATTGCCCGTATGTTTTTCTTTACAATCAGGACAACCCCGCAGCCGTCCGCCAGCGTTTGCAAAATGTCAAAATGGATATGCGCGGCTATTTGGTCAATGTCGAAGCATGGGTTGTCGAAAATTCCGAGAGGAAAAATTCCAATTGAAACAAGCAATTGCAGAAAAAGCAAAAACTCCAAGCTCACAGAAATAGAACTCCCACAGAAAAATTCAGTGAGAGTTCCCTTTCAGCGAGCGATTATTTTTTAGGTTGTGATTTGACTGCATAGGGAGTTCGATTGAAAGCAACCGATTTGAAATACAACGTTCTCGTTATTGGCGAACGCGGCCTGTACGAAACGGTCAAGCGCTGCCTGCCTGATACGGAAGAATTTGCGGCGGCGTGTTGCAACACCGAAGAAAAAGCGCAGGAGAGTGTGGCTGCGCAAGCGCCGAATTTGATGATCGTGGATTTCGATCTGCCGCATTTCAAGCCGAACAAATTTTTAAGCGGATTCTTCGGTTCCGGCGAACGGCGCGACGTACTGATGGTGGCGGCCGAGCCGTTGATCGAAGAGGTGGTAAAATGCATGCAACTGGGCGCGCGCGATTTTTTGCAGTTGCCCAAAGAAAATCAAAAACTGCACGAGTCGATCAAAAGCGTTTATTCGCACTGGCAGAGGAACCAAAATGGCGCGGCATTCGGCGCCCGGCAGCACGAGCGTTTCGATGTACACGGTATCATCGGTGAAAGCGCCCAAATGCAAAACGTCGTGCTGCTCATCAAAAAGATCGTCACGCGGCGCTGGGCAACCGTGTTGATTTGCGGCGAAACCGGCACCGGCAAGGAGGTGGTGGCGCGCGCCATTCATTACGGCAGCTCCGCTTCTTCAACGACTGCGCCGTTTGTCGAAGTCAACTGCACGGCGATTCCGGAGAATCTGCTCGAGGCCGAGCTGTTCGGCTACGAAAAGGGCGCGTTCACCGACGCCAAATTCAGCAAGAAAGGCCTTTTCGAGCTGGCCGAGGGCGGCACCTTGTTTCTCGACGAAATCGGCGACATGAGCTTGTTGTTGCAGGCGAAGCTGCTCAAAGCCATTGAAGAAAAACGTTTTCGCCGGCTGGGCGGCACCCAAAGCATCGAAGTAAAAACCCGCATCATGGCCGGCACGCATGCCGACCTCGAAAAATGCATTGCCGAGGGCCGTTTTCGCCGCGATTTGTATTATCGGCTCAACGTCATCAATGTTTTTCTGCCGTCGTTGCACGAACGCGGCAAGGATATCCTTTTGCTGGCGCGTCATTTCCTCGGCGAATACGCGGCAGAGTACGACGCCGTAGCGCGCAAATTTTCGCCCGCGGCTGAAGAGGCGTTGATGAGTTACGATTGGCCGGGCAACGTGCGCGAGCTGCAACACGTGGTCGAACGCGCCGCCCTGCTCGGCGACAATCCGGTGATCGACGTGAAAGAAATCTACGAAGCGCTCGGATTGGAACCGCGTTTGCCGGCGGCGCCAGCACCGGCGGCGGGAACGTCCTCGGTGTGGAGCCGCATTATCGAGATCCCACCGGAGGGGCTTTCACTCCAAGAAGGCGAGAGCAAGCTGATCGAGGAAATTCTGCGTCTTACCAAATGGAACAAAACCCGCGCGTCGCAAATTTTGGGCATTTCGCGCCCGCGCTTGAGCCGCAAGATCGAAGAATATAGGATCGAGAACAAACGCGTGCAGATGCAACATTATGCTGAGATTTAAGAGCGAGATTTGGAGATGAAGAAAAGACTTGATTTTCTGACAAAATTTATATAAATTCTGTCTATAAACTGACAAAATTTCTATAAATTTAGGCAATGTATATTCACCAAAAACAACTGGAAAATCTTTGGAGCTTGCTAACTCCAGGTAAAGTGATGGTGCTCTATGGAGCGCGACGAGTTGGGAAAACCACATTAATTAAGAAATTTCTTGAAAAGTACGTACAAGAAAACCCCTCCGAAGCCAACCGTGTGCTCCTGGTTAATGGAGACGATATTGTGGTTCGGCAGTATTTGGAAAGCCAATCCCTACAAAAATTAAAAGACTTTATTGGCACCCATTCCTTATTGGTGATCGACGAAGCTCAATACGTCGAAAAGATCGGCTTGAATCTAAAGCTCATTGTCGATCACATTCCAAATCTCAAGGTCATCGCAACGGGGTCATCATCATTTGATCTCGCAAAAGATATTGGTCAGCCTTTGACCGGCCGCAAACATGTTCTCAGATTGTTCCCACTAGCCCAATTGGAAATCTCTCAGATTGAGAAGGTACACGAGACCGCAGCCAGCCTTGAATCGCGATTGCTGTACGGCGCTTACCCCGAAGTGGTGACCATGTCCGGCAACACCCAACGCCAAGATTATTTGCGCGAGCTTGTCAGTTCTTACTTGTTAAAGGACATTTTGGCTTTGGAAGGCGTACGGCACTCCAACAAACTGGTGCAACTCCTGCAGCTCGTTGCTTTCCAAATCGGCAGGGAGGCTTCTCTCAATGAGTTGGGTACCCAGTTGGGCATGAGCAAAAACACGGTCGAAAGGTATTTGGATTTGCTGGAAAAGGTATTCGTGATTTATGAACTGCCCGGATTCAGCCGAAACCTCCGCAAGGAAATCAGCAAAGGCCGGCGCTATTTTTTTTATGATAATGGCATTCGCAACGCCGTGATTGGGAATTTCAACCCCTCGGCGTTGCGCAACGACCTGGGGCAGCTTTGGGAAAACTACCTCATCACCGAACGGATGAAGCGGCAAGAATATTTGCGGGAATTTGCCCAATTTTACTTTTGGCGGACCTATGACCAAAAAGAAATCGACTTGGTCGAAGAACGCGAAGGCAAGCTTTTTGGGTATGAGATGAAATGGCAAAGACAACCGGTTAAACCTCCAAAAGACTGGCAAGAGAATTATCCGGAAGCAAGCTTCGCCATTATTCATCGAGAGAATTATCTGGATTTTATACGATGATAGCTGTTGCATAACCTCTTTTTCTTTTTTGCCGGCTGCAACGAAACGTTGCGCTGCTCACCTCTCGTCCACCTCTGCTGCAACAAAACGTTCCAATGCGTTGCGGCATGAAAGGGCAACACTTTTGCGGATGATCGGCTAAGTGCTTGTTCAGCCAAACCGCACGCCGCGAAGTTTTATCCCGATTTTGCTGGCATGTTCGTTGCAAACTGATAACCGTCAAGTTTTTCATTCCGGGCTGTAGATCAAACCTTTACGACCTTTGCTGTTTTCGTCATCACCCTCCCGAAACAGGGCTGGTTCGGGGGCATTACTATAAATAGCGCTAAGGACGGTTGAGCATAGGATGTCTAAACCAAATTCGAGGAGCAACATGAAGCGCTATCATTGGTTCCACAAAACCGCCACGATGGTTTCTTTGATCGGCACCCTCTTTGTTTGGAGCTGCAGCGAAGCGCCAACACCCGGGCCGATTTCGCCGATTCATTCGGACAACGCGTCAAAGCATGGAGCAGGCCGCGAGGCAAAAGGCCAAATCAGGCCGCTCAATCGGCTCGATGAAAATGCGGCGAACGCTTTGGCCAAAGGCGCTTACGCCAAACCTAAAGCTATTCAGCACCTGCAAGACCTGCTTGATGAGCTGCAATACATCGTAGAGGCAAAATCCGGAACGCCGGCCGTTGACAAGATCGATGATGCTGTTGCCAAGGCAGAGACAGCCAAAAACGCGCTCAACAAAATGCCGTCCGACGACGCCACGGCTTTGGAAAATCTGGCGTCCGCCAGAGGCATTCTGCAAGCCGCTATTTGGGAAAAATCGCTTAATGCCATCCAGGGGACTCAGTTCATCGCCGAGATCGTCGTGGTCGAGGGCATCATTAAATGGGGTGTGAAGTCGCATGATTGCCGCGGCGCCGTAAAATATCTGTGGATGAAGAACGCCGAGGGCGGCTTGATTGCGCATTGCGGCCATCGCGTCATCGTCCCCAAACACGCTCTCCCCAAGGATGCCATGCTGTCGATCAAAATCGACGCCAGCAGTTTCATCACGGTTGACTTCGGCCCGGATGGCAAGTTCAACAGCAATGTGGCCGTCGGCATTTCCTACCGCGATGCTGATCTCACCGGCGTCAATCTCAACGGCCTGATACTCGCTTGGTTTGATGAAGCGTTTGACCAATGGATCGATCTCGGCGGTAAAGTGGATAGCGCGAATCAAATTGTCTGGTCACAGACCGATCACTTCACGCAATATACGATTTCAACCAAATGATTGCGCTGCACTGAACTACCAGCTTGATTGTAATAAAACGTTGCACCGGCGCGGGTGTTCTGCTCCAGGCAGGATTTGCAGGAAAAGCGCAGCAGCGCAATAACAGTTGATTTGAAATGGCTGTTGAGTAGGGCATCAACGTGGTATGGCTGTTGCTTTCTATTTTGCACAGGTATTGCAATGCCCCGAAAACCTCTTGTAAAAAGCAATCAGAGCAAGAACGATTACAAACAGATTCTTGCCAAGCTGGCAACTTTCCTGAAACAGGCGGAGCGCGGCGCCGATGCCGAGTCCGAAGATTTTGCCGACCTGAGTTATAGCATGGAAAAGTTGGCGCGAAAATTCCTGGCGGATGAAGACCAGCAGAAAGCCGCGGCGTATTTCAAACTGGCCGTGAACAATTTGAAGCAATTTGCCCAACTCAAACACGATCAAGCGCAAGAGCTCAACCTTAACCTCAGTGCCGGACAAACGTATGCCCTGCTCGGGTTGATGGACGAGGCGGTGGAAAGTTACGAGCAGGCGCTCAAACTCAGCAGCACGCTCAGCGATCACAAAGCGCACGCGCGCACGCTGCGGCAGCTTGGCAATCTCAAGCTGCGGCAAAGCCAGTGGCAGGAAGCCATCGCCTGCTTCGAGCACAGCAACAAAATCTGCCAGGAGAATGGCGAGCCGCTGGATGAGGCGTATGCTTTGAACAGCCTCGCCGCGGCGTATTTTCACACGGCCGCCTGGCGCAAAATGGAAAACGCCTGCGAGCACGCGCGCGCGCTGGCCGAGAGCATGAGCGACGATGATTTGACCGCCTGCGTGTATAACAACCTCGGCGCGATGCACAACTTGCACGGGCAATGGGACAAGGCGCTGGCCGCGTTTCAAAAAAGCCTGCCGTTGTTTGAAAAGCTGGGAGATCGCCGCGGCCTGGCGGAAACTTACAACAACATGGCGACCGCTTATCGCGACAAGGAGCTTTGGCACGAATCCGGAAAATGCTACGCCAAAAGTTTGCAGCTCGCGCGCGAAGCCGGCGACGTCGTCATCGAAGCGCAAGTGAGCCTCAATCGCGTCGAGTTATATCTGCTCATGCACGATTTGGAGATGGCCGAGAAGCAATGCCAAATCGCCTTGCGCGCGTTTCATGGGCTGAACCACAAAGCCGGTGAGGCGGATGCCTGCCGCTTGCTCGGCGTGGTCTATACGAGAAAAGAAAATTGGGGCCTGGCGCGCAAGTACCTCGACGAGGCGCTTCAGCTCAACAACCAGTTTGGCAACCGGCTCGGCCTCGCCGAAACCCACAAGAGCCAAGCCGAATACTGGCAGGAGAAGGGCAATAAGAAATCTGCGCTGAAGCATTTGCAAAATGCGGTCGAGCATTACCAGGCCCTCAAAGCACATCGCGAAATCAGAAAGCTGGAGAGGTTGATCGACGAGATCAAAGCGGCGGAAAAAAATAGGAGTCGTGGCAATTGACTTTAGGACGAAACTTGGCCGTAAAACCCATGGGCGTAGCCGTCCGGACGCGGAGTTAGCGTGAGCTTTCATAATCCAATGCCAGAAAAGCTCGATTGTCAAGCGTCCGGACGGTTAAGCGCGTAAAGCACCAAAAGGCAAAACGACTGCGTCCGTAGGATTGAGGCAAAACATTAAAAGCTTTAGTTGAAATTTAATTTATTCGCCTAATCAGACACCTCCATGCTTTCTTCTTTTTTGCGCCGGAGTTGGCGCCGTATGATCCTCTCGAACAAGCGTTCAGCCAGCGCTACCAAGCGCCGAGCCAAAATCATCTCTTGGGAACGGATCAATTGGGCCGGGATATTTTAAGCCGGCTGATTCTCGGCTCGCGCATTTCGCTGGGACTCGGATTAACCGTTACCGCCATCGCTTTGCTTTTCGGCGCGACACTCGGCGCCGCGGCGGGATACATCGGCGGCAAACTGGATACACTCATCATGCGCACGGTCGATCTGCTGCTCTCTTTTCCCCTCATCTATTTGCTCGTCAGTTGTGTGGCGCTTTTCGGCAGCAATTGGGGCGTGCTCGTTTTGGTGATGGCTGCCACTTCGTGGATGGATATTGCAAGAGTCATCCGCGCCGAAGTGATATCGCTAAAAGAACGCGATTTCATCAAAGCGGCGCAGGTGCTGGGGTTGAGCCGGGCGCGAATTATTTTTCGCCATCTGTTGCCAAACGCGCTGGCGCCGGTGGCGGCCTTTGCCGCGTTGCGCCTGGCCGATGTGATTCTCATCGAATCAAGCCTGAGCTTTCTCGGACTCGGCGTGCAACCGCCGGCCATAAGCTGGGGCAGCATCATCCGCGATGGCCGCGACATGCTCGCCAGCGCGTGGTGGATCGTCACCTTTCCCGGCCTAGCGATTCTGCTCACCGCGATGGCGTTGAATTGGATGGGCGCAGGTTTGCGTAAAAGTTCGTAGTTGCCCCTTCAGGGGCTGCAGGCCCGACGCCTAATGAGTTTTGACTTTTAAGTTCGGTAATGTTCTTCAGCCTGAACTCATCCCCCTGCCCCCTTCTCTTGGGAAGAGAAGGGGGAGAAGCAGGTTTGAAGCTTTAAAAGTCCCCTTCTCTTTTTAAGAGAAGGGGATTTAGGGGATGAGTTCTAACTTGCCCATTACCGATTTTGATCGTCAAAGTTCATAAGGCGTTACTACAAACAATCATAGTTTAATGCGCGCCGATGGAACCTCGCGAATTGCTCAAAATCGAAAACCTGGAAATTCGTTACCGCACCGATGAATCACCAAGCAGCGCCGTTATCAGCAGATTCAATTTGGAAATTTTCCCGGGCGAAACTCTGGCGCTCGTCGGCGAATCCGGTTGCGGCAAGACGACGATAGCGTTAGCGATTTTGCGGTTGCTCGATTTTCCAGGGCAAATCATCGGCGGCAAGATATTTTATAATGGCGAAAATCTTTTGGCGTTGCCGGAGAAACGCTTGCGCCAAATCCGCTGGAAAGAAATCGCCATGATTTTTCAGGAGCCGGCCGCCGTGCTCAATCCGCTGCGCCGTGTCGGCAGCCAGGTTGCCGAAGCACTCCGCTTGCACCTCGGGCTCGACGCCAAAACTGCCAGGCAGAAAACCTTGCAACTTTTTGCGCAAGTCAGTCTGGCGGAGGCGCCACGCTGCTTCGCGGCTTATCCACATGAGTTGAGCGGCGGCATGCGCCAACGCGCGATGATTGCGATGGCGATTGCCTGCCAGCCGAAGCTGATTATTGCCGACGAGCCAACCACCGCACTCGACGTTTGCACGCAACAGGAAGTGCTCGATTGTTTGTTGCGCTTGAAACACGAGATGGGCCTAAGCTTGCTTTTTATCAGCCACAATTTGGCCCTGGTTGCTAAATTTGCGGATCGACTTACGATTATGCATCAGGGAAAAATTGTCGAGGTGGGCGCAACGGCAGAGGTTTTGGAAAGGCCACGGCATGCGCAGACATGCCGGTTATCGGAAGCGGCGCGGCGGTTTAGCCCGGAGAGTTTTTCAACGAAAGGAATCAGCCACATTTTAAATTGAAAATTTGCGATTTAAAATTTTCAATAATCGCATATTCATGCCCCAGCCTCTCGTCAACATCCTCGATCTCAAAAAGCACTACCCCCGTCGCAACGGTCTTTGCAATAAATCAAAAGAGCCGGTTCGCGCGGTGGACGGCGTCGATTTGCAAATCTTCCCCGGCGAGACCGTGGCGCTCATCGGCGAATCCGGCAGCGGCAAAACGACCCTGGCGCATTGCCTGTTTCGAATTGTCGAACCAACAGGAGGAAAAATTTATTTTAAAGGAAAGGAGGTGGGGGCATTGGAGGGAGAAAACTTGCAGCGCTTTCGCCGGCAGGCCCAATTCATTTTTCAAGACGCCGAGGCCGCGCTCGATCCGCGGCAGACGATCGGCAGCGCCGTCGCCGAGCCGTTGATCGCACACGGCTTGCTGGAAAAGAAATCGGCCCAAGATCGTGCCCGCGAGCTGCTGCAACAGGTTGGATTGGGCGAGCGGCACGCTAATTCTCTGCCGAGGGAGTTGAGCAGCGGCCAGCGTCACCGCGCCGTCATCGCCCGCGCGCTGGCCTTGCAGCCAAATTTCATTGCCGCCGACGAGCCGTTCTCATCGCTCGACGTGCTCGCCAAAAGCCGCCTGCTCGATTTGTTTCGATCTCTGCAACAGCAATTCGAGCTGACCAGTCTGATTATCTCACACGATTTGGCTTTGGTGCGGAAGTGGTGCGATCGGGTGATAACCATGCGCGCGGGCAGGATTGTCGATGGTGGAGTGGGCCTTGCGAAGACTCAAGGCCTTCGCAAGGTCTGATTGGGCAACAATTATAAAAACGTATAGCTCAAACCGATGGCCAGAGTTTGCTTGACTTGCGTCTTGCCTTGACTCACTTTCTCTCCCGGCTCTTTGATCACTTGCACATTGAAATTAACCGACACGTACTTGCTTATCTTGGCAGCAAGCGTGTTGTCCGAACGCACAACGACTTTCTCGAGATCTTTAAAGGGATCGAAAAATTCCACTTTCCCGGTGAAGAGAAGATTGGACTGCAACTGCCAATTGACTTCCGTGACCGACTCCAAGCCGCCTTCGATTTTGGATTTTTCGATTTTCGCGGTTTTCGGATCATCGGAGTAGCCGACAAATTCCGAGGTAATCACCTCGCGCAACGCGGCGCCAAGCCGGGTTTTGATTTGCGGAATCGGTTGGTAGCCAAGACCGGCGCTCTGGGTCAGATAACCGGGATCGAGAAATTTTGAAACAGCCGTTTTGGGGTTCGTGCTATAATCGAAGCCCTCGGCAAACTGCGTCTTCAAAGTCGCGGCAACATACGGATTGACATACGTGCCGAACTTGTAAGTGAACAAGGTCTCCAGGTCGATTTTGTCGTCGGCTTTGCGAATGCTGCCGCCGCCGAGCTTGGTTTGGCCAAAGGCAAATTTATAGGACGTTGCCCAATTCGTTTTGGGCAGATCATTAACGGATTTGCCCAGCAAATTGACCGCATAAGCGAGCGCATTTTCGCCGCCTTGCGCCCAGTTGTCGTTGAACGATATTTGTGTCAGGTTCAAGCCTCCGGCCAGGCTGTGCGTCCACGGTTTTTTTGCTTTCGTGGTATCGGGTTGTTGCGCAAAAGCGCTGAGCGCGATCAAACTCAGCATGCACGTTAGTCGTTTCTTCATTTTCTCCTCTCTTGCATTTTTAAAAAGTCCTGATGCTTTTCAGTAGTTGATCAAACGCGGCAGTTTTTTGGCTTGTTTGATCCAAGTGTTGACTTGGGATTGGTTGGGCAATTTGCGCACGAGCCTTTTTTCTTCATTGACAACCGCCAAGTGCTTGTGCAAATTCTCGGCGTTGCGCTGTGCCAGCTCGACGACGGTATCGACACCAGCGGCTTCCAAGAGCTCGGCATATTGGCCGCCGACGCCTTTGATCCGCGCGAGATCGGCGTGATTGACCCAGCGTAAAATGACGGGCTCGCCGATTCCCGACTGTGCCGCAATTTCCCGGCGGCCTTGCGGCGTGGCGCCTTTCTCGAGCAAGGCCGCGGTCGATTTGATTCCAGCGTCTTGCAGCTTGCGGTAGTAAGAAGCGCCCACGCCTTCGATTTTCAATAGACCCTTCATGGTAAATTCCCTCTCTCCATAAATTAGCTTGTAATTCTCCAGCTCCGATGGCAGAAAAAAGGCTCGGCAACATCGTTGCCAAGCCTGACGGCGCCTGGTATCTAGAGTGTGTATCATTTCGCAGATTGGCGTGCCCCGCTCTCAGCGAGGCGCCGCACGCCGGATGCGCTTTTCCTGCAATTTGATACACACTCGGATCAGCAGCCGAATTATCGAACCTCGTTCACTACGTCCCCCAGGCGCTCATTTGTTCGGAATCTTGAGCTGTTGGCCGACTTTGATCAAATCCGGATTGGTCAAGATGTCCTTGTTGATATTGAAAATTTCCATGTAGCGTTTGGCATCGCCGAAATGCGCCTTGGCGATTTTGGAGAGTGTGTCGCCGGATTTGACCGTATAAACGCCGTAAATATCCGTCTTCTCAACTTTGAGGTCGGCGGCGATTTCATTTTCCCAGTTCGGGTAGGTTTTAATCTTGTCCCACAACTGGTTTTTTTCATACTGGTAAGTGGTCGTGCCTTTGACGTGCAGCTTGCCGCCTTCTTCCCGCACGTCGCCGTTTTTGACTTGCAGCTTGATACCCAAGTCGAGCAGCTCCTGATATTTTTCTTTCAACATGTTCCCTTCTCCTTTCGATAAATTAATTAAGAAGTAAGACTTGGTGACAAATTAGTTTGCCACTGTTTGATCTCAATATCCATGCCAGACGCAGGAACTTTCCTACCAAGCGCGGCGTGGATTAACGGCATGTTTTTCTGTTTCAGCATGGCCGCGCGCACTGAGGGGGCAGCTACGGATACAAACCAGCCGGGCGAAATCACCCTTTCCGAATGCGTCACTTGCCCCATCGCGCCGGCAGCAAATAAAAATTTTTTGACAAACGTTTCTAATATAATCGAGAAAATTTAAAAATCAAGTATCTTTTTCGCGGTTGCTTTTTACGGGCGCCGAAGACAAGCTCTGATTTGCCCGGCATATCGTTTGCCGTTAAAATCTACGGAAGTTGTGGGTTGGGACGCTATGCGCTCCAAAAGTATTCCCTCGGTGACGGGTGGGTAGCGCAGACTTCTTGTCCAAGGTCACTAACTTTTTGGAAACGGTAAAATCAAAAAAGAAAAGCGTATGCCAAGATGCAAAGTTTCACAAAAACATTTTTGCAAGATGATCATGGCAAAATCATTAAAAAGCTTTTAAATCATCTTGCCATAATTATCTTGCGAGACATTGTCCCTCGATTTATCTATGCAAGTTCTCTGTCCGTGTTGCGGGATCCTCGCGTGAATTTTTGGCTTTTCTTGAAAGGTTAGTGACATTGGCCATCTTGTCTGCAGGCGAGGACGCCGGCGCTACGTTTTCCACCCGCGAGTGAGGCATTACCCCCCAAAATCATTTCACGCTTGACATTTGGCTGGATTTTAATATATTGAAATTGCCTTCTTAGCAGCGAGCGGGCTGAAAAAATCAACGAGCAACCATAAGGCGTATTCTTGCTTGCGGCCCGATTCGAGGCGAGAAAGGCCAATTCAAAAGTCACACGGTTTCTAACTAACCGAGAGGAGGAAACGTTATGTTGCAAAATTTCACCAAGTATGCCGGTATCGTTCAGACGTTGATCGGACTTCTTGGCCAGTTCGCCCCGAGCCTTCTCGGCTCGTTGATGGGCGCGCAGGGAACCGGCGGCAACATCTTCAACATTCTTTCCGGCGCCGCGCTGAGTTATCTCGGCTTCAAAGGCGCGCCAAACGCGCAGCGCACGGGCGCCCAGGTGGTCGGCGGGCTGAACGGCTTGGTCGGCTTGCTGGGCGCGTTCGGCGTCAACAACCTAGCCGGCATCCAAATGAACGATGGCTGGGGTTCGACGATCGTCAATCTTCTGATCGGCGCCTGGGGCCTGTACTCCGGCTTCGTGAAGAAAACCGCGGGCGCGACAGCGCACTAATAATTTAGCCAAGCGCTTTAGCAACCGCTGACCGGTATTGGTTTCCCGCCGTGCCAACGCCTCGGGCACGGCGGGAAAATAATGAAAAGTAAAAATTTTCAACAAAAACAGAGAGACCTCGCAACCTAAGATCCACCCGGAATTTGCCGGAAGCTTTTTCCGTGTGAGTTTTTGATCCGTGTAAAAATTTTAGTTTTCGCTTTTTGATAAAAATTGCCTCGTAACGGAAGTTTCAACATGAAAGGAAAAACATACCAATGCCCAATTTCATCGAGGAGTTGATGGGATCACTCGGTCCCGAAGTTTCCAACCAGCTTTCCTCCACGCTTGGCCTGGACGCCAACACCGCCAGCCAGATTCTGCCGCAGGTGGCGCCCATGATTCTCGGCGGGCTGAAACGGCAAATGGAAGAGCGTGGCGGCGCGCCCCGCATCGATCACATCTTGAACAAATACGGCAGCGCGGTCTTGGCGGCGGTCAAAGTTCGCAGCAAACCGGCGGCGGGTTTTTAGGAGATTTGCTCGGCGCTGTGATGGGCGGCGGAAATAAACGTTAAGATTTGGCGAAACTGAAATGAAAATAGAAATCCCAACCGTATAAAACCGGTTGGGATTTTTCGTTTCAAGGATGTTTGCAATAAAATTTTTTGACATCCGGGTAATTCGGCAAATCCGGATACCTCTACAAATTCGCTGTAAAACGGCTACTTGCTGTACTCTTCCGGATTGGCGATTTTATAAACAACAGCAGCCAGCGCGCCGCCGGCAAAATTTCCTACCAGAAAAATCCAAATATTGGGCAACGCGCTCAGGCCCATGACGCTGATGCCGGCAGCCACAGCCGGATTATACGCCCCGCCGGAGATCGCGCCGCCGGCATAAGCTCCCGCCAAAACGGTGAACCCGATGGCCAGGCCGTAATACGAATTGCCGGCATTCTTTTTCGAAGTGGCCGTATTCAAGACCACGTAGCAGAGCGCAAAAGTGAACAACAACTCAACCAGCAAAGCTCGCGCGACGTCCGGACTGCTCGCTGACACTTGCGCGTTTGGCTTGCAAAAGCCTACCACCAAAGCCGCGACAATGCCTCCCAACACCTGCGCGGCCATATACGGCGCAACATCTTTCGTTGGACATTTGCCGCGCAACCACACTGCGAGCGTGACGGCCGGATTATAGTGTCCGCCGGAAATGTGGCCACCGGCATAAACCATGACCATGAGCGTGGAGCCAATCGCCAGCGGCGCGAGCGCGCCCGCTCCGTCAATAACGGTCAACCCGATCACCAACACCAGAAACAGAGTGCCGATGAACTCAACCAGATAGTTTTTCATGCTTCCTCCTCTCAGCTTGATGATGAGTAACTTATTGTGTTCCGCTGACGGAACACGCGATAATAAATGGGATTTGTAAATGTTAACAGGCAGGCTGTTTGAGCTGCAATAAAAAAAAGTGGCCCGACTGGGGGTGACGAATGAGGGGCAGGAAGAGTCACCATAAGCGCGCGAGATCGTCGGACCACTGTTTTAAATTTGGAGTTGGTAACTATAAACGTTTCGAGTTGGAATGTGAGTCATTGCGAGGCGTTTTTTGCCGAAGCAATCTTATGATTTTCAAAAGATTGCTTCGCTGAGAAACGCTCGCAATGACAATCATAAAATAACCCTTAACGAGTATATTTACCGTACGGACGCTTTATGCGAGAATGAAGAGTGCCTGATACCACAAATTTGCTCAAATCACGAAGCGTCCGGACGGTTACCTGAACAGTTATTTGGGCTGCAGAGCTGCTAAGCGATCTGATCGGTATCGATTTGCCCCGACAGCCGGCGAGTGAGGTGCGACCACGACATTCCCATCGCCAGCACAAGAGCAAAAATGATCAAGATGAGGTGCGAAATGGCGCGTGTGCCTCTTGGCGTAAAAACATTCCAGTAAATCAACACCCAAATAATGCCGCCAAAAAATGCGATGGCCAACAAGGCGCCTTTCAATCCCAAGGAACGTTTTGCCGCCTGGATAAAGACCACCCAACCGGCCAACAAGGCGATGCCGGCGAGCACTTTGAGCGGATTGATCGCGCTAAAAGCAGTGGCCGGCACTTCGCGCAATGGCCTAATCGCCCAATGATAAAATGAAAAACCTTCCGGGTTGTACGTCAGATAGACGAGCAGGGCGGCCATCAAAAAACGCAACGCCACACTGCCCCAATTAAAATCATCTTTGACCATTCATTTTCTCCGGCACGAACAGAAATAGTTGCGTGGCAGGCGATGGTGCGAAAACGAACCTGACACCTTTCCGCCATTCGAGGGCAGTTAAGCGGCGGAGGCGGCTTTCTTTTTTCGAACCACCCGGTAAATCCACAGAATCAAGACGGCGCCGACAAGCGCGCCAATGAAACCGGCGGTTTGACCAGGCTCATACCAACCGACCGTTTTGCCGAGAAAGGTGGCGAGAAAAGCGCCGCCAATGCCCAACAAGATGGTGACGATGAACCCACCCGGGTCTTTGCCCGGCATGAGCAGTTTGGCGCACGCGCCGGCAATCAGGCCGATCAAGATTGTGTAAATCATGGCAATTTTCTCTCCCGTCATTTTGAACGCGGGGTGCAAAATTTAAGTTTTGCAATGCTAAAGCGCTGCACTCCGGTTTCGCTAAACGCATACTGTAGAGATTATCTTCAGTCGGGCCAAAATAACTTTGCCGGACAACATTCGCCCAGTCGAGCCGACTGGGTTACTTCAGCACCACCGCGCAATGCCCGCAGCGCTTGGCATTGATCGGGATCATCATCATGCACTCCGGGCATTCTTTGGTCGTGGGCGCCGCCGGCGGCGCCTCCTTCTTTTTCATGAGGCGGTTCATGCCGCGAACCATCATGAAGATGGCAAAGACGACAATCACGAAGTCAATCACCGTATTGATGAACACGCCGTATTTGAGAATAACCGGCGGCGCTTCAGCAGTTGCGGCTTTAAGCTGCACTCCCAGATCGCTGAAATCAACGCCACCCAACAACAAGCCGATCGGGGGCATGATCACGTCACTGACGAACGAGCTGACAATTTTGCCGAAGGCGGCGCCGATGATGATGCCGACGGCCATGTCCACGACGTTGCCGCGCATCGCGAACTCTTTAAACTCTTTCAGCATGGACATAATCCACTCCTCCTCATGAGCTGATTGGGGAAAATTGTTGTTGCTAAAAATAGAACTTCGGTGTGGCAAAATATATATTCGGAATTTGCAAAAAGCAAGCACAAAAAAAAGCCAGCGGCCTGATGCACAGCACGGATGAGAAACCCAATGGCCGCCGGCATTGCAAAGATACATCCAAGCCGTGAGCGCGTAGTGCAAGCAGTATTTCCTTCAATACATCATTTCGATTAGGCGCCGTTGCGGCATCACAGAGGTTGAATCATCGAACGTCTAACGCTGTTTGTATTGCACGACTTCAATTCAGTTATCTCAATATTCATGCCAAAAACAGCGCGCCGATTGGTTTGAGTTTAAATGTTTGTTTTGTGTCAGCATTAATGTCGCAGGAAAACTTGGTCCGCCGTACACCACGCGAGCATAAGCGGGTGAAAAGACCGACGCAATGAAAACGATTAGGGGAAATAACCCGCTATTGGTTGCGGCGAGTAATGTCGTTCTCGTTGTGCTGAAATCGGTTGGTCTCGCCGGGCTGGAAAGCCGGGCTTATCGCCGACGGCAGCAAATTCACCGTATGGCAACACTTGCAGATAAAGCATCGTCCGACCAATTCTTCAACCGCGTAGGAGCAATGCTTTTGGCAAGTTGGGCAGGATAAAAGGAGCATGCGGACCTCGCCGGCTGCGTGATGGAAAAATAAAAAGCATCGGATACAGAGGCCGGCGTTGCTGAGCCCCTGCTATCCGATACGGTTCGCCTCGTGACGGCGATGGGCATTAGTTCGGTAAAAGTGAAAGCTTTGTTTTTAAAGCAAAAGCTTGTGGCGCACGGAAAGGGAACTCACACGGAATGAATTCAAAAGACGCATTCCGTGAGAGTTCTCATTCCGTGAGCGACTTTTTTTAGGTTGCGACCTACGGTCGCAGGCTTATTCGCAGTGGGAAGGTTAAAGAAGCTTGCATTCGCGTTTACTCGCCGGACTTTTTCTGGGCTTTCTCAATTCTTCTTTTCGCCTCGTCCGCGCTTTTGTGTTTGGGAAATTTCTCGAAGAGTATCCTATAATATTCAGCCGCGCGCCGGTCATCCTTCAACTTATCCTCGCAAACTGATCCGGCCTTGAGCAGCAAGTCCGGCGCCTTTTCATAGTCGGGAAACACCTCGGCGATTTTGGCATATTGTTCCACGGCCTTGCCATAGTCGGCCAGTTTGTCTTTGTAAATATCGCCGACTTTTTCCATGGCGTTCGCCGCGCGTTTATTCGCCGGATATTTTTCCACGATCTCGTTGTAGGCGTGAATAGCGCCGTTATAATCTTTCAAATTATTTGCATTGATCTCGGCGATGGCCCATAGCGCCTCCACCGCCTTCGCGCTGTCCGCTTTGCTTTCGATGAACTTGCGGTAATCGGCGACCGCGCCGGCGTAATCTTTGAGCTTCTCCCGTTTGATCTCCGCAATTTTGAGTTGCGCCGTGGCGACATACTCGCTTTGCGGATGCTTGGCCGTCACTTCGCTCAAAACTTCAATCGCCCGTTTGTGATCGCCCAGCTCTTTCGAGAGAATCACACCGCGGCTGAAGCGCGCGTAGGGCAGCAGCGGACTTTCCGGAAAACAATATTCCAGGCGCAAATAGCTCGCCTCGGTTTCACGCTTGTCGCCCTTTATAGCATATACTTCGGCGATGGCGAGCAACACCGAGTCCTGGCGCGTATCTTCCGCAAACTGAATGAGAAATTTCCGTGCGTCATCCAAAATCAAATTCGCCACGTCGTTATTGCCGAGCGCCATCACTCGATTCACATAGTGATAATAACGGTCAGCCGGATTTTCGCCGGCGGGAGGCGTCTCGAGAGTAGCCAGCAATGCCGTCCGTTTCTCTTTGTAGGCGCTTTCCGTAGTGATGATTAGGCGCGCTTCATTGGCAGACTCTCGCCGCCTATCGGCATTGGGATAAAGCGACATCGCCTTCAAAAAGGCCGCCAAAGCTTTGTGCTTGTCGCCTTTTTCCTGATAAATTTTGGCCAGCAGATATTGCGCCTCCGGCGCTTTTTCGCCCTCCGGAAAGCGCGTGACATACTGATTGAGCTCGCCGAGCAGGAACTCGCTCAGATTTTTATCGTGACGATTGTAAAGGTCCTGCAAATAGGTGAACAGCTTGCCGGGGTCTTCTTGCGCATACGCCGCGGCGGCAATCAAGCTGCAAGCCGCGAAAGCGTACGCGAACCGGCGCCATGATGGCGTCCTCATATTGCGTTCTCCGTGTTATGTTAATTAGCGCAATTCCTGTTTAACGCGGCGGACTTTGCATCATGTCTGAAATAAACCATGACAATCTTCATGCCACCTTTCAAAACACGATGATGATCTCCTCGAACAAGCTTAAACTTTTGCTTTGAAAAAAATCTTGGCGACAGGTCAATTTGTTTTTATAGCTTTGGTAAGCAACAACATAGCCAAATGCCCCATTTCATCCATAATGATTGTGGTAAATCACCCAGCCGAGCAAAGTCGGACTTGCGCTCAATGATGTTGCAATATAGCACGATTTGCCAGCGCAAGTCCGACTTTGCTCCTATTCGATCCCAAACTTTTCAAGCCGGTAGCGAAACGTGTCGCGGCTCAACCCCAAAAGCGCGGCGGCCCGGGTTTTGTTCCCCTCTGCAAGCTGCAAGGCTTGAGTCAGCAGCGATCTTTCGAGGTCTTCGAGCTGAATGCCGCTTTCGGGCAGGCGAAACGCGCTTGGCAACGCTTCCTCCGTTATCGTAACCGGCAGCGCCAAGTCCGCCGGATTGATTTCGTTCGTCTCGCAGAAAATCATGGCGCGCTCGATCACGTTGCGCAATTCGCGCACGTTGCCCGGCCACGAATATCCCAAAAGCCGGCGGTGCGCCTCGGCGTGCAACCCGTCAACTTTTTTGCGGAAATCGAGATTGTAAATTTTGATGAAATGTTCCGCCAGTGTGATCACGTCTTCGGCCATTTCGCGCAGCGGCGGCAGGGTGAGATTCACGACGTTGAGGCGGTAATAAAGATCTTCGCGAAATTTTTTCTCGGCGACCGCGGCTTGCAGATCGTGATTGGTGGCGGCGAGGCAGCGCACCTGCACATTGCGCTCCTGGTTGCTGCCGAGGCGGCGAAACTTGCGCGTTTCGAGAAAGTGCAGCAGCTTGGCCTGCAGGCTCAGCGGCATGTCACCGATCTCGTCGAGAAACAACGTGCCGTCGTCCGCCTCTTCGATCAAGCCTTTTTTGGCTTTCACGGCGTGGGTGAAGGCACCCTTTTCGTAACCGAACAATTCCGCTTCCAAAAGATTCTCGGGAATGGCGGCGCAGTTCACCTCCACAAACGGCGCGCCGGACTGGAAAGAGAGATAATGGATCACCCTCGCCACGTGGCTCTTGCCGGTGCCGCTTTCGCCTTGCAGCAGCACCGTCGCGCGCGGAACCTGCGCCACTTTTTGCACCAGCTCTTTCAACCGCTCGATGGGCGGCGAGCTGCCGAGAATGCTGTTGGCGAGAAATTTCTGCTGCGAGCCGAGTACAGATTTCAACAACAGCAGTTCATGCTTTTGCTGCACGAGCTGCTGTTGCATTTGGTACCGGCCGGTTTCAACGGCCACCACGAACAACAAGCGCGGCTCCGTCCCGGCTTGATCGGGCAGGCTGCTCAGCTTGAAATCCAAAAAACAAATCTCGCCCGCCGTCCCCTCACGATTAACGCAAGGCAGCTCGAAATTTTGTCCGGGCGCCCGGAACAGCGTGTTGAGCGTCTCCTCGAGGCCAACCATCTCCGGATAAAGCTCGTCAAGCCGCTTGCCGTTTGCCGCCTCTTCACCGGATTGGACAAAACGGGCAAAAACGTCATTAAATTCCTCGACACGCAATTGACGGTCGATTACCGCGAAGCCGACTCGCTGCTCGGTTAAGATTTTTTGGATGAATTTGTCCATGGACAAATTGCAAAAAGTTAAGCTGTCTTAGTCGAATGAAGCAATGTACGCGTGTAAATCTTCGTTACTTCACTGTAGCGATTAGTTGATCCATAAGTTTAATTGCGCTCTCACGTTTTCCATCACAGTAATGAACTATTTCATCGGCTAATTTTAGACCGTCAATACCTATCTCCCTTACATTTCTTTGATACGCCTGCAACACCTCAAATGTTTGATATGCTGTGTGCAGTCGCTCGCTCCATAGTTGACTTATACACATTCTGATAGACTCGTGTCGAAAAGTTTTTCGGTCAAACAAGATATCCAACTCGAGCAATAAATGATCCATTGGAAGCGATTCTGAGTTGAGATCATGATGTACTTTACGTAAACTTGTTAAGACAGCGCTAATTTTATGATCACTAAACTTCCGATTGCCAAGAGGGCCTTCTTTAGAAGCTACCTTCTTTTCTAATTCACGCACAAACACAATTTCCTCGGGTTTATTTCTGGAAGCCAATAGCTTTGGAGTATCTTGGTCATTCAGGTTTTCTAAATCAATTTGCACACAACCTAAATCAAACGCAGTTTTAATATCCCTACCAAACCCCAGTGCCTGATAAAACGCTACGGCGAAGCTGATGGCGCCTTGTCTCCAATTGCCTTGGACATTCCAATAACACAATCAATATGTTCTGCTATGGCTTTAGCCTGCTGCTCCGAATAACAAGCATTAAGTACCACGCATCGAATATTATCCTTAAGCACATCGAATAATTGACTCAGAGCACGACTGGAAACAGACTGACTATTTCCATAGTTGTCTTCCAGTATGATCTCAGTTGATGCACTTCCGTGACCGCTAAAATGCACGATATCAGGTTTATAACGAAGTAAATAGCCTTGTAGATCAACAACGCGAACGGCCCAATGCTGTTTAATGTCGAACTTATCCCGGAATTCAGCTTGGCGTAACACTTGATCAATGCCTCGCATTTCTTCATCCAGCCTTAGTTGGCTGGTATCCTTGGGATTTGCTGCAAGGAACAAAATCTTAATTGGTTTGTCCATTTATCGCAATCGGTTAAATTTTCTATGACCACATGGCCGGAGTTAAAATTAATTCTCTTGCGTGACGATCGCCTCCGCCAGCATTTGAAAAGCTTTTTCCACATTCTCGCCGGTTTTCGCGCTGGTGAGCAGATGCGGCGCGGCAAGGTGGCCCAACAGGTTTTGAAATTGCGCCGGATCAAAGGCTTGCGCTTCGACGAGGTCGGCTTTGTTGCCGGCAAAGACGATTTTGGCCTGCGGCGCGGCTTGTATGAACCGCTCGCAGTAAAGCGCCAAACGCTGCGCCGACTCCGGACGTGTCAAATCGTGAATCACGAGCGCGCCGTGCGCCCCGCGAAAATAGTTTTGCGCCGGTTTCTGCAAATCATCCTGGCTGGCGATGTCCCACACCAGCAAATCGACGTGCGCGTGTGTCTGGTGGCCGGAGAGAGCCACACGCTTGCGGCCGACTTTCACGCCGATGGTGGACTGGTACTTTTCGTCGAACATATTTTCCACAAATCGCCGCACCAGGCTGGTTTTGCCGACGCCGAACATCCCCAACAGGCAGATTTTCTTTTGCAGATTTGGCATGCGAAACTCAACGCAAACAGGTTTTGCTTTTTAGAACATCTTCCAAGTAACATGTCATGCTGTAAGCATCCTTTTCAATACAAGCACTATGCTTGATAACAAAAAAGATCGTTCCACGCCTGCCCTGCCGCAGGCCAGGGATGACATAAAAAAGTTACTTGCAGAACGAACCCCGCCTTCGGGTTGATCGCTGAATAGTAAAACAAAATGTTTTTTAGGTATCTGGATTTTACGAATCCTACGGACGCAGTCGCCCGGATATTTTTTAAACGCTTTGATTTTTGTAAAGATCAAAAAAATCCGTTGATCGCCTTTTTATCCGTTGGAAAAATTTTCAACGTCTCTCGACAATGCCATCTCGCGTGATGACCAATGTGACGGCTTGATTCACCTCGCCGAGCGGGCCTAAATTTTTTCCATTCAAAAAAAGCTCGGTTTGGCCGGCATTGCCGACGCGCAAGCGCAGGTTGTTGGCGGCGTGCCAAACCACAAACTCGCCGGCTTGAAACCTAAAATCGGTTGAATCCTTTTCATCAGTCACGGCACGCATCCACACCTCGCCGCTCGATCGCGCTTCCACGCGAAGCTGCGGCACGCCGGGCGCCAGCGTGGCGACAACTGGCGGCGTTGGCATGATCTCGCGGACTCTCGATGGTTTGAGCACGAGCCAAATTCCGACGGCCAGCGCCAGGCCGATGGCGACGCCGAGCGCGATCTTTCCGAAAGTTGATTTGGGCCATGCCGTTTTTTCCGTGGACGTTGGCTTGGGAGCGGAGATTTCTGCGAACGAAGCAATAAATTTTTGCATCGGCTCGCGCGTCGCCACGAGCGGTGTGGAGTCGCCGTCAAACTCGCGCAGCGCGGCATGAAACGTGTTGTGAATTCGCCGCAGCACGCCGCGCAATTTTTCCGGAAATTGCTGCGGCGCCACGCCCACCGTCACCGCGGCCAAAAACACCGGTGGACTCGAGGCCACGAAAATCATCTCGTCGCCATATTTGACCTCGTGCAAATCACCCTCGGCGCTCGGCCCAAACGCCTCTTTGGTGAAATCCTGAATCGCGGTCAACATGCCGCTGACCATCTGCGGCCTGCCATTCACTGGCCTGCCGTTTATGGGTTCGCCATTTGCCGGCTCACCATTCTCAAGCTCACTGTTCGCCGGTTCTCTATTCTCGGACTCACCGTTTATCGGCCCGTCATTTATCGCCTCGCCGTTCGTTGGGCCGGTGATTTCTATAGCCGTGTGCGCGATCAACAAACCGGTTCTTTGATGGATAAGAAAAAGTTGTTCGATGGTGAACGGAACAACTTGCGGCAGAATCACCAGCGGCTCCGGCAATCCCAAAATTCTGGCTTTGAGACGCAGCCACGTGATTTTGAGATTGAACGATTTGTCCACCCGCTCGTTGATCTGCTTGACGAGCTTGCGCATGGCCTCGGCCACGGCGCGGCGCACGGTTTGGCCGATCACCGGATAGAGCGCTTCGACCATTTCATCTTTGGATTCCGCCACCTGCTTTTTGATCGCCGGTCCCATCAGCGGCGCCACGATCTCCGCCATCTCCTCGCCGGAACTGGCAATTTTGCGCTTCAATAAATCGGCAATGACCGGATTGAGCGAGGCGATCAGCGCCTCTTTGTCGGCGATCGTGGTGCGGACTTCTTCCAGCTCGTGCTCCAACGTCCGCATCCGCGCTCGATCAGCCTCGAGCAAAATTTCCCGCAGCCGTTCGACGCTCATAGCAACTGTAAATTTCTCTAATTTCGCAACGAAAAGAGAACTGCAACGAAAAAAAAATTTTAAATTGTGGTCTATTTCTCCACGTTTTTCTTTCTGCCTGTCGTTGTTTTCTTCTTGCGATGAAGATACTCAGCCACTGCTGTTCTTTTAACTTTGTAGACGGGAGGGGCGGCGCGCCATTGTTCGGATAGCGCGGCCATGGCATCGGCCAGCGTGGCGCGGCTTTGTTGTTCGATTTCCAGCCAACTGATGACGTTCTGCAGTTGTTGCGCCAGCGTTTTGATTTTGGCGGTGGTAAGCGAGCGGTGCCGCGCGGCGCGGCGAACGGATTTTTTTCTCTGCTCGGCCAGCTCGCTTTGCAGGAGTTCCCACTGCTTTTCGTCACGCGCGCGCTCGGCCTTTATTTGCGCGACGAGCTGCGCCACTTGTTGCGAAAGCTCAACGATTCGCGCTTCCAGCTCCCGCAGCGGCGGCCCGGCAATCATTTCGCGAATCTCGTCAAGCTCAACAACGGCCTTGCCAGGCGGGAATAACGCGTTTTTTTCTGCCTTGCTCACTGGTCGCCTCAACATGATATTTTTGCGGGAAATATACACTTGAAATCTGCAAAAAGCAAGCACAATATCAAGGCGCGCGGAAATTTTAGCTTGACTTTGAGGCAAAAAATCTTATTTTACTACCTAATTCTTAAAACGGCCTTATAACGAAACGGAGTAAGAGCAGTGAACGATATGAATGAAATGCCAGGGATGGAAAACACGGGTGGGAGCGAAGAGTCGGGCAGCGCGACGCCTTCAGCCGGCGCCGGTGCGGAGAGCGGCGAGATGGCCTATTGCGTGAAGTGCCGGAAAAAAACCGCCATGGTTGAAACGCAAAAAGTGACCATGAAAAACGGCCGGCCCGCGCTCAGCGGCAAGTGTGGTGTGTGCGGCACTGGCATGTACAAAATCCTGTCACAGAAAGCGTAAACATTTTTCAGTCGGCGATAAATGACGGCGATTCTTGTTTGGACGGCGCGGGCCTCTGCAAGATTCGCCGTTTTCGTGTTTATGCCACAGCGCGACTTTAGCGCAACCAAAAAGATTATCGCTCACAGAAGTGGCTACGCCCGCAAGGAACTCTCACGGAAATGATTCCAATGAATTCATTTCCGTGAGAGTTCTTTTTCCGTGAGCCAAAATTTTTGCTTTTTCTGAAAAGCTTTCATTATTAAAGAGACTAATCAAACGCGTACGCGGAAAAAGCTTCAAATAAATCCGTGTGAGTTTTTGATCCGCGTGGAATTTTATTTTTTGGCTTTCTCTGACAGATATAATTCTATCGAGCCTATTGTTCCGGCGCGACGACCACGGCTTTGTCAAAACCCATGTCGATGATCTGGCGAAGCCGGCGGTCGGCGCGATCCGCAGAGTAATAGCGCCCAACGCACACGCGCCAGCGCTTGCCGACTTTTTGGGTGAAGTTATTGACGTTTTTCGCGCGCAACTCGTAAGCCAGTTGATCCGCCGCTTCCGCACGATCGAAAATCCCCACCTGAATCGTATATTCATTGCGCCCCACTTCGCCCTTGGGCGCGGCAGGCGGGCGATCCGGCGGCCGCTCTTCGCCCGGCTGGTCGGCGCGATCACCGCTCCCATCAGACACACCATCGCGGCTGGTTGGGGGTTGGTCTTCGGCTTTTTTAACGCAGTTGGCGTTGGCAACAACAATTAATACTAACAGCAGAAAAAGCGGTTGCAAAAACTTTCTTATTCTTGACATCATCCTACGAATCCTTGATTTCAGTTTTGGTCACCGTCGTGGTGGTGGTCGTCGTCGTGACTTCACATTTCTTCGGTAGCGGAGGCGGTCCGTTTTTTGTGGCAAGAGCAATAATAATTATGATCACGATTACAACCAAGATACAGGGTATGATATAGAATTTTGTAATAATAATTGTCTCTGGTGGCACGCATTCCGTTTTTCCCGGCGGGAAGATCACCGGATCAGCGACACCGTGTTGTTTGAGCACGGCCACCTGGCGCTCGGCCAGCTTTCGACTAAAATACTTGCCGACACAGACATGCCACGCCCCCTTATGCTCCATCACAAAGTTATTGACTTGTGAAGCACGCAGACGGCCCGCTGCCCAATAAGCGTCTTTTTTGGTTTCATAACATTCGACAACGACGGTATACTCAAACGCCGTTGTATCGATATCATTCGTAATGATTTTGGGCTCGGGTTGAACACAGCCGCCGCCCAAGTTATCTTCCCCCCCTACTTTCTTTACGTCAAGAATTTGGAAACTTCCAGCAACAATAAGAATCGCAAACAATAATAGAGCAAATATTGCCTTCAGATCCGATGGTTTCGGACTACCGGGTTTGTCTGCCATGATTTTGCTACCTCCAATTTTTGCCCATAAGAACCCACGCACAAGATACCTCTTGTGCTGCATACCGTCGCGTCTTTTTAAACAACCAAACGCTGCTTACATCCGGAACACGGGTCATTTGCTTTAGCAGTGCGATGAAGCTAACACAGCAAAGACATCAATTCAACACCCAATACTAATAAAGATTTTTCATTGTAGCAAGAACAATATTCTTATTTTTTCTTCGGCGGCAAAACCACGGGGCTGCCTATTCCCTCGTTTTGGAGCCGATCGGCAATACGCTTAGCCCGCTCTTCCGACACATAAGTGCCGACACAGACGAGCCATTTGCCATTTGCTTTTAAAATAAAATTGTTGATGTTTTTGCTCCGCAACATTGCAGCCATCGCATTCGCCTCGTCTTGTTTGGCAAAGCTGCCCACTTGCACGGTATATTGCTTGAGACTCGTCGTTACCGGCGGCCCCGGACGCCCGCCGCCGTCACCGGGCCGGTTTGACGGCGGTTCGGTGGTGTATTGGCACGAGCGGACGCTGCCGAGTCCGGCAATAATCACAATCAAAAATAAAATAAAAAAAGGTGCCAAGTCCGGCTTTGCCGGTGCAGGTTTATCAGCCATATTGTTGCTGTCTCCCAAATTCGCCCATGACGGTTCCTCAGCCGGTCCCATCCTGGGTGGGGTTCATTTTCTCCGGGCGGATCGCAAGAATCCGATCTTAACTCGTCTCCCACCGCCATGACGTCGAAGCCTGAAAGGACAGCCTTTTACAACATTACTATTTTAATAAAAATTTTGTTGCGGGGCAAGAATAATTATTTTATTTTTGCAAGAATAACCGTTGACAAAGGTTTCCGGAGTTCTTGTATAGCAATATGTTAAAATAGGTTTGGAGGTCAATGCCCGAGCAGGAACCGATTGTTGTTTGAGTTCGACAGGATTTGGGATGATTAGAGATGATTAGATTGGAAGTCAGATGCCTAAGATCATGAAATCGATAGCAGCGATAAATAGAGCGCGGTTTTCAGAAAGGTTGGCTACTTCTTTACCCAATTGGCTTCGATCTATGCCGGCTAGCTGCTGGCTCATAGCGACAAATTTTTCGCCGCTGATTTCAACTATTGGGCAAAGCTTTGCGATAACCTGGTCGTTCAATTGCGATGCCTTGCAAAGGGGAATGGCGACGGTTGTGTGTAGCCCCTCCAAAAGATCTGATTGAATATCTATCAAGTAAGGAAACGTTTTTCTGGTCTTGGCGTTTTTGTTTGCGTAAACCGTAAACTGGCTCATCAAAAGCTCCTCAGCTCGTCGCTGAATATGCCTTGCGCTTCGACAAAACGGTTATAAGCTTGTATCGCTTTGGCGTTCTGTTTCCGCCAAAGCTCGCGTTGTTTTAATTTGAGTTGCCCGGTAAGCGCCTCCTCCAAAGTCGCCGAAAGATTGATGTTTAATTCGCGCGCTTTAACCAGCAAATCACTGTTGATGCTAAGATTTGCAGGTTTCTTGGGAGCCCGGGTGTCGAATAATTGGATCATTTATTTTGACCTTTTTAATAGTGCGTATAGTTTATGCGCATCTGTAATGCTATTCAATATACGTAGAATAGAGTTGCATTGCAAACACTTTTTTCGTCTCAGCGAATCAACAACATTTCAAGTTGCTTTTTTTTATACAATGAAGTATATTGAAGAAGCAAAAGCAGAAAGGATACGCGCATGGAACTACAACTTTCTGGAAAAGCCGAGGAAATTGTGCGAGAGAAACTGGCTTTGGGCATTTATGCCGATGCCGCGGAGTTTGTCTCCGAGATCATCCTGCGGGCAGAAGAGTTTGATAAGCTGAAACTTGAAAAGCTCTGTCAGGCATTACGGATCGGTATCGACCAGGTGGATCGCGGCGAGGGCATTCAGTTGGATATTGACAGAATCAACAAAAAAATTGACAAAGAGTTAGCCGCAAAAAGCAATGATGGAAAAAAGCGGTATGACCTACCCGACATACCTTACAGTTACCACGAAGGAAAACATGTTATTTTTTTCGGGAATCTCCCAATGGCATAGAAATCATCAGAGTTTTGCACGACGCCATGGATTTTCCAAGACATTTTTGAACGCCTTACTTTTTACTTCATCTTCTTCACATTATCATCCGGATTGCGGTCGATCAGCTTCACGTAAGGATCAATGCCTGCCTCCACCGGCAATTCATCCACGACGATCTCAAAAGCCATTTCCGGTTGGTTGATTTTGTGCTTCTTCAAATACAACTCTTTTTCATCTTTGCCCAGCACGCCGATGTCGATCCAATCGTCGATCAGAATCTCCGTCTCAACGCCGAGCGTGTCAGCGCGCAGCTTTTTGGCTTTGACGGTCAACGCCACTTTGTATTTGCCGTCCGGTGTTTGCGTGTAGCTCGCCTTCTCGGCTTTATTCTCGTACAGCGTGATCGTTTCAAACATATCCGTCAAAATGTATTGCAGCGAATCCGGCGTCGCCTGCTTGATATAGCTCAAAAATTCCAGCGAGGTGGTGTAAGGCGGCTCTTGATACGCCACCGCTTTGATATACTTCGCCAACGCCGCATTCAGCGCTTGCTCGCCGAGGTAATCGCGCAGCGCGTACATGACGACGCTGCCTTTGTTGTAGTGAATATAAGGCTGGTTTTCATTCAGAATCAGCGGCTGCTCTTTGAGCAACTCGCTGCCGCGGCTGCGCAAGTAGCGATCCAGTTCGTACTTCAAAAACTTCTTCATCTCGTCTTTGCCATATTCTTTCTCCATCACCATCAGCGCGGAGTATTGCGCCATCGTTTCGGACATCACCGTCGCGCCCTGCACGTCGCCGCCAATCACTTGATGCGCCCACCACTGGTGCGCCACTTCGTGCGCCGTCACGTAAAAGACGTAATCGATGTCTTTCTCATCATCTAAATTGGCAATGAAGCCGATGCCCTCCGAGTACGGAATCGTGTTCGGAAAAGATTGCGCAAAAGTGGCGTAGCGCGGAAATTCGAGAATGCGCACTTGCCGGTGTTGATACGGGCTGAAATTGGCGGTGAAATAATCCAGAGATTTTTTGATCGACTTGATCATCTTGTCGAGATTGTACGCATGCGGCGCGTGGTAATAAATCTCGATCGCGACGCCGTTCCAATTGTCCCGCTTCACCAAATAATTGGCCGACAGGAATGAATAAAAATTCCAAATCGGCACATCCATTTTATAGTGAAAATAGCGGCGGCCGTTTTCACTCCACTCGCGCTGCAAATAGCCTGGCGAGATGGCAAGCTGCTCCAGACTCGTGCTGACTGTCGTTTCAAACGTGACCCAATCCGATTCGTGCGTGGCATAGTTGTTCATTCTGGCGCTGCTGTCGTTTATCGCCGCCATTCGCTCCGGCGGCGGCAAGCCGCGTTTCTTGCGTTCATTTTTATCCTGCAACTCGAACTCCGGGCTATAACCGAGGTGCGGGAAATAGCGCGCATTGTTGATGAAGGTGCCGTTGTAAACGATATCCGTATTCGAGCCGCTATTAACGAAGCCGCGCGTGATAAACGCCAAATCGTAATCGAGCCGCAGCGTATCCGCCGGAGCCAATGCTGGTGACAGCGTATAGATGTAGTACCCCAATTTTTTGTCCTCCATCGCCAACTTACCGTTCGGCACGTTCATCTTGTTGATCACGAGATCTTTGTCGATCAGCAGGTGCAGCGAATCGATCGGCGTCGCATGTTTGTTTTTGATCAGATAATGCCCTCGCACCTCAACTTTGCGCTCTTGGGGGAAAATATCGATGTCGGCTTTGACCTGGGTGATTCGCGGCTGCGGAATGTCTTTATATTTCTTGTAGTTTTTCTCGTAATCGGCCTGCCGTTTTTCCTGCTCGTCGTCGGTGGTGTATGCGTTCAGAATGTTGGTGTTATAAAAAATGTAGCTTCCTGCCGCAGCGAAGGCGATGACGGCAAGGCCGATGAGAAAACGGGTCGGTGCCGTAAATCGTATTCCCGCAATTTTCGTGCGCATCTTGGCGCCGGAATCCGTGCCGCGCACCCAAAACAAGCTGGCGACAATGGCAAGAATGAGAGCAAAAAACGTCCAATACAAGTTGAACCAAAAGACCGGCGCGACGAAATGGCCGTAGCCATTCATATCGGAATAGGGGGCCGGCGGCGTGAGGCCATATTGATACAGATTGTGCTCCCAGTTCAGCGCCGGCAACACGATGAGAACGACGTAATACAGCACCATCAGCATGTAGCCGAGAAATTTGTTGTTGACCAGCACGTGAAAGAACATCGCCAGCACGCCGAGCAGCGCGACGGTGGGGAGTTGCATCAGGAACAGCCCTTTGAGATAAAGGCCAAGCTCGAAATGATAATAGCCGTGGTAAATTTGAAAACCGATGGCGGCCAACATGGCAATGAACAGGAGAAAGGCTTGAATGAGAATGAGCGCGGTCAGCTTTGCTGAAAAGGGAATCCAATTCGGAATCGGCAGGGAATCGTAGACTTCGTGGAGCTTGCGCGACCTTTCTTTCCACACCAGCTCGCCCGCAAAAACGGTCAAGATGATAAAGAGGATCAAAGAGTAGCCGCCTTCGATGCTTTGCAGCATGAAGCGCGTCACTGGAAAGATCGCGGTGCCGTAAAGCTGTTCGCGCAAGGAGGAGCCGGCCAGAAAGTTGAATATGCCGAAAAATACGATCACGATAAAAGACACGCTCTTGGCAATGCCCAAAAATTCCAAGCGCGTTTGCATCAAATATTGTTTGAGGCTCACCGCCGCGGAAAAATTTGGGACAACTGCCGGCGCCGCACTCGTCGCGCTGGTCACGACATCGCGTTCGACTTCGTCGGCTTCGGCTTTTTTTCGCCTGCGGCGGAATCCGGCAATCGGCTCGGCAAATTGAAATTTCAAACAAGTCAAAAAAAGCGCGGCAAGGCCGACGCCGGTCCAAATCAAACGGTTCAGCAAAAGATTGCCGGCCAAAGGTAGAACTTGCGTGTTCTTTTCAGCGACGGTCCAATATTTGGTCATGTACCCGAACGAGCTGAAGCCAAAGGGATCGACCAAACTTGCCAGCGCTTGATTCTCCAAATCACCCAGCAAAACGCCGGCGATGGCAAAACCGATGAAAAAGAGAATGACCCCCGCGTAAGTCCACAGCATGCTGCGCGTCAGCGTCGCCAGCGAGAAAAACAGTCCGCCGGATAAAATCGCGTTCGGCAATACGAACACTAATAAAGTGAAGATATACGGCGTCAACATGAACGGCCCGATCTGGTCGGCGTCCTGCCAGGGCATGAAACCGCCGAGCATGATCCCCAGCGCCGAGCCGGAGAGAACGAGAAACGAGATCACCAACGCGCCGGCGAACCGGCCGAGCAGGAAGCTATATTTGCTGATCGGCGTCGTGAAAAACGTCGCATACGTATTGTCTTCGTAGTCGCGGACGATCGCCGTCGCCATGAACGCGGTGATCACGAACATGCCGATGGCGCTCATTGTGATCAGCATTTGCATGATGACGAACGGCGAATTTTTGTTGACGTTGCCGATCGCGCCGCCCACTTGCACGCCCTCCGTCGAAACCGCCAGAAACGTCAGCGCGAAGAAAACGGCGAAAAAAATGTAAACCATCGGCCGCTTGAGCCGCAGCTTAAGCTCGAAAAGAAATATTTCTTTGAACATGGGCAAAACTTCCTCCGTTACGAGATGTTAGCCGGTTAGCTGGTTGGCCGGTTTGCCTGTTATTATCAAGAGCACAAACGAATATGTCATTTCGCAGGAATTTTTTTTCATTTCAAGCACTGTGCTAGTGCGAAAAAGGATTCTTCCAGAATGACATGAAAAAGGATAGCCGAAATAGTTCCGATTTTAGACTGATTTTCTTTCCACCAGCAAATCTTCCTTGCGCACATCGCGAAAATAAATTTTGCCGTAACCCGGCAATTGCAGCGGCGCAGACCGGCAAGAGCGCGGCGACGAGCAGCACGCCAAAGGCTAAACTGCGAGCGAGCATTTTATGCTGTGGGATGATCTGCGCCATGGCCAAAATCCCTTAAAAGACGACCGCCAGCGAGGCGATGCCCAGCGTGTAATTCCGGCGCGGCCCGCTTTCCACACGCCAGAAATGCGCCTCGGCTTTGGCCACGACGGTTTGCCGGATGATCTGCACGCTCGTGCCAATCGTGACATCCCGTTCCAGATCGCCCGATTGCCGGCGGTGCGGATCGAGAACGTCGTAACGAAGCAAAATCGTTTGCCGATTGAAAAGCTGATACGCCAGCTCGCCATAGCCGCCGTTCGCCACTTGATCGGGAGTGAAGGCATTTCCCGAGCTTAACACCGAATGAGCAAATTCGCCGCTCACGCGCCAGCGCCGCCCAGCTCGAGCTTGCCCAAAGCTTGCACGCCGAGAGAAAATTTTGCGTAATATCTTTGCTCCTGGCCGAAGGGATTGCGCTGAAGGCCGTAAATCGACACCGGCAAAATCGAGGTGTCGTAAGCCGGCGCCGCGTCGTGAATTTCGTTATAAATGCCGTAACGTCGGCAACGTAGCCCGCTTCTTTGAGGCCTTTCTGAATGAATTTTGCCAACCGCGTTTCATCTTCGACGATCAAGATTCTCATGCCACGATCACGATAAGATTGTCCGGCAAACGGTGATGAATTGGGGCGATCATTAACAAACGCGAACGAGTCCAATAAACCAGGCTTATCCGCTTAATCTGCTCAATCCGCATACAATTTTTCTGTAAGCGGATCAAGCGGATTGAGCAGATCAATTCAGCTCGCGACGTTGCCGCCAGCGGCAATTCTTAAAATATAAGGTCGCGCTCATTCTCTGTCAATCATTTTTCGCGAAGCGTTGCAACCTTAATGAATTTTAATGTTGGATTAATGATCGGTTAATCACAGTGGGATCGAGGCGCTTTGGCGGTGATGAGACCGGTGAAGATGATGGCATCGCGACGGCACCAGCGCTCCAGCTCGGCAGTGCAAATGAAACTCTCTTTTTCCCCACTTTTTTTAAAATTTCTCTTGACAAAAGACTTCCATTTTATTAAATATTGATCACAACTTAGGGCAGCTACTTATGGCCATTACTCTGACAGGATTTAACCTTTGATTCTGATCAAGCTTATCACATTCAAATACGCGCCGGATTGAGTTTTCTTATATGACAGACCAGATTAGCTGTCGTATACACCGTTAGGCACCTATAAAGAACGGAGGTTTTAGCATGATCAACGCAAGCGGATTTTTAAGAAAAGTCACCGGTTCAATATCTTACTACGTAATCTTTCTAGTTGTTGTCCTTGCCGCTCCAAATTCCGCCAGTAGTCAAGATCATAATCTTGTGAGTTTTGTCATAGCATATCTCAGGGATCCAGGTACCGCTTGTGGGCGTGATTGGTTATTTTCTGTGTCGTGGGCGAGTGAAGACATAACACCTTATTTGTTAAACGGCTCTTGTAACGCCAGTTCTGGGTGTGCTGGATGGTTTTGGCAATGTGTCGGTTTTGTTGTCAGAGCATATAATGAAAAGGGAGAAAAATTAAGGATGAGATTACCTGAAGGAGCTAGTACTATTGATTTACCCGTAGATCCTTGTAAGCCGCAAGGTATATATACTGCTTTAGTTTACATACCAGACATACGAGATGGCATTTCCGTAGGCAGTTACGTAACATTCGAGGTTTTAACCGTACGACACTTTCCAAACGGGCTATTTCATCAATTTTGGGATTCGCCACGAGCTACCTATATACTACGTCTTCCCAAATTAAATCCTAGTGATCGTTTGTCTCAAGGCGATTGGCCCAATGCCATCATCTGTCCGAAAACAGATGATGGCGAAGTTGGTAGTATTGCAAGAATTGGTTGTCCGATTACCTCGGTTGCGATGCTTCTCCGCGCTATGGGCATTGTCACAGACCCCCAAGAACTTCTTGAATGGGCCAATGAAGAAAAAGTACTAAATGGTTGCAACCAGCCACGTGATCAATTTATTCGATTTGCTAGGAAAAAGGCTCAAGAAGCTGGAAAATTTATCTGTGTCAAACCCAACATTGGAAAATCGGAAACCATTGTGCCGCGAATTTTGCGAATATCTGCCACTCCTAATACTCCTCCCGGTATTAGGCCGAGAAAGTTACATTTTGTTGTTGCTATTGGCTGCGGTAGTAACACTGACAGAAACACTAAAATTCTTGACCCCGGCTGGAAAGAGAGGGAAACCCTCGACTTTTATGTCAGAAACAATTATAATATAGAAAATGATCTTGCATTTGTGTATTGTGGAGGCAACCTGAATCCAAGTGGTATGTTATTTCTGGGTAGTTCCTTAAAGACAGTACAATTCGGTTCTGAGGAAAAGCCTATTATTGCCGTGTCTGGTTATAGAGCATTACGCTTACTCGTCTTCAGCGAAGATTCCCTCAAGACAGGTATTGATGTTCCTTCTGGTCAGGGATTTAACGAGATTCCAAGCACCGGTCACGAATTAATTCTACCAGTTGGTGATGATGTGTCTGGCGATGCAGTTGATCCAATTACTGATTCGGAGACTGGTCATAAGGTGGTTATTGAAGCTAATAGCGCTTTTCAATTCTTAATAAGAGCTGAAGCGATAGCTTTCATGGATTCCTCTACAATAGACTTTACCCTAATAAATATAGATGGATCAATAGAAACAAAGAGTTTTGATATTCAATTAAGTCAAGGAGAACGGGCTCTTTATAAAATGGCTTATGATACTTCTGGTACGTTTAGTGTCGAAAGAGTCAACGTGACAACTGTTGAGCGAGTTTCAGATTTGATTCCAACGGGGTACCGGCTAGATCAGAACTTCCCGAATCCTTTCAACCCACTAACTACAATCAGTTTTGCAATTCCAAAACGTTCATCTGTGAAGTTAATTCTTTATAATAATATTGGAAAGGAAGTTCTTGAGCTAGTAGATAAGGAATTGCAACCAGGAGAATATAGCGTCAAATTTGATGCAAAAAAATTTTCAACTGGCATATATTTTTATCGTCTGACTACGGATGAATTTACTCAATCGAAGAAATTAACGTTACTAAAGTGATGAGCTTATGCCTAAACTGGCGTTTTAGCGCAGTTTTATTGAAATATGGTAGACGGACGGATGATGAGCACCTTCGATAAGAGAAGCAATTGACACTACTTCAAATCCAACTCACCAACCACATACGTTGATAAAATGCGCCGACAGGAATGGGAAGGGCCGTCCAGATGGGATAAAAGTAGATGGCGCAGAGAATGATGGCAACGACGGCGAGCGCGGCCAGCTCGCGCCGAATGCCTGAGGTTTGCCACAGCCGATGAATCGCGTCGGCGAGCAGTATGATAGTGAAAGGCAACGCGCCCATGAAGTGATAAAGAAAGCTGGCGCGCGAGATCAGCACGAAGGGCAGATAGTGCAGCGCCAGCGCCAACACCGCGAAGGCGGGGCCAAATTCGCGGCGGACCACGGCGCGCCACACGCCGAAGAGCGTTGCCGGAATGGCCAGCCACCATACGGCCGGATTGCCGAGCAGCAAAATGGTGGAGGTGGTTTGCGTGGCGGCATCGACGTGCCAAAAATAATTCACCGGACGCTGCAGCAGCGGCCAGCTCCACCACGGCGAGGCGTAACCATGGCCGGCTTGCAAATGCGCGTGATAGCCGAACATCTGCCGGTGCAGCTCGAAAAAATGAAAGTCCGGAATTTGGTTGAGATGAATGCTAAAGGTGGCGCAGTAAATCACCAACGGCAGCAAGGCGCAGCACGCGAGAAACAGGTCCGGATGAATGTGGCTGAGCTGCGGCAGCGGCCCGGCGCTTGGCAGCCAGCGCGCCGCCCATTTCCATTCCCTGCCGGCTTTGGCAGCGAGATAGACGACGAAGATCACGCCGAAACTCGCGGCGCCGATCCATTTCACCGCGGCAGCGGCGCCGATGCAGATGCCGGCGCCGGCCAGATAGAGCCAGCATGGTTTTTCCGGCGCTGCATCGCCGCTGCGTAAAAACAGATCGTACGCGGCGAGAGAGAAGAACACCGCAAAAATGTTGATCAATCCCGCGCGCGATTCGACTAAAAGCACGCCTTCCAACGCCGCGAATAATCCCGCGAGAAAACCCACACCGCGGCTGTTGAACAGCTTAGTTCCCAACCGATAAATCAACACCACCACGCCGATGCCGAAGAGCGCGCCCATGGCGCGATAGCCGAGCGGCACGAAACCGAAAAAGCGAATGCCGAGGGCGATGAGATATTTGCCCAACGGCGGATGCGAATCGAAAAACGTGGTGTGCTGCAAATAATTGTTGGCGAACGCCGAAAAATAAATTTCGTCAAAGACCAATTCGTTCGGCGTGGTGATGCGCCAAAAGCGCGTGAATCCGGCCAGCGCGACGAGCAGGGCCGGCGCGAAAAAATCGCGGCGCTGCCAACACCAGGCGCGCGCGGCATTCCACGCCGAGGCAAGTTGGAGAAAAATATATGTTGATACGTCGGCGTTGGCGAGGTGAAGGCTTCGTAATGGCATCGTGAAGAGCGACTTTGAATTTGATTCTCTATCTCAACGAATCCGGATGAGCCGGCATCAAACAGGGAAATCTTCCATTAAAAAAAGCAAGGCATTAGCAAAATGATTATGGCAAAATTATTAAATTATTTTGTCATTAAATTATTTTGCCTTAACACCTATTCGTGTTGGGTGAGCTGCTCGGAGACGGTGAGCTGCTCGTTTCCCGTGACTTGATAGATCACGTAATTCTCGCTCTGCGCAAACACCGGAAAGCGTTGCTGGAGCCAATTTATTTTTTCACCGAAGCGCTGGCGTTCGTTGGGGCCGGCGACGATGTAATCAATCGCATAATGGCGCAAATGCGCTTCGGCGGCGGCCTCGCCGGCGTAAATTTCTCCGATCGCTTTTTCCACCGGCGCGGGATCGAGGCCGTGTGAATGGACATGGCCGGGATAGCCGAGCACGACGGCGCGACCGGCGAGCGTGAGCAGGTTGTTGTGCATCGGCGCGGTGAGAAACATGGCGCGGCCGTCCGTCTTCGTGCGCAGCTCTTGCGCCAGTTGCACTTCTTCGGCGCTCAGCTCCGGCCAGCCGCCGCCTTGCCATTCGAGCAGCAAATTCAAGCTGCCGGAAAAAATCAGCGCCACCAACAGCAGGCGAAAAGCGAAGCCGTGCAGCCACCACGATTTCGCGGCATAAAGCGCCGTCAGCAGGCGCGCCACCAACGGCAGCGAGAGCAGCAACCAAAAGACGAGCACTTTGTTGGTGTCATACGCGAACGCGGAGAATAAAAACAAATTGCCGATCGCCAGCAACGTGCCGAAGGGCAGGTAGAACCACAACGCGCGCCGGCGCAATTGCAATTTTTTTGCGAGCGCGAGAGCCAGCAGCGTGAGCGGAATGAACAAGCTGGTGTTCTTCAGCCAAAACCAAAGCCAATTTTCTCCCTCCGCCATCCAGCCGGGATGGAAACGAATGCCGCCGAGCGAGAGCTTGGAAGATAGCAGGAAGGCAAGCTGCGGCGCGGCGACGAGCAGGGCGGTCGCGCCAAATATCAGCCAATAACGCAAATTTTCCCGCCGCGTTTCGCGACGCCGCAGGCTGATGAGTGCCAGCATGGCCGCCAACAACATGACCGTGATAAATGTGTGGGTGTGAAACAGCGGCGTCATGCCGGCCATCAAGCCGGCGATCCAGGCTTGTGAGGGCCGCTGGCGGTTGCTTTGATTCCACCACAACAAGATCACGCTGAGGCCGAGCGGAAATCCGAATAGGAAAGAACGCTGCGGCAACAGATGAGCGAGCACGGGGTTGACCCAGTGAATTTTCAGCTCGCTGATGTTGGTGTAGCGCCGCGGCAGGTGCTGCAAAAATTCCCATATCGGCCTGGGCGCGAAATAAAGATCAGCTAAAAACCACAAAAAGCCCAAACCGCCGGCAAGCACGAACAACAACGGCGCCAATGCCGCGGCGCCACGATGCCGCACGAGACGATAGCCGAGATAAAAGAGCAGGGTAAGCGTCACGCTGTTGAGCAGAATCGCCGGCAGCTCGATGGCGTGCTCGAGCGGAATGCCGATCTGCATCAGCATGGCGCTGAAAAAATCGGAGAGAAATGGATACGTCAGCGGCTCGCCGGCAAAAATCGTGCTGTGCAGCGCGGGCCGGCCGCCATTCATGAACGACATGACAATGCTGAGGTGCAGCGGCAAATCGCCCCACGCATCGAGGTAGCCGGTGGCGAGGCCGCCGTTTTGCCAAAGGATCAAGCGCGGCGCGAGCAACGTGAACAGCGCGAACGCGCCGAAAAAAACGGCGAGGCCGTAGGCGTCGACTTTGCTCCAGCGTTTTCGCGAGGGGGAAAATTTTTGGCCATGAGAAGAATTAAAAGTGCCGCGCGGCGATTTCAACAAATAGGCCGCGGTTATCGCCATCAGCAAAACCACGAGCCAGACGATCAGCACGTCGAAACCGGTGGCGAAACTCATGAGAAAGGTCAGCGCCGTGGCGAGCGCGAGGCCGAAGGTGAGGCCGAGCAAAAGGCGCTCGCCGGGAAAAAACACGCCGCGCCATCGCAAGCCGAGCGCGACGCCGCAGGTTGCAGGCGCAACCAGATAGAGGAGAAACAGCACCCACGCGGGCGTGAGCGCGCCGGTTAATTCTGCGTTCATTTAATATTCCTCGGGAAAAACATTTTGACCGCGATAATTTTGTTGGCAGACTGGAAGCCCAATGCTGCTAACTTTTTGGAACAGGCAAAATCAAAAAAGAAAAGCAGACGCTGAGACGCCAAAAAACGCAAAGACAAATCGAATTTCAATGCCTTTATGAATACGCAAGATAATTATGGCAAGATGATTTAAAAGCTTTTTAATTATTTTGCCACAATCATCTTGCAAAAAATATCTTTGCGAGCCTTCATGCCTTTGTGTAAGTTTTCTGCTTTTCTTGAAAATTTGGTGCCATTGGACTGGAAGCCTGCGCTACAAATTTTTTGCAAAGATGATGAGGGGTTTGCGCGTCCGTTGCTTCAGGCCGAAGACCCAGCGCCGGTTGAGGCGAAACCCGAGCGCCATGCCGAACACGATGCCGGCGGCTTTGGCAACAAGATCGGGCAGACCGAATTGATGGTGCAGCAGCAATAAAGCGGCTTGATGCACGCTCAACACGGCGAAAGTCACCAAAAAAAATTTGGCGTATTGCCGCAGCATGAGATTGCCGCCCGCGGGATCGGCGAACGTCCAGCGTTTGTTGAGCAGAAAACTGTTGAGGCTGCCGACGAGAAACGAAAGCGCGCTGGCCGTCAGCGGCGTCGCCTCCACAAATCGCGTGAGCGCGAAATAGGACAGCGCGTCGATGCCGGTGTTGAGCAGGCCGATGGTCGAGAATTGCAAAAGTTGTTTGATCGGATTCATGAGCGCTCAGGCATAAGCTTCAGTGACCGGTGCAGCCGCGGGCGCGACGGCGAAGCCGGTGGAGAACGCCAGCCGCAGGCGCACCAAACCGATGAAATGCTCGGAGACGGTTTGCAAAATTTTCACGCGCGAATCCGGGTCGTCGGTCCAGCGCACCGGCATCTCGAAAATTTCAAAGCCGTAGTGCTCGGCGAGCAACAGCAGCTCGGCATCGAAAAACCAGCCTTGATTTTCGATGAGCGGCACCAGCGCTTGCACGGCGCGGCGCGTGGCTGCTTTGAAGCCGCATTGCGCGTCGGAAAAATTGCAGCCGAAGAACAATTTGATGAGCGCCATGTAGCCGCGCGAGAAAATTTCCCGCTTCAGCCCGCGCTGCACCTGCGCGCCTTGTTGATAGCGCGAGCCGATGGCGATCTCCGCCTCGCCGCACGCCAACGCCGCGATCATCGGCGGCAAACCACTCAAATCCGTGGAAAGATCCACATCCATGTAACTGACGATGTCGGCGTTGCTCGCCAGCCAAGCCTGGCGCAAAGCGCGGCCGCGGCCCTTGTGCGGCAGGCGCATGTACTGCACATTCGTGTAAGCGGCCGCCAGCTCGCGCGCCACTTGCGGGGTTTTATCTTGTGAGGCATTGTCGGCAATCACGATGCGCCAATCATAGCCGCGGTGTTGCTGCAAAAATTGGTGCAGGATCGCGATGCTGTGCGGCAAATCCTTCTCCTCGTTGTAAACCGGAATCACCACGTCCACGCGCAGCGGCGCTGGCGGGGTATGCGGAAAATGTTGCAGGCTCATCATCTCCTCCGTTGAGATTTTTGGCTCGGGAGACGGGAGTTTCCTTTCTCCCATCTCCAGGCCAAGACGCTAAGGATTAATTTTTGCGGATTTTCGTTGCGGTTGTCGCGCTGTTGACGGCCGGCGGGCCCCACGCATCAACCTCTTCACCTACGACGAAAGCGTTGAGCGTGATGATGTTGCCATTCGCGTCTTCCAAGCGAGTGCCAGCGTTGACGACGAATTTAATGCCTTGCACGGTGACGTCGCCATCGTTCGGTCCGCGCACCACCAAAGATTGAATCGGCCCGCGCAGATGCAACTCCGGCGACGGCGATGGACTCGGACTCACCGTCGGCGACGGCGATGGACTCGGACTCACCGTTGGTGAGGGCGATGGACTCGGACTCACCGTTGGTGAGGGCGATGGACTTGGACTCACCGTCGGTGACGGCGAAGGACTTGGACTCACGGTTGGCGACGGCGATGGACTCGGGCTTACCGTCGGTGACGGCGAAGGACTCGGACTCACCGTTGGCGAGGGCGAAGGACTCGGACTCACCGTCGGTGATGGTGACGGACTCGGACTCACCGTCGGAGATGGTGACGGACTCGGGCTCACGGTTGGTGAAGGTGACGGGTTCGGACTCACCGTTGGCGACGGCGATGGACTCGGATTCACCGTCGGTGATGGTGACGGACTCGGACTCACCGTCGGAGATGGTGACGGACTCGGACTCACGGTTGGCGACGGCGATGGACTCGGACTCACCGTCGGTGATGGTGACGGACTCGGGATCACGGTTGGTGACGGCGATGGACTCGGGATCACTGTCGGTGATGGTGACGGACTCGGACTCACCGTTGGTGAGGGCGAAGGATCAGGATTCGGGTCCGTTGGCGAGCCACTGCAACCAAGAAAGAAAAAGTTGATCGCGAATACCGCTGCCGCAAACTTCAAAACAAAGGCACTGCGCTTCGGCATGATACTCCTTTCATAAGAGAGATAATGATTTGCATCATACCATTCCGGCAGCGAAGCTGGCTTCGACTGAAAAGCTGCAGAATGCCGTATGACGTCGATCTGAAAACATGATATGTTTTTTGCCGGCGCGAAAAAATCACTTGCCGGTATGCCGAATCTCTTGCGAATGATATGCCACGTTCATGCACGACATGAGAAAATCAGCTAAATCCAATGTTGTATAGAAATGCCGTCTGTCTGGGAACATGGACTGCTGATTTATGCGCAAACTATGCACTCGCCGGCCTTTACAAATTTGCACACTGCACCGGCCGCGGCATTGAAAGCGATGAGAAAAATTTCGGCGGCAGGATCAACATTCAACCGCAGCAAACGACGACAATGAATCTTAACGAATATTAAAGTTGGATGAATGAATGGTTAATCATGATTTTTGTAAATTAAACTGCGCCAAAGTACAAAGGGCGTGCTGAATGGCCGCTTTGATACAAACTATGAGATCCCCCCAATCTCATGAGTTTGAACCGGGTTATCGAAGCAGGAACGTCAGTACGCCTTTTTTTATATCTGATCATCAGGCCAATTAAATTTCCCAATGCCTTCATCTTATTCTGAAATCCTTCTCCGTCAAAATGATAATGACAAACGAGGCAAAGAGGACGGCACTAAATGAGATTAATTAATGTTGCCATTCCCCAACGCGGACGAGCCGCAACCAAACAGGTTTATGACAAAAACAATTTTCCAACGGATAGAAAAAGTCAACGGATGAAAAGCAAAGGCATTAGACAAAATAATTTAAAGACAAAATGATTCAATA
>Ga0247727_10002018_pt1 | contig 47002 bp, 46 predicted proteins | sample WisWelCaveWW1625_FD_202498 | JGI IMG/M metagenome (GOLD analysis project Ga0247727, IMG submission 202498) | Biofilm microbial communities from Wishing Well Cave, Virginia, United States - WW16-25 | ecosystem: Environmental > Aquatic > Deep subsurface > Groundwater > Cave microbial mat | place...
GAGTACCCGTATGGAACCATCGACCGCGATGGGACCCACCGCGACCCCCGCCCCCCCCCCCCCCCAAGCCCCCCCCCCCGCCCCCCCAACCCCCCCCCCCCGCCCGCCTGGAGGGAAAGCGGGGAGTGGAGCAAGAGAGGAGGTCACCTTGCGCGCCGGCGCGCGTGGAAGGGGATGCCGCTTTTCCCCTGGCATCACGACGGCTTCTACCCCCCGCAGGGCGAGTGGCCGCCGCGTCCAGCGCCTCCGCTGCCGCGCCGGTGACCCCCTTTTCCGCTGCTCCTACCTCCAATTGTCGGGGCCACTATCCGTGAGTGGGTCTCATGTTTCGCCGCGGTCCTTCCGATGAAGAGAGGGTCCCGCCGTGACCGACCCGCTCTTCCTCCATTCCCGGCCCCGCGCCTTGGTTCTTGAACCCGACGCGGAGGACGGAGGCGCGCTGGTCGCGGCGCTGGACGCCGCCGGTTTCCAGGCTGAACTCGTAGCGCGGCCGAACGCGGCCAACGCGCTGCTGCAGGTGGCCGAGCAGGAGCATGCGGCCTTCGAACTGCTCGTGGTGTCCGGAATGGTGAATGGAATCTGCGGGCTGGACCTCGCCGCGGCGCTGGCGCTGCGCGTGCGCGCCGCTCCAGCCCTGCTGATCTCGAGCGGCCCCTACTCGGCGCCCTGCGCCGACGCACTGGAGCGCGCCGGCTGCGCCGCGGTGGTGGTGAAGCCACTGCGCGAGGATCAGTTGCGCGCCGCGATCGCCGCGGCGATCCCGGCCGAGCGCCGGATACAGGCCGCGCACGCGATCGGCGCCGGCATCTTGGCGATCTAGCAGGCTGCTTCCTTGAGAAGCTTCGTTCTGTCAAGGCCGACGTGTCGGCCGGGAAGCGGACTTCTGCTCCGCGAGCCACTCGACGTGGCGCAGGATCCGCTCCACCATGCGCAGGTCGCGCCGCTCCATCGGCTGCGCCAGCACTCGCCGCAGAGTTCCGGCGACCTCCTCCGCAGGCTCGCGGAAGCCGGCCGCTTGCAACGCCTCGCCGGTCTTGCGCGCCAGCCGAATCTTCGCCTCAACGTCGGCAAAGCGCCCCTCGCCCTCGCGCGCGGACCCGACCTCGACCGGCGGCAGATCCACGCATCCGCGGAACCACTCGTAGAGGGCCACCGACACCGCATGCGAGAGGTTCAACGAGTGCAGGCCCGGCGTCGGGATGCGCACCAGCACCGTGCAGCGATCGCAATCGGCGGTCTCGAGGCCGCAGTCCTCGGGTCCGAAGAGCAGCGCGGGCCGCGCTTCTTCTCCCCATTCGGCGGCGATCGCAGGCAGGTCGGCGAGCGGGACCGGGTCACGCCGGAATCCGCTGCGCGCAGTGAATCCGGCCACGTGCGATCGGTCCGCGAGCGCCTCGGCGAGGCTGCCTGTCTCGCGCAAGGCTTCCAGTTCCGCACGCGCCATCGTGCCGGTGCGCTCCGCATCGCTGCCGCGCCACGGCGTGCCGCGCACGCTCCACCAGTCGCGCAGGCCGAAGTTGGCGAGCGCGCGCGCGATGAAGCCGAGATTCCCGGGCTGCTGCGGCTGCAGCAGCACGATTCTCGGCGCGGGCAAGTGCATCGGCGCATCGTAGCGGGCATCCCGTCCGCGCTGTTCCACGGGCCGCGCGAGGGATATACTTCCCGCCCCATTCCCCGATAGCTCAGTCGGTAGAGCAGCTGACTGTTAATCAGCGGGTCGTAGGTTCAAATCCTGCTCGGGGAGCCAATCTGCGCCAGGGCCGCCTCACTGCGGCCCTGTCCGTTCTACGCCCCCTGCCGACGGAGATTTCAGGTCGGACGGGTCTTCTGGCCGTAATCGTTCTACCGGGATCCCGATCCATGCTCACCCTTCTGCTCCTCTCCCTTGCGTCATGCCAACAGCCGGCCGCGACGGCGCCGCTGACCGTGGAGGGCGGGTACGCCGCCTCCGCCGAGGCCGCTCCCGGCGCTGAGATCCACGTCTGGGCGCACGTCCCGATCCAGACGCACGTCTTCCTGGGCTGGGAAGGCCCGGCGGTGCAGCATCTCTCCGACCCGCTGTGCTGGCACGCGATCCTGACGGTTCCGGATGGCGGACTGCCGCACGCAGCGCCGCATCTGCGCGCACGCATCGCGCCGGCGGCGGCGGAGATCCAGACCTTGACATTCACTGGACCGGCGCGCGCGAAGGAACTCGATTGGGCGGTGCCGTCCGGCGAACTGCGCGGCCTCGTCTTCTTCTTCCATGAGAGCGACGCGCGGCGCGGTTTCATCCGCAAGCCGGAGGCGTGGCATCTCGCGCTGACCCTGCTGCACCACGGCTTCGCGGTCGCAGCACTGACCAGCGAGGAGACCGACGCGCAGGATCCGGGCGAGGACAAGTTGCTGCGCTGGAACGGGCGCGAGATGGAAGTCGAGAAAAACCTCGACATGCAGAACGTACAGGCCGCGCGCGCCGCGCTGATCGCGGCAGGCGCAGTCAGCGAGAACACGCCCTGCTTCGGCATCGGCAACGGCAACGGCGGAACCTTCGCGGTCTCGGCCGCCGAGGCGCTCGGCTGGAAGGCCGCCGCCTCGATCTGCGGCCCTGGGCGCAAGGAGTTGCTGGCCACGTCCAGCGTGCCGGTCTTCTGGTCCCTCTACGCGAAGGACACCACCATCAAGGGGATCGTGGACAACGCGCGCGAGTCGCGCGACCTGCTGGCCGAGCGCGGCATTCCGGTGGACCTGGCGCTGCACCAACCCTCGCCGTTCCGCTCCGAGCGGCTCGTGGACCGCTGCGGCATGGACCAGCGCTTCGCGCAGGACCTGACCGCGATCATGCGCCGCGTCGGGATGCTGGACGAGGCCGGCACGCTGCTGCTGCCCGCCAATTTCGTCACCGGACGGATGGAGGCCGAGAAGAACAACTTCGAGGACCTCTACACCTGGATCGCCGAGGACATGACGCGCTTCCAGGATCTCACGGTGCAGGTGCGGGTATGCACGAGCGAGCACGTGATGTCCGGCGACGACGCGCTGCGCCTGACCCGCTTCTTCGCGGCGCGGCTCGCGGAGTGAACCGGCCTGACCGGCCTGCCTTATGATGGTCCGCCGCGCCGCGGCGCTTCCATCGTGACGCTCGCACTCGCACTCGCACTCGCACCTTCCTGGCTTTTGACTGCGCAGGAGACCGCGAAGAAGTTCCCGGACCCCCCGGCAGGCAGCCCGCCCGCGCTGGAAGTCGCAGGAGCGGAGGCGGCCACCGCTGCGGACATGCTCGCCTACGTCGAGCGCATCCCGAACACTGCGATCGCCTTCCGCATGCTGCCGATCCCGGGCGGATCCTTCCGCATCGGCAGCCCGGACACGGAGGCGGGCCACGAGGAACAGGAGGGGCCGCAGGCCGAGGTCGAGATCGCGCCCTTCTGGATGGAGGAGCACGAGGTCACCTGGGACGAGTTCCGCATCTTCCAGTTCAGCCTCGACCGTGCGCTGCGGGCGGAGGGCAAGTCCGCGGCGGTGCCGCAGGATGCATGGGCTGACGCGGTGAGCCGCCCCACCCCCCCCTACGTGCCGATGGACTTCGGCATGGGAGTGGAGGGCTTCCCGGCGATCTGCATGACCGATTTCGCGGCCAGGCAGTACACCAAGTGGCTCTCGATGAAGACCGGCCGCGTCTACCGGCTGCCGACCGAGGCCGAATGGGAATACGCCTGCCGCGCCGGCACGGCCACCGCCTACCACTTCGGCGACGACGCGGCGCACCTCGGCGAGCACGCATGGACCTTCGAGAACTCCGAAGGGGCCTACCACAAGGTGATGGGCAAGCAGCCCAACCCTTGGGGCCTGTACGACATGCACGGCAACGTCGCCGAGTGGTGCCTCGACCAGTTGCGCCCCGGCAGCTACGGCGAGTGGGCCGAACTGGGCAGGGTTTCCGGGCCGCTGGCGGCGCCGACCAGCATCTATCCGCGCGTGGTGCGCGGCGGCTCCTGGGACGAGGAGGCGCCGTTCTGCCGCAGCGCGTCACGCCGCGGCTCGGACAAGGAGTGGAAGATCCAGGACCCGCAGTTCCCGAAGTCCATCTGGTACTTCACTGACGCGCGCTTCGTCGGCTTCCGCATCGTGCGGCCGCTGGCGCCGCCGAGCGAGGAGGAGCGGATCCGCTGCTGGGAGGCCGATGTCGCCAGCGTCCGCGAGATCGAGCAGAAGCAACGCCAGGGAGAACGCTCATGAGCCGCCCCATCCCCCCCCCTGCGCGGCTCGACCGCCGCGGCTTCCTGCGCGCCGCGACCGCCGGCGCGGTCGGCGCCGCGCTGGCGCCCGAGATCCTGGCCGCGCGCGCGCGCGCGAGCGCGATGGAACGCGCCGAGATCCGCATCGCGCTGATCGGCTGCGGCGGCCGCGGCACCGGCGCGGCGATCCAGGCGCTGTCCACCGCCGGACCGGTGCGTCTCGTCGCGATGGCCGACGGCTTCCGCGACCGGCTCGAGCGCTGCCACGCCGACGTCGCCGGCGAGGCCGGCGCAGCGAAGGTGGACGTGCCTGAGGAACGCCGCTTCGTCGGCTTCGACGGATACCTGAAGGCGATGGACTGCGACGTGGATCTGGTGCTGCTGGCCACGCCGCCCGGATTCCGGCCGATGCACTTCGAGCACGCAGTGGCGCGAGGCCGGCACGTGTTCATGGAGAAGCCGCTCGCGGTGGACGCGCCGGGAGTGCGCCAGGTCCTCACCGCGGCCGAGGCCGCCGACGCGAAGGGCCTGAAGATCGGCGTCGGCCTGCAACGCCACCACCATCCGGGATACCGCGAGACGGTGCGGCGCATCCAGGACGGCGCGATCGGCGACCTCGCGCTGCTGCGCGCCTACTGGAACAGCGCCGGCGTGTGGGTGAACCCGCGCCAGCCGGGCCAGAGCGAAATGGAGCACCAGATGCGCAACTGGTACTACTTCAACTGGCTGTGCGGCGACCACATCGTCGAGCAGCACATCCACAACCTCGACGTCTGCAACTGGATCATGGACGATTTCCCGGCGCGCGCCGAGGGCATGGGCGGGCGCCAGATCCGCACCGGCAAGGAGTTCGGCGAGATCTACGACCACCACATGGTCGAATTCACCTACCGCAACGGTGTCAAGTTGCTCTCGCAGTGCCGTCACATGACGAACTGCGCCGACAACGTGTCCGAACACGCGCACGGCGCGCGCGGCTGGGCCGACGTCAGCGGCCATCGCATCGTGTCCGAAGGCGGCTGGGAGTGGCGCTTCACCGGCGCCGCCGCCGATCCCTTCCAGCAGGAGCATCACGATCTCTTTGCCGCAATCCGCGAGGGTGCGCCCTACAACGAGGCCTATTACGGCGCCCGGAGCACGATGACCGCGATTCTCGGGCGCATGGCCACCTACTCGGGCCGCGTGGTCGGCTGGGAGGAGGCGCTGGCCTCGAATCTGGCATATAGGCCTTCGGCCTACGCCTGGGACGGAACTCCGCCGAGCCTGCCCGACGCGAACGGCTTCTATCCGGTGCCGATGCCGGGAATTACGCAGGCCTTCTGACCCAGCACCGCCGCGCCGATTTCCTGTCACAGTCGGAGGCGGTGTCGCGTATCCTCGTGGATCGGTCGGCATCCCGCCGTCCCTCGCAACCTGATCCATGAAACATCTTCTCGCCGCCGGCTTCCTGCTCGCCGGCTCCCCGCTCTTCGCCCAGGGCTACGGCCCCGAGTGGCACGAGGACTTCGACGAGGCGGCTGCCGCGGCGAAGGCCCAGAACAAGGACCTGCTGGTGGACTTCACCGGCTCCGACTGGTGAGGCGCCTGCATTGACCTCCGTGAGAGGGTCTGGAGCCAGGATTCGTTCACCCAGGCGGCGCGTCAGGAGTTCGTGCTGGTCTCGCTCGACTTCCCGCACGGGGAAGAAGCGATGGCCGCGGTGCCGAATCCCGCGCGCAACAAGGAGTTGCAGGAGAAATACGGCATCACCGGCTACCCGACGGTGCTGCTGATGACGCTTGACGGCGAGGTGTACGCCCAGAGCGGCAACAACGGCAAAGAGCCGGGGGAATACGTCGCACACCTGCGTGAACTGCGCACCAAGGGCCAAGCGGCCAAGGAAGTTGCGGCCGCGCTGACCGCGAAGTTCGACAGGGCGAAGGACAAGGCTGCGGTCGTGCGCGAGGCGATCGCCGTACTCGGGCAGATGCCGGCGGGGATTCGCACCGGCGGCCAACTGGCCGAGATCGTGCGCCACGGCCTTACGCTGGATCCGGAGAACAAGTCCGGTCTGAAACTTGCCAGCGTCACGGCGCTGGTGACGAGCGGACAGGCGGCGGGCGGCGAACTGGCCCTCGCATTCGAAATGGATCCCGCGAACGAACTCGGCCTGATGGAGAAGGTGGTCGCCGTGGAATCCGAGAGTCTGCCGCAGGACGATGAGGAAGCGCTCAAGTGCTTCGTGGATCACGCGAAGACCCTGCTGGGTGTCGCAAAACTGCACGAGCCCCAGAAAGTCGGCATGGGCTTCGCCTACGCGGCTTATTACTCCCTCAACAAGTTCGAGGACATGGAGACCGCGAAGCGGCTGGCGCAGAAGGCGCTGGATTGCGGCGGTCTGCCGGAAAGTTTCGTCGAGTTCCTCAACACGAGCATCCTGAAGTAGCGCGGCGCCGAGCCGCTCGGAGGGCGGGAGCCTAGACTGAAGGTCCATGGTTCCCGCCCTCTTCCTTTTCCTGGCGGCGCAGGCGGCGACGCCGCTCTTCGACGGGAAGACCCTCGACGGTTGGCGCGGCCGCCCGCATCTCGACCCGCGCGCGGAGACGGCGATGCCGGCCGAGGAGCGCGCCGAGGCGCAGGCGCGGTGGGACGCGGAAATGAGCGCGCACTGGCGCGTCGAGGCGGGCGAAATCGTCAACGACGGCGAGGGGCCCTTCCTGACGACCGCGCGCGACTTCAGCGACGTCGAATTCGACCTCGAATACAGGACGGGGCCGGGCTCCGACAGCGGGATCTATCTGCGCGCGACGCCGCAGGTGCAGATCTGGGACTGGACGGAGGCGGGCGGCAACTGGCCGAGCGGCGGCGACAAGGGTTCGGGCGGGCTGTGGAATAATGAGCGGCACCCGCGCTTCCCGCTGCGGCGGATGGACGCGGCCTTCGGTAAGTGGAATCGCGTCAAGATCCGGATGATCGGAGAGCGCACGTGGGTGTGGCTGAACGGCGCGCTGGTGGCGCCGGCGGTCCCGCTGGAGAACCACTGGGATCGTGGCGCGCCGCTGCACGCGCGTGGACCGCTGCAACTCCAGACGCACGGCGGCGAGATCCGCTTCCGCAACCTCGCCGCGCGCGATTTGACATTCGAGGAGTCCGACCTGCTGCTCGCGGCGATTCCGCCCGAGATTCCGCTGCGTCGCGGCGAGCGGGATGACTCGGCCGACGTCGGCGAGGCCTTCCGCCCGCTGTTCGACGGCGTCACCTGGGCGGACTGGACCGGCGCGACCGACGAGTACGAAATCGTGGACGGCGCGATCCGCTGCCGGCCCGGCCGCGGCGGCACGATCTGCACCGAGGAGGAGTTCGGCGATTTCCAGGTGCGCTTCCGCTTTCGCCTGCCGCCCGGCGGCAACAACGGACTCGCCATCCGCTACCCGGGCGAGGGCGACGCCGCTTTCGAGGGCATGTGCGAGTTGCAGGTGCTGGACGATTCCGCAGAACAGTACGCGGCGCTCCAACCCTGGCAGTACCACGGATCCGCCTACGGGCTGGTCGCCGCTCGCCGCGGCTATCAGCGCTCGGTCGGCGAATGGAACCTTCAGCAAGTGACGGTGGTCGGCGGGCGCGTGCAGGTGGAACTGAACGGAACCGTGATCCTCGACGCGGATTTGTGGGCTGCGGAGCAGACCGCCGACGGCAAGGAGCATCCGGGCCGGCAGCGGGAGCGCGGGCGCTTCGGCTTCGCGGGCCACGGCGATCCGGTCGAGTTCCGCGAGATCGAGATCCGCCGGCTGTGAGCCGTGACGAGGAGTACCTGCTCGGCGCGGACGCGGCGGAACTCGCGCGGCTGCGCGTGCAGCACGAGATCTGGCGCGAGCCGATGCTCGCGCTGATGGACGCGGCGGGATTCCGCGCCGGCCAGACCCTGCTCGATCTTGGCTGCGGGCCGGGCTGGAGCACGCTGGAACTGGCGCGGCGCACCGGCCCGCGCGGCCGCGTGCGCGCGCGCGACCGTTGGCGCGCGATGACCGAGGCCGCCGAGCGCCTGTGTCGCGAGAACGAACTCGACTGGGTCGAAGTCGAATGCGCCGACGCCGCGACGCCGCTGCCGGAGGCGACCTTCGACGGCGCCTACGCGCGCTGGCTGTTCTGCTGGACGCCGGATCCGCTGCCGGCGCTGCACGCGGTCGCGCGCGCGCTGAAGCCGGGCGGACGGCTCGCGATCGCGGACTACCTGCGCTACGCGCCCGAAGTCGTGCTCGAACCCAGCACGCCGGCGTTCGCGCGCGGCATCGCGGCGGTCGAGGCCTCGTGGCGCGCCGCCGGCGGCGATCCGCGCATCGGCGAGAAACTCCCGGACCTGCTGGCCGACGCGGGCCTGCGCGTGATCCGCCGCGACGAGATCCGCAGCAGCGGCGGCCCGCGCGATCCGCTGTGGGGCTGGCCGACCTCCTTCTTCCCGCTGTTCATGCCGAAACTGGTCGCGGGCGGCTTCCTCACCCCCCCCGAAGCGGCCGCCTTCCTCGCCGAATGGCCGCGCGCCGCCGCCGATCCGCGCGCGCGTTTCAGCGCGCCGACGATGCTGCAACTGGTCGCCGAGCGGCCTTATCCTGACCGGGCCCGATGCCGAGCCGACGCACCTTCTTGAGCACCACCGCCGCCGGAGCCTCGCTCGCCGCCTTCGCCCCCGGAGCCCTCGCGCGCGCCGCCGCCCAAATCGTCGCGCGCGCCGGCGCGCCACCGTTCCGGATCTCGCTCGCGCAGTGGTCGCTGCACCGCACCCACTTCTCCGGCGCGCTGCCGGCGCTGGACTTCCCGGGCAAGGCCGCCACGCTGGGGTTCGCGGCGGTCGAGTACGTGAATGCCTTCTTCCTGGACAAGGTGAAGGATTTCGGCTGGCTCGGAGAAGTCAAGCGGCGCTGCGAGGGTTCCGGCGTGCGCAACCTGCTGATCATGTGCGATGGGCTGGGCGCGCTGGGCGACGCCGACGAACCGGCGCGCGCGCGCGCGATCGAGAATCACCTGCCGTGGCTCGACGCGGCGAAGTTCCTGGGCTGCCACTCGCTCCGCGTCAACGCGCAGAGTTCCGGATCGTGGGAGGAGCAGCGCGGACGCACTGCCGACGGGCTGCGCCGCTTGAGCGAGGCCGGCGACCAGCGCGGGCTCAACGTGATCGTCGAGAATCACGGCGGACTTTCGTCGAATGGCAAGTGGCTGGCGGAAGTGATGCGCGCGGCTTCGCATCCGCGTTGCGGAACTCTGCCTGACTTCGGCAACTTCGACCTCGGCGACGGCCGCTGGTACGACCGCTACCTGGGCGTAGAAGAACTGATGCCCTTCGCCAAGGCGGTGAGCGCCAAGTCGCACGACTTCGACGAGCAGGGAGAGGAAACACGCACCGACTACCGGCGCATGCTGAAGATTGTGCTGGCGGCGGGATACCGCGGTCATGTCGGCGTCGAGTTCGAGGGCGGCGGGGTGTCCGAGGACGAGGGCATCCGGCTGACGAAATCCCTGCTGGAGCGCGTGCGCGACGAAATCGCCGCAGCCGGCGGCTGAAGCCATGCCGCGCCTCCGCCTGCACTTCACGCCGCAGTTGCGCCGTTTCCTGGAGGCGCCGGCGCAGGAAGTCGAGGCGGGCAGCGCGCGCGAAGCACTCGACCGCCTGCGCGCGGCGCACCCGCGGCTCGCCGCCTACCTGATGGACGAGCAGGGCCGCGTGCGGCAGCACGTCGCGGTGTTCGTCGGCGGACGGCTGGTGCGCGCACCGGCCGAACTCGACGCGCCGCTCGCCGACGGCGCGGAAATCCACCTGATGCAGGCGCTCTCCGGAGGTTGATCATGCAAACGATTCTGGCCGCGACCCGCAAGGGTCTCTTCACCTGGCGCCGCTCCGGCGGCGGCTGGCACATCGAACGCCACGACTTCCGCGGCGATCCCGTAACGCTGGTGCTGCACGACCCGCGCGACGGCGCGCTCTACGCGGGCCTCGATCTCGGGCACTTCGGCGCGAAGATGCACGCGCTGCGGCCCGGCGAGCAGAACTGGGAAGAAATCGCCTGCCCGGCGATGCCGCCCGATGCGGGCGCAGGGATCGCTGTCAAGGTCATTTGGGCGCTCGCCGCCAGCGGATCGGACGCACCGGACCAGATCTGGGCCGGAACTACGCCCGGCGGCCTGTTCCGCTCCGACGACGGCGGCCGCTCATGGCGGCTGAACCGCGCGCTGTGGGATCACCCGGGCCGCAAGGAATGGTTCGGCGGCGGCTTCGTTGATCCCGGTATCCACTCGATCTGCCCGCACCCGCGCGATTCGCGGCGCATCGTCGTCGGCGTTTCCTGCGGCGGCGCCTGGGAGACGCGCGACGGCGGCGATTCATGGACCAACATCGCGCAGGGCATGCGCGCCGAATACATGCCGCCGGAGCGCGCGGCGGATCCCGGGATTCAGGACCCGCACCAGGTCGTGCGTTGCGCAGCCGACCCGGAATGGCTGTGGGCGCAGCACCACAACGGCATCTTTGTGCGTCCGAGCGGCGCCGAGACGTGGGCCGAAATCAAGACCGCGCCGGTCTCGCACTTCGGCTTCGCGGTCGCGGTGCACCCGCACGACCCGAAGACCGCATGGTTCGTGCCCGCCACCAAAGACGACAAGCGCATCCCGGCCGATGGCAAGGTGATCGTCAACCGCACGCGCGACGGCGGCGCGACCTTCGAAACGCTGCGCAACGGCCTGCCGCAGGAGCACGCTTACGACCTGGTGTTCCGCCACGCGCTCGACGTGGATTCCGCCGGCCGCGGGCTTGCGTTCGGCTCCTCGACCGGAAGCCTCTGGGCCAGCGAGGACAGCGGTGACGTCTGGAAGGAGTTGAGCGCGCACCTGCCGCCGATCTACTGCGTGCGCGTGATCGGATGAGCCTGCTCTGCGCGCTGGCCTGCGCGCTCGCGCAGGATCCGGCTGCCGACCTCGCTGCGGCAGTGGATCTTGCCGAGCCGCGCGCGCGCCGCGTCGCCGCTCTGACGCTCGCCCTGCGCAAAGACGTGACCTTCGAGCAGTGGCTCGCAACCGCGCGCGTTTTCGCGCCCGGCGCGGGCGCGCCGCGCAGTCCGGGCGCGCACTCGGTGCAGGTCGAATTGCCGGTGCTCGACGCGGTCGAGATGACAACCCTGCACCTCTACGTGCCGGCCGGCTTCGACGCCGCCAAGCCGGCGCCGCTGCTGATGGCCTTCCACGGCGCGGGAGGCGAAGGCTTGACGATGCTCGCGGAGTGGCGTGCGACCGCCGACGCACTCGGCATGCTGATCTGCGCTCCCACCGATCCGCAGGCGCAGGGAGGTTACGCCTTCACACCGCGCGAGCGCGCCGCGGCGCTGGCCGCGCTGCGCTGGGCGCGCCGCCGCTACGACGTGGACGAAAACCGCGTCCATCTCGCCGGCTCCAGCCGCGGCGGGCACTTGGCGTGGGATCTCGCGCTGCGCGCGCCGGATCTGTGGGCCAGCGTATCGCCGCGCATCGGCGGGCCGACCATTGTGGTCAGCGGCGGCCGCAACAATCTGCGCTACGTCGAGAACCTCGCTGCGGTGCCGATCCGCGACCTGCAGGGCGCGGAGGACGATGCGAAACTGCTCGTCAACCTGCGGTTGGCCTTCGATCGGCTGCGCGCGGCCGGCGCGCGCGACGCGCAGATGCTGGAGCAGCCCGGCTTCGGCCATGCCTACGATCACGGCGCGGTGGATTGGGCGGAGTGGCTCGGCGGCTGCGTGCGCGAGCCTTTTCCTGCAACGCTGCGCATCCGCTGCGCCGAGAAGGATCCGGCGCGCATCGGCTGGGTGCGCGCGGCGAAGTACGGCAAGGAAGTCGCGGAAACCTTCCAGATCCGCGTCGGCGCGGAGTGGGACTCCTGGGATCACGCGCGGCAGGTGCGGTACATCGTCGAACTGGCGGACGCGCGCACCGCGGAACTGCGGGTGGAGCGCGCCGCCGACGGGATTCTGCGGGTGAGCGGCGCGCAGGTGCAGCGCGCCTTGTTGACGCTGCCCGCCGAATATCTCGCCGCCCAGCCGAAGATCGTGGTGCAGTCCGGCGGCAAGGAGAAGCGGGTGCAGCCGCGCGCGTCGGCCCGCGTGCTGCTCGAGGATTTCGTCGAGCGCTTCGACCGGACCTTCCTGCCCGCGGCGGAGGTCGAGGTGACTCTCTGATATCCTGGCCTGCCATGGGCCGACGCCTTTCCCTTCTGGCACTCGCGATCGCCGGGTGTGCGCTCCTCGTTCTTCCCACGACGCTCGTGTCCCGGCAGGAGCCGGCCGGCGACGAGCACGAGGAGGAGTCGCCGCTCGCGCAGCACATGGAGAAGGTGGACAAAGGGATGAAGGCTCTGCGCCGCACGGTCGCCGATCCCGCGAAGGCGGCGGAGAACATCGTGCTGGCGCGCGGCATGAAGGACACCGTCCTCGCGGCGCTGCCGCTGACCCCGCAGCCCTTTCAGCCGCTCGACGCGACGCAGACCGTGCTGTGGCGCATCGGCTTCGAACGCAAGTTGCTCGGCGTGGCCGATGCGCTGCTGCAACTGGAGCAGGCGCTGGTCGAGGGCCGCTTCGAGGATGCGAAGAAGGGCTACGAGACGTTGACAAAACTGAAGAAGGAAGGGCACGACACCTACGTCCCGCCCGAGGAAGAGGAGGGCTGATCCATCGCGCGGCGGCTCGGATCCATCGCGTACGCGGCGCCGCTGCTGGTGCCGGCCGCGGTCGGATTCGGGCTGCGGGAAGGCGGCGTCTGGGCGTGGTCCGGCGTCGGCGTGGTATTTCTGATCGTGCCCATGCTCGAGGGCCTGCTGGGGAGGAGCCCCGCGCAAGCGCCGCGGCCGCGCACGCTCGCCGCCGACCTGCCGCTGTGGGCGATTCTGCCGGTGCAGATTCTGCTCACCGCGCTCGCGCTCGATCTTGCGGCGGACGCGACGCGCGGCGCCATGGAACGGTTCGGCGCAGTGCTCTCCTGCGGAGTGGTCAGCGGCGGGGTGGGCATCGTCGCGGCGCACGAATTGATCCACCGCAAGTCCGCGGCGGAACGCGCGCTCGGCGAAGCGCTGATGGCGCTCGTCAACTGGCCGCTCTATCCGATCGAGCACGTGCTGGGGCATCACCGCACAGTCGGCACGCCCGCCGACCCGGCGACCGCGCCGCGCGGGATGGGATTCTGGAATTTCCTGCCGCGCGTGATGACCGGCGAGGTGCGCAGCGCGTGGCGGATCGAGGGCGAGCGCCTGCGCCGACGCGGCCTGCGCGCGGGCTCGTGGAGCGACCGGCGGCTGCGCGGCCCGCTGGCGATGGCGGCGCTGAACGCCGGAGTCCTCGCGGCCTGGGGACCGGTGGGCTGGCTCGCCTACCTGATCAGCGGGCTGGTGGCCGTCACCTTGCTGCAGGCGGTTCAATACGTCGAGCATTACGGGCTCGCGCGCGCCGCGCTGCCCGAGGGCGGTTTCGCGCCGCAGAGCGCCGCGCACTCCTGGGACAGCGAGCATCGCGCTGCCAAGGCGATCCTATTTCAGTTGCCGCGGCACGCTGATCATCACCTGCTCGCCGCGCGGCCCTATCCGGAACTTGCGGAACACCCGGAGAGCCCGCAACTTCCCGGCGGCTACGCGCAGATGATCCTGCTCGCACTGGTGCCGCCGCTGTGGCGCCGCGCGATGGACCGGCGATTGCCTCACGGCGGCACCGCCGCGGCGTAGCGTTCTAGAATCCCTCATGCGTCCGCCCGTCCTCCTGCTGGCCTCAACGACGATCGCGATCGCCTCCGGCGCGGTCACCGCGATGCTGATCAACTCGCAATCCGCAACCGGCACGGGCTCCGCCGTGATCGAGGCGCGGCTGGAGGAGATCGCCCGGAACTGCGAGGCCTTGCGCGCCGAGAACGCCGAGTTGCGCGGCCAGATTCAGCGTGTGGGCGCGGGCGGCGCGCCGGCCGCGGGCGAATTGACGCGCACTCCGGCGCTCGACGATCTGGTCGCCGAAGCCGTTGCGCGCTGGATGCGCGAGAACGCCGCTGAGGTCGCCGGTGCGGTCGGAGGTGCGGATTCCGTGGCCGCCGCGGCGGATTTCAATCTCGGCGACTCGCTGAACGCGATCCTCACCGGGACACTTCACGGCGACACGCGCTACGCGATCTGGAATCGAGCGCGCGAATCGGGCAAGTTCCAGGATCTCCTGACGGCGCTGGAGGCGCGCGCGGCGGCCGACCCGGACAACGCGCAACTGCAATTTGAACTGGGTTACGGATACCTGCAGCCGCTGATCCACGGCGAGGCGACCGGCGTCGAGGCGGGCGAATGGTCCATGAAGGCCGACAGCGCCTTCGACGCGGCGCTCGCGCTCGATCCCGCGAACTGGGACGCCCGCTTCAATAAGGCAGTGACATACTCCTTCTGGCCGCCGATCTTCGGCAAGCAGGCCGCGGCCATCAAGAACTTCGAGATCCTGGTCGAGCAGCAGAGCCACATGGCCCCCGCGCCGGAATTTGCGCAGACCTACCTCTTTCTCGGCAACATGTACGAGCAGACCGGTCAGTCCGACAAGGCCAAGGAGGCCTGGAACCTCGGCCTGGCGGCCTTCCCGCAGGACGCAGATCTGCGCGAACGGCTGGGATTGGATTGAGCGACGGCTACGGTGTTCAACCGCCGAAGGGGCGCACGATCGTGAAGCCGGCGGCTGACAACTCGGTCTTCAGCATCAGCGGGTACTCCATCTCAAGGCTGCGGATCGCAGCATGAAGTGACTCGAGTTCCGGTATGTATGACCGGAGAGTCAGGTAATCGGTAGGGTTCAAGCCGAGATCCCGCAGAGTGTAGGTCTGAGCGAACTGCATACTGTCCAATTCCTGAAGCAGCAAAGCGCGGTCGGTGATGATCTGGATCCAGCGCCCTCGGATGCGGACGAGCCACTCCTGCGGCAGTTCTCTCGGATCCAGATTCGTGAAGTAACGGATCCAGATATCCGGAGCGAAATCCGTAGGCCGGAAGTCGAGGAGCAGCAGCAGGCTGGGATCATCCCAACCGCTGTCATCGAGCGGCGTAAAGAAGTTCTTCGCGCAGGCATGAAGCGTATTCGCAAGGTGCGTGGCGGACCCGACGAAGATTCCCGGGAAGTCCTGCTCGGCCAATGGTCCGATCACGGAATTGCGGCTATTGAATCCTTCCAGACGCCCGGGCAGCGGATCGAGCAGCGGTCGGCCCGCGGCCAAGAGGCGGCTGGCCCGATCCTCGAGTTGGCGGTAGTAATGCTCCTGGAACCCTTGATCAATGAGGTAGTTGCGGAAGAGTCGCTGAACCTTCTCCGCGTCAAGACCTTCGACAGGCCCGCCCTGCGCAGGAACATCGAGCGGTGCGGGCGAACGACTCACCTGCGGCGCGGCCGTGGTTGGCGGAGTTCCGGCCTCTGTAGCCTGATCCTGAACTTGAGGCTCGCCCTCGCGCAAGTCGAGAAACAGCCCTATTCCAAGGCCCAGCATCGCGAGCGAGGCTGCAATGATTCCGACTGTCCGGATCCGGCGCATGTCTGGCTGAATTCAGGTCAGGAGCAGATGTTCGGAAGACGGCAATTGCAGCACTTGAGGGTGGGACCACCCGCGGCGATCTCATCGTCATCTCCATCGTAGGCCACCACGACGATCTGCTGCAGTTGATTGCAATCCAGGATGAGTCGAGTGGGTGCAGTCGTGGCGGTATACTTGGAGGGCGTGCAACGCCCATTGAGCGTCCCTGCGTTCGTGAACGTGGCCACAACAATGACGGTGTTCGCGTATTCGTCTGCGACAGTCATCGTGAAATGACCCGCCACATCCACTCCCTCGATCTTAATGGCACACTTGCATGGATCAATGGAACCTTGTGGACGCGCGTGCAATCCGCCGCAGATCGTCAGGGCCGAGAGTAGTGTGAGAGCAACTGTGAAGGGTGTTTGCATTGGCAGGAGAGTATCCCCTATGCATTGCCACGTCAATCCCAACCGATTTACGCGAGCAATTCGATATCGGACATGCAATTTCATTCATGAAAAAAAAACGCACCTGTAGAATCATGCGCGCCGGTGCCGCCAGCGGTCGAGCGCCACTGCGGCGACGATGATCACGCCGGTCAGAATCTCCTGCCAATAGTTCTCGACTCCGGCAAGGTTCATGCCGTTCGCCAGGAAAGTCATCAGAAACGCGCCGATCAGCGCGCCGAGCATGCCGCCCTCGCCGCCGGACAGCGAGGCGCCGCCGATCACGCAGGCCGCGATCACGTCAAGTTCCAGCCCCACGGCCGCGGTCGGCTCGCCGACGCCGAGACGGCCGAACAGCATCACCCCCGCGAACCCTGCGAAGGCGCCGCACAGCGCGTAAATGCGCGCCTTGGTGCGCGGCACCGGCACGCCGCACAGGCGCGCAGTGGCTTCGTTGCTGCCGATCGCAAGCGTGTGCAGGCCGAAGGGAGTGCCGCGCAGCACCCAGCCCATCCCCCACGCGAGCAGAAACAGGATCCACAGGCCGGGCGGCAGCCCGAGCCACGCACCATCGCTTGACTTGTCAACCAGGTCCGGCAGCCAGCCGGGCGGGGCGTCAATCTTCTGCCCGCCGGTGAGCAGTTTCGCGGTGCCGCGCGCCACTCCCATCATGCCGAGCGTCGCGATGAACGGCAGGATGCGCAACCGCGCGACCATGAGCCCATTGACGAGGCCGCACAGCGCGCCGGTGCCGACCGCGGCGAGGATCGCCAGCCACGGCGAGAGGCCGGCCTGTAGCGTCGCCGCGCAAGTGACCGAGCACAGCGCGATCACCGATCCCACCGAGAGATCAATGCCGCCCGACACGATCACGAAGGTCATGCCGATCGCGCCGAGCCCGACCACCACCGTCTGCGTGCCGACGGTGCGGAGGTTGTAGGCCGAGAGGAAGGAGTCCGGCACCCAGACCGCGAACAGCCCGAGCACCACCAGCAGGCCAACGAAGGGCGCCAGCAGCGAGCGCAGCCGTTTCACGCCGCCTCCCCGCGCGTCGCGGCATCGAGCAGCGAGTCCGCGGTCCAGCCGGAGGCCGGGCGCGACGGCCCCAGCACGCCGCGGTGCATCACCGCGATGCGGTCGCACACGCCCAGCAATTCGGGAATGTAGGAGGAAACCACCAGCAGCGCCTTGCCTTGCGCCGCGAGCCGCCCCATCAGGCGGTAGATCTCGGCCTTGCTGCCGACGTCCACGCCGCGCGTCGGCTCGTCGAGCAGCAGCACGTCTGCCTCCTCGTGCAGCAGGCGCGCGAAAGCGACCTTCTGCTGGTTGCCGCCGGACAGCGCGCCGGCAGTCTGCGCGGGGCCGACGCATTTGATTCCCAATTCTGCGGACCAGCGCGCGGCGGCGGCGGCCTGCGCTCGCCGGTCGAGCCGGCCCCAGCGCGTGAGCGGGCGCAGATGCGACAGCGTGACGTTGTCGGCGATCGGCAGCGCCAGCGCCAGCCCTTCGAGTTTGCGGTCCTCGGAGAGCAGGCCGACGCGCGGCGGCGGCACGCAGCACAGTCGCACCGCGCCGGAGCGCACCGGATCGAGCCCGTGCAGCGCGCGCAGCAGTTCGGTGCGCCCGGCTCCGACCAGGCCCGCGATGCCGAGGATCTCGCCGCGATGCAGCGTGAAGGTGGCCGCGCGCGGCAGGTCGCCGCGGGGGCCGCCGGCGCCGGTCAGCGCTTGGGCCTCGAGGATCGCCGCGCCGCGCGCGTGCGGCACGCACGGATACGCCACCGCCAGTTCGCGGCCGACCATCATCCGGATGATTTCGGCGGTCGGCACGGCGGCGACCGCACCGAGTCCGACGGTCTCGCCGTCGCGCAGAACGGTAAAGCGGTCGGCGACTTCGCGCACCTCCTCGAGGAAGTGCGAGATGTAGATCACCGACACGCCCTCGGCCTTCAGGCGCTTCACCACCGCGAACAGCCGCTCGACGTCGGAGCGCGCCAGCGAGGAGGTCGGCTCATCCATCACGATCACGCGCGCGCGCCCGATCAGCGCACGCGCGACCTCGACCAGTTGCCGCGGCCCCGGGCCGAGTTCGGAGACCCGCGCGTCGGGGCGGATGTCTTCGTGCGCGAGCAGAGCAAGCGCGCGGCCGACCTCGGCGCGCATCGCCGCGCGGTCGAGCCGCAGTCCGCCGCGGCGCGGCTCGCGTCCCAGAAACACGTTCTCCGCGACGCTCAAGTGCGGCGCGAGATTCAACTCCTGGTAGATCATCGCGACGCCCGCCGACCGCGCCGCCGCCGGTCCCGCCGGCGCGTAGGCCGCGCCGTCGAGTTCCATGATTCCGGCGTCGGGCGCGAGCGCGCCGGAAAGGATCTTCATCAGCGTGGACTTGCCTGCGCCGTTCTCGCCGATCAGAGCGTGCGCCTCGCCGTACGCCACCTCCAGGTCCACGCCGCGCAGCGCATGCACGCCGCCGAAGGACTTGCGCACGCCGCGCATGCGCAGGCGCGGCCCGGCGCTCATTTCAGCCAGCGGTCGAAATCGAGATGGATCACGGCCTGGATCTCGGGCGTCTCCAGGTTGTCCTTGGTTGCCACCAGCGTGCCGGTGTCCACGAGCCTCGGCACCGTCTTGCCGGCCAGATGATCCGCCATCGCGGTCACGCCCAATTGACCCATGCGGAAGGGGTTCTGCAGCACCAGGCCGTGGATGTGGCCCGCGCGCAGGCCCTCGAGCAGTTTCTCGGTCGCGTCGAAGCCGACCACGGTGATCTTGCCGGCGCGTCCCGAGTCCTGCAGCGCGCGCAACATTCCGAAAATCGTCGGCTCGCAGGCGCAGAAGATCCCGTCCACCTGCGAGAAGGAGTTCAGCAGGTTCTCGGCGGTCGCGTAGCAGGATTCGGTGGTCGAGCCGCCGTACTGGTTGGCCGACAGGATCTCGATGGCGGGGAATTCCTTCCCCATGATGTCGAGGAATCCCTGCTCGCGCGCCATCGTGCTGCCCGAGCCCTCGAAGTAGCGCATCAGGATCACCTTGCCCTGGCCGCCGAGCATGCCGGCCAGCGTGCGCGCGCCGACCACGCCGCCGTCGTAGTTGTCGGTGCCGATGTAGGAGATGATTCCTTCCCAGTCTATCGGGCTGTCAATCACCACGACCGGGATGCCCTCCTTCACCGCGCTCGCGAGCGGGCGCACCAGCGCCTTGTTGTCGGATGGCGCGATCACGATGCCGTCCACGCCGCGCGAGATTGCGTCCTCGACCACGCGGATCTGCGCGTCGCGGTCGTCGTCCTTGCTCGGTCCCTTCCAGTAGATCTCGACGCTCGCGTCCCGGGATCCCTGCACCGCGCCGGCGTGAATGCTCTTCCAGAACTCGTGGGTCGTGCCCTTGGGAATCACCGCGATCAACTTCCTGCCGGGCTCGCCCGGAGCGGAACCGCCGCCGCAGGCGCCGAGCAACGTCGCGGCGGCGAGAAGCAGCCTCCAGACGGTGCCGCGCATCAACCTCGGCGCTCCGGGACCCCGAGTGTCTCGATCAGCATGCGCGCGGCCTTCGTCAGCAGCAGCACCAGTTCCGCTTCGCCCACCGGCGAGCCGATTACCGCGAGGTTGGGAATCGTCAGCGAGGCCATCGCGAAGCCCTCATGGTCGAGAATCGGAACGCCGAAATCCACGATGCCCTGATGGAGGAGGCTCGGCTGGCGGTTGTACCCCGCGTCGCGAATCGCCTGCATGGCGGAGTCGAGCGCGTCGGGAGTCGCACTCGCCCCCCCCTTCTCCGGCGCGCGCGCCAGCCAGAGCGTGCGCGTCTCGGGCGGCTGGAAAGCCAGCAGCACGCGTCCTGAGCAGGATTCGACGAGCGGCGCGTGCGCGCCGACGCGCACCGAGAAGCCGATGAAGCCCGGGCAATCCGTCTGGGCCACGATCAGCGCGTCGGTCTCGTGACGCACCGCGAGATGGCATGACTGGTGCACCGCACGCGCGAGTTCCTCCATGATCGGAAGCGCCTTCGCGAGCAGCCGCTTGGTCGGCGGGTGCCGATGCGCCAGTTCAAAGAGCCGGTTGGTGAGCATGTACTGCTCGGGGCGCGGACCGCGCGCCAGGAAGCCGCGGCGCTCCAGGCCGGCCAGCATGCGGAAGATCTCGCCGCTGCTGCGGCCGAGGCGCTGACCGATCTGCGACAGGCTCAAGGGAGCGCTCTCCGCAGCCAGCATTTCCAGGATGTCGAGGCCTTTCTCCAGCGCGGGCGCCGCGTATTTCGGCCGTTGGCGATCCTCGTTCTTGCGGGCAGCCATGGCTCCATGCTAGCCCTTCGCCCATGAAATGCACATATGAAACAAAATAGCGATTGCTGAAATCGCAAGTCGTACTATCCTGCCAGAGTGCGGGTGGATGCTCACATGCACGCCTGGGACCACCTCCAGGGCCGTATCCGCGGAGAGACCCCGGTCGAACCCTGCGGAGGCGGGCGCGTGCGAATCGGCGGCGCCGGAGGCAAGGTCGTCCTCGGCATGCCCCCCACGCTGTTGGATTGTCTGGCTCTCGGCGAGCATGCGATCGCACACTTCGACGCCCATGGCGTGGACGCCGGCGTGCTGGTCCAGGAATACCTCGACGGCGAGCAGAATTCATATTCGCTCGGCCTGGAGCACCGCTTTCCGGGCCGCTTCTTCGCCTACGCGCTGCCGGATTTCTTCCGGCCCGCGGCCGAGGCCGTCGCGGAATGCCGGCGCCTGCTGGCGGCCGGATTCCGCGGCCTGAAGATCTGCGGCGGGCATCTGGCCGGCAAGTTCGCGCTCGACGACCCGGCGTTGATGCCGGTGTGGGAGCGACTCGCGAAGGATGACAAGTTCCTTGCGGTGGATTTCGCCGAAGGCCAGGAGCAGGTGGCGCCGCTGGAGCGCGTGCTAGCGGAGTTCCCGCGCCTGCGCGTCTCGATCGGCCACTTCGGGCTGCCGACGCGCGGTGGCTGGCCCGGCCAGTTGACCTTGTGCCGCCACGAGAACGTGCACATGGAGTGCGGCGGCATCGTGTGGCTGTACCGCGAGCAGGGCTACCCCTTCCACTCTGCCCAACGCGCGATCGGGGAGGCGCGCGACCGGGTCGGCATCGAGAAACTGATGTGGGGCAGCGACTGGCCGCGCGCGATGTGCGACTTCACCTATGGCCAGAGCCTCGCGTTCGCCGAAGGCTCGCCGCTGCTGGACGCGCGCGAAAAGGCGCTGTTCCTCGGCGGCAACGCGCAGCGGTTCTATGGCCTGACCGCGCCCGCAAGCGCGCGCACGGCCCTGGCCACGATCACCGCGAGTTGACATGCCGCGCGCCGCCGAACGCTGGTTCGTCACCGGTGCCGCCGGTTGCATCGGCGCGTGGGTTCTGCGCGAACTGCTCGCGCGCGGGGACGATCCGGTGGCCTTCGACCTGCGCCGCGACGAACGGCGGCTGCGCCAGGTCTTTGACGATCCCGCGGATCTGGCGCGCATCGCCTGGATCGAGGGCGACGTCACCGATCCCGCGGCGGTGCGCGGCGCGCTCGAGCGCAGCGGCGCGCGGCGAGTGGTGCACCTCGCGGGCCTGCAGGTGCCGTTGTGCGCCGCGGATCCGCTGCAAGGAGCGCGTGTCAACGTGATCGGCACCCTCGCAGTCTTTGAGGCGGTGCGCGCGCTCGGCATCCGGCGGCTGGCCTACGCGAGCAGCGCGGCGGTGTACGGCCGCGACCCCGACGAGCACGATGACGGCGACGCGCGGGAGAGCGCGGTTGCGACGCCCCGCACGCACTACGGGGTGTACAAACTTGCCAACGAGGGCAATGCGCGCGTCTATTCCGACGCGCACGGCATCTCCTCGGCGGGCCTGCGGCCGCTGACCGTGTACGGCGTGGCCCGCGACCAAGGCCTCACCAGCGGGCCGACCAAGGCGATCAAGGCAGCCGTGGCCGGCCTGCCGTACGTGGTCCGCTTCACCGGCACCTCCGATTTCCTGTTCGCGGAGGACGCCGCGCGCGCCTTCGTCGCCGCCGCGGAGCGCGGGCCCGACGGCGCACATCTCTACAACGTGCACGGCACCGCGGCGACGGTTGCCGAGTTCCTGGAAATCCTGTTCTCGGTGAGGCCGGCGAGCCGCGTGCGCATCCGCGCCGCAGGCGGCCCGCTGGCGATCGCCGGCCGCCTCAACGGGGTGGCGCTCGATCAGGCCGTGCCCGGCATCGGACGCACGGCCTTGCCGCAAGGGATCGCGCGCACCGCGGAGACATTCCATAGACTGCACCAGGCGGGCGATCTCCCGCTGGAGGATCTCGATGACTGACGTCCGGCAAGGCGTGGCGGCGCCGGTAGCGCTGCACGAAATCGCGGTGCACGTCGCACCCTCCGACAACGTCGCGGTTGTCAAGTACGGCGCGCGTGCCGGCACGCGCGTGCAGGTTCCGGAGCGGCCAGGAACCGGTCCGGCGCACGAGGTCACGCTCGCCGAGGACGTGGAAGGCGGCCACCGCTTCGCGCTGCGGGACATTCCGCCGGGCCAGCACGTGCGCCAGTACACGCATCCAGTCGGCACCAGCCTGGGCATCCGGGCGGGCGATCGCATCAGCCACGCGGTGATGAACGACGAGATTCCGGTGATTCGCGATCTGCCTGCCGATCTGCGCACTCCGGCTCCGGACTACGTGCCCGAGGCTGCGCGGCCGTGCTTCCTCGGCTACCGGCGCGCCGACGGGCGCACCGGCACCCGCAACTGGATCGCGGTGATCCCAACCAGCATGTGCGCGAGCCACGAGGCGCTGCAGATCGCGACCGGCGCGGAGTTCACGCTGTGGAGCGCCGAAGAATTCCCGAACGTGGACGGCGTGGTCGCGCTGACCCACAACAAGGGTTGCGGGACGCCCGAAGGCGCCAACGTCAATACGATTCTGCGGACGCTGGCCGCCTATGCGCAGCACCCGAACGTCGGCGGCGCGATTTTCATGGAACTCGGCTGCGAGAAGACCGGCTCCTCGATCCTGCGCGACTGGATGAGGGAGCAGGGCCTCGAAATCCTGGGCAAGCCGGTCGCGTGGATCGGCGTCCAGGATTCCGGCGGCACCAAGGCCGCAATCCGGCGCGGACTCGATGAGGTGCGGCGCATGCTGCCGCTCGTCAACCAGGCGCGGCGCGAGGAGGTGTCCGTGTCCGAACTGGTGCTCGGACTGAAGTGCGGCGCCTCGGACGGATTTTCGGGGTTGACCGCCAATCCGGCGCTGGGCCATGCCTCCGACCTGTTGGTGCGCCACGGCGGCACCGCCATCCTCACCGAGGTTCCGGAGTTCTGCGGCGCTGAACACGTGCTCGCGTTGCGCGCGCGCGACGCCGAAGTCGGCCGCAGCGTGTACGAGATGGTGGACTGGTTCAAGTCCCATGCCGCACGGATCGGCGCGAACCTGGGAATGAATCCAAGCCCCGGCAACATCGCCGGCGGCCTGCTCAACATCACGCTGAAGTCGCTCGGCGCGATCGCGAAGGCCGGGACCTCGCGCATCGAAGGGGTGATCGGCTACGCCGAACGGCCGGCGCTGCGCGGCCTGAACCTGATGCAGGGTCCGGGATACGACCAGGAGTCGGTGCCGGGCCTGGTGGCGGCAGGCTGCAACGTGGTGGTGTTCACCACCGGCCGCGGGAGCACGATGGGCAACGCGATCGTCCCGGTTGTCAAGTTGGCGACCAACACGCCGGTCTTCGAGCGCATGAATCAGGACCTGGACCTCAACGCGGGCACGATCCTCGACGGAGAAGAGGCCGTCGAGCAGGTCGGCGCGCGGCTCTTCGCGCACCTGCGGCGCGTCGCGAGCAAAGAGGTCGTGGCGCGCGCCGAGGAGACCGGCCACCGGGAGTTCCAGATCTGGGCGCCGGAGCCGGTTTCCCTCTGATCGCAGGCGCATGAAAGCGGTGGTCCTGGCGGCTCCGCGGCGCATGGAAGTGCGCGAGGTGCCCGACGCGCAGCCGCGTGCCGGCGAGGCGCTGGTGCGCATCGAGGCGGTCGGCCTGTGCGGGAGCGACCATCACATCTGGACCGGCGAGGCGAACTACAACTTCGACGCGCGCGGGCGCGCGATCCCGCTGCAAGAACAGCCGCAGATCCTCGGGCACGAGATCACCGGCGTAGTCGTCGAGGCCGCGGCGGGCACGGGATTGAAGCCGGGCACGCGAGTGATCGTGGACCAGGGCCTCAATTGCGCGAGCCGCGGTCGGGCGCGCGCGGGCTGGTGCGGCTACTGCGCCAGCGGGCACACTCACCAGTGCACGGACTACGCCGAGCACGGCATCACCGGTCTGCAGGGCGGACTCGCCGAAGCCGTCGCGGTGCCCGCGACGAACTGCGTTCCGTTGCAGAGCGATTTGCCGCCGCGACTCGCGGCCGTCGCGGAGCCGCTGGCTTGCGTGCTGCACGCCAGCGAGATGGTCGCGGCCGCGCACGCGCGCTTCGCGATCGGCGCCGCCGATCCCGCGCGGCGCGCGGCGAGCATCCTGCTGACCGGCGCGGGCACCGCAGGCCTGCTCTTCGTGCAGGTGCTGCGGCGCGTGCTCGGCTTCGACGGGCTGCTGATCGTCAGCGAGCCCGACCCGCGCAAACGCCTGCTTGCCGAGCGGTTCGGCGCAACCGGCTTGGACCCCTGCGCCGAGGATCTCGCCGAAGCGACGGCGCGCCTGACCGGCGGGCGACGCGTCGAGTACCTGATCGAAGCCAGCGGATCCGGCCGCGTGTTCGAGCAGATCCCCGGCCTGATCCGCAAGCAGGCCACGATCCTGCTGTACGGCTACGGCCACGCGGGCACCGGCCTCGAAGCGCTCAATCCGGTGCACTGGTTCGAACCGGTGCTGGTCGCGCCGACCGGCGCGAGCGGCGCGCTCGATCCGGATGGGCGGCCGGCGATCTACCGGCGCGCGCTGCGCTTGCTGGAGAGCGGGACCGTGCGCGCGGAGGAGATCGTCACGGACGTGGTGCCGGGCCTCGCGGCGACCCCGGCCGCGTTCGAGAACTGGGGAAGAAATCCCGCCTCGATCAAGGGAGTCGTGCAAATTGAGCGGTGAAGTCGCAACGCAGGCGTACCCGGTCGAGCGGCTGCACGAGTTCTGCCGCCGCGTGTTCGAACACTTCGGCGTGCCATTCGCGGAAGCCTCCGAGGCCGCGGACGTGCTCGCGGCTGCCGACCTGCGCGGCATTGATTCGCACGGCGTCGGCCGGCTGCACACCTACCACGACATGCTGGCGCTCGGGCGGATCAACCCGCGGCCGCGCGTAAGCATCGTGCGCGAGACGCCCAGCACCGCGACGGTGGACGGCGACAACGGGCTGGGCCTGGTGGTCGGCCCGCAGGCGAACCGCATCGCGATGGACAAGGCCGAGCGCGCTGGCAGCGGCTGGGTCAGCGTGCGCAACACCAACCACTACGGGATCGCGGCGTACTATCCATTGCGCGCGCTCGAACGCGACCTGATCGGCTGGGCGATGACGAACAGCACGAAACTGGTGGCGCCGCTGTGGGGCGGCGAACGAATGCTCGGCACCAATCCGATCGCGATCGCGTTCCCGGGGCTCGAGGAGCCGCCGGTGGTGGTGGATCTCGCGACCAGCGCGGCGGCCTACGGCAAGATCGAGATGGCGAAGCGCCGCGGCGAGGAGATCCCGCATGGCTGGGCCATTGATCGCGAGGGCCGCGACACGACCGACCCGATGGGCATGATGGATGGCGGCGCGCTGGCGCCGCTCGGATCCTTCCGCGAGATGGGCGGCCACAAAGGCTACGCGCTGGCCGCGATGGTGGACATCCTATGTTGCGTGCTCTCCGGCGCGAACTGGGGTCCATTCGCCCCCCCCTTCGCGCTGCGCCAGGAGATTCCAAAACGCAGCGTCGGCAAGGGCATCGGGCACTTCTTCGGTGCGATGAGAATTGACGGCTTCATCGAGCCCGATGAGTTCAAGCGCCAGATGGACGACTGGATCCGCACCTTCCGCGCGACCAAGCCGCAGCCCGGCACGCCTGGCGTGATGATCCCGGGCGACCCGGAGCGGCTGGCCGAGGAGCAGCGGAGCAAAAATGGCATCCCGCTGTTGCCCGCGGTGGTCGAGGAACTGCGCGACGTGTCACACCTCACCGGCATTCCTTTCGCTTGACATGAAGATCGTCACCTTCCGGTACCGCGGCGCGTTGCATCTCGGCGTGCAGGAGGGCGGGCACGCGCACGCGCTGGCCGGCCCGCTGGCGAACGCCTGCGAGCATCTCGCCGCACTGGCGGAGGCACACGCGGGCCACCTCTCCCCCGCCGGGCGGCCGCTGCCGCTCGAAGAACTGGCATGGATGGCCCCGGTTCCGCGCCCCGGCAAGGTGATCTGCATCGGCTTGAATTACCGCGACCACGCGGCGGAAAGCGGCATGCCGGTGCCGACTTCGCCGATCTACTTCGCCAAGTTCGGTTCCTGTGTCGTGGGCGCCGGTGCGCCGGTGGCGATTCCGCCCGGCAGCGCGCAGACCGACTACGAGGCCGAGATGGCGATCGTGATCGGCGCGACGGCGCGGCGCGTCAGCGAGGCCGACGCGCGCGCGCACGTGCTCGGCTACGCCTGTTTCAACGACGTCAGCGCACGCGACTTCCAGTTCGCCGACGGCCAGTGGATCCGCGGCAAGGCCTGCGACACCTTCGCGCCGCTGGGCCCGTGGATCGCGACGCGCGACGAGGTGCCCGATCCGCAGGCGCTCGGCATCCGCATGCGCGTGAACGGCGGCACCCGGCAGGATTCCTCCACCGCGCAACTGGTGTTCGGCGTGGATGCGTTGGTGTCCTTCGTGTCGCGCCACGTCACGCTGGAGCCCGGCGACGTGATCGCCACCGGCACGCCGCCCGGCGTGGGCTTCGCGCGCAGGCCGCCGGTGTTCCTGCGGCCCGGCGACGTCATGGAGGTCGAAGTGGACGGCCTGGGTGTCCTGCGCAATCCGGTCGTAGGATGAGGAGGTGAAGATGAAGCGGGCCGTTTGCGTCTCCGCCGCCGCAGTCACTGCGTGGCTCTCCGCGCAGGAGCCCGCGGCCGTGGACTTCGCGCGCGAGGTGCTGCCGATCCTGCGCGAGCATTGTTTCCAGTGCCACGGCGCGCGCGCGCACAAAGCCGGCCTGCGCCTCGACCTGCGCGCGACCGCGCTGGCCGGAGCGAAGTATGGCAAGGATCCGGTGATCGCGCCCGGCGACCGGGAGGCGAGCGAACTCTGGTTGCTGGTTTCCTCGGAGATCGAGGAGGAGCGCATGCCGCAGGCGGATTCCGACGTCGCGCCGCTGTCGCAGCAGCAGATCGAGACGCTCGGCCGCTGGATTGACGAAGGCGCGGAATGGCCCGACGACGGCAATCCCGCGGCGTGGCCCTCGCGTCACTGGTCTTACCTGCCGCCCAAGCGTCCGCCGGAGCCGGAGGTCGCGCGCGCGGAGTGGCTCCGCAGCCCGATGGACGCGTTCACGCTCGCCAAGATGGAGGAACGCGGGCTTGAGCCGAATCCGGAGGCGGACCCCGCGACGCTGCTGCGCCGTGCGTCGCTCGATCTCACCGGCCTGCCGCCATCGCACGCGGAACTCGACACCTTCCTCGCCGACGCGGCGCCGGGAGCCTGGCAACGCGCGCTCGACCGCCTGCTCGCCTCGCCGCACTACGGCGAGAAGATGGCGCGCGCGTGGCTCGACCTCGCGCGCTACGCCGACAGCAACGGCTACGAGAAGGACGGCGACCGCGCGCAATGGCGCTGGCGTGACTGGGTGATCGAAGCGTTCAACGCGGACATGCCCTTCGATCGCTTCAGCATCGAGCAATTGGCGGGCGATCTTCTGCCCGGCGCCTCGGGGGAACAGATCCTCGCCACCGGCTTCCACCGCAACACGATGCTGAACGAGGAAGGCGGCGTGGACGTGGAGGAGTTCCGCGTCGCCGCGGTGCATGATCGCGTCGCCACCACCGCGACGGTCTGGCTCGGCGCCACTCTCGGCTGTGCGCAGTGCCACGACCACAAGTTCGACCCCTACAGCCAGGAGGAGTACTACCGGCTGTTTGCGGTCTTCAACAACACCGAGGACGACGGACAGCGCGCGGTGCCAGTGATCGAGTCGCCGACGCTCGCGCAGCGCGCCGAGCGGCGCCGGATCGAGGGCGAGATCGCGGAGGCGAGCGCCGCGCTGGCGGTGGAGCGCGCGGACTGGGCCGCGGCACGCGACGCGTGGGCCGCCATGCTGACTCTCGAACTTCTGGCTGCGCCGCCCGCGCCCGCCGACCGTGCCTGGGCAGTTCAGGCGCCGCCCCCGGGCGCGCGCACCGAGGGCGACTGGTCGGCCGTGATGATCGAAGGCTTCGCGGCGAGGTCGGCGCCCACCGCGCGACTCCAGCAGAGCGCGGAAATCGTTCAGCATTTTTTCGAGGGCTGTCCGGATGCGCGCAGCCTCGCCGCCGGCGACTCCCTCTACGCCTGGGTGCGGCTCGATCCCGAAAACCCGCCGCGCACGCTGATGCTGAAGTTCCACCAGACGGGCGACTGGGAGCATCGCGCCTACTGGGGTGCGGACACCATTCCGTCGGGCGGCATCGGAAGCGATAACACCGCGCATCACCATGCCGGCGACTTGCCGCCAGCGGGCGAGTGGGTGCGACTCGAGGTACCGCTCGCGGCGGTCGGGCTGGCGCCCGACGTTCCGGTGGACGGTGTCGCCTGCGCGCAGAACGGCGGGCGCGCGTGGTGGGACGAGATCGGCACACGCACCGCCCGCAGCGAGGCCGAAATGCTGCTGCCGGCGGAATTGATCGCCGCCGTGCGCGCCCCCCGCGCCAACGCGGACGCGCAGCGCCGATTGGACGCGCATTGGCGCGCCACCGCCGCCGCGACCGCGCCGCTGCGCGAGCGCATCGCCGACCTGGAGGCCTCGCTGCCCGCATTCCCCACTGCGATGGTGCTGCGCGAGCGCGCCGACCCGCGCATCACGCGCGTTCTGCTGAAGGGCTCCTTCCTCAACCCCGGCGAAGTCGTGCAGCCCGGAGTGCCCGCCGCACTGAATCGCGATAGCCGCGAGGTACGTGACCGCCGGGAATTAGCGCAATGGCTGGTGGACGGCTCGAACCCGCTGACCGCCCGCGTCTTCGTCAACCGCGCGTGGGAGCAGATCTTCGGGCGTGGGCTGGTCGAGACCGTGGAGGATTTCGGCGCCCAGAGCCCGCCGCCGAGCCATCGCGAATTGCTCGACTGGCTCGCCTGCGAGTTTGTCAACAGCGGCTGGAGCGTCAAGCAACTTCACCGACTGATCCTCTCCTCGGCGACCTACGGCCAGTCCGCCGCCGCGAGCGCGGAGAAGATTGAACGCGATCCTCACAACCAGTGGCTGGCGCGCGCGCCGCGCCTGCGCCTGCCGGCGGAGGAGGTACGCGACGCCGCGCTGGTCGCCTCCGGCCTGCTCGTGCCGACGATCGGCGGCCCGAGCGTGATGCCCTTTCAGCCGGCCGGCAGCGAGAACGCGGCTTACGCCGGTGACCGCTGGCGCACCGCGGAAGGCACGGACCGCTGGCGCCGAGGTCTTTACACCTTCTGGCGGCGCACCGCGCACTACGCGACCTTCGCGGTCTTCGACGCGCCGAGCCGCGAGGCGGTGTGCGCGCGCCGCACGCGCTCGAACACTCCGCTGCAGGCGCTGGCGCTGCTGAATGACCCGGCCTTTGTCGAGGCGGCCGAAGCGCTCGGCCGCCGCATGCGCGCGGAGAGCGGCGCGGGCGACGCGGCGTGCCTGGGTCACGGCTTCCGCCTATGCACCTCGCGGTGGCCGGAGCCCGAGGAACTTGCGGTGCTGCATGGCCTGCTCGCGGAGGAGCGCGCCGCCTCCGGCGAGGACCGCGCCTGGACGCTGATCGCGAACGTGATGCTCAACCTCGACGAGACGGTGACCCGGGGATGATGAACCGCCGCCGTTTTCTGCAGAGTTGCGCCACGGGCGCCGCCGCGCTGGTGTTGCACTCGGCGGTGCCGGCGCGAACACCGCGCTCTTTCGGAAGGGCGAAGCGGGTCATCGTGCTGCACATGGCGGGTGCGCCCTCGCAACTCGATCTCTTCACGCCGAAGCCGGAACTCGTCAAGTACCACCTGCAGCCCTGCCCGGATCACCTGCTGAAGAACGAGCGCTTCGCGTTCATCAAAGGCCACCCGAAGATGCTCGGCTCGCCGTACAGATTCGCACAGTACGGGCAGAGCGGCGCGTGGCTGTCCGAGTTGCTGCCGGAGACGGCGAAAGTCGCGGACAAGCTCGCTTTCGTGCACTGCATGAAGACCGAGCAGTTCAACCACGCGCCCGCGCAGATCTTTCTGTTCACCGGCCACCCGCTGCCCGACCGCCCCAGCCTGGGCGCGTGGCTCTCCTGGGGCATGGGTACGGAGAATCCGGACTTGCCGCCCTTCGTGGTGCTGACCTCGGGTCCCTACATGCCCGACGGCGGCGCTGCAGTGTGGGGGCCGGGATTCCTGCCGAGCCTGCACCAGGGGGTGCGCTTCCGCAGCGGCGGCGATCCGGTGCTGCACCTCGCGAATCCGCAGGGCGTCGCGCCGGAGTCGCGCCGCCGCTCGCTCGACGCGATCCGCGACCTGAACCGCATCGCGCGGGGGCAGCACGGCGACCCGGAGACCGAAACGCGCATCGAGCAGTACGAACTCGCGTGGCGGATGCAGCAGTCGGTTCCGGAACTGGCGGACTTGTCAACGGAGCCGCAGGAAACGCTCGAAATGTACGGAGCGACGCCTGGCGAGGCTTCCTTCGCGACGAACGCGCTGCTGGCGCGGCGCCTGTCCGAGCGCGGCGTGCGCATCGTGCAGTTGCACCACTGGGGTTGGGACAGCCACGGTACCAATCCAAGCGACGACATCGTGACCTCGCTGCCGGAGCGCTGCCGCCAGACCGAGCGCGCGTGCGCGGCGCTGCTGCTCGATCTGGAGCGGCGCGGGCTGCTCGACGAGACCATCGTGCTGTGGACCGGCGAGTTCGGTCGTACGCCGATGAACGAAGAGCGCGACGGCTCGAAGTATCTCGGCCGCGATCACCACCCGCACTGTTTCTCGCTGTGGGCCGCAGGCGGAGGGTTTCGGCCCGGCGTCAGCCTTGGTGAGACCGACGAACTCGGCTACCACGTGGTCGGCAAGCCGGTTACGGTGAACGATCTGCACGCGACGATGCTGCACTTGCTCGGCGTGGACCATGAGAGACTGACCTACCGCTTCCTAGGAAGAGATTTCCGCCTGACCGACGTCGCGGGCGAGATCGTGCAGCCGCTGCTGGCCTGATCAAAGCGGCAGCAGCAGCGAAAGAGAAATCACCGGGCCCAGGTCGAATGTCTCGTCGCCCGGGCCAAGGATCTGCTGGCCGAAGGGGAACTGCACCAGCAGGGAGGCCGTGATCGTCTCGCCCCGCCACTCCGCGCCGAGGCCCGCGTAGTGCACGAGCCATCCGCTGTTCGGGTCGCGCGTATCATCCCATTCGGCGAAGCCCGAATAAATCGTCGTGAGAGTGGCGCGCGCGTGCCAGTGCTCGCCGATCGCGCGGCTGGCGCCGCTCGCGAGCGTGAACTCGCACGGCGCGCGGAAGTCGTGGCGGTTCTCGTAGAACGGGAGGCGCGCCGCGCCGTAGAGGTTGCCGGCCCAGCGTTCGCCGAAGCGCCGTGCCCAGGTGACTTGCACGATAGGATCGAAGGTGCCCGTGCCGAACTGCACGTGCTCATGCGGGACGACGTTGCCGGATGCGTCGCGCGCGTAAGGGTTGCTCTCGGTTTCACCGATGGGCAGCGTGAGGCCGGAGGAGAATTCGAGGCGGTCGGCCTCGGCGAAGACGCCGCGCCACCAGGTCGCCGCAGTGAGTTCGAAGTCGCGCGCTCCCTCGAGCGTCGCGTCGCGGTGATGGTAGTCCAGGTTGCGTTGCATCGCTGCCCGCTCCGCGGCCGTCGCCGGCGCGTCGAGCCGGATCCGCGCGGTGCGCTTGCGCACCTCGAAAGGCATCTTCAGCCGGAAGGCAAGATCCTCGGCGGCGAGATACTCAAGGTCCGCGACGGCGCGCCAAGTCTCAATTTCCACCTGGTGTCCGTGGAGCGGCACCGGCACGGTGGCCCCGCCAGCGTCTATGCCTTCCTCCTCTGGATGGCTGCCGTCGTTGTTGAGCGCCGCCGCGGCGGAGAGTCGCACGCGCCAATCTCCTTGCATCGCCCCCCCCTGCGCCGGACCGGCTTCGAGACGAGGCCCCTCGGGCACCGAGGTGCTGCTTCAGGCGGGTCAACTGCCCTGCGCGGGGAGGATGGCGGCGAGCAGCGTCCAGGCCAGCGGGAGCGCGAGCAGCGTGGGAATGCGCAAGGAGAGCAGCATAGTGTCGCGGACGGTTGGCTGTGTCGTGACAGCGTGGCCCGTAAGTCCCATGCTGCGGCCTCTCCTCTCGTGAACATCGCCTTCCTGCCTTCCATATTTTCAGGCCGGATCCCACCGCGCCGCGCGCTATCCTGCGAGCATGACAGGCGCCCGAGGGTTCCGCCAGGAACTGGTCGCCCTCTTCGGCCAGCCGGTGGACGAGAACCCCACGCAGGCGATGATCGAGGCCGCGTTCCGTGCGGCTGACCTCGACTGGCGCTACCTGACGATCGAGGTCGCGCCGGAGGGCCTCGCCGACGCAGTGCGCGGCCTGCGCGCGATGGGCATGCGCGGCGCCAACTGCACGATCCCGCACAAGGTTGCAGTGATGGAGCACCTCGACGCGATCGCGCCAGAGGCGCGCGCGATCGGCGCGGTCAACTGCATCGTCAACGAGAACGGCCGCCTCACCGGCCACAACACTGACGGGCGCGGCTTCCTCGCGAGCCTGTGCGCGGTGGCCGATCCCGCCGGCCAGCAGGTCGTGATCCTCGGCGCGGGCGGCGCAGCGCGCGCGATCGGGGTCGAACTTGCTCTGGCCGGCGCACGGAGCATCACGATCGTCAACCGCAGCGCCGAGCGCGGCCGCGCGCTGGCCCGCCATCTCGCTTCCGCCGGCGCGCGCGCGAACTTCCTTCCGCTTGCGGGCGACCTCCGCCTGCCAGCCGGGACCGGAATTTTCGTCAACGCCACCAGCATTGGCCTACATCCCGATGCCGGCGCACACGTGCCCCTCGTGTTCGACACGTTGCGCCCCAACCTGGTCGTCGCCGACGTGATCCCGAACCCGCCGCGCACGCGCCTCGTGCGCGAGGCGACGGCACGCGGCTGCACCGTGCTCGACGGCCTCGGCATGCTCGTCAACCAGGGCGTGATCGGATTCCATCTCTGGACCGGCGCCGACCCCGACCCGCAGGTGATGCGTGCGGCGCTGGAGGAGATCTTCGGCGCGCCGACCCATGCCTGACCCCGGCCCCGCGGCGCTCTCGGAGCGTCTGCGCGCGCGCGGCATCCGCGACGCGCGGGTGCTCGACGCCATCCGCCGCGTTCCGCGCGCGGCCTTCTGCCCGACCGGATTCCTGCACCTCGCCTACGAGGACGAGGTCGTGCCGCTGACCGACGGCGCAACACTGTCCCAGCCTTTCGTCGTGGCGGCGATGCTCGAAGCGCTCGCGCTGCGCGGCGGCGAACGCGCGCTCGACGTCGGCAGCGGCTCCGGCTTCACCACTGCCCTGCTCGCGACTCTCTGCCGCAGCGTCTGCGGGCTCGACGCCGACGCGGACCTGCTGCACGCCGCCGAGGAGCACGTTCACGCGCTCGGGCTGCGCAATTTCGCGCTGCGACGCGGCGACGGCTGGCACGGCTGGCGCGAATTGGCGCCCTTCGACGCGATCCTCGTCAGCGCAGCAGTACCCGAGCCCCCCCCTGCGCTGCTCGAGCAACTCGCTCCCGGCGGCCGGCTCGTGGCGCCGGTCGGCGGCGCGGAGGGGCAGATGCTGGAGGCATGGTGGCGCGATCCGCTGCACGGCCCCACGTTGTCGCGCCGGCTGTTCCCGGTGCGTTTCGTACCGCTGGTTCCGGAAGGCTGGACCCCGGGGTAAGGGTCGGCGCGCAGGCGCGGCTTGCCGCCGAGGCCTGCAATTCCTCACGACCGAGTTCTTCCGGTCTGTACTCGAAGTGGAGAGTCAGAACTGACCGCGCGCCACGGCACCGGCGAGGCGCTCGAGGGCCGGCGGGTGCTGGATCAGAAAGAGAGAAGGCTCGAGGAGTTCGACTTCGGAGATGAGCGGCCACCCGTCTGGGCCGGGTACGAGGTCGAGACGCGCGTAGAGGAGGTCGCGGCGCACCTCATGCGGCAGCGCCGCGAGCGCGCGACGCATCAGGTCCCGCTCCGAGGCGTCCGGGGTCAGAGCCTCGCTGACGCGCTCGTCCTCGCCCGCGAAGCGCGACTGCTTGTTGACACAGTGCGTGTGCTCGCCCGCGATCCAGACGTGTGCGCGCTCTCCCGGATCCGTGAAGCCGGGGAGCGCGGGCTGAATCAACGCATCGCGGTGCGCGCACAGGCTCTTCAAGAAGGCCTGCGCAGGGGCGCACTCCGCGGCGGAAAAGCGGCGCGTGCGGAAGGAGGAGGCCGAGACCGCGGGCTTGACGACAATCTCCTTCCAGCCGCGCGCGACACAGAGAGCCGTGAGGTCGGGCGCGGACCCGTGCGGAATCAGTTCGGTCGGCACCACCGGCAGGCCCGCGCACTCCAACTCGAGCAGATAGCGCTTGTGCAGATTCCAACGCACGGCCGCCGGCGCATTGCGCAGGATCGTCGCGGCCGCGGTTTGTTGCACCCAGGCCTCGAACTGCGCGGGCTCGAGGAAGTAGTTCCACGTGCTGCGGATCAGCACGAGATCGAAGCCTCCCGCCGACGGCGCAGCCGGGTCGTCCCAGGCAAGCGTCTCGGCGCGCACGCCGTGCGCAGCCAGAGCGGCGAGCAGAGGCGCTTCGTCCGGATCCGGCTCCGGCTTGACGCGGCAGGTGGCGAGGGCGACGCGCGCCACGCGTCAGTCCTGCCGCGCGCTCCATTCCAACGCGTCGGTCAGCGACTCCAGGAAGGGGCCGGCCGTCAGCAGAAGCAGGATCATCAGGATGCTCGTCGCCCACTGCGCCTTGCGGACATCCGGCGGAGCGCGGCGGATGAAGAACAGATCCACGACCATCCAGGTCAGGAAGGCGTCGGCTGCGTACCGGATCCAGTAGAGCGGGATGTGATCGCCGAAGCCTACGGCGCCGAACCCGCTCCTGCTCGGCGAATGCCGGGGAATGAGCGCCGCGATGAGCGACCCCGTCCACAGGACCAGGAAAAGCGCCGCGGTGCGGACGCTGGGGCGATGAAATCCGCCAGGCTGGGCGTGGGCCACCAGGTCCCGATCCTACCGCACGATCGCCCCGAGCACGCGCGCCTCGGCGACCAGCGCCGCCAATTCGGCGGGCAGCAGGGCCTGCGGGCCATCGCTGCGCGCCTCCTCCGGGCGCGGGTGGACCTCGACGGTCAGACCATCGGCGCCGCAGGCGATCGCCGCGCGCGCGAGCGGCGCGATGAAGCGTGCGATGCCGACTGCGTGCGCCGGATCCACGATCACCGGGAAGTGTGTCAGTTCGCGCAGCACCGGCAGGATCGTCAAGTCGAGCGTGTTGCGCGTTGCCGTCTCGAAGGTGCGAATGCCGCGCTCGCACAGCACCACCTGCGGGCAGCCGTGCGCGCACAGGTACTCGGCCGCGTAGAGCCACTCCTCCAGCGTCGCCGCCATGCCGCGCTTGAGCAGCACCGGGCGCCCGGCCGCGCCGATCGCCTTCAGCAGCGTGAAGTTCTGCATGTTGCGCGCGCCGACCTGCAGCAGGTCCACGTCGTGGTCCACGAAGGCCGGCAGGTGCGCGCCATCCATGATCTCGGCGCACACCGGCAGACCGTGCTTCTCGCCGGCGTCCTTCAGTTGCGCGAGGCCCTCGACCCCGTAGCCCTGGAAGGCGTAGGGCGAGGTGCGCGGCTTGTACGCGCCGCCGCGCAGAATGCTCGCCCCCGCCGCGACGACGTGCCCCGCGACTTCTTCCATGAAGTCGCGGCCCTCCACCGAACAAGGCCCGGCGATCACGATCGGCGGCGTGCCGCCGCCCAGCGTCACCGCGTGTTCGCCGCGGCCGACCCGCACGCGGCTCGCACCCTCGCGGAAGGCGCGATGCGCCATGCGCAGGTCGCCCTTCGGCTTGACGATCTCGGCGACGCCGTCGAGCGCAGCCAGTTCCTTCTCCAGCGCGGCCGGGACCTTGTCGAGCAGAGCGACGATCGGGCGCGCAGGTTCGGGCGAGCGCGCGGTGCGCACGCCGGCGCGTTCGCAGCGCTCGATCGCCGCTTGCACGAGATCGGCGGGCGCGGACTTTCGAAAGCGGAGGATCATGCGCGGCAGCCCTCGTCGAGCAGAGCGAAGATCCGGCGCAGAGGCTCGACCGCGAAGGGCCCTTCGTGGCGCCGCAGCAGGTCATCCGCCGCGGCGGCGCGCAGCGGTTCGCCCGCGGGAACGCCCGCAAGCAGGCGCGCGCGCTCGTTCAGCAGCGCGAGCAACGCGCGATCGAGGATCAACAGTTGGTGGCGCTGGGCAGGGGTCATCGTGCAGACGGGGCGGGAGCGATGCTGGAGACGAGTTCGCGCACGGCGGCGCGCGCGACGGCGGCCGCGTCGCGGCCGGAGGCACGCGCTTCGTGCATCTTCTGCACCAGCGCGGTGCCGACGATCGCGACGTCGGCGTGGGCGGTGGCGGCGCGCACGTCGTCCGCCGAAGCGATCCCAAAGCCGACCGCGACCGGCGTTGCGGCCTGCGCGCGCACGCGATCGAGCAAGGACAGCGCCTCGGCGTCGAAGCGCGTCGCGCCGCCGGTGACGCCGATGCGGCCAAGCACGTATACGAACGCCGTGCTGGCGGCGCAGGCTGCGCGCGCGCGCGCGGGTCCGCTGGTCGGCGCGACGAAGAACACGGTGCCAAGCCCGTGCGCCGCAGCGGCCGCGCGCATCTCGTCCGCCTCCTCGACCGGCAGGTCGGGCACGATGAAGGCATCCGCGCCGGCGGCGGCGGCGCGTGCGGCGGTTTCCTGCCAGCCGCGGCGGCGCAGCGGGTTCGCGTAGGACATCAGCGCGACCGGCACGCGCCCGCCCGCCGCGCGGAAAGCCGCGAGCGTGTCGAGGATGCGGTCAAGCGTCGCGCCGGCGGCGAGCGCGCGCTGCGCGGCTTCTTGCAGGCGCGGGCCGTCGGCGATCGGGTCGCTGAAGGGCACGCCGAGTTCGACCGCGCAGGCGCCGGCCTCCTCCACCGCATGCAGCGCGCGCAGCGTTTCCGTCAGACCGCCGTCGCCGGCAGTCAGGTACGGCGCGACGCCGCGCAGCCGCGTCGGGAAGCCGCTCACGTCCGCGCCTCCAGCACCGTCGCAAGATCCTTGTCGCCGCGGCCCGAGAGGTTGATCAGCACGCGGCGACCGCGCAATTCCGCTGCGCGTTCCATCACCCACGCGATCGCGTGCGCGCTCTCGAGGGCCGACAGGATCCCCTCCAGCCGCGCCAGTTGGTGGAAGGCGCCCAGCGCGGCGGCGTCGTCCGCCGACTCGTAGCGCGCGCGCCCGCGTTCGCGCAGCCATGCGTGCTCCGGGCCGATCGCCGGATAGTCGAGTCCCGCGCTGATCGAGTGAGTCGCGAGCACCTGGCCGTCCGCGTCCTGCAGCAGATAGGTCTCGCAACCGTGCAGGATGCCAGGCCCCCCCCCTTCACCGCCGAAGCGCGCCGCGTGCTGGCCGGCCTCCAGGCCGCGACCGCCGGCCTCGACGCCGACGAGTTCGACGCCCGCGTCGTCCACGAAGGCGCGGAAGATGCCGATCGCATTGCTGCCGCCGCCGACGCAGGCCACGATCAGGTCCGGAAGCCCGCCGGCCTGCTGCAGGATCTGCGCGCGCGCCTCGCGCCCGATCACCTCGTGGAAGCCGGCGACCATGCTGGGGAACGGATGCGGCCCTAGCGCGCTGCCGAGCAGATAGTGCGCCTCGGGATCGCCAGTCCACGCGCGCATCGCCTCGTTGATGGCGTCCTTCAGCGTCTGCTGGCCATGCTCGACCACCACTACGCGCGCTCCCAGCAGCCCCATGCGCTCGACGTTCGGGCGCTGGCGCGCCGCATCCACCGCGCCCATGTAGACGACGCATTCGAGGCCGAGCAACGCGCACGCAGTGGCAGTCGCGACGCCGTGCTGGCCGGCGCCGGTTTCGGCGAGGATGCGCTTCTTGCCCATGTGGCGCGCCAGCAGCGCCTGCCCCAGCGCGTTGTTGATTTTGTGCGCGCCGGTGTGCAGCAAGTCCTCGCGCTTGAGCCAGATCCCGATCCCGCCCAGCGCGGCGCCGAGCCGGTGCGCGGGGCTCAACGGGGTGGGGCGCCCGGCGTAGTCGCGCAGCAGCGCGTCGAGTTCGGCGCGGCGCGCCGGGCTTGCGCGGAATTCATTCCACGCCGCCTCGAGCGCGCGCAGGTTCTCCATCAGCGTCTCGGGCGCGTACTGGCCGCCCCAGCGGCCGAAGCGGCCGGGCCGGGCGTCAGCGGAGGGCTTGGCGGGCGGCATGGATGAATTCCTTCACTATTCTGCGGTCCTTGATCCCCGGCGCGGATTCGAGCCGGGACGAGGCGTCGAGACCGTGCGGGCAAACGGCGGCGGCGGCGCGCGCCGCGTTGTCCGGCCCGAGCCCGCCCGCCAACAGACATGGCGCCTGGGCGGCAAGCATACGCGCCACGTCAAGATCTGCCGCGACACCCGTGCCGCCGGGCGCACTCGGATGATCGAGCACGAAGAGCGACGCGGTGCCGCGCCAGCGCGCGATCTGCGCGGCGCCCGCGACGGCATCCACCGGCACGCGCCGCCACACCGGCACGCCCATTCCCGCGAACTCCTCGGGCGCCTCGCGACCGCACAGTTGCACCGCGGACAGGCCCGCGGTCGCCACGGCAGCCTCGACTTCGGCGCGTGCGGCGTCCACGAAAACGCCGGCCACCGGCACCCTTCCCGCGGCGCGCACGATGAGCGCGGCCGTGCTCGCATCCACGCGCCGCGGCGAGTCCGGCGCGAACACCACGCCCAGGGCCTCGGCGCCGGCTTCGACCGCCGCGCGCGCGTCTTCCTCGCGCGTGATCCCGCACACTTTGATGCGCGGAGGCGCGAGAGAGGTGCGCCAGGCGCGCAACAGGCGGTCGGGGCGGTTGGTCCGCATCAGCGCCTCGCCGACCAGGGCAGCATCCGCGTCAGCGCGCCGGATGCGCTGCAAGTCGCCGAGCGTGCGGATGCCGCTCTCGGCGACGCGCACGAAACGCGCAGGGATCGTCCGCAGCAGGTCCTCGGCGCGCCCGAGATCCACCGCGAAAGTGCGCAGGTCGCGCGCGTTGACACCGACGCAGTCCGGCGCGGCGGCGATGGCGCGCTCCAGTTGCGAGGCGTCGTGAGCCTCAATCAGCACCGCGAGCCCGACGGAGTGCGCGCACTCGCGAAGTTCGGAAAGACGCGCGCCCGGCAGGCATTCCGCGATCAGCAGCACGGCGTCGGCGCCGAAGGCGACCGATTCGAGCACCATGCCCTCGTCGAGAAGGAAATCCTTCCTCAAGAGCGGAAGACCGGCTTCCGCCACCGCGGCGAGGTCGGCGGGCGCGCCATCGAAGTGGTCCTGCTCGGTCAGCACCGAGAGCGCATCGGCGCCGCCGCGCGCATAGGCCGCGACGCGCGCGGCCAGCGGCGTCTCCGCGTCCAAAATGCCCGCGGAGGGCGAACGGCGCTTGCACTCGGCGATCAGGCCGAAGCCGCCCGGAGCGCCGCGCAGGGCGCCGACGAAGCGCGCGCGCCGCGCGGGATCGGGCCGCGTTTCCGCGCGCAGCGCGGCGAGCGGCTGCGCGCGCCGGCGCGCCGCAGCGCGGTGGCGCACGTCCTCGACGATGAGCGCCAGCCGATCGGGGATCGCGTCGTTCATGCGCACTCTCCCGCCGCGCGGCGGCTGGCGTTCACCACCTTCGCGAGCAGGCGCCGGGCCGCGCCGGAATCGAGCGCTTCGCGTGCACGCGCGAAGGCGTCGGGCAGACCGGCGGCGCGGCCGTCACCGGCGTCGGCCAGGAAGATCGCCACTGCGGCGTTCAGCAGCACCGCGTCGCGCAGCGGTCCTGCTTCGCCGGCGAGCACTCGGCCGAGCAGGTCGAGATTGCACGCGGCGTCGCCGCCGGCCAGCGCGCTCGTCGGCGCCGGCTTCAGACCGAACTCCTGCGCCGGCAGCGAGGAAGCGCCGCCGCGCGGCACGCCCCCGTCGCGGCCGATCCAGATCAGCAGGTTGGGCCCTTCCAGCGTCAGTTCGTCCGCCCCCCCCGAGCCGTGTACCACCGCGCCGTGCTCACAGCCGAGCGCCTCCAGCACGCGCGCGTAGTCCGCCAGGCGCGCGCGGTCGCTGACGCCGAGCAACTGGCGGCGGACTCGGCCTGGATTGCACAGCGGGCCGAGGAAGTTGAAGATCGTGCGAATGCCGAGCGCGCGGCGGACGGGCGCGATCGGCCCGAGCGCAGGGTGGAACGCCGGCGCGAACAGGAACACGAAGCCGCACTCGTCGAACACCGCGCGCGCCTGCGAGGGCGCGAGTTGGAGGCGCACGCCGGCGGCTTCGAGCAGGTCGGCGCTGCCGCACCGGGACGACGCGGCGCGGTTGCCGTGCTTGACAACCCTCACGCCGGCCGCCGCGGCGACGAGCGCCGCGCTGGTGGAGAGGTTGAAGGTGCCGAGCCCGTCGCCGCCGGTGCCGCAGGTGTCCACCGCGTCCGGCGCGCCGTGATCGAAGGGAACCATCGCGCCGCGCATCGCCTCGGCCGCGCCGGCGATCTCGTCCGCGGTTTCGCCGCGCGCGGCCAGCGCGCGCAGCAATGCGCCCAGTTCCTCCGCGGGCGGCGGCGCGGCGAGCACGGCCGCGAAGACCTCGCGCGCCTCCGCCCGCGTCAGCGGACGCGCGCGCGCGGCGGCGGCGGCCCCGGCGGCGTTCATGCGCGGCTGCGGGCCAAGAGGCCGGAGAGTTCAAGGAAGTTCGCGAGCAGTTTCCCGCCCTGCGGCGTGAGAATGGATTCCGGGTGGAACTGCACGCCGTAGCGCGGCAGCGCGCGGTGGCGCACCGCCATCACGTGGCCTTCTTCCGTCCACGCCGTGACCTGCAGGCTGTCCGGCATCGTCGCGCGCTCGGCGCGCAGCGAGTGATAGCGTCCGGCCGGGAAGGGATTGGGCAGGCCAGCGAACAGCGGCTCCTTCTCGTGGTGGATCAGCGAGGCCTTGCCGTGCACCGGAATCGGGTCCACTTCGAGTCTGCCGCCAAAGTGCTCGACCAGGCATTGGTGGCCGAGGCACACGCCGAGCGACGGCGTGCGATCCGGCAGCGCTGCATGGAGGCCGGGCATGATGCCGGCGTCCTTCGGCCTGCCGGGCCCCGGGCTGAACACGACGGCCTCCGGCGCGAGCGCAACCGCCTGCGCGACGGTGAGCGCGTCGTTGCGCTGCACCTGCACCTCGCAACCGAGCGCGGCCAGCGCCTGCCAGAGGTTCCAGGTGAAGGAGTCGTAGTTGTCAAGAAGGAGGATCATCGGGAGGTCTCCTCGGCCAGGCGCAACGCCGACTCCAGCGCGCTGGCCTTGTGCTCGGTCTCTGCAAATTCGCGCGCCGGGACGGAGTCGTGCACGATCCCGGCGCCTGCCTGGACGGCGACACGGTCCTCGCGCGCCACGAAGGTGCGCAGGATGATGGCCGTGTCCAGGTTGCCCGCGCCGTCGAGATAGCCGAAGGCGCCGGCGTAGGCGCCGCGGGGCACCGGCTCCATCCCGGCGAGCAGTTCCATCGCGCGCACCTTGGGCGCGCCGCTGACGGTGCCGGCCGGGAAGGAGGCGGCCAACGCGTCGAGGGCGTCGAAGGGCGCGGCGAGGTCGCACTCGACGCGCGACACGAGGTGCTGCACGCGCGCGAACTTCTCCAGCACCGCGTGCTCCAGCACGCGCACGGTGCCGGTGCGCGCGATCCGGCCGAGGTCGTTGCGCGCGAGGTCCACCAGCATGTCGTGCTCCGCGCGCTCCTTGCGGTCGGCCATCAGTTCGGCGGCGAGGCGCTGGTCTTCGGCGTCGTCGTCGGCGCGCGGGCGCGTGCCGGCGATCGGCCGGTTCTGCACGCGGCCGGCGCGGACGCTGACCAGGCGTTCGGGCGAGGAGCCGATCAGCGTGCGGCCGTTGGATTCGAAGTAGAACATGTGCGGGGCCGGGTTGACCAGGCGCAGCACGCGGTAGAGGGAGAAGAGGTCGCCCTCGTACTTCCAGTCGAGCCGGCGCGCGAGCACGGCCTGGAAGACCTCGCCCTGCGCGATCTCGCACTTGAGGCGCGCGACGCCGTCCTCGTAGGCGTTCTTTTCCATCGAGACGCGGGGTTCCGCAGCGAGGCGGCGGAAGGCGCCGCTCGCGGGCGGGTCGCGCGCCAGGTCGGCGGCGAGGTCTCCGAGGCGCGCCTGGGCCTCAGCGTGTCCCGCCCCCCCCTCGGGGCAGCGCCGGATCAGCGTGATCCGCTGCGCGGCGTGGTCGAAGGCCACGACGGTCGGGAAGAACTGGAAGTCGGCCTCGGGCTCCGCGGCGGCTGTGCCGGCGCGGTCGCGGGCGGCGCGCACGCGCGGCTCCAGCGTGCCGCACCATTCGTAGGCGAAGCAGCCGACCCAGCCGCCGTGGAAGGGCGGCAGCGCGCGCGGGGGGGGGGGAGGCGGTCGGCGGCGGCGGCCTCGCGCAGCGCGAGGTGCGCGGGCTGGGCGAGGGTGCGGTCGGGCACGCCGGCGCGGGTGAGGCGCAGCGCGCCGGAGTCGCCGTGCAGCGCCGCGGAGGGGTCGCAGGCGAGGAAGGAGTAGCGCGCGAGGCGCTCGGGGCCCTCGGCCGATTCGAGCAGGCAGGGCGAGCGGCCCGCGGCGCGCAGGGACAGGAACACGCGCACCGGGGTGTGCAGGTCGGCCGGCAAGTCCGCCCAGGCGAGCCGGTGACGCTCCGCCTGCTCCGCGGAGGAGGCGGCGAGGAAAGTGGAAGGAGTCGTGGAGGTGGGATTCATCGTGTCGCGCCGGCCGGAAACGCGCGCGGGCCCCGAGGCTGTCGCTCCGGGGCCCGCAGGCTGGTTCAGTTCGCTGGTCGTGCGCTCAACGGCGGACGCCGGCGCCCTGGGTTGCCCCGGGCCCCGTCGGCCAGCGCCACCAGCGTTGGGTGTGCATCGGAGGGAAGTATAGCCGGCGTGGCCCTGGGCGGGGGACTTTCAGGCAATCGTGGACGTGGAGGAGGATGTCGGACTCCCCATTCGTGTCACCAGCAGCGAGGTGGGATACAAGGTTGTAGAGCAGACGAAGTGGCGGTCAGAGGCGTTACAGGTCCATCGTGTTGGTTTTGCCGCAGAGAGTGAGATCCAGCGCCTGCATCACGACCACGCCGCATACCCCGGGCGGAGCGGTGCCCGCGAGCGTGGCGAGGGCGGTCGAGCTGGCCGTGACCAGGATGTAGCCCGGCGGCGGCGACAGCAGGGGCATCAGGTCGAGCGAGGTGCCAACGCAGGGATTGCCGGCCGGGATCGTGAAGCTGCCAGCGGTTCCCCACACAAAGACCACCTGGCTTCCCGGCGTCACGCCCGAGGCCGTGAAAGTCATCGGTCCAGGGCAGGAGCCGGTTCGCGTGAGGGAGGGCCCTTGGCGGTCGTGGACGAAGACGTCAGCCGTCCCGTTCGTGTCCCCGGGCACCAAGTTCCTGGACCCGCTCTCGAACGCAACGTAACGACCGTCCGACGAGATCGAGGGACTGGAGCTGTTGTCAATCCCCTGCACGCCCGCCGAGTCCACGCTGACCCGCGTCGTCTGGCCCGTCTGGCGGTCGTGGATGAAGACGTCATGCCATCCGTTCGTGTCCCCGGGCACCAGGTTGCTGGCAAAGCCCGTGAATGCAACGTAGCGACCGTCCGACGAGATCGAGGGAAAGTAGCTGGAGTTATTCCCCTGCCCGCCCGCCGAGTCCACGCTGACCCGCGTCGTCTGGCCCGTCTGGCGGTCGTGGTCGAAGACGTCAGCCGTCCCGTTCGTGTCCCCGGGCACCAGGTTGCCGGCCGAGCTGTCGAACGCAACGTAGCGGCCGTCCGACGAGATTGAGGGATTGTCGCTGTAGCTATTCCCCTGCATCCCCGCCGAGTCCACGCTGACACGCGTCGTCTGGCCCGTCTGGCGGTCGTGGACGAAGACGTCAGACAACCAGCCCGTGTCCCCGGGCACCAGGTTGTTGGCGAAGCTCTCGAACGCAACGTAGCGGCCGTCCGACGAGATCGAGCAACGGTTGCTGCCGAGATTCCCCTGCCCGCCCGCCGAGTCCACGCTGACCCGCGTCGTCTGGCCCGTCTGGCAGTCATGGACGAAGATGTCGTCCAACCCGTTCGTGTCCCCGGGCACCAAGTTGCTGGCGTGGCTCTCGAATGCAACGTAGCGACCGTCCGACGAGATCGAGGGGTTGTAGCTGTAGCTATTCCCCTGCACCCCCGCCGAGTCCACGCTGACACGCGTCGTCTGGCCCGTCCGGCGGTCATGGACGAAGATGTCTTCCAACCCGTTCGTGTCCCCGGGCACCAGGTTGCTGGCAATGCCCTGGAACGCAACATAGCGGCCGTCCGACGAGATCGAAGCTATGAAGCTGTATCCATTCCCCTGCATGCCCGCCAAGTCCACGCTGACACGCGTCGTGCTCTGGGCGAATGCCTGCGACATCATCAGGCTCACCGCAGCGAGCCGTACAAGCCAAGGAGGAAGGAAGGGGACTCTCATGGGGAGGTCCGGTGCTGCTGGAGGTTGGAGGCCTTACAGGTCCATCGTGTTGGTTAGGGAGCGAGATCCAGCGCCTGCATCACGACCACGCTGCAGTCCCTGGGCGGAGCGTTTCCCGCGACCGTGACGAGGGCAGACGAGCTGGCCGTGACCAAGATCCAGAATAGCCCGCGGCTTGGTGTCGTCAACGCGCTCGTCGGCGACCCGGTGGCGCTCCGCCTGCTCCGCGGAGGAGGCGACGAGGAAGGGGGAGGGAGTCGTGGAAGTGGGCTTCATCGTGTCGCGCCGGCCGGAAACGCGCGCGGGCCCCGGGGCTGTCGCTCCGGGGCCCGCAGGCGGGTCCAGGTCGCTGGTCGTGCGCTCAACGGCGGACGCCGGCGCCCTGGGTTGCCCCGGGCCCCGTCGGCCAGCGCCACCAGCGTTGGGTGTGCATCGCGGGCAAGTATAGCTGGCGGGGCCCTGTGTTAGTTATCCGCGTTGAGTGGGTGGCGCTGGCAGGCGGGCCCGCGGGCGAACTTGTTCCTTACCCGGGTTGGAAGGAGGGGGATAGACTCCGCGCCATGCGGGGATCGAGGAAATCGGCTATGGATTTACGCGCGGGCGTGGAACCCGCACGCCCAGCCAGCCGACGATACCCGCTCCGGCTGGTCTCCCCGCGGTGGATCGCCCTGGGCCGGCGCGCGTCCGTGCTCGCCGGTGCATCCGTGGTTCGGGAGTCGCCTGCGTAGCATCCCCCTGGGAATCACCGGCTTCAGACCTGCGACCACCGCGGGCTGCCGCCTGCGCTGCGCGAGCGGGCGCGTGCGGCGATGCGCCTGCGCCACCTGAGCCCGAACACCGAGCAGGCCTACCTCCACTGGATGCGCCGGTACTACGAGTTTCACGGCTGGCGGGATCCTGCCGAGTTCGGCGCCGGGCAGGTCACCGCCTTCTTGAGCGCGCTCGCGACGCGCGGCCGAGTCGCGGCCTCGACCCAGAATCAGGCGCTGGCGGCGCTGCTCTTCCTTTATCGCGAGGTGCTCGGCCAGGACCTGCCCTGGCTCCGTGACCTCGTCCGCGCGGCCACACCGGTGCGGCTGCCGGTGGTCCTCGCGCGGGAGGAGGTCTGTGCAGTCCTGTCGCGCATGGAGGGTGTTCCGCGGTTGATGGCGACGCTGCTCTACGGCTCGGGTCTGCGCCTTCTCGAGTGCTGCCGGCTGCGCGTCAAGGATGTGGACCTGGCCCGGAACCAGATCACGGTTCGCCGCGGCAAGGGGGACAAGGACCGCGCCACCATGCTGCCGATCGCCGTGAAGCTCGAAAGCCGGGCGACCTACGGCAGCCCGCGCGTGCACTTCGAGCTGCAGGACCACGGCCACGCAGTCGGCCGTCACCGCGTGGCACGCCTGATGCGGGCAATGGACCTGACGGCGAGAATCAGGCGCCGGAAGCGCCGGACCGAGTACGCCGAGCACGATCTTCCGGTGGCCGAGAATCTACTCGACCGTCGATTCGAGGTGCGCACGCCGGACAGCGTGTGGGCGACCGACATCACTTACATCTGGACCCGCGAGGGCTGGCTGTACTGGGCCGTCGTCATGGACCTCTTCTCACGTCGCATCGTCGGATGGTCGATGGCAGATCACATGCGGACAGCCCTGGTGCGCGGGGCGCTCGAGATGGCGTGCGGCCACCGCGTACCGACAGACGAAATGCTGCACCACTCCGACCGCGGCAGCCAGTACGCGAGCTGGGAGTACCAGCAGGCGCTCAAGGACCGCGGCATCGAGTGCAGCATGAGCCGGAGGGCCGAGTGCTACGATAATGCGGTCGTGGAAAGCTTCTTCGGCACGCTGAAGCAGGAGCTGGTCTACCGCACCTCGTGGATCACGCGCCGCGAAGCGCGGCACGCGATCCACGACTACATCGAAGTCTTCTACAATCGGAGACGTCGGCACTCCTACCTGGGAAATCTGTCTCCAGTGGAGTTCGAAAAACTACACCCCGCTACCAATGTGGCATAACCCAGGTGTCCACCGAATCGGGGGAA
>Ga0247727_10002019_pt1 | contig 46991 bp, 67 predicted proteins | sample WisWelCaveWW1625_FD_202498 | JGI IMG/M metagenome (GOLD analysis project Ga0247727, IMG submission 202498) | Biofilm microbial communities from Wishing Well Cave, Virginia, United States - WW16-25 | ecosystem: Environmental > Aquatic > Deep subsurface > Groundwater > Cave microbial mat | place...
CTACTGCTCTCCCTGCTGCTATGCGGCCCACAATGGCCTAGATTGCGGCTGTTATAACTGCTGGGAAGCACGTGAGATGAACGAGACAGACGCACATGCGTAGGCTCCCGCAGTGCTGCCCCCCCCCTGCCCCTCCAGGTGCACGGTGGGGGTGGCGCTGACCACCCTCGCGGAGGGTGATGATGGGGACCGAACCAGGAGTAGGACCATCATGGACGCCGAGCAACTTGCGGACGAGACCAACGACGAAGACCGCAATCCGTCGCCACAAGAAGCAGAGTGCCTGTCTCCGCTCGAATTGCAAACGATTTTGTTTCGGCGCAATTGGCAGGAGCGGAATTGCCGTGACCACTACTGGCGGCGCCTGCACCGCAATTTCGCGCGGCAGGCCGTCGCCGAACTACGGCACCAAACCAGGCGCCAGCGGAAGAAATTCGGACCAACACACTACGGTCACACCTAACCAAGTACGTGGTGTAGCGTAGCCCCCGCAGTGCTGCCCCTGCCTGCTCCGTAGTGGTGCACGGCGGGGGCGACGCTGACCACACCCTTGGGGTGTGATGATGGGGCGGACCAGGACCAGGAGTGCGACAATGGCGACTGTTGCGACTGTTGCGACGGGCAGGTGGATTAGGCACGGGGCAGAGCTGTGGGTGCTAGGCCCGCACCCAGGCCCGACCGGGGAGTATGTCGCGGTGACCAGAGGGGAAGTGCGCGACAACGGCGGTAACGTCCTATTCGCTGGTGCCGCGTCCCGGTGCGTCGGCTTCCGGCGCCGGTGCCGCGTCCCGACCCGGCTTGTGCCAACGCAGTGGGTACGTTCGGGTCCGTCAGTGATCCGCGCCGACCACACTTGGCAGCTGGTGGCCGAGTAGCCCCCGCAGTGCTGCCCCTGCCTGCTCCGTCGTGGTGCACGGCGGGGGCGACGCTGACCACCCTCGCGGAGGGTGATGATGGGGACCGAACCAGGAGTACTGACATGAGCAAGCGGCGCAACGCACGGCGTGGCAAGCGGACCTTGGCGCACACACGGACTGGCAGCGCACAGGCGGCCCGCCAGCACAGGGCTGACGAGTACTGCTCCCGGACGGCTGGGGGGCGGCTCGTTGACGAGTGTGTGGGGCGCAGGGCACCGGAGCCCGTGCGGCTGGCACAGGCGGCCTACGTGGCCCGCTGGGTGGCCTAGCCCCGCAGTGCTGCCCCTGCCTGCCCCACGTGGTGCACGGCTGGGGTGACGCTGACCACCCTCGCGGAGGGTGATGATGGGGACCGAACCAGGAGTACTGACCAATGACACTTGTCGAATCAGCAAGTAAGATAGCAGTGGACGCGGCAATCGCGTATCTCAAGAAGCAGGGCAAGCTGAGCCTGAGCATGTGCAACGCGCTAGAGGAGCCTCTAAAGAGGCACAGCCAGGCGGCCCTGGCCGAAGCGCTCGAGGATGCGCAGCTGGCCATTGACTGCGGCATGACAGAGGCCGGCAAAATGACCTTCCGCGCCAGCATGGCCCTGGCCGGCATCCGAGCCGCGCAAGAAGCATGCGGGTAATCCCCGCTGTGCTGCCCCTGCCTGCTCCGTCAGCCTTCATGGCGCACGGTGGGGGTGGCGCAGACCACCCTCGCGGAGGGTGATGATGGGGGACCGAACCAGGAGTGACCATGAGCAAGAAAAACTTTATCGCCCTCGCCGACGCCCTCAAGGGGCTGAAAGTCCCCAAGGACGTTCTCCAGGCCCTCATACGGTTCTGCCACGAGCAGAACAGTAGATTCAAGTCAGAGCGCTGGCTAGCCTACCTCCGCAACGAGTGTGGCCCGAACGGAGGAACCAGAGCATTGCCGTCACCCTGATTAGCCCCCGCAGTGCTGCCCCTGCCTGCTCCGTAGTGGTGCACGGCTGGGGCGCCGCTGACCACCCTCGCGGAGGGTGATGTATGGGGACCAGGATCAGGAGTGCACGATGGATACGATCAGCAGAGCAATCGCGGAGCAATTCGCGGGCCGACGGTGCTATCTAGACGGTGCGCCGGCTAAAATCGTAGGGAGGCAAAACGGCGCTGCAACCGTTGCGACCGATGACGGGCAACGCGCCATGGAATGGAGTTGGCATACCGTCAACCGAGTCATGCGATGCGGCGGTTTTTTCGAGTCATAATAGGGAGTAGCAGCCCCAGCCCCGCTGTGCTGCCGATTGAGGAGTAGAAACATGGAGCTGACACTGGCGCAACTCCAGCAGAGGCGCGCGTGTAAGACTGGGCTAGACCACTTTGCACAGCTCTACCCTGACGGTTATAGCGGGGAGTGGACCAGAGAGCTTCAGCTAGCCATCCTGAAAACCCCTCTGTGCCAATGGCTGGGGTGGGCAGCCAGGGAAGGACTAGTGCCGTTGTGGTCTATGCGCGACGCCGACCTGAGCGGGGCCGACCTGAGCGAAGCCGACCTGAGCAGGGCCGACCTGAGCTACTCCGACCTGAGCGGGGCCGACCTGAGCTACTCCGACCTGAGCGGGGCCGACCTGAGCTACTCCGACCTGGACGGGGCCGACCTGAGCTACTCCGACCTGCGCAAGGCCAACCTGTGCAAGGCCGACCTGAGCAAGGCCAACCTGATCGGGGCCGACCTGCGCGACGCCGACCTGGACGGGGCCGACCTGGACGGCGCCGTCCAGGACGGCGCTACGCGAGAAGTATGCGGGTAGCCCCCGCAGTGCTGCCCCTGCCTGCCCCGTAGTGGTGCACGGCGGGGGCGACGCTGACCACCCTCGCGGAGGGTGATGTATGGGGACCAAGCCAGGAGTACTGACATGCATTGCGATCAATGCCAAATGCTGCACGCGGAGGACCAGCAGTGAAAGTCTACATCGATTGCGACGAGCGGTATCCAGACTGGAGCATCAGCGCTGATCCAAAATTTGGCTCCGAAGTAGAAGTCACTGAGGATCAGTTCGCTGCAATCAAAGCTGCGGAAGTAGAGTACTCAAAGTGGCAACTATTTTTGCGGGATGCACTGAAATCATCGGGTGCACGGCAGTGGTGACGCACCGGCGCGTTGCCGGTGATGATGGGGACCACAGGAGACTGACATGGGCGAAACCTACCAAGGGTGGGCGAATTACGAAACGTGGGCGGTCGCATTGTGGCTAGATAACGACCGCGGCATTTACGACTATTGGCGGCGGGTAGCTATGTATTGCTGGGAGTCACGCAGGCAGCGGACGGTAATGGCTCTGGCCGACCGCCTCAAGGCCGAGCACGACCGGGCGGTAATGGCTCTGGCCGACCGCCTCAAGGCCGAGCACGACACGGAATCAGTGCACCCCGTATTTGCTGCTGCGTGCGGCTCCGTCTACTCTGACCTCCTCCAATCCGCCCTGGCCGAAGTGGACTGGCAGGAAATTGCGCAATCGCTGCTAGAAGGTCACTCTAACTTGGAGGAAATCCACAATGCCCCCTGATTATGACTCCTGGCTGATGGAAGGCGAGGGCGGACCGCATGACGACGGCCAATACTGCCCCGATTGCGGCGAGTACATCGACCGCCCAGGCCAGCACGTTTGCCCCGACGATTTGGACCCGCCCGAACGCGAAATGGAGGATTGGTCATGAGTAGGAGCGCAACACTCGGGCGTCGCGGACAACACCTCTTGCGTAAACTTCGTGACGCGCTCGACGCGATGCCGGATAAACGGCTGATTGCAGGCAGCATCCAAGACGCGGCCGGACAAGTGTGCGCGTTAGGCGCACTCGATCCAAAGGCCCCGGCTTACGATGACATGGAAGACGAACTTCATCGCCAGCAGCTTGCAAAACACTTCGACATCGCTCCAGCTCTGGCGGCCGAAATCGTCTACATGAACGACGACTATTGGATGCAATTCGAAACGCCAGAGCTTCGATGGACGCGCATGCGCGCATGGGTGCAATCGCAGCTTGTGGGGGATACGACGAAGCCTCCTGACCTGGGGGCAGCCCGCCCCTGTAAGTCCATATTCCTATTGGCATGGGGCGGGCTTACTTGCGGTTTTGGGGGCCTGACATGATGCAAACGAATTGGAGGGAGTGATGCTGCCAGTCATACTAATCGAGGGATACGACAGCGATGGCGTGTACGTTGGTCACGCCAAATACCAACTGGCCGGCTATGAATATCCGTGGCGGGCTATAGCTGGATCTTCCGGCAGTGTTGCCGTGATGTGGTGTCAATCAATCTCGGAAGCAGACTTGTGGCTGAAAAAGCAAGGGGCCACTCGAACGGTCCGGTTCACGAGAGGCGAGCTACAGTAATAGTAAGGGTGGCACTAAAAGAGGATAGATAAAATGGAAGAGAACAGAAGCGAGAACAGAAGCAATAACGGCTGGACCAAAGCTTATCACCGATCCGGCCTGCTGGTCACTTTGCCCGTTGTGGGCGAATCACCTGCCGCAATGTACGCATGGATCGATGACATCCTTGCTGCCGGCTTCACCCTCCTTGCCCCAGGCTTGGAGCCAGGTGAAGAGCGAGAGACGGTCGCCTACATCGTGCACGGCATCCACGAAAAAGACGGACACACTACCGATTACCTGCTCCTCTACAATGACAACGACGCCTACAAATTTTCGTTTCTGAAGGTGTGGTTGAACAAGAACGAAGACATTGCAGCATTCGAGGCTGCAAGCAGCATGAAGCTGATGGATTTCCCGCAATATATCGGCGGGGACAAACCCGAGCGGGGCAAGTCGAAACAAGTCGACAAGTTCATCGTTCCAGTTCGGCGGCCGTGGACCGTAATCCTGAAGCAAAACCCAAAATGGTCGCAAGAAGCCGCAGATGCGGCTAAGGCAAGAAACGACATCTATTCGGTCCCCAGAAGGGCCTTTATCCGCTGGGAAGTCAGCAGCAGCGGCCCCGCAGGCAAGAGCTATGAACAGCCGGTCATGTGCGCGCAAGGCGAGCAAAGCCCGCCCCCAATGCGCCCTGGCATGGCAACCGACGTGCAGCTCGGCCGAATCCGAGCTATGCTCCAGCAGAACCCGCTGAATGACCAGGAAATCGCCCAGAACAAGCAAGCGAAATGGCTTAGCGCTAACGTCGAACTCGGCGAGAACAAGCAAGCGGCATGGCTTAGCGCTAACGTCGAACTCGGCGAACTGACCATCGCCCAGGCAAACAATATTCTCAAATACTTGGCTGACCGCCAGGGGGTCGCCCAGAAGCCGGCCCCGGCCAAGAGTCTGGCGGCGGTCAGCAAACTGATTAATGCGAATCGGGCAGCGATCCAGCAAGCTGGCACGTTGAAGCAGCTGGAGGCTATTGGGGTAGTGCTCAAGGCGAACCCGGAAGCATTGGCGGCACTAGAAGTTGAATTTCAGGACAAATTCAATCGCCTCCAGCCTCTAGGCCAAATACCGTACTAACACGGAGGACTAGAATGGAAATTCGCTATTGGAAACAGTTAGAACGGCATCCTCTGTCGGCTGAGTACCAAAACCTGACCGGCAAAGGCTGGGAAGCGTTCCTCAGCAACTTCCGTACGTATGGCATTGTTAATGGCCGGCCAATCACACTTCACGAAGGCAAGGTGCTCGATGGCTGGCAGCTGCAACGGGCTTGCGTCGAAGCAGACGTGAAGCCCGGCTATCGGGAACTGAAGCTACCGATGGGCATGACTGTCGAGACCTGGGTAGAAACCGTCAACGACCTTCGACGACACGAAGAAATGGGCAGGACGCAGGAACGGGCAGCAGCACGCCGACAGCGAGTTACAGACGCTATTGCAGCCGGCCAAAGCCAGAGTGCTGTCGCAGAAGCCGAGTGTGTCAGCAGAGGCCAAGTACGGCGAGACATAGCCAAGGCCAAGGCCAAGGCCAAGGCAGCCGCTAAGCCAGAGCCGCCGCCGGACCTCGACGCATACGGCACGTCGCTTCCAGACCGCTGCAAGGCCGCATTCAAGGACCCCTGGATTCAGAACGCCATTGATTGCTTGGCTGAGATAATCACTAAGTTCCGGGAGGAGCGCCTGGCAGACGGAATGCAAAAGCGGAAAAAACACTACCCCTTTTTCAACAGCAAAGACTTTGCGGACGGTTGCGGGATTGTCGATAGCTACCTTGAGCAACTGCTCGAACACCTGAAGACGTGTCGGCCGGCTAGCGTATGCGCGTCTTGCAGCGGCGCCGGTTGTGCGAAATGCATGTTCTCCGGCTTACTACCTCGTAGGCTGCAATGATCGTACTGCCAGCTGATGATGGCTTTCTTCGCGCCTGGCAGGAATACCCTGCTGGGCCGGCGCCCCTGATTTGGTCCGACTGGCTCGAAGATGCCGGCCAGACTGAGACGGCGCACCTGCTGCGCGCATTGGTCCGCGCTTGGCAAACCCGGACGCGTGGGCCGATGCCCCCTAAGCGGAAATCGGGGGAATTGTGGGACACTAAATCGTGGGAAGATGCGATAGACAAACTGGCCCCAGAATGGCGCTCTGTGTTCGCCGCAGGGTGTGTGATTCGCTGCGCACTCTGGATGCCCGCCGAGTGCCGCACCAAGCAGGCGCAAAACACGCGCGACTTGCTGGAAGACCTGACTATCCCACCCTGGTCTGACGCTGCCGAATCACGAGCCGTATCCGCTTGGGCACTGGCTAGCGTCACGAGGAGGACGTACAACAGCTACCCCAACATCGACACCGAACCACGAATCTGGGCGCTGATTTGGGCCGTCGGCGCGAGGGCCGAAACCGCCTGGGCGCGGGCCAATGAGGCCGCTTCTGTGGCATCTGCCGCCAGAGCGCGGGCTTGGGCCACCGAATCGAGGGCTGCCGCCGTCCAGGCAAAGGCCGCCGGCGCCAAGCGGCAGGCCGATGCCTTGGTGCGGGGCATCACCGCCGAATCCTCTTGGCAAGTCCATTGGCTGCAATCCATCACGGCCATAGGAAGTTCACAATGACGCCGACTCTACGGCCGTTCCAAGATGATTTGATCCGCCGATTGCGCGCCGCCCGCGCAGCAGGCTCAAGGATCATCGTCGCACAAGCTGCCACGGGGGCCGGCAAAACTACGACTGCTTGCGAAATCGCCAGACTGACCACCGGCAATGGCAAACGCGTCCTATTCCTTGTTCACCGACGAAAGCTGGTAGACCAAATCAGCGACCGGCTCCGCGACTTCCAGCTCGAACACGGCGTCATCATGCGCGGAGAAAGGCCGTATACCCCAGCTACCATCCAAGTCGCCAGCCGGGACACCCTCTACTCTCGATGCTTCCGAAACCAATGGATTGGCCTGCCCCTGGCCGATTTGGTCATCGTTGACGAAGGCCACCATGCCGCCGCGCCGGATTCAGAATACCGAGACATACTCAACCAGTACCCTCTAGCCACTATTATCCTCCTGACCGCAACTCCGGTAGGGCCGGACGGCCGTGGCCTCGGCCCCTGGGCGCAAGCCATCGAATGCGCAGCCCCGACTTCCCAGCTCATCAGAGACGGCTTTCTTGTACCGGTCAAGTGCTATGCCCCAGACCGGATGGGCAAGAAAGGTAAGCTCCGGAGAAAAGGCGTTGCCGGCGATCTTGTGCAAAGCTGGAAGGACTACGCCCAGAACATGCCGACCGTTGTATTCTGCTCGCGCATAAGCCATAGCGAAAATGCGTGCGCCGCCTTCAATGCTGCCGGCATTTCGGCAGCCCACATTGACGCCGAAACGCCAGACTCGATACGCGACATCGTGTTCCAGCGGCTTGGCTGCGATAGCCTGAAAGTCGTTTGCAACGTCGGTATCATCAAGGAAGGCGTTGACCTGCCATGCCTCGGTTGCTGCCAGTTCTACATGGACCCCGGAGGCCGGGTCGCCTTCCTGCAAGGAGTAGGCCGGATCATGCGGCCATTCCCAGGCAAAACTAATTCCGTGCTCATCGATCATGCAGGGGCAGTCTTCCGGCACGGCTTTCCAGACGACGATACCACGTGGACCCTCGAAGGCAACGCCGATGCCGACTTCAAGGCGAAGCATGACGCCGGCCAGACAGCGGCGATGCTCTATTGCAAAGCGTGTGAACTGATGTATCACGGAAACTTGCAGTGCCCGCAATGCGGCAGAATGCCAAGCAAGCCGCCCCGAAGCCTGTTCGCTCCGCCGCCAGTTGACGCCAGCGATGAACTGCTAGTTGAAGCCATCCTCAACGGCCAGCGGCCGGCAGCCTCGCGGGAGGAAATGGTCGAACACTGGCATCGCTGCCTTGCTGTTGCCAAAAAGCGAGGCGGCAACTACAAGATGGCAAGCGTCATCTTCAAGCGGAAGTACAAGCGCTGGCCGGGGGACGATTTCCCAAAGATGCCGACCTGGAGCCGGCGCGGAGACACGGTGCTTTAGGAATCAGGCACGGCTGGGCGCGGCGGGGCGAGGCATGGCCCGGCTGGGCACGGCCGGGCTGGGCGCGGCGGGGCGAGGCATGGCCCGGCTGGGCACGGCTGGGCACGGCTGGGCGCGGCGGGGCACGGCAGGGCAGGGCAGGGCCAGGCGAGTCGCGGCAGGACCCGGCGAGGCTGGGTTTTTTCCAAAGATCGGAGATTCTTTTATGAAAGGGAACGAACATGGCAGTCAAGCAGCATCTGGAGACGAAAACCAGGGGAGAAGCCGGGACGCGGGAAATGATCGAGAGGAAAGTTTGCCTGCAAGGGCTGACAGAGATAATGTTCGACCGCTACCCGGGGGACAACGACACGAAGCTGGAGCCTTGGCAGAAGCTATACCTGGGCGGAGATCAGGGGCGAACGATCTGCCTCCCTTCGGGGAACATAATGTCGTTCCTCTCGGCGCAAAACACGGATTCAGCACCAAAGCGACTGCTCGATCCACGGAAGTATAAAGCATTCGCAGCAGCTTGCGGCTCGTTTGTCGTAATCACCCCGACAATGATCCCGTTCCTGCGCGAGGGAGTGCCAATCACATTCGGAAAGCTCGTAAACGAGCATGACGTTGAAAGCGGAGTGTATATCAAGCGCGATGTCGCTCGCCTTGAGAAAGGCATCCCAAATCCAAAGGTACGGCCCGTGCTGCCGTTGCCCTGGGAGCTGCGATTCACGCTCAAGATGTTCCCGAATAAACAGATTCAAGAGCAGCAGTTGATGAACGTCTTCCAAGACGGCCTCATTGTGGTCGGCCTTGGCACCTTCAGGGGCCAGTACGGCAAGGCCGAAGTCGTCTTATGGGAATAACGGCGCGGCATGGCGCGGCCGGGCAAGACCGGGCGGGGCAGGGCGCGGCGAGGCAAGGCCAGTCCAGGCACGGCGCGGCAAGGCGGGGCAGGGCGCGGTGCGGCGCGGCCGGGCGTGGCGAGGCAAGGCAAGCCATGGCCGGGCATGGCGTGGCTGGGCAGGGCGCGGCAGGGCAGGGCGCGGCAGGGCTTGGTAAAGGAGGCCAAATATGAATGAATGGAATGATTTGGTGCAAAGCAATTATGATGACCAGCCGGGCGCTTGGCTGGAACGAGTCAACCGCGCCCTAAAGATGGCTGGACTAAATTGGCATTTTGTAGATGATGGTAAATCTCATAACGGATTTACGATTGCCCAACTGAAGAACAAAAACACGTCGTCGGCGCAGCAGGCAATTCATGAGATATGGGGGCTTACCTGCCCAGACTGCGGCCCAGACGAATACGCAGCCATTGCAAAACACGTCCGTGCCATTATGGCAAACGTACGCGCGACTGCCGCGCACGAACGGCGCCAGGTCGATCCTTCAGCTCCGGCGCCGACCGCAGAGCCGCCGCAATCTCCGGCAGAGTAGCTTGCAGTCGCTTCAAGGTCCGCTCGGCATCCGCGACCCGTATGATGTACCTCTTCTGCTCCTCTGCCAGCTCAGCCTTGCGCCGCTTGTAAGCCCCAAACGTCTGCCCCTTCTGCGGGCGGACGTTTGGGGCCCTCGTCCTGGCTGCCCAGTGGTCAATAGTCTCGCCTGGCAGGCGTTCCAGGCCCCTCAAGGGAGCCTGGCCTGTCAGAGCTAAAACATGCTCCCGAATGTACTCTTGCCGCAGCTGAGGGTCGGCATCCAAGGCCGGCTCCTTCTCGGCGAAGGCCCGAATCAACTCCCGCCGGCGCTCGAACTCAGACTTCGGCGCCGCCCCAAGCAGGTCGCTCCTAATGCCGGCCGGAGTCAGGTAGTCCTTGCCGGGCAGCATCGGCCGATAGCGGCCTGCCTGCAAGTCGGCTACGTCTGATTTCGATAGGCCCGCAGACTCCAGCAGCTTCTTTTGCTCTTCGCCGACCACGCCCAGGCGGATCGCGGCCTGTAAGTCCTTTGACGCCTCATCGAATGTCAACCGCCGCGCTCGCTCTGCCTTCCGATAAGCACCTTGAAGCTCGGCATCCGTTACGGTCCCCTTCGAGCGAGCTACGCTATTCAGCAGCTCTTCGGAATCTTTCATGCCGTCTTGGAAGCGGCGCATGCCAAAGTAAAGGCCCTTCTCCGGCTCCGAAATGGCTACTCGAACGCCGGTCGTCATCGCCGTTATCTCACGGTACGGATCGTACGTGCGCCCTGTTTTCTGCTCCGGTATCCCCGCCGCCCCCATATAGACCTTGCGCACGTCCATAATGACCTTTGGGACAGCCGGCTCCAGAACGTGCTTGAGGCGAGCCAGGAAAATATCTGATTTGTCGGCCTTGGGATTCCACAGCTTGCCGCCTGTCTTGCGGTCTAGATTGCTGTAGGCTTCAATGATCCGGCCGAACTCCACTTCCTCTCCAAGAAACGGCTCGAGCGCCTCCCACGCCCCGGCCTCCAAGTTCTTCTCGAACGTATCCGAGCTGACGAACAAAGCATGAAGCGGCTTCTTCAGATAGCTCCACACGTCGTTCGGCCCCAGGTCGATGTACTTCCAATTGCCTTTTGCGTCCTTACCCAGCGGGAAGTAAGTCGAGTGCTTTGCCCACCGCGGGGCTTGGCGGCGTAAAGCCTCATCATCCTTCTTCGTATAGCCCAGCAGAAACGCAGCGAGTTGCGCAGCGACGTAGTAGCCGCCCCCGGCAACTACGGTCATGCTTGCCATGCGGCGGGCGCCTACTGCCCTCAAGCCTGGAGTTTGCAGCTCCTTGAACATCAGCTTGCCGGAGTTTTTCGTGATTCGAATCACCTCGGCCGACCAGGCCGGGAACATGCCGACTAATGGAAAGTGCCGCAGGCCCCGTACCACTTTCGATATCTGGTCATACGTCGGGTAGGTGTTCAACGCCCGCTCGGCCGCCTGCTCTTGCTGCTCCGAGAGGCTCAGGCCGGCCGCGTCATTGGCTGCCTTGTAATTCGCCAATTCGTTGTAGTAGCGGGCCATGCGGAAGAAGTCGTCCTGAGCACCATAGATTTTCCCGGCTGTCTGGAGGGCTGCTTTATCCACTCGCTCCACCCCTGCAATCAAGCCCTTCCCCGTCGGCAGGCCCCACTCAGACCGCAAGCCTTCCTTGCCCCAAACGTCGTCCAGGTGACTCTGCAATTCGCCGGCTGTAACCGATGGGCTGATAATGTTCAACTCAATCAGCCGGAGCATTTCTTTGCGTGACTCAGGAGTATCGCGCATGCCCAGGAACTGGCTGACAGCCTTCATGCCTTCGGAATTAACCCGGAAGTCGCCTTGGCTCAAGCAAATCTGGATCCCGCCCTGGATATTGCGGATGCCCGTGGTCGTAGAGAATATGGTCATAGCCGCTTTGACTCGGCTGTTCAACCACAGGAACAGCCGAAGGGCCGGATGCCAGTTAGGCCCGCCATCGTACAAGTCGAGAAAGGCTCGCTTGATGTCAACTGTCGTATACTTGTTGCCGAGCGGAGCGAGCACTTCCTGGCCTTTGCCAATGCGAGTCGGCTCAGAGCCAGGAAAGGCGGCCGTAACGCCTGCCGCCGTATCAAAGAAGACCGTACCCTTGCCCATCTCCGAAGCGGCTTTCAGCCAGCGGTGTTCTTCCAGAGTTCGTACCATGCGCTCGACGGTTCGAGCGAACTGCACTTCGATGGAGCTGTACTCGCCGAGCAAGTCACGCAGCTCCTTTGGCACCTCATGCCGAGCGGCCAAGATTTTCAGGTCTTTACCTTTGACGCGATAGCTGGACAAGAACTGCATCGGCGTGCCAAGAGCCGCTTTCTCGCGCGACTTGCCTTCCATCAGCAGATTCTGAATCTCAGCCTCAACCTCTTCATCCGATAACGTTATCTGGTTGGCTGCCGCTTGCTGCCGCAGCCAAGCCTTAGCAATATTGCGGACAGGCTCAGGAACTTTGTCGGCCCAGCCAGGATCATCCTGAGACTGATAGCTGCGATTCAAATAGAAGCCTTTGTTCTTCTCTAAGATCAGCTGCAAGGGGGCGTCAATCATCCCCAGGTCGATCATCTCTTGGGTCAGAGAATCGACGTAGCTCCTGAGCGTCTGGAGCGCGCCGCGCACGTCGGCAGGCAAGTCCTTCAGGGCCTCGGCCTGAGTTAGGCTAAGCGTCTTGTAATACACCTGATCTTGATAAGCTTCAAGAACCAAGCCGGCCTTTATGGCACCTGCTGCGGTAGCAAGCTGTGCGGCGGCCTCAGCTGCGTCGATGTCGCCCTTGGCGGCCTCATTCATGAGCTTTTCATTCTCCGGAGACAAATCTCGCAGCTTCGTCCCCCAGGCTTGCTTAGCAGCCTTGTCCAGGTCACCGATCAGCAAGTCGGCAGCCTTCAATTTCGCTCGCATCTTCGGTAACTTCTGAAGTGCGGCTTTGCGAACATCTTCGCCGAGAATGTGACCGGGGCCGGAAAACCAGCGATGATAGGCGTTTTTGAGTGTCCGCCAGCCCTCCTTTTCGAGAACTTTCGATATCAATTTCGGATGGAATGGTTCAACATTTTCCAGCTTCTTCTGGGCATCATAGAATTTCTGTAGACGCCCCTCTTGAACGGTAGGCCCCGCCATGCCGAGAAAGCCGCGCACAGACTTCTTAGCGAAGTCCATGATCTCGTAGCCAGTATCAATGCTGGCGACAATGACTGCTTTGATCGAAGACCAAAGACCCGTCCCGCCGGCAGGCATCAAGCCGTATTTATCGAAGACCGCTGCTGCCGCAGGGTACTTGCGGCGGAATCTGGCTGGGGAGAGACCACCTTGGTACATCCATTGGCAGCACTCGGCAAAAAACTCTGATTCGTTCGCTATATAGTTATCCAGCCTCCAGGACAAACCAACGTCACCTTTCGCCCTCGCCTCGATAAGCGCCTTGCCCCAATCCTCAGTCTCTGAAATCCTCACCCCAAGAGGCTTCCCCGGCAAAACTACTTCCTTGCTCCCATGGTCAATAGCGTGCCCGTCTTCGTGCCCATAAGCGCCGGTATTTCCGTCTAAAAGCACTTCTTTAGGAGCTGGTCTGTATAGTCCTGATAGTTCCAATCCTTGCTCCTCGAGCGCGTCGTACAGCTGCACGTTTTGCCCTCTTGCTTCGCGTCGCGCCGTGACAAACAGCTCCCAGTTGCTGGAAAAAAAGGTTGCTTTTTTCAAGCCAGCCTTCAGCAAGCTTACTGCCAGCTTTGACGTGCCCATCGCCTGGAAGATTTTCTCCTTAATGGCCAGCCATTTTCTCTTCTTCCGTTCCGGCAGCTTCGAGCGATCCAGCCCCTCTTTTACGATGGTCATTAGCCGAGCGTCCGCTGGCCGCGCTCCCGGAGCTTCTTTCGGCCCCGCGCCTTCCTTTTCAAGTCCAGGCAGAGATGCAGCAGCCTGCTCTCCCCCTTCAAGGGTTGCGAAGGCCGAAGCTACTGCACTGTCCCAAGGCAGCTTTGGATTGCGTTTCTGAATCGCTTCAGCTTTTTCCAGCAGCTCCTTCGGGTCGATGCCAGCCTGCTCGGCCTTCTCGATATTCTCGCCGCCCAACTTATCGACTTCGCCCTCAGCCAAGGCGGCAGTCGGCGACACGGGCGACGGCCCCGACGGAGCCCGGCTCGTCTTCTGCGGGCTGGCTTCCTTCTGTTTAACAGGAGCTTCTAGATAGAAAAGGGTTTCCATTACCCCAGGTATCGACTCATTGAGTTGCTCGGCGGAAGCCTCTCGAAGATCACTGATCGGGACCATTCGCAGCTTACCTTGCCGACGTAGCTGGTTCACAACTGAATCAAAAACATCATGGCGCCCAGCAGCAGGCCCAAGCTTAGCAACAACAGCCCGACGCACCTCATGAATTGGGACCAGGCGGGCGTGGCCGTACTTCTCACGCAGCAGCTCTTCAAATTCCGATAAAACAGCGGCTTCTAGCTCCGCCGGACTCTTGCCGGCCTCCTGGACGGGCTTAGAAACTTCCGACGGCGCCTGTACTGGAGCAGTCGGTTTTTCGCCGACAATAACGTATTCTTTGCCAGTGCCTTTGCGTTCTTTCGCGGCGCTGACCGGCAGCGTTCGGATTTTGCCGGCCTTCTCCAGCGCATCGAGCACCGGCTCAAGCTCCTTGGCCGTATACTTGCGCCCCATTGCTTCGGCAAGCCGAGGCCCCAGGGTTCGCTTGCTTTGAACTCTCTTGCTCAAGAGGCTGAGCACGGCCGTGGCTAGAGGGCCTTCAGGATCGGCGGCCAGCTGAGCCGCGGCTGCTCCAGATGGCGGAGCGGCAAGCGGAGCCGCTCCAAGCAGCTCCGCGCCGGCAGCGGCCGGTGGTTTCCCTTTCTGTTCAAGTAGTTTCGGCGGGAGCCCGCCATGACGATTCTTGATGTCTTCATTGAGTTGGAAGGCGGCCTGAAATTCTGGCGTGTCGATGGCTCCGGCTTGCGTCATTTCGGCAATGCGGGCCTGATTGGCTTCATATGCCGCAACATCCTCTTCAAGGGTAGGCGCGGCGGGCTTAGGCGCGGCCCCAGGCGTCGGCGACTCAGGCGCCCCACGACCGACAATCTCCTGCCCAGCCGGCTGCTGGGGGATGAGCTCCGCACGCTGCGATTCAAGCTGCGCGTCGAGCTCCGCACGCTGGGCTTCGTCCTGGGCTTCAAGCTGGGCGATACCGGCAGCGCGCCTAGCTTCATCCGGCCCAGCCGGCGGCAACTGCTCCGTCTTCAGTTGAATGGCCCCCGGGGGCACCGCAAGAGGCGGGGCGGCCCCGGCATCACGAGCGGCCGTAACGGCCGTCGTGCCAGCCCCCATGAACACAATTGTCTTGGCAGCTTTGGCCAGCGAATCAGCTGATTGGTCGAACTCTTTCTTCCAGTCGAAGTCGCCTTCCTTCTCCATCGCGTGCAATGCCCGCTTCGAGATGATCCCAATGCCTTCTTGCATTGCTTCTTCCGTGAACTCCTCCGCCCCCGTCTTCAGGTACTCCTTCGTGTGATGCTTCAAGTGCTTCATAAAGCCTTGCAGCATCGTCTTCTTGGCTGGCCCGCTCAAAGCCTTCTGGAAGCCAAGCACTTGCTCGACAACTGCATACGGGGCCGCAGCCAGCAGCGCCATGTTCCGGCTATTCTCTTTCGAGAAGCCGGCATCCTTGAACTCCCCCTCCAGCTCGGGAACGGCTTGCGTGTAGAAGAAAGCAATGCCTGCCGCCGGCCCACCGACAGCCGTAGCGGCTGCCCCGTAGACCATCTGCGGCACGTTCTCCGCAAGGCCAATGGTGCCCTGCTTGCTCCAGCGCAGCCAGGTCGGGTCGCCGGTCATCGACTTCTCGTAAGCCGCCGTCTCTTCCCCGGCCAGGGTCTTGCCGATCTTGCGTGCATACTCAGCAATCTCTTTCTCTTCCGGCGTGCGCTTCAAGCCCTTTGTCAGGCCCATCTTGTCCGCTAAGCCAAGCGGGTTAGGCGTGTACTTATCCATTGGCTCGTCAATCTGCCCGCGCACGAACTCACGAGTCTTCTCGCCAAGGCTGCCTATGCCACGGCCGAACCCGCGAAACATCTGCTCGCCGTAGCTCGATGGATCGGCTTCCTTTTTGGCAACGTCGGCAACGATCTGCAAGAACGTATCGCGGTCTTCCCTGGGAATAGCAGCAAGACGATTCAGGCCACGAGTTGTCGTGCCAAGCCCTTCTAGGCGGAACTGCCTGGCTTTTTCATACAAAGGGGAAAGCTTCTTGATGTGTTCTAAAGCTGGGGCCGATTGAAAATCAGGGAAGGACGACTCCAGCTCCTTCGCCTTCCGAGCATGCCATGCCCCTTCGTCTTCATCCGCCCGCGCCGGATCATTGCGGGCGTGTTCGAATAGGGCTTCGCCGAACATGCGGCCGCGCTCTTCCCGGCCAGCCTTTAGGTCCGAGCCGGCAAGAAAACCGCCAAACTTATCGTCTGCTTCTTCTGTAACGAAGTCGGACCCTAGAAAGCCGCCAGACCAATCTTTCATTTTGCCCTCATCTAAGGCCAAGGGTATTCCCGACTCTGCCCGCCCATCCTGTTGCAGTATTCGCGACTCTGCCAGGCCATCCACTAATAAGGCCGCCGCCGCTCGCGGCCTCTTGCTTTCTAAGTGCCGCCTGCAATTCCCGCTCGTTTTTCTCTTCCGCCTCTCGAAGCTTTGCCCTGCGGTTGGCAGCAGCAGCCAATAAGTCATTCTTTAGATTTTGAGGCATCTCCAGTTCAGGGATGACTTTCTCAAACTCCTCAACAGCGTCGGCTGTCATCTTCTCTACCGACCCAAAGCGAGCCGCAAACCTAACATAAGCTTCTGCCGCTTGCCGCCCCTGGGGGGTCTTAGCCTCCGCGACCGTCTTGGTCGCAAGGCTAACAGCGCTCCTGACAATGTCGGCCGTTGCTCGTGTCCCCAGAGCAAATTCCTGCTCTTCTTGCGATTTGCGCGCCCAGCCGCCGCCGCCGCCGGTTTGCTGGGCTGCCCCGGCCCCCTGAGCTGGCCCGGCCTGGCCGCCGACAAACGGGTTGCCAGCCATCGGATGCTCAGGCCCCATGAGAGCCCCCGGCTTATATCCATGCATGCTGCCAGTCTGTTTCATCCATTCCTGCTGGGCTTCTGCTTCGTACTTGTCTGCTGCTACCCTCTGGTCGAATGCGTGCATTCGACCCTGAACCTGCCGCTGCACATGGTCCGGATCAGGATGGACCTCCACGTTCACCATCTCATCACCAACCTTGCGCCATTCCATCTTCGGCTTCGAGTAGAAGTCGGTCATGTCCCGTTGATATTCCAGGCGCGCGACAGCCTCGGCCTGCTGTTGCTTTTGCTGCAACTCGGCCTGTCTCGACGCCTGCTCCCTTTGCGCCTTTACCTGCGGACTTTCCTGGTACTTCTCCAGGTTCCAGTCGCCGTTCTTGTTCAGGGTCCACCTGCCCTGGCCCTCCGGGTCCGGGTAGGTGTTCTTGTTGAAATTCTCCTCAATCGTCGGGCCTTGCTGCTTCCTGTTGAACGAGGCCCCTTCGTAGATGGTCCTCTGCTGGCCCATCAAGCCGTTAATCGTTTGGTCCGCAAGGCGCCCGCCGTACTGGCCCCGGTTTTGGTTGACGTGAGAAATCTGGCGGCCAATTCTATCCAATTCAGCTTGTTGGCCGGCCGGCAACTCGTATCCTTCCATGCGCATTCGGCCATAAGTGTCCTGAGCTTCGAGGAGAGCCCGCCGCTCAAAATCGCTGGCAGCCCCCTCCCGGCGCTCATCAGCCTGAAACATCTGCTGCGCAGCCTCGAAGCTCTGGCTCTGGCTGGACTTCCAGAGGTCAGCCATCATGCCTTGCTGCTTCATCGCATTCTGAGACTGAGCTTCGCGGTCGGCCTGGGCCAGCTTGGCCATGCTTATCTGGGCATTCATGGCCATCTCGCGAGCCTGGAGCTGCTGCTGCTGCTCCTTGGCCGCAATGTCAGCCATGACTTGATGCTGCTTGAGGCCGAACTCCTGCTGCCCCTTCAAATGCTCCCCGTAGCCGGCCCCCTGGGCAACAGCGCCAATCAGCGCAAGATTAGGCTCATATTCAACGCGAATCGGCATGATTATCTCCTATCTCTTGCCAAGGCCCATCCGGTGACCATGACCAGTGGGTTACGCCGTATGGGCGCCACCTCCGGCAAACGACATGGTTGGCCTTGCAGCCATCCTTGTCCCGTCCCTCCGCCAGCTGCTCTAGCTCATCGTTGCCCACCAGCGAGGTCAGGATAATGCCGGGAGTTCTTGTCTTCCAGTAGACCAAGCCGGGGTTCATTTCAGCACCTCCCGACTTATTGCGTCCAGCAGTGTTGGCCTTCGTGTCCGACCCTTCTCCCGCATTGCTCTCCAATGCCTTCCGCCCCGTAAAGCAGCGCGTTGCAGCGGGCCGCTTCGGGCAACTCCACTAGGTAGAGCAGAACCTTGTTCCCCGGCAGGATATGGGCTTGGAACGTCCGGCCCTCAAGGCTATCAGGTGGCGGCTCCATCAAGACGAGAACGATTGGCTTCATCTCAACACCTCTGGCCTATAGGTCAAAAAACTCGCCGAGCATTTCTAGCGCAGCTTTGATTACCATTGCGCGCGGGAAGAAAATGTAGCCTTCGCCATTCTCGCCCCACCATGTATGACGGCATTCTCTGAGATTCCCTGAGAACCCTTCACCATGAAACACGCACTTAGTTTGGATGCTCTCCCCGCTTATGTCCGAACTATACTGCTGTAGAACCGCAAAACGAAGGAACAGCCTTTCTTTGTGGTGAAGCGCATCCCAATTCAGGATTAACCATGCTTCATTGCAAATCTTTCGCACTTCGTAGCGATTTTTTGCCTTAACAAGATGATAGTAGAAGGTCGTGCCGTCCGCCAAGTCTGGTTCTGAGTCAAGCCATTTAATCATCTGTTTCTCCCATGGGCGTTGCCCTGCGCCGGAAGCAGGCCCATGCCTGGAACTCCCCTCGGAGGTGCATTTCCGAAGCGAAAACTTCTGTAGACTGAATGGCCGCCACAGTGGTAACCCCACTGATCAAAGCAGCAAGTCGCCAGCCGTAAGCGCACCGACCCCCGGAGGAGTCGGTGCCGGTATACAACCGTCCATGGCAACTTATTTGGAGCGCGCCATAGATTTCACCCCGCGCTCTAACGGTTGCCGGGCCGTGTTGTCGATACCATACCCAGCGAACCGGGGCAAAGCCTCTGTTTCCTGCGGCGCCAAGGCGTCACGCCAAGGCTATGCCGAGAGGCAATCCTGATTTGGCTGCGAGGCCCAGGAGGCCCCGAAGGCCGAACCCCGGAGGGTAGTCGCTCGGCCCTGTACGCGACTTGCTCAATCTGGAGCTATGTTGTCGTCCTCTGGCTGAGTTTCTTCATCTGGCTCGTCAGCCTTTGTTTGCGCTTCATCTGCCAGGTCATGGCATTTCAGGAATAGGCAGCCGATTGCTTCTGCGTAGGTCATCTCGTACTCTTCACGAAATCGGTTCAAAAGCGTGTTCAACTCATCGATGAAATGCGGCACGGCGTTGTTCATTTTGATCTTCTCCTTATGCCCTGCCGAATTGCGACCTGAACTGTGCCGACTTGGCGAGCGCTTCTCTCACTGAAGCTGGCAAACTGGCCAAGTTTACGCCGCCGGTGGCGACCCCGGCCGAGGTTGTCCCGTAGCCCGCTCCTGGAGCGTAGCCGCCTGCTCCGGCCTTCATTGCCAGCTGGGCCATCATGTCCATCTGTGGCGCGGCGTCTGTCCGCCGCTCCATGAATTGCAGCTTGTCCAGGTCCGGCTGGATGTCCGCTTCCCGACGCCGTTGCGCAACCAGGTCGCCAAGTCTTCGCAAATCAGCCGACCGGTCCGCTTCGACCCCTCGCTTGGTTGCTTCAACGACAGTAGTATTGCCTAAGCCTCTATCCATAAGGCTCTGTTGCTGCGCGCCTTGCATCTGATCGAACCTCTTGTTGACATCTGCCGTCTCTTGGCCTGACATCTTGTCGATCTCTGCCATTGAGCGTGCGCGTCTCTGATCGTAGAGGCCGACTAGCTCATTGTAACGTCGTTTGTTTTCTTCGTTGGCCTCGTGCATTTTCTGCTGGTAATTCGCCCAGAGAGAGGCGGTGGCGCCACCGCCAATTCCGCCGGTTGGGCTTTGGCGATTGGCGTAATTGAAGCTTGTTGGCCGATTGATGATGTAGCCGCTGTTGCTGGCCTGCCCGGCCCAGCCGGGGCCTGCCCAGCTTGGCACGGCGCCTTTCGAGCCAGGGCTTGACGAACTGTAGAAGCCGCTTGGACCGCTCCAGCCCGGCATCGGCGGCCTAGGCGCGGGCATGGGCGGCCGAGGCGCACCGAAGCCTCCCCCGCCGAAGATTGGAGCTCCAACGCCTTGGAACCCGCCTGGACCGGCGCCTGGGGCGCCGCCAAATACGCCGCCGCCAATTCCGGCACCGCCGCCGAGGCCGCCAAGCGCCCCTCCAAAGCCTCCAAAGCCACCGCCCCCAAAGCCGCCTAGTGCGCCGGCACCCCCAGCAAAGGGGCCGGCGAAGCCTCCGCCAATTCCGCCTAGCGCCCCTGCTAAGGGGCCCGGGCCAAACCCTCCGCCCCCAAACATTGGGGCTCCGACGCCTTGGAACCCGCCTGGGCCGGCGCCAGGCGCGCCGCCAAATGCGCCGCCGGCGAAGTTGAAGCCGCCGCCAAATAATGGGTCTCCGAGCGCAAAAGCCATAGCTCACCTCTTTTCTGAGCCGTTACGCTGTATCATCGTAAGTATTTCCGTCGAAATTTCCAGGGTCTTTTCGATTGCCCGCTGATTTGTCTGCATAATCTCGCCGAGGTTCTGGCATACGGAGCGTTCGGCAGCCAGCTCCTCCTTGAATAGCTTCTGCTGCTCCGGAATCGTGTGGTCGAACAAGCGTTTCACGATCCACACAACCAGACCGGTCATCGTAATGAAAACCAGGATGAAGGCCCCGGCGAACGTCGGCGGCATGGCTATGTCAGTCACGGCTTCCTCCGGCGAACGATGATGACGAGCAGGACGGCCAGCACGAGCGCCGCCACGGGCGCCCACCAATAGTCGATTGCCCGCACCACGGCGGCTTCAATGTCCGGGCTGAACCGCAGCACGACTGTTATCGCCCCGTCCACGCGTTACGGCTCCACCGGCCAAGCCGGCATATAGGCTTCCAGGGCCTCCGGCGTTGCGAGCGCCGGCAAATCAGCTGCCACAGCAGCAGGCAAGTCGCGTAACGCCTGCCGATACGCTTCCCATTGTGGGCGTTCGGCTGGCAGGCCGCGCTCAACGCTCCGCATCCAAGGGCCGTCGCTTGCCAGCAACCGGGCGTCTCGCTCTTGCCGAAGCACGCGCAGATATTCTAAGCGCAACAGCGGCATGTCCACCTGTACTTGGCTGCCATTCCACCGCCAGCAGTTGCGAGCGCTGCAACGGCCTTTGGCCCCGTTGACCGTAACACTTCTTGCGGCCGGCCTATCGGCGACCCCTACATAGTTATTCAGGGTCGGATCCCCTGACATCGCCAGCTGGGCCACGAGGAGAGGGTCGGCCCCCGGCCTCAGCTCAATCACGCGAATATGGTCCGGCGGATACTCCGGCAGGCCAGTGCCGTTTCGAAAAACTATGATCGCCATTACTGGTCTCCGTGGGCGCACACAAACACCGTCGTGCAATCCGTATAGTTGTGGGTTGCCGAAGTGTCGAGTATCCGAAGCCGGCAGCTGCCAACGGCCGGCGCGGTAGTGAGCGATTGAACGGCAAGAGTCATATCATTGGCTGTGCCTCGGCACATGCCGGTAATCGCGTAGTTGGCGTCAGAGAAATCCGTTGTGAAATTCGCCGTAAAATCGCCGGTGCCGCTATCAGTCGAGTCATCCATGTTCCAGTCAGGCACGTCCAGCGCTCCGGACGTGCCGCTGAAGGAACTCCACGCTTTAGCGACTCCAGGATGGTTTTGAGTTCTGCCAGGGGATGCGTAAACGGTGGTGGAGCTGGCGGCTTCCATTTCCGCTTGCGTTGCTGCCGCCGCCCCGCCACCGCCTGTCGCCCAAGCAGGATTCGCCCCGGCCCCGGCGGTTTCCAGAACTTGCCCTGCCGTGCCAGGGTTCAGAACTGTCCAGTTAGCTGCATTGCGGTAGAGAATTTGCCCCTGCGTCGAGCCGATCCAGTTGAGCACCATGTTGGCCGTTACTTCTTGCGGATCGCCTGCCCCGGCTGAGTTGCGGCCAAGCAATCGTTCAGTCACGCTAATGTCTTGAATTTTGGCGTATGTCACCGCATCATTGGCGATTCCCGCAGTAGCCACGGTTCCGAAGCCAAGCCCCGACCCGCTTTCGCGCATAACTGCGTCGCTTGCGGCTGTTGCTGAAATATCTGCTGGATCGCCTGCCGAGTTTGCAGAGCGGCCGATGACGGACAGTGCCCCGCTGTCGCGCAGCTTTGTGTTGCCGATGGCGTTAGCAGCAACCGTGATGACGCCTGCCGCTAACGTCGCATCCCCTGACATAGCGACCCAAGAGACATCGGTCCCATCGGACTGCAAAAAGCGGCTTGCTGCGCCGACGACAAGGTTATCCCAGGTCGCAACGGCTCCGGTGCCAACAATCAAGTCGCCACGGGCGACTGTGCTTGCCGTCGTGTCGCCATGCGTTACTGACAGCACATTGTGAGTTGACACCGCCGCCCCTACGGTCCGTACACTGCCGTCATCGTCGTAAATTTTAAGCCCCCCTGAATCCCACACAAGCACGTCCAGGGTGGCTAAGGTGAAGCGAACGTCCACAGAGGCAGGCGTTGCAGCCGTGTCTTTGACGCGTAGCCGATAATTAAGGCTTGCCGAGTGCGTGTTGCGAAAGTAGACGGAAAGAATGCCGCGCCGGCGGCCGGCGGCAGGGGCGCTAAGGACGGTTGCTGCTGTGGCCGAGCCGCTGACCAGTCGGCTATGCTGCTTTTGTATGTTTTGCAGCTCGGCCAAAGACCGGTCCTTGGTCAGCTGGGCCTGGTCAATCTGCTCCAGGAAGCTTACGTGCACCGGCACGTCAGCATCAGGAGCGCTAGCCGGCTCCAGCTCCAGGGTCGTCGTCGTGTTTTGCAAGACAAGGATAATCATGGCGACACTTGCAAATCCACACATTTTCCAAAACCATAATCAAGGGGCCGTTGCATAGCGGGCACCGGGCTTGCTGTAAGTCAGGCGTCGGCTCTTTCTGGATCGGCGGCTCTTCGCTTTCCACTCAAAACACCTGTCTTTGCCGGACGGTGCTGGACGGCATAATCACGGCTCGCAGGGCCTCCAGCGACCACACGGCGTTTGGATTCGGGTATTGTGCTTGCGACAGCCTGACGTAAGCTGCGTGGCCATGCCGTCTGATAAACTGGCTTCTGCTTCGTCCTGCTGTAAACCTCCCTGATTCGCTTGCGGCCGCAGCAAACGCGGCCTGCTCCGAATCGCCAAGCTGTACCGACCAGTCGACTGGCTCCCCGCCGGTTGTCAGCGTACATTGCAGCTCCTTTAGCATGAACGCCTGGCCGGCGCCAAGTACCGGGAAAAGGACGTGGCTATTGATTGGCTCCCCGTCGTCGTCGTCTGCGTCGATGTCCAGGTAGCGAACGTACCCATCCCAGCCCCCGAAAAGTAGCGCCCTGTCCGCCGGGCTGTCGCCATCGAATATGTAGACGCTTTTTGGATTGTGGTTAGTGTTTTCGAACCGGACGGGCCACCAGCCTTGATTGCGCTGATCCCAGAAGAAATGCGTAGTCTTTGTGCGCTTGTTGCCTGGCGTCAGGAACAGGTAGAAGCCTCGCTGCCGGTCATCCCAAAGCATTCGGATTATTGTGCTGCCGATATTAACTTCGGCGAGCCGATCTTCGATTGCTTGGCTTATCGGAGTTATTTCCCCGCCGGCCAGAGCATAGACGCCTCCCCGGCTTGAGAAGAAATACAGCACGCCTTTGGCATCTCGGCAGAACGGCCTCCCCCAAGCCATCCCGATAGTGTCGGATATGATATTGAGCCGGCCGCCGGCCATCGGATCGCCTGTGAGCTGCCAAATCGAATGATCGCACCCAAAGATAAACTCCCGGTCGTTAAGAGCCTTGATGGCGTTAACGATGTCTGGCGGCCTGCCGGCTTCAGCGTTGTTCCCGGCAAACGCCATCAGCTCCGTTACGGTTGCCGCCCCGTAATCGAAATCGCGCGCGTCATTTACTTTAGAGCCGAAGTAGTTGTCGGGGTCGCTCTTGATCCCAGACAGCATGAGACGGCCGCGCCAAGCCTCTACCAGCCTCGGCTTGTCTGCTCCATTAGTCGGGAGCGTGCCTGCGGAGGCCGTCCAGGTTTCGACCAGATGCTTGGCAGGGTCGTACCGTTTCTCGTTAACCCCGTCGGCAAAATAAACACGGCTGCCGAGCTGGGTCGCAAATACCTGGGCGGCGATGTCGTTTAGCGCGCCATTGCCTCCCCCAGAGGCGACGGCAACTGTGCCGCTTCTGTCGAAGCCGATAACATTGCCGCCTGCCACTGCGAAGATGCGAGTTACGCGCTTGCTGGAGCCTGCTGCCTTCGTGCTCGAATATGCGGCCGTGGCAATGTTATAGCCAGAAAAGCCAGTCAAGGTTTTTGTCCAAGTCTGGGCAAGTGCGGAGTCAATTCTCTGGTAGACCCCGGAAGCAGAGCCGAGAATGTACCCGCCCCGGCCGTCAGGACGTACGCAGTAGCCGGTCGTTATGGAGCCGGGGTCGGCGCTGGAAGAGAGAGTGCCGTCAGCCGCGGCGATGATGGCTACGCTGCGGTTGGCCGTGCCGAAGAGAGTGCGTCCGCAAATTACCAGACGCTCGAAAATCTTATCCCAGCAAACTGACTGAACAGCCGTATGCGTTGTAGTCGTCCATAACGACGTACCGCTAGAGTTCCATGCCTGGATTCGATTCGCCTCCGTCGTGTGCGACTCGAAAAGTGTTCGTCGTGAGCTGGCCGTCCCGGAGCCGGTTTGATAGCAGACGTAGGTATTGCCGCTGGCATCGACGGCGACATCGGATACGCCTGCATCCGTAACGGCGGCTACTATGGTAACGTTTGCTACAACGGCCCCGGTCGATTGCGTGATGATCGTCAACTTTACGGACGAATTTGCTTGGTCGTAACCGGCAATTGAAATGATTCCGCCGCCTATCGCCATCCCAGAATTGAGAGGGATGTACCCGGCTCGCATGTTGAAAAGCGTGCTCTGGAGCCAGGGATTGGTGCCAACAACATCCCCCGTATACGGGTCAAGCCGAACAATTGATGCTAACGTGGTCCCGGTGGAGTTCCAGAGAACGTACACATATCCATCTACTGCTATTCCCCAGGCCGATTTGTTGGAAGCATCAAGGCTTGCTGGGGCCAAGTTTCCGGAGTCCCAAATTACGTGACTTTTTTCCGGGGCCGCCTTGGTGCCGGTTAGTTTCTCGACACGGGTCGCCCTCCACTGCGTGCCCGAGCCAGGGTCTATGACAGGGGTCAGAGCGTCTATCGCATACTTTCGGACCCGCAGGCCCTCGGCTGCGGTGTGTGGCCCCTGGGAATCTTCCTGGGCGACGTACATCCTGTTCTCTTGATCGAAAACCGCATCCATGAAGCCGTGCTCGCCGGAAGCAGGGCCGGGGACGCCCCAGAAAGACGTACCGTCCACGTCGGCTATGTCAAAACGGTGGGTCGTGCCGGACGTGCCGTGCAGGTAGGTAAGCCCTGAGCCGAACTGTTCCATCTGCGAGCCGTCCATTGTGGCATGGCTGATTTCCTGGATTGAGATTGAGCCGTTGACTTGATCTGGCTGATACTTGGTTGAGCCGGATCGGGAGCCGCCTTGATTGCGTCCTGAACGCGGGTCCCAGGCGACGACGTTCAGGCAGTCAGGCGTGGTGCCGGCAGGCTGCTTGGCAAGCGACTGCGCTTCATGCAAGCCGGCTAGAGGAAATGCCAGTTCTACCAGCTTCTCTTTCATTTTCGTTCAACAGCGTGCCCGGCCACAACCATTTCCTGATTGACGTACGGCGCTCTCGGGTCGGCATCAGTGCTAATCCAGCCTAAGTAGCGACCGTATTTCTCCTTACGGTCTTTGACCGTATCGACGTAAACAGTTTTGGAGCCGAGCCGGTTTATCAGCCAATCCTTGGCCGCCTGCCCTGCTGGCGTCCCCATTTCTGGCGCGTCTATCCCAGCAAGGCGAATCGTCAAGTGCACATGAATATCGATGCCAAGGTCAACGTCCAGATGAATCGTGTCCCCGTCAATCACGCGCAGCAGAGTTGCCTTATATTCGTACATGATGATTATCCAAAAGGCCCCGGCGCCCAGCCAGGCGCCGGGGCGGCATACACCCTCCCAACAACCACAAGCTGTTGGTTCCTACCGAAGCTAGGCGCCTAGGTGGAGCGGCTTGCGATCCCGTTAAACGACGCGCTTTGCGCACGTTAGTAGTTTCTGCACGGACGCTCCAGCCTAGGCGTTGCTCCCTACCGAATGATGATCCGCTCGCGCAGGCCGAAGAGACCTCGCTGCTGGATAATCACTTGCTGTCTCTGCCGAACGAACACGGGCCGCTGCCGGACGGCCACAACCTGGGGGAAGGCAGAAAAGGCAGTGAACGACCGGAACGGCTGCACAACCACGACGGGCTGGGCAAACACTGGCTGGCCGACCACGACCGCTTGCACCGCAAGGTCACATGCCTGGGCGGCCTGTGGCCAAGCCAGCCAAATGCTAAGCAAGGCGAGAGAAGCAAACGTTTTCATTTGAAGCTCCTTTCAAAGCAATCACCAATCTCTTCCGTGGTTCGTGTTGTAGAACGGATTTGCTCGCGTATCGCATCCGCGCTCAGGCTCCGTAGGCAGAGGGCTTTTGTCGCTCGGCATGAGGCGCACCGTGCAGCAATCGCATGTCGGCGTGCCTAATATAGCTTCGTCGACCTCCGAATACTTGCCGCAGCGCGGGCAGTACATTTTGAGAAGCAGCTTGGCCGTGGGTCGCCCAGAGAGTGCCTCGGCAATAGCCTCCTTGTAGTTCATGGTTTCGCTCCTTTCGTTATTGGTTCCCCACAAACAGGGGGCAGTTTCATGTAAGGCCATCGCGCCATCTTGGCCCAATTGTAAGCCACGTCTTGCCATCCATGCTGCCAGCTTTTTCTAAGGTTTCCAGACTCATACGGGTTCGCTTTAGCGGTCTTGCCCGCAATCCTGGCATCGCAGCCTTCTCCGAATGCGCTGGGCTCATCTCGTGCTGGCATGCCTATTCTCCTTTCAGGAAACGTATCACTGCCGACCGCCTGCCATCCGCCAATTGCCGATCAGGAGGCATCCGCTGCGCCGGGTCCGAGGACGACACTCGCAACGTCACGAGCTTCTTCTGCTCCAGACTTAGAACGCTTGCGGCCCCGTCTTTCTCGAACAGGACAAAGCCGCCGCCTTTCTTGCCGGCCGTTTGCTCGGCATGGCAGCGGGCGCACTCATTCTTAACGACCGTAAGCCCGTCCGTCTTCAAGCCGCCTTGGGACAGCTCCAGCCTCAGCGCCTTCAGCTCCTCAAGAATCTGCCTAAGCAGCTCACTGTCTTGCTGAGACTGGTAGCCGGCCCCGTAGCTCGGGACGACTATTTGGGCCGGCACGACAACTTGCTGCCGGCGGACGTTGTTGCAATCGGCCAAGACGATCCCTCCGCCTATCAGCAGCAGCGCCCAAAGAGCAACAAATCGTTTCAGCATCTTATCCCCTTCATTTCAGCCAATCCATCAGGATCGGGAATGCTTCTTCCCAGTGCTCAAGTCGCAAAGGAAGCTGCGGCTTTTGAATCAGCCCGGCCAAGACCGGATCAGCCAGCCCGGCCTTGACTTGCCTTCCAATTGCTTCTCGAATCTGCTCCTCTCTGTAGCCTGTCTCACGAACGGCGTCCTGCAAGGTCCTTGCCTCATCATTATACCGTGAATAAAACGCAGAAAACAGCCGACTATTCTCCAGCGGGGACAGGCCATTTGTCCTCTTGAGGGCGTCGGCATAATCGTCCTGGTCTCGCTTAATGAACCGGTCAAGGTCGGACAGATACAGTTGCTTGAGGCGCAGGAGCCGAAACGGGTCTACTGCTTGCAGCTGCAACTCGTTCCGATAGGTCTTCCTGGCCCAGCAGTCGATGGCCTGGATGCCGGGCCGATGGCACCGCACGCAGGACAGACCGATGTGTACGCGCCTATCGGTAGAGGTACTCTGCCCGTCTGAGGCGATTTCTGGCGGAGCGAAGTTGGCGCGGTTTCCCTGACCATCGCCCAGGAAGAAAGCAAATAGTCCATTTGGGAGCGTCCCATAGATTTCCTGCGCGTCATAGCTGTAGTCTCCATTTAGAAGCCGTAAAGCGTTATTCTTGTCGATGCTCTGCTTCGAATCCCTAGTCTCCCAATAAGCCCCGGTTGTTGCCTGGAATCTGAATATCTGCCTGTTGTTAAGGGCCACGATACTTGACTGAACAATAGCCCCTATCTCCTTTCGGACCCGCGTTGCGTCTGCTCGGTTGAGGGCAATGAGCTTGTCGAAGTCGTCTCGTTTCTTGCCGATACCGAGCATGTCGTAGTAGCCGACTTGCCGCCCTTCCTGGATTGCCGTTTGAGCAAAGAACCAATCGGCCCGCAAAATGGGCCTCCTGCTCTGCGTTAGCAGCCGAAGCTCTGCCAGTTCATCCTGCGGCAACCAGGGGGCGGCAATCGTCTCTCGATACTTGCCAGGCTTGAAATACGTGCCGTCATCATATCCGCCCGGCCAGGCCACTATGGCCTGCACCGTAAAGTAGGGGTCAGCAAGCCTATCCCAGGTCTTTCTGTCCCACCCGTAGTCGATCAGACTGACCGCTAAAAGATCGTCGCCTATCGTTCTTGGACTGACAAGCTCGGCTTCCCGGCTGAGCTGATTGACGTGGAAGGCGAGCGCCTTCTTAGCGTCCGCCCGAGCCTCCTCCGGGAGAGCGTATAGGCTGAGGTATCTGACGGATGTCGCGGCAGGGCCACGACGCCGAGCGTCTGCCAGAGCCTTGCTTACCGCTTGCCCAGGCCCAGCCAGGCACGGGGACGATATGGCAAAAACCAGGACTGTCCAAATCGTACGGCTCATTTGTCACGCCAAGCCATTTCCTTTAGGCGGATTCGGATAGTGCTCCCGCACGATATCTGCAAAGAGGGATAGATTAATGCGTCCACTATTAATTCGTCCCCCAGCGATATCAGTGGCCTTAATAGCGGCAATGGCAGCAGCATAGAAGATGGAGTTCACAGTATCGACGGCACTGGCAACGGAGCTAGTGACCTGTACGATCTTCCAGGGGATGCGTCTGACAGAATTGGGCACGTCGTACCATTGGTCCTTAATTTTTTTTGCAGCAGCATGAGCGTCAGCGGCAGCTTCTCTAGCATCTCCACGAGAGGCTTGCCCATGCGCCCATGCCTCGGCAACTTTAAGCACACGAGACATCTGACGACGCAGCGGGCCAGCGGAGATATTCTTTAAGCCCAGGCGGGCGCATGCGCAGGTCGCTGCTACCAATGGTTTACGCTTCTTGCCTCCAGGCGGGCCAGAAAGCTTGCCCGCGACCCACAACATCCAGTCTCCGCGATTGCATGCCGCCCACGCCGTTTTGGGACTGTCGTATGCATTCGACCAAATGATAGACAGTTCGCATGCTCTTAGCGGCTTCAGCGCGTCGCTCCAGTGACTAGCCAGACTTATCATGCTGTTATTCCTCTTGGGCTCTTCTGAACCTGCGCCTTCGCTTGTTCTTGCGAACGAACTTGTGCTTGCAATCCGTGCAAAGAATGGGCACTATGCCGCGCTCGTCAGAAACGCAGCCGACAAAGGTAAAAGTATCGGGCTGCTTCTTCGTCTTGCCGCATTCCTGACAACGCGTCCGAATCATTACCACAAGTCCTTATGCCAACAATCCCAGATGACTTGGACGCTCAGCCACGCAAAGACCCCGATAAAAACCAGGATGCACGTCAACAGCACCGCAACTGTCAATGCAGTCAGGAAGTCGACCACGCTCCACCTAGGGGTTAAGGGTTACTTGTCGTCCTTCTTTGGAAATTCTTTCAGGAAGAGCATCGTTTCGCTGCCTTCGGCCTCAGCCAGCGAATGCCACTTGCCGACAAGCTTAGGCTTGCCGTCTGCCATTTCAATCTGGTAACGGCAAATGACAGATACTCGGCCGTCTCCAAAGCCGACCGTCAGGACGTTCCCCGTCCTCATCCCGGTGCCGACTACAGCGCTTGATTTTCCTATCAGCCAAGCGATTTGATAGACGTTGCCACGGCGGGCAATGGCCGCTATGCCGCCATACTTACCATTCTGGTCTTCGCCTTCGACGGTATAGTAGCCCTCAATGGCTTCCTCTGCCGGCCGCGGTAGAGCCGGCGCTGGGGGCTTATCTGGAGCAAAAGCGACCAAGGAGCCCGCCCAAAACCATAGCGAGAATACGGGCAGGCACAAGCACACCCAAAGCCAAAACAGTACAGAAGGCAACCTGCTCATGTTCATGCACTCCCATCTGGAATAGGCGAGTCAAAACTTCCAACGCAACACAACGCCTGCGATACTTCGAGCTCAGTCGTTCGACCGGCAAAGACAGACCATAGCAAGTCGAACAGCCAATCCGTTTGTACAGCCTGCTCAAAAAGCGCCGCCAGCTGGTCGTCCAGTTTCGTGCTCGTTGTCTCGGCTGCAATCAGCTTGAAGGTAAAAGCCGCACTCTTCATGATCGCTCGAAATCCTTCTTCACTGATGTCCTGGGCTTCATGCATCGACGCCATGATCGGCTTGGCCTTCGTGCTGGTTCCCAGCGCATCGGCAAGCTTCTTGAGCACATCAAGAATGATCGCCAACTTGCCGCTCTGAACCAGATCGGCAATGATCTCAATGATTGGCCCCAGCTTCTCCAGCAACTTGAACAAATTCAGGATGCGACTCATGATTCCTCCTTCTTCTGCCGGCGGCGGTAGAGCCGGCGGCTCAGGGATTGGCGTAGGAACGGGAACAGGGGCGCGACGCCCGTAGCGGCGGACTGCTTCAGCAACGTCTTGCGCTTGCAGCGCTCGCACTGCCCGCGAGTAGTTCGCGGCCATCAGGTTGCCGCGCCCCAAGTGCGGGATGCCTATGGCATGGCCTATTTCGTGGGCAACGACGCGAACGATGTCAAGCTCTTGCGGTCCGGGGCTATCGCTTCTTACCCAGTGATATTCGCCGGCATCATATCTCTGAACCAGCTTCGACCACGGATTTGCATAGCACGGCATTTCAGACCAGGCTAGCGTGCCGGAAGGCCCGTCAATGCGAGCCACCGTAATCAGGATGTTCGCGGTACGAGCGTCAGGGTTGTATTTAAAGTCGAGGGCGCACACCACAGACCACATCGACAGAGCTTCCTCCACTGCGCTGCGCCAATCCTCCTCCGTCAACCCTGGCAGCAAGTCGGAAAGCGACCACGAAATCTTTTTGATCGGCCACATGCAAATCTGCTGGGCGGCAATCGCAAACGCTTCGCCGCTGATCCCGCAAAACGGCAGGTCGTCTAAGATGTCTTCTGGCATTATTTAGACCTCTGGATAATTTCCGGACACGTCACTTGGATGCCTGACACGAGAATTATCCCTCCAGTGAGCCAAGAAGAACTCTACGGCGCTGACGCCGTGCGTGAATTCGCGGGCTGTTAGCCCATTGCCGATTTCGCCGTCAGTAACTACGTACACCCAGCGGGCCTCGTCTTCATCGCTGTCCCAGGCGGCTGCACGCACGTCCGCGAATACTCGCCAATCAGCTGCCGAGATCGTGTAGCCTTCTTCAATGAGCAGGCCCAGCGCCTGGCGCACCCGCTCTTGCTGCCTCATGCATAGCTGCTGTTGGTTCATTTATGACTTCCCTCCTACGAACTGGCAGATCATTTCGTCATGGCAAGCGGCGACCTGTTTCGCAATTTGGGCTAAGGTTGGCCTAGAATCCATAGGCCATTCCGTCATGCAGGCCGCCGCCCAGCAGAACTTGTCTCCGTCGATAACTTTTACTGTCGTGACCAATTTGATGACGCCAAGCCTTGCCGGCTCAATAATCGCCCCCTCGGCTTCAACGAGGTAATGCTCCGGGATGCTGGCGCGGGCTTCCCTGAGCTTGCAGAGAAGCCCCGCTTCGGCTTCGATGGCGACAGCTTTGATTTTTTCTACTAGAGATCTCATGGCTCGGCCCGGTCCGAGTGAAGTGCAGCAGAAAATATACTAGGCAAGCAAAACGGGAAAAGCAATCTCTGATTTATTTTTTTTTGCACGGCTCGGCGTGCTCTACTGCGCCGTTTGCTTCGGCGCATTCATGCTTGAGGCTCGCAAGCAGCGCTAGCGCGCCTTCGGCCCGATTGATCGAGACGGCCAAGCGCCGCATTTGCTCATGGAGCTTGACAGCCTCGCCCTTGATCTTGGCTTCATATTCTTCGAGCGTCTCGATGTTCATTACTACGTCACTGAGCCTTTCAAGACGGCATACCGGAGCTGGATCGCCTCGCTCAGCGAGCCAGGGGTATTGTTGTGAACGGAAATCAGTGCCGAGCCGGCGGCTGGAGTCACGCCGAACGAGTAGGCGCCGATGGTGCCAGTAAGGTCGTGAGTGACAATCACCATGTCATTGGCTGCAATCAGGGTGTTGGTTAGCGTGAAGGCAGCGGTCGTATCAGCGGCTAGAGCGGCCCCGTTCATTACGATAGTTCCGTTTTGTTTGCTCAAGGTAACGCCGGTTGTCTTGTTGGTTGCTTGGGTAACGGTGCCCCCGGCCCCAACGCCATAGCCGATCAGGCCAGTGCCCTCTACTCGCAATCCTGCGACCCCGGCAAAAAGCAAGTAGTCGGCCGATTGATCCCAGGTGCAGGTAGCCGAGGCCGTATCGCCGTAGAGGACTATGTCGATGCCTGCCCCGTCAACGCCAAATTTGATCGAGCTATTGGCAGTAAGCTGCAAGATATCGAGGTCCGTACCATCCCAGCGGCATTCGATGTCGCCCGCTGCGCCCTGGCCCGCAGTCGTGCCGGTGCCGAACATGATCGACACGTTGTCTTCGAATTTCATATCATCGGCTGAGGCGTCCCAGCTGATGTAGTTGGCGGCAGCCGAGCCATATACTCGCAAGTCCCAGGTAACCGTGCCATTGCCGAGATACAGAGGAGTATCGTCGACGGCGGGGAGAATCTGGTTTGTGTCTGCCGTGGCAAGAGGCAGCGACGCTCCTTCAACCATGACTCGTGCCAGGAAGCGTGCAAATGCGAGAGTATTCATGGCCTGTTCCTTTCTCGCCATCGAGCCGTTGTGCGGCCCGTAGGGCGATTACTGTTACGCTGCCACCAGATTACCGTCTTCCGAGAGCGGCATCCAGAGGGCAGTATGCTCGATCACCCCCGTCGTGGGCGCGTTCGTTGTGGAGTACCTGTACTCGATATCCGTCGTCGCGGCAGTCTTCTTGACAAGGATGATCGGCGTCATGGGCTTGCCTCCCTGGGCCGAGCCTTCATTAAACGCGCCGACCGCATTGTTAAGCAACGTCAGGGCCGTTGCTGCCAGCCCGGTCTTTATAATCATCGTTCCGGCCGCCAGGGATGATAGCGTAACGCCCGCCGCTGCGGTAATCGCCGTCTGAGCCGTCTGATCGTCTATCCGATAGTGCGCTGCCGTATGGTTAGAGCCAATTGCCGTGGTGACTTCCCCCCACAGCCCGTACAGGATAATGGCGCCAGTGATGGTGAACACGTCTTGGGAAAGCGTCTCATTATTCGCCGTGAGCGTTAGCGACTTCTTCGCAGTGCGCAGCTTTAGCGCCCCAGCTAACACGTCGGCATATACGCCTTGCGGATACATCAGTCAGCCTCATGCCGCCACCAAATTGCCGTCACTCGATAACGGCAGCCACACCGCATTGAACAGGATGACCCCCGTCGTGGGGGCGTTCGTGGTCGAGTAACGATATTCTATGTCCGTCGTCGCCCCGGTCTTCTTGACGACCTGAAACGTCTGCAAGCACAGGTCGTCCTGGGCGGCTCCCTGCCCTGTAGCACGGGCAGCATTACTCATTAGCGTCAACGCCGCAGCAGCAAGCCCGAGCTTCGCAAACATCGTGCCCGCAGCCAAGCTGGAAAGCGTAATACCGGCAGCGGCCGTAATGACTATCTGCGCCGTCTGGTCGTCCAGCCGCAGGTGGGCCGCCGTATGATTTGAGCCAATGACCGTAGTGACTTCGCCCCAAATACCAAGGACATAGATGGCGCCGGTAAGGGTAAACACGTTCTGGGACAGGGTCTCGTTGTTGGCCGTCAGAGTCAACGACTTCTTGACGTGCCGCAACCGGGCCGGCCCCAGAATCAGTTGGCTTGCCATCGGCACTGGCATTAGCCTCTCCTTACGTCTAGCGCCTTGTCAGGCACCCAGGAAAGCGTTGCCAGGCCGCCTGCCGTCTTGTGCGCGATCGACCAGTAAATATTCAGCCAGGCTAACGTCGCTCCAGCCGGCAGCGGCACTTGGCTCTGAGCCTGCGCCCCTGTCGTCACGACCGTAACAGCGGCCGTCCCCTCCGTCGTGCTCACCATGAGCCACGTGTCAGCAGGCCCATGATTCCGTAGCTCTCCTTGCAGGGTCCGCAAAGTAGAATTTTTTGTGATAACCGCTTCGGTGGCGTCAGACTCGATGGTTGCCGGGTTTTCAGAGACAGTGATTGCTGCGCTTGGCATTAGTACTGTACCCCTTGATAAGTTACGTCATGGGGGTCTCGCCTCCACCAGTTTTCGCTATCCCCAAACGAGCTTGGGTCGCCATTGTAACCAAGATACTGGCCCCGGTGCATCCTGGCATCAGATGCAACCGACGCGGACAAGCACTCTGCGTACTTCGCGGCCATTACCCCAACTGTGTCCCCCATTTCCTTTTCGGCCGCAGCTAAGCAAGCGGCCTTGATGGTTTCACTGTGAACCGGTCCGCCATACGGGAACGGGTTTTTATCGGACAGTTTCCCTGGGGCCACATTAATTTGCAACCGCAGCGTATAGACCGCATCAGGCTTCGGGAAAAGGCCCAGAGTGAACCGCTGTCCGCTGGTTGGCGCCATCGACAGAGGCCGCACGCAAGCTATCGTTGGGATGCCTTCCAGCCCAGGATGCAACGCCAATTGCTCACGCACCTGTCCCTCCGATACGTGCATGATTTTGGAGTAGGTCGTGGTCGTAGAGACAAACGTAATGTGCCCCACGATGCCGGCATAATCCTCTGGAAGGGGCACGTTGTCAACGCCGTCAGCAGTCACTACGGTAATAAGCGGCTGGAGAAAAGACCACTGAATGCCAGGCTGCCAGTAGAACGATCTCAAGCCCGCCTGAATCATGGCGTCAGTTGCAATCTTCTGATCTCTGGTCAAGCGCACGATGTCCCGCCCGTAGCCGAGCCACGCGCCGACTTCCTGCATCAGCTCGGCATAGCCTAGGAGCAGCGAGTCAGCCATTTCGCTTTTCTCCTAAAGCTATTCCGACCGCGTGCTTGGTTTCATCAAGCGCCCGGTTCAGGTAATGCCGCCGATACCTGTCTCGGCGCATTTCTTTCAGGGCCGTCTCCAGGACCTCGAAGGCCATATCCTCATTGCGAGGCAAGGACCGAATCAACAGCTCGCCGGTGCGCCTGTTGAATGTCACGCGCACTTGGCAGCAATCGTTCAGCATTTCCCGCCAGCTCGGGATTCGTGGCTCAGCCATGGTCGCCTCCTAGGTGCCGGCTCCAGGCGATAGCTGGTAGCATCTCCACCAGTCGATTGTGAGCGTCTGGTCCGTCGCGCCATCGTCATTGACGAAGCTGATTGTCGGAGTCATGCCCACAGCGTCCGGGAAGGTCGCCGTGGCGATGTTCGTGCCCGTAACCCAGGTGCCTTCGGCAATGTTGTTCTCGTAGAACTCGATTCGCTCGGCCGTGTTCCTGGACGGATCGTACACAAACCCCGTCTTCAGATACGTGTCAGCAACCAGCGTGGACGAGTCGGCGATAGCTTCTGTCGCTACCTGGCCGGCCTTGTTGTAGACCACGCTCGGGTTGTCGCCGTCGGCATCCGGGCGCCAGAAGCCAAGCGAAGCAAAGTCAGCCAAGGCCGAATCGACTGTTGCGCCTTGGGTCGCCGTGAACACGCCGGCATTAACGGCACGGTCCAAAGCGTGCAGCCCGATAAAGAGGGAGGCGATGTCATTGGTGATGGCACTGACCTTGTAGCGGACTTCGAACCACAGCTTGCGGTCGTCGCCGGCGGTATCCGAAATGATGAACGGCGAGCCGCCGCCGAGCTGCATCACGAAGTCGCCGTCGGCAGTCGTCCCGCAAGTGACAACAAGCTCCCCGCCGGTGGCCGTGCCGGCCGTAGCCGTGGTGGCGGCTTCCCCGAAGATTTCGTAGCCCTGGACGTTAACCAGGGTCGTGATGGTGCCAGGGTCCGGGAACTCAACGAAGTCATCCTTGAAGCCGTAGCCGACCCCAGGATCGAGGATGATGTGCAGGATCGGGCAATCGGCCCAGATGTTCGGGCTGACTCGGCGATTCGTCGCTCCGTCCGCAGCGGCAAGATTGCCTTTATAGTCTACGATTGGGTCCACTGGAACCTCCTTTATTATGCGGTCGGATCAGACTTAGCAATTACGAAAGACTCACGCCGGTTATCGCACGACAAATTGAAGCTCAGGTCGATGTGGACTTCCTGAACGTTGTGCTGGTGAGAAGACCGGAACGGCCCGGTCTCTTTCAGGAACCAATCTGCCAAGCAAATCACCTTGAAGTATTCCCAATTGATACCGTACACCGGATCAGCCGTCGCCGGGGTGCCGGAATCGAGCTGAGGCACCCACACGACTGGATATCGCCTGAACAACGTTACGCTGTCCTTGGAAGCCAGGTCATTCCCTAGGTTGTCGTTCTGGGCCTCCAGCAGCTCTTCCATGAGCGACACGTTGTCATAATTCGTGTAGTAGCCGATACGCGCCCCGCCGCGAGAATATTCCGGGATATCGGTTGGCTGCTCGAAAGAGCACTTGGTTGCACCTTCCCTCATCTTGCGAATCAGGTCGGCTTTCGTGACGTTGGTGAACTGCCCTGAGAAGTTCTTCCAGCGCGTGTATGTGGTCGCCGATAAGCCGGCAACGTCGGTGAAGCCAGTTGGGTGGCCGCCATTGAAACCTGTCGTTGCGTTGTAGACTAGCCAATAAGGCACGCCCCAAGTATTGGACGTATCGGTTGAGCTGCTTGGCGCGGCCCAGAATTGCGATTCGCACTTCTCGGCAATCGAAATCATTGCCGCAGCTCGCTGGGTCTTGACTAGGTTGACGATTTCCGACTTGCCCCGGTTCATCTTCAGCTCGTGCAAGTCGTAACTGTAGTTACCGGTCATGTGCCGGTACGGGACTGAAATGGTCTTCAGTACGTCAACCCGGTTTACAACATCCGTTGCGAACAAGGCGGTCATGCGGGCCGAGTTGTTATGATCGACCATCAGGGTTTGCTGAGACTCGGTGCCGTCATACATCATCACCCGCTCTTTCCGCATGAGGTTGCGGAAGCCGTGATAGCGTTGCACGCGGTTCGCAATCGAGTTGAACTTCATGCGACCGAGGTCTTTCTGAGTGCTGACTACCAGATCGCCGATGTCGGCGGCTTGCAAAATCGCCATTGTTCGCTCCTTTAATCAAGCAATTGGTCCAGGGCGGCGTGGTTATCGCCGGCAAGTCGGAGATTCTTTTCGCGCACGGTCTTTTCAAACTCGCCTTCGTGATTCACTTCCCTGCCGAACCGATGCGTCGGCCTCGCGACAAACCTGCCGTCGTCGTCCCGCAGCCTTTCCTCCCCCTGCTCCTTCTCCTTCTGTTGCGGCGACGGCTCGTGCATCTTGGCAATCTTCTTCATGAAGGCGGCAGTTACTTCCACTTTCTTTCCTGCCTTCTCGGCCCCGTTCAGGTACATCACGGCATCGGCCAGAATTTCGTCGCGGGCCTTGCGGGCCTTTGAATTGGCAGGCAGCTTTCTGGTAGGCCCCTTGCCGATCAGCGGCTCTAATTCTTCGCCCATTTCAGCAAAGAGCCTATCGGCGAACTCTTCTTGTTCTGCCTGCTGACGCCGAGTTGCTTCTCCGCCGAGCCACTGCACAGCTTGCTCCAGCTTGGAAATCTGGCCCTTGTAATGCGCGTGCATGGCGTCAATGATTTTGGACAAGGCCGGATGGACCGCTTCCTTCATCTTGCGCTTGGTCGGCTCATCCTCGCCGGGGAGCTGGACATCAAGCTCTTCTTCCCACGCCTTCGCCAGGTCCCAGGCCGGCGGCTCTTCTTTCACGGGTTCTTTCTGCTCCGATTGCTTGGCCAACGACCGGTATTGGCGGGCAAGCTGGCGGTCAATCAAGTCGAGCGCCTTGCCAAGCTGCGCGGAATCGGCCCCGTACTCTTTGACTTCCGATTCTGTTAGCCCAGCCTCGGCCGCCCGATGGAGAAGATGGTCAGGCAATCCAGCCGGCTCCGGCTCAGGCTCCGTCTCCGGCTCAGGGGTCTTTTCTTTGGTCCCAAGAAGAAGCTCCTCCGGGGTATAGTCGAGCGCGTCGGCAAGCGTAGGCTGGCTAGCCCTACGCTTGCCTTCAGGCGCCGCAGGAGTAGCTTCAACTGGCTTCTCTTGAGCCGGGATTTCTTCAGCCATTTTCTGGTCCTTTTACAAGGGGATCAGCATGTACCACACTCGCACGGCGGCGGTATTCGCAATCCAATACGGCGCAGTCACGTCGGAGCCGAATCGGAATACGGCACCTTCACGCGCGTTCAATCGCACTACGTCATTGGCCGCCCCGGTTGCATCACGAATCTCGATGTAGTTCGTGTCGTCCAGATTCTCCACTGCTATCAGCGCCCCGGCTGCCGTTACCTCGCCAAGAGGAATGACTTCTTCGGCCGTTCCGACCGACACGCTCAGTCCGCCTACAGCCGTGCCGGCAACCGTAATTTTCTTCGAAGCCAGAGCCCAGGACAGCCTCGGGCTGTTGCCCGACTGGTACGAGATGCTCATGCTGATAGTCAGTTCGTCGGCCACAAGTCTACTCCCAATCTTCCTCGTCGCTCTCTTCGTCCTGCTCGCTCTGGTCCCACAGCGCCAATTGCTTCACGATGGTCAGCCTGGCAACTTTCTTGCACTGCTCCAGAGTGAGCCGGCCGAAAAAGGCGCATGACGGATCGTTCTGATTCACTTTCAAGCCTCGCTCCCTAAGCTTGATGCATAGCCGGCTATCGAAGCCGGCATTCCGAACAGCCGGAACGTGAACTTTAGTCCAAACAACCACGTCCATAACTTTTCCAGGATGCGCGCCGTCAAAGGCCGCACACAAATCTTCGCGCATCTTCCGGTATGGCCGGCGCTCTTCCTGCTTCTCTTCCAGAACAGGGACCAAAACCGAAGTCCGGGGCGGCCCGCCAAGTTCTGGAGGCGGGCCAGCACGCATCGTCGCGGTAGGAGCTGGCGCGCCGCCAACAGCAATGCTCGGTCTCTTAGCGGCTGCCTCCAGCGCTTTCTTTTCAGCCTTTCGCTCTGCCCGCTGAGCAGCCATAGCTTGCCGCACCACGACTCCCCGCTTCTTGGCTTCCGGTCCGAAAGTACGATCTTCGGCGATTTCAGATAAAGTCTCCATCGTCATTCCTTTTGTTGGTCGTTTCCGGGACTGGGTCGGCATACCCGGCGTTGTTGTCCACGTACCCGAATTTCTCGCAGTAAGCCTTACGGTGGCGGGCGCTCGTGAAGATCGCCTCCCCTTCAGACGTAAACTCCAAAGGCACGCCATGCTTCTTTGCGTTCGCCATTGCCTCCGGTATCTGCTTAGGATTCACGCCCATCGCATCAGAATGCAGCGGCCAATTTGCCGGCGGCGGCACGGCAGGCGGCTCGCCGAAGAAAATGCCTGGAGCATTGGCCATCCATTCCTTGTTGGTAACGACCTTGCCGTTCAGAATGCACTTGATCATCTCGGCCATTACCCGACTCCGTTTTTCAAAGCCGCCATGCCGGCATCCTGAACCCCAGCCCCAAGCAACGTCTGCATCATCGCTGCATCCCGCCCTTGGGTAGTCCCTCCTGGACGATTGATCCGCGTGTACGTCCGACTAGTCGAAGCCGGCATGCGCGGCGCTTCATCTAATGGCTCGGAGTCAGACGCCGGCGCACTGAACATCAAAATCTCTTCGATGTCCGGCAAGTTTTGGTAGTGCGCTAGCTTGCGAATCACCTGCTCCCAGTTAACCGTTATGTTCTGCTGCTGAAGCATTTGGCCGGCCGGCATCAAGAGCTGCGTCAGCATGCCTTGCAGAACGGACGCTCGCTGCGAAGGAGTAGCGTGCTGAAGGGAGTAGGGGTCGATGTCGAAGTTCAACTCAAGCCAATCCCCTTCCCGAGCTAACGTGTTGCCGTCATAAGCTGCTTCGAGATCGGGCCGGCCTCCTGGGATGATGTTGACGGGCGGGGTCTTGCCGCCGTACGGGAGCGGCAGTTCGGTTTCGTAGACCGCATCCGAGTCTGTCCACCAATGCCAGATCAAAGACTCGATGATCCCCTTCGTGCCGGCCAGCGTCCTGCTTTGCATGTCCTGCATTTGTTTCGCGCTTGACTCCTTGATAATCTGCTCTTGGCCGACTGTCTCCGTCTGCGGGCCAAGCCCGCCCAAGGAATCCAAGTTGCCGGCCTGCTGGCTGAAACGATTGCGGCATTCCATCGCAAAGGTAAGAATGGCCGGAGCAAAACCGCCTGAGCTTACCTCTTGCGCTTGCCCGGCTCCGTCAACTCTCACGGCATGTCCGTCTGCGGCAGCAGTAAGGCGGGTCCCGTCATCTGTGTTCGTGCCCGGCACCAGCAGGTTGAACTTCTGCCTCAGCGCTTGATTGACTACCTTGCGCCATATCCTGTTGGTCGCGTCATGCAAGTCCATCAGGTCAAGCAAAGGCGAAGACGGCATGATGTTGTCCGGCACTTCGCCCAGGTTGAGTAGATGAAATGGCCCCATCTCTGGCCCCATATACTGCACGACCCTGATTACCTCGTTGCGGATGTTGGAGCCTTCATCGGCAGGCAGGGTTACCATCAGGTTGTCACGAGGCAGCCAGATTTCCCACAGCTCAACCATGTCCTCAGCTTCGTCTTCCTCGAACCCTGCCGAGCTGCCCAAGGACAAGTTTTCCGCTCGCTCTTCCCCCCTAGGGCCGTAGGCCCGCTTAGGAGTTGCCTTCAGCGCGTCCTTGTTCTTGAAGCTCTTTTCTTCGAGAGCGACCCTGAGCGGCATACGGAAGCGATGGCCGGCGTAGGCCACGGCGTCGAACCGCTGGGCGTTCATGTCCATGACCCAATCATCAAGAGAAATCACGTCTGCAAACGGGGCCTTGTAATCGTGCCGCAACCCTTGAGCAAAATCCTGCACGTATTTGCAAACGCCTACCTTGACGATTCCAATGCAGAACAACGCATCAAGAACCCAGCTGCGAAGAACTGAATCGATCTCGATTTCCTTCAAGCGATGATTGACCCAGGTCTCCATCGCCTTCGCTGCTGGGCGCAACTGGTCCCGTCGAGTTGAAATCATCACGGCCGGAGAAGACGAAACCAAGTGCCGCTGGTAGATCAACGCCGCCTGACGAATCAAGTTGATGGGCACGCGGTCAGAAGTTCCGCCACGTTCGCCATATTTGTGGCCAGTGTATTGCTTGATTATCTCAAGCCTGGTCCGACAAAAAGGCGCGAGGTTTTGCAACGACCAGTCAATGGAGCTGATGAGACGGGACAGGTGCTTAGGATTGGACGGGTTCAAAGCTCTTCTCTGCTCCGTAAGCGCAGCGCAATAAAAAACGACAATCGCAGTGTCGCGGCACCGCGATTGCCGTTGCGCTCAAGATGCCAGGTTCCGGGGCTGGCGCCTTGATATAACAATATCTTATAGATGACTAACGTTCACTGTCAAGAACAATATCCGCAAGCCTTTGTCGAATGCAACGTTGCGTTGTGCTTCGCGGGCGAACAAATTCGCCCAAGGATTTGTTCGCGCTGTTGCGGGGCGTAGCCGGCGAACGGTTGCTAGAGAAGTGCCCAAGAATATGGCATTTTTCTCCTCGCGGCACCTTTTGCGCCTCAAAACCCCAGCAAAACGGTAGCTCAGGTGGGCCCCGGCCCACTTCGACTATCGAAAAAGCCTCAAAAATCGCAAATTTACTTGCCGCGAGGGGCGGAGTCAGCGAAAATGCATCAAAAAGCCGGAAAAACAGCAAACTTTCTAGCTCGCGTCTGCTGGGTGAAAGAGCGAGGTCCCCAAAAGGGCACGCGTATACATGACGGCTACCTTCTCCGGCGTGCCTGGCATGGCTGCGGTCGGCCAGAGAGGTAATGGGGTTTTGCCGTAAAAGTCGCGGACGCCCCGATTGGCAAACTTGCTAGTCGATTGATACACCTCTTGAAGGCCCGGCGTGTCATAGCACTTCCTGCAAAGGCCGCGCCGACAGCCTCTCACGCGGTTCGCGTATCGGTGACAGTGACGACACAGCATAATCTTCTCCTGTTTGAGTTTAGTTGTCGAACCAGAAGACGAGGCGGATGTCCTCGACCCCCTTAGGTCGCTCTCTCGGCCAGCGCCACCAAGAATCGATGTCGTTGCCGAACAGGTAGAGGGTCTCGGGCTGCCTCGTGAACACGCTGGCCGGTCGCTCGTGGCTCAGGAATCGTTTCTTGTGCCAGGCGTCGAGGGCCTCCATCTCGACGGCGCTGAACCACGAGTGCGAGTGGCCATCCGATCCCCAGTCGTTCTTAATGAACACGGTCATGGCGCCCGCGTCTTCAGGCAGGCCTCGCGGCGGGAGCATGGCTGCCGACTTATAGCCACGGACGCCCGCCATGCGCTCGAAGAGCTCGTAGTCGCGCCCAACCTTCAGCTCGCCGTAGTAATGCCAGGCACCGCCGAACTTGACCTCGATGAAAGCGTGGATGTCGCAGCCCATTTTAATCACCACTGTTCTTGTTTCTTTTTCTGTTCTTCAAAATACCATCGGCGCCAGGAGAGCGTGCCTTCTTCCGGCTCTGAGCCAGCCTCCTTTGGCGCTTCCAGATTCGGCAGGACGGTAGTATCCTTCAGCAATTTCCAGGCTATTGCGGTAGCGACCACTCGATCCCCGTGGTTGACAGCCGCACCCGAAGGATCGTTCATCATCTTCATGGACTTGTGCTGAATGTTTCCTTGGATGGCGTAGACGTAATGGGCTGCGTCCTCAACCATAAAGGCGGAGCGTTCGGTATATTCAGCCGTCATGGCCCGCCGCAGCTCTTCGAGTATGGCCCGCTGGTTTTCAGGCGCAGGCCACCAGCCTGGAACGTCCGTGGGCCTGCGAATTGCGCTTGCCTCATTTGTCCTCCAGTAGATGGACCTGTATCCCATGAGCATCACCTGGTCGCCGAAGGTCCGCCCAGGCCCAGGCGCCTCCCAGCCTAAGTAAGCGTCGTGGAACCAGCGGCATAAAGCTACAGCATCTTTGGCAAACTCGTGCGGCGGACAGCGAGCATTTGAATATTCGCAGACCTTGCAAAACAGCCTGCAGCTGATAATGGCCAAGCTGCTTGGAGTCGCTCCTGTTCCTGAAGCCACGTCGGCTCCAGCAGTATAGCCATCCTCTTTCGGAGGGGCTTCATTACCGCCCAGCTTGATCCACAAGCGAACCGGACCTTTTGGATCGTCAACCCACCTGCCGTCAATAAGCCGTCCTATTTGGAATGGCGGCAAGACGTGCAAAGCTTTCGTTCTTTGAAGCAAGTCCCCTGGGAAGAAACTACCGCCAGCTCGGGCCGGATCAATGTCCAGTTCCGTAGCAATGCGCGAGTCGTTCTGCAATCGTTCGCATTGCTTGTCGTACCACGGGCTGCGGGCCTTGCCGTTGTCATCGTAGTACAAGCCGCCATTCTTCTTAGGATGCTCCCACCAGCTCATCCTGATCTTCACGATGTCGCTGCGGACGGATTGTTCGTAGAAGGCCCCAAGGGCTTCAAGGTAAGTAGAGTTGAAGATGCGGCAATCGGTAGCAAATTGCGTGGCCGCCAAGGCCCCGTGCCCTTGGGCGTACTTGAAGGCTGCGAACTCGTCGACCATCGCAGCAGTTCGGCGGCCGCCAAGCAAGGCGTGCTCAGTCGTTGCGTAGCCGGTCATCGTAGATTGCTGGTACTTGTTGACCAGCATGCCGCGTGTCCGGGCATACTCCGGCACCAGCCAACGAGGCTGCTTCTTCAGCAAGAAGTCTAACTTCCAGAACAGGGCATCAGGGCTTGCCGGCTTATCGACCAGTTCCCAGGAACGGGAAATCAAAGCGAAACTGCGGAACGGCATAAATTGCCATTGCCAACACAAGACAGCAAGGCACATCCACGAGGCCCCCATGTCGCGGGACTTCTCCACAAGGACATCTGTCTTGCCAATGCATTCGGCAAGCTTCAACAGGGCCGGGTCTTGGTACGGATAGGTAATCCAGGGAAGCTCAGCTACATCACGCGGCTCGTACAGCCAGCAAAAGGAATTGATCCAGAAAAGCAGGTCGTTTGTGCAGCGCTCGATTACGTCCTTGCGGGCGGCCAGCGAGTATTCCGCTTTCTGCGTCAGCTCTTTACGGAACACCGCGTTAGCGTTGCGTTCCTTTGGAGGATCATCCATCACGACTCATCCGAAATGGTGATGTAAGTAGCCGCATGACTGCCGCGAGCGTATTCCGGCTGATCGAACCGGACCCACTTGGCGCTGTCGTCTACCAGCAGGCCACAGCCAGCCAACGCATCAAACGTGCTTTTGTAAAGAGCGTCCGGGTCGCATGCCCGCCGCCCTGGGGGCCATACCACCAGAAGAGATACCCGCCGCTTAACGTTAGCCTGCGGCACAGCGTATGCCAAACAAGCGTTGCGAATGATCTCCGCATCATGGGCCTTTAGCCGCATGGCCTTCTTCCAGCTGCCCATCAATTGGTTCAGCGGCGTTGGGATGAACCCCGGCAGATAAAGCGTCCAGATCACGTTTGCTCCGTTTGGCAGGAGTTGTCAGGTGGAATTGCATGGCCGACCCTTGCCGCCTCCCAGGCCACTCGCAGCGGGTCTACAGAGGGGAGGTCCGCCAGCCAGGGAAACTTCAGTTTGTGCTTCTCGAACTGAGCTTTCATGGCAAGGAAGCTGGCCATACCCTCTTTCGTGACTGGCAATTCGTCCGCCAGCGCTTTCAGGGCTTGGAGTTCGGCCAAAAGACTGCGGAGTTGCTGAGTAGTCATTCCCCTCCCTCCTCAATCAGCCGGTCAAGCTTCTCAATCAGCTCCCGGCTTCCTGACCCCGGCTCCTCTTCCTGCACCGGCTCCTTAGGCTTCTTCGCCCGGACCTGGACCTTGCCGCACAATGCCCGCATGAAGGTTTTGTAGAACTCGCCCTCGTTCCGCTCTTTCATCCTCGCCCACTCCAGCAACTCTATCGCCCCAGGCCCAGGAATAGGGTCCAGCTTGCCCCCACGCCTGTGCAGGTTCCTGAATACCCAGTCCAGCAATACGTCCCCAGTCAGCTCCACCGCACGATCCTCCCCCTCTATGTCCCCACTCAACGGATTCTCCAGAATCGCTACCTTGTAAGCGTCCCACTGGTCCATCCCAGCAGCTACCTTCTCCGCTACCAGTGTCTCAAATTGATGCAACCCCTCCTTACCACGCTCCAAAATCATCAGACGCCTGTACCGCTCCACCCCAAGCCTCGGCCTCCACCCCTCCATCCCAGGCCTCTTCCAGCTCTTCCATGCCGGTTCCGTCATTTCCCCCGCCCTCCCCTAGGGTTGCGCCTATGTGTACTCTTCAGAGTTATAGCCATGCTTGGACAGTAGATTGGCAATGTCCCGGACGATTCTGGCCGCATGGCAGTTGCACCCACTATCCCAGCCGCGCCAGAGCAGAGCATCCTTGATCTTATTGAACAGCTTGTGCCGCTCACGATCAGGCATAGCCATGACGATGGCTGCAAGCATGCTGGCCTCGACTGGGATCATGTATCCGCATTCGGGGCATGTCAGGTCTTGGTCAGATTCAGCGGTGCACGGCGCGCTTACCCGACCGCCGCATTTCTGGCATGTCCAGTGCGTTATCATCATGCTAATATTCCCTTGCGGCTAAGAAAGTCAATCTGCATCTGCGCTCATCTGCGCCACAATTTTCATATTATACTTGCAGGCTTCAATTTGCAAGCTATTATTGGTCATGCGGGGATTCAGGCGGGTAGTGCACTATCCGAGTAAGCCCGGTTCAAAGTAAACGGAAGACGTACCGAAATGGCTAGGCTGCCCTGTTCAACCGCTCCTTATATTCAGGCTGAATCAAGCGGAGTAACTCCCCCTCCCCGCAGCCCGCAGGCCTGGGGGGCGTGGTAAACATGCAGCATCTTCGCGCGCGTGCGAGGCTGGCGGCGCAGTCGGTAGGGTAGAAGGCTGCGGCCGGTTGGCTGCGGCGGAGCGGAGTAGGACGAACCAGGAGACAACCATGAACCAGCAGGCAGTGCAGTACGAGTACTGGCGGGTAGAGTGCAGGCGGCCGTGGGGCAGGTGGTATCAGTGCTGGTACGGCAGTGAGGCTGCGGCTACCAGGGCACGTGACGTGCTGGCAGAGGATGGCTACGAGGCTGGCCTGCCGTGGCGGTGCAGTGAGGCGGAGTTCGAGGCGTGGCGCGCTGGGTAGCCCCCGCAGTGCTGCCCCTGCCTGCTCCGTAGTGGTGCACGGCTGGGGCGCCGCTGACCACACCCTTGGGGTGTGATGATGGGGCGGACCAGGACCAGGAGTACTGACATGCATTGCGATCAATGCCAAATGCTGGCGATCAACGGCATCGCCTGCCATGAGACGGGCTGCCCGTCGGCATGGAAGGAAGAAGAGAGAGAGTGCGCCGAGTGCGGTACGGCTTTCTGCCCTGAGCATTCGCGCGACGCCTACTGCTCTCCCTGCTGCTATGCGGCCCACAATGGCCTAGATTGCGGCTGTTATAACTGCTGGGAAGCACGTGAGATGAACGAGACAGACGCACATGCGTAGGCTCCCGCAGTGCTGCCCCCCCCTGCCCCTCCAGGTGCACGGTGGGG